>Ga0315902_10004355_pt1 | contig 20507 bp, 10 predicted proteins | sample LakEriMetagenome_9_FD_203523 | JGI IMG/M metagenome (GOLD analysis project Ga0315902, IMG submission 203523) | Freshwater fungal communities from buoy surface, Lake Erie, Ohio, United States - Buoy 12 MA117 | ecosystem: Environmental > Aquatic > Freshwater > Lake > Lake biofilm | place: USA... | reverse complement strand
CGTCACACAGCATCGTCACACAGCATCGTCACACAGCATCGTCACACAGCATCGTCACACAGCATCGTCACACAGCATCGTCACACAGCATCGTCACACAGCATCGTCACACAGCATCGTCACACAGCATCGTCGCACCGAGTCGACTGCCACTGGCAGCTCCACCCGTCGCTCTTCCATAAACTCTCAGCCACGCAGTCCCAATCGGGCGCGAAACCCATCGCTGCCAGATCACCTCAAATCATTCCAACGCCCATTAGAATGTCAGTGGATCCAGAAAGGGATTCCCAGCTGGGTGATCTTGAACGCCGGTCTCGCTGAATCGACTCGCTCCAGCTTGCCGGTGAAAACACGTGCCATCTACTTCAGTGACACCAGGTAGGCGACCAAGTCTGCGACCTCTTGCCCGGTCATCTGAAGGGTCAATCCGGAAGGCATCAGGGAATGGGGCAACTCCCTGATTTCCGACAGATCACTGGCATCCCACGTCTCCAGCGTCCCCTTGGCCGTCGCCAACGTGATCCGTTGGCCATCGCGGGTTCGAATCAGCCCCTGTAGGATCGATCCGTCGGTATGAAGAAGAGCGTGAGTCTGATAGGACGGCGTGATCTGCCGATTCGGATCATGCAACGCTTCGAAAATCTGGCTTGCCGTAAGCCTTGATCCGACGCCGTCGAGCCTCGGTCCCAGTTCGAATCCTTCCTGGCCCAATTGGTGGCACTGAAGGCACTGCAACCGACTCCGGTCGACGAACAGCAACCGCCCTCTTTCCGGGGCAGCCGCTAGGCTGGATAGATCGCCCCAGACCGTTTCCTGACTGACCCTCGGAATACGCATTGGTGGCGGCAAGAAGCCTTCGAACAGGGTCGCTACCAGCGGATCAGGATCCTCTGCAAGGCGTCGAATCGCTGGATCGCTGCAGGCTCCAGAGTCATCGGATACGACTTGCCGCTGTTGCGAATCCAGCGATCCCCACAGTTCAACCGCCAGCCGAAGGGCGGATGAACGGCGAGCGGATGGGTCTTGCGGAATCTCCCGTGCCAATGCATTGGCACGGACCATCAAGGATGCAAGCTCTTGCGACTGCAATTGGTTGGTGGGAGCTTGCCCGAGACTCTCTATCCACTGCGAAACAAGTGCCACCGCTTGGCCATCGATTTCCCGCGAACCGAGATGAGGCATGCGACCGATGGAACTGGAGGCAAGCCGATAGACCAGCGCGCTTTGCTCGGGACGGCCTCGCGAGAAGATTTTAGCATCTGCAATCCCGAATCCACCTTTCTCGGGCATCACATCGAGCCCCTTGAGCGATTCCATTGGATCGACGATCCGCAGCGAAAGGGCCAGTCCAGAGCCTCCTCCGAACTGATGGCAATGCGCGCAATTGACGTGCAGGTAGGATCGGGCGCGATGATCCAACGGGGCATCTTTCGAATGCGAAAGCGGCGACTCCGCACTGTCCGCAGGCGGAAGATCCTTTCCCTGGGTATCGACACACCGAATCGCCCCCGCAGCACTCAATCGCTCCCATTCCGACGCCCCCTGATCGACTATCCGATGCAGTTGCCGTGACTGAAATGCCAAAGTCGTCTCGGACCAGGGATTGTGACACTGGAGGCATTCGCTGCGACTGGCGACGCGCCATGCGCCCCTGGAAGTGGCGACCGACAGCCCCTCGGCGGGTGCCAGAATGGCTTCATCCTGTCGGTCGTTCCAAACGTAGCTGTAACCTCGCCAGCCGCCCTCATCGAAGTGAAGCAACTGCGTCTCCAGTCGCCTACCATCCCGCTCGATCGTCTTGGCCAAAACGCTCCCCAATGGAAAGTGAAGTCGACTGCCGAACATGTTCAGATGCTTCAATGGGACCGCTTGGCTGTAGGCCAGCACCGCCGTTCCTTCCGGTAGCGCCAGGTGGTAGATCGACTGGGCATGATCCTGCCACATCGGATGGTTGATCTCGAAGGGGACCACCCACGATTCTGGTTTCAGTGTCGTCAAATCTTCAAAGAGCCCAGTCTGGCTTAGCCTCTGCGGAAAGCCCTTGGAAATAGCCAGTTGGGCTTCGTACTGTTCGTTCTCCACAAGCCGAAATAAGGGAGTCGAGATGCCGTGATGGACCACCAGCACATCGCCATCATGCCCAGGTACGATGGCGACGACCTTGATGGGTGCCTGAGCGATCTCCTGGTGCTTCCCTCCAGGCTCTATCGGCAAACTCCAAAGACGCCCCGTCACCCAGTCTCCGAAAACATATTGGCCATTGAGCCTTGGAATCGAATCGCCACGGTAGACAAATCCCCCAGTGACCGATGCTGCATCGCTATGGGGAAGCGCCACTCGGGGAGGAAGGATCGGCGTGGGACCAACGGGCAACTGCGGCCTTAGGAGTTCCTCCCCCTCCCGAACGCTCCAGCCATAGTTCCCACCCGCCACCACCTCCTGCACCATCTCCCACTTCTCCCAGCCGACGTCCCCCAACCAGAGGCGGCCAGTCGAAGGATCGATCGCCATGCGCCAAGGATTTCGAAACCCATAAGCCCAGACTTCACCCCGCGCACCCGGATGACCGACGAAAGGATTGTCTTCCGGAACACGATAGGGCTGATCTTTCGTCGCAGCCCGAACATCCAATCTCAGAATGCTTCCGAGGAGATCCGAGATATCTTGACCGGTGGCCAGACCGTCGGGGGGACTTGGATCGGTCGCATCCCCCGTACTGACCAGCAGGCAGCCTCTGGAATCGAAAACCAGATCACAGCCGTTGTGCCCGCCCGACTGCCACTGAAGGATTGGCAGTTCTGTTCCTGGATCGACTGAGGGAATGGAATCGGTCTGGACGACGAAGCGGGAGATGCGGCTACCCGCAGGAAATGGCTTCCCATCCTTGGCAGCCAAAATCATGCAAACATAGAGATACCGATTGCTTCTGAAATCAGGATCGAATGCAAGAGAGTAAACCTCCTTGACTCCTTGGACCAGCGACGCATCGAATGACCTAATCCCTTCCTTCAGATCTACGACCAGGTCCTTCACCGGAGGACTGGCAGACGGATCGAAACTCCAGATTTTCCCCCCCAGCTCACAAACAAAGTATCGCTGCAACTCAGGTTGCCAGCGCACCTGCATCGGATCATCAAAGGTCAACTCGGGTAGCCAAGCCTCCATCCGAAATGGATGCGGCGGATCTGGGGACCCAACCAACCGCGAGCCACCGGGGCCAGACTGAGCCATAAGGGGATGATCGAGCAAACCAGCCAACCACAAGCCCACAAGAAACAGCAGGCTACGTCGCGACAAGAGCTGGCGGACCATTGACATCCAGAAATCCATCGCAGGGGCTCCCGGGAAGAGAAGGTGAACCCTTTTATCGTAACCGATCCAACCAATGGATCCTGATCTTAGTGGTTCGTTTCCGGCAACTCCTGACGCCGATCCCCTGCGATCCTGGGCACTTGTCGACCCAGTCGGCACCCCATCCTATTTCTTGGTCCTTTAGGGATTTGTGTCGGTAGCGATCGCTCACTGCCGCGGCTCAAGAAATGCCGGTGGCCACTGCACCCAGTCATTCTCCCTCAGGGAGGGTGAGATCCGTCGCATGCCTTGTATCCGTAACCCTTGCCCCTATGACTCCATCCCGCCTACTGCGGTCGGCCGGACGGATACGAACTAGGGAATTGTCGGATGGACCTATTTCTTTTCATCTTTGGGTGGGCTCCCGTCTCCGATAGCCCGGGGGACCTTGGGATAACGCACCACCTTCTGTTCGTTCTTTTGTGGAGCCCCCGGGGTGCTGCGGCCCTTTCGAATGATCGTCTCAAAGGCCGCCTGCAATTCCTTCAGTCGGCTTGTGTGCATCTGAGCGAGGTTGTTTTTTTCGCTCAGGTCCTCCTCCAGGTGATAGAGCTCGGGAGGGGATTTGGCGATGTACTTCCAAGGGCCCATACGAAAGCTAGGCAGGCCGTCACAGGCGGTGCTAACCGCATGTTCCCGAATCGGCTCCTGGCTCCCCTTGAGCAATGGCAGGAAACTGAAGCTGTCTTCACCAGCACCCTCCGGCAACTGCTGACCCAGGATGTCGGCCAGCGTCGCCATCAGGTCGGCATGGTGAACCAACCGATGGCAGACCGTCCCGGCTTCCACCACAGAAGGCCACCTGACGACAAAGGGGACACGATGGCCCCCCTCGTAGACCTGCGATTTGTAGCCACGAAGCGGACCACTGGGAAAATGTCCCTGCGACTCCAAGCCCTGAACTCCGATGTACGATGCGCACCCATTATCCGAGGTCAAAAGCACCAGAGTGTTTTGATCGACCGACGCCTCCCTCAAGGCATCCAGCACCGCACCGATAGCAGCATCTGTCTCCATGACGAGGTCGGCATAGTCGCTTCCCAAGCCACTCTTTCCCCGCCACGGCTCGTTGACCGCCAGCGGAGTATGTGGGGAAGTAAGCGGTAGATAGAGGAGAAAGGGTTTTCCGGCGGCGGCTTGTTGGTGAATGAACTGCTTAGCGCGGGCCACCAATGCTGGCAGCACCTCGTCCAATTGCCACTGGGGAAGAGCCGGCCCCTGGAGACTAGCTTGGTTTTTCACCAGCATCGACTCGGGCAATAGAGCACTCGGAACACCTACAGCGCGGTCATCTTCCAGGAAGCAGTAGGGAGGCCAATTCGGAACGTCGGTACCGAAGTAATGGTCGAATCCGCAGGCTGTCGGTCCCCCTGGAATCGGCTGGGAGAAAACCTCCCTCCACACCTCGCGGTGCTCTTCGGTCACTTCGACCGAAACCTTCCCCCCGCCACCGGGCTTCCCGCCGAATCCCTGAAAGAACTTCTTCTGCGCCTCTTGGATCGGCCAATCGTGCCCCAGATGCCATTTTCCGATCGCCGCCGTAGCGTACCCATGCTGTCGCGCCAGCGATGCAATCGTCCAACGATCTGCTGGGATCAGGGGTCGCTCCCAAACCCCGACGATGCCCGATTGCAGACGAGTTCGCCAGTGGTAGCGTCCGGTCAGCAGGGTGTATCGGGATGGTGAGCAGCAGGCGCTGCTGGAGTGACCGTCGGTAAATCGCATCCCTTCGGTTGCCAGTCGATTCATCTGGGGTGTAGGAATCTTGCTGCGATCGGGCTGATTGGCCTGCATGTCTCCATAGCCCAGATCATCCGCGAGCAGGATTACCACATTGGGCTTCTCGGCGTTGACTTGCCTGCTGCACCAGCAGACCAAAAAGCAAAGAGAAAATCGCAGCACCCAGGAATCGATCACCAAGCTCATCGGATATTCTCCTGCAACTCGACAGCAGCGGAGTTGGATTGCGCTGTTCGGCTGAGAGAAGGAAGCGTAGCGGCTGCATCCAGAGTAACGCCGCACTTTCGATCCTCAAGCACTAGGATCTGATCGATCATCGCAGTCCCTGCTGTCCCACCGAGGTCATTCCTTCAGCCTGCGGTCGAGAACCGCCCCATGTCTCCGGCGACACCGCCGAGTCAGTTTACGTGCATTTTCCTGTGAAGAGGCCCTAGAAATAGACCATTGATAAGAAAGATCGCCCCAAAAAAAAATCCACAGCACCCCCAATTTTTGGAAACTGCGGCGGTTCGATGGAAGCAGGCAGCGGAGAAATCAGTGAACGTTACGGCCCCAGTTTGCCCTTTGAAAACCGGCTCACCAAGGTCCCTTGCAGACCAGCCGGCTTCGGGACACCATTACAAAACAGTCGTCGGTCGTAACGGATTACGAATCCATGCCCATGCCCCCACCAGGAATCGATCCAGGTGCCCCAAAACAAAAACATTCGGACTGAACCATCTCCTTCTCGCCGCCAGTGGCGTACGATCGGAGCGATCGCTGCCACGCTGGGGCTTTGTACGTTGGCTGCCTGGGGCTGGTGGTCGAATGGAGGTGGTATCGATCGCAGCAAATTGGCGGAAGCCCCTCGTTACGTTGGTCGGCAATCTTGCGCTAACTGCCACCAGGAGCAGATGAAAGGATTTGAAGGGTCACACCATGACCGAGCGATGGACTTGGCGACCAAAGAAACGGTGCTAGCCGATTTCAACGACATCCGATTGGAGCATCAAGGGGTAGCCGCAAGGATGTTTCGAGATGGTGATCGCTTCCTCGTTGAGACGGAGGGACCGGACGGCAAGGCTGAAGTCTTCGAGGTGCGTTACGTTTTCGGTGTCGAACCGCTTCAGCAGTACATGGTAGAGACGTTGCCGGCGGCCACTTCGTCGACCGACGACCCGCGGCCAGGTGCCGGTCAGGTACAGGTGCTTCGGTGGAGCTGGGATACGCATCGGGCCAAGTGGTTCCACCTGGATCCTCCCGATGTCCACGACCGGATCGATCCAGAGGACCCCCTTCATTGGACCGGTGTCGCTCAGCGATGGAACGTCATGTGCGCCGAATGCCACAGCACGAATCTCACCAAAGGTTTCGATGTGGCGACGGCAAGCTATTTGACGCAGTATTCAGAAATCGATGTCAGCTGTGAATCGTGCCACGGTCCGGCAAGCCGCCACTTGCAGTTGGTCGACCATTGGTTGCCAAGGAAAGATCGCCAGTTCGGCTGGGGCCTGGCACCGCTCAAACAATCATCGATCGACCAGATCCAGGCTTGTGCACCCTGCCATGCCCGACGCGAAATGATCGCCGAAGGTTTCAAGGCGGGAGATCTCTACGACGACTATTTCCTGGAAGCATTCCTGACCGAAGGAACCTACTTTGCCGATGGGCAAGTGCAGGATGAGGTCTATATCCATGGGTCGTTCCTTCAGAGCAAGATGTTTCACAAAGGGATTCGGTGCACCGATTGCCATGATCCGCATACCGCCCGACTGAAGCACTCGGGCAATGAGGTCTGCACCTCCTGCCATCAGCATCCGGCCGCCAAATACGACTCCGTCGCGCATCATTTCCACCCTGTTGGCAGTTCGGGCGCCAGTTGCGTCGAGTGCCACATGCCACCGACCACCTACATGGATGTCGATCCCCGGCACGATCATTCCTTCCGCATCCCGCGCCCCGATCTCAGCCTGAAGCTTGGTACTCCCAATGCATGCAGCAGTTGCCACTTCGATGACAAGCGCTGGACTCGACCCGACCGACCCCATCTTCGCCAATACGGAGACTGGGTCGCCGAAGCGGCACGAGGCGACAAGGAAGCGAAAGAACTGCTCCGTCAGATGGATCAGTGGAGCGAAGACGCGGTGGCTAAGTGGTATGGTGCCTCGCGAAAGACACCTGAGCATTTCGGTGAGGCGCTACATGCAGCACGCACCGGTTCCGAGGAGGCGCTGCAACTGGTTCCCAAGTGGATGCAAAAGCAGGGTCCGGAATCCCCAGCCATCGTCCGAGCCACCATCCTCCAGGAATTCGCTCGCTTCTACCCCAGGCAAGCTGCGTTGCTCGGTCGGGAAGCTGCGAAGGATCCCTCGCCACTGGTGCGCCGCGCTGCGACTGCCGCTCTGGGTACGATCCCCGATCCCGGGACGCGCACCGTAGCTGAAAAGCCTCTTTTGGCCGATCCCGTCCGATCTGTTCGGGTCGAAGCAGCAGCGCAAATCGCTACCGCTGGCCCCGATCAGGTCCGCTCCGTGCGTTCCCCCGAATGGGACCGCGCCTGGCAGGAGCTGCTGGGTCGCCACCATGCCAACCGAGATCGCTCGGGCGCCCACCTGGGACTGGGGCTGCTTGCCGAACAGATGGGCAAGCCGCAGCAGGCGATTGAGCACTATCGCGACGCATTGCGTTTGGAACCCCAGGCGACTGGCCCCAGGTCGAACCTGGCGGTCCTCTACGACGTGATGGCTGATTCGATGTCGGGAGAGCGCCTGACGCCGGAGGATGAGAAGCTGAAGGAATCTTGGAAACAGCAGGCCACAAAGATGCGAGAAGAGGAACTACCTCTTTTGCTGCGTGATGCCGATCTGCTTCCAAAGGAACCCTCGCTGCAATACCGCAGCGGTCTGGCTCTCTACATGGCCGATCGCAAAGAGGATGCCTTACAGAGAATCCAACGCGCCGTCGACCTAGCACCCGAAGAGGCTCAGTACCGAACCACTCTGGTCCTGCTCTTGCAAAAGATGGAAAACTTTACCGAAGCCATCGAAGCGCTTCGCCCCCTCCTCGATCGCCAACCCGACGACCCCGGACTCTCCCAACTGCTTCGACAGTTGCAGCAGCAGTCGCAAGCACCTGCTGCCACGACTTCGGGTACTCCCTGACCCATAGACTGGGCCACCCCCGGACCGATGATCACCGTGGTTCATGCAGTCGATTCCATCGGGCTGCTTGGGTTACAATGAAGGTGACTGCGCCGCTACCCGCCTGCCCCCTGTTGTACCTTTCGAGCCATGCCATGAAGTCGTTCGGCCACTTGGTGGGGTGCCTTTGGTTCTGCGTTACCTCCATGCCGGCGGTCGCCACCGATAACGTGGGAGGCACGCGCGATGAGCAAGCGATACGGATCCTGCTGTCTCGCTGTGCGGGATGCCACGGAGAAGACGAACAACAGGGAAACCTGCGACTGGACAGTCGCGGTTCCCTAGAGTCGGGTGGGGATTCCGGCCCGTTGCTTCCACTGGGAGATCCTTCCGAGCATCCATTGATTCAACGAATCACCGCGGTTGCCCCAGACGTACGCATGCCGCCGGAAGGAGAGCCACTGTCGACTGATGAAGTCAACCTTTTGCGTCAGTGGCTGATCGATGCCGCCCCATGGAATTCTTCGCTCGATCGAAAGTGGATGCAAAGGGAGTTCCTGCCTGGGAAAGAACACTGGGCTTGGAAACCTCTGAATCCCCCTGGGATACCGCCGCCGGACCCTTGGGGCTGGTCGGATCATCCGATCGATCGCTTTGTCGCTCATTCGATGCAGATCGAACGCCTACAACCGATGCCGCAAGCATCCCTGCGGGTACTAGCCCGCCGCATGTCGGCAGATGTCCTTGGGCTCCCCCTAGACTTCGAACAGTTGCCGATGCAGGATCTCAATCGCCATGAGGAAGAACTGTGGCTGGATCGGCAGGTCGATGCGATGCTTGCCTCGCCACGAGCCGCCGAGAGGTGGGCACGCCACTGGCTGGATGTGGTTCGATTTGCGGAGAGCGATGGATTTGAAACCAATCAGCCAAGACCCAATGCCTACCGCTACCGCGACTATGTCCTTGAGGCGCTGCGTCATGATCTGCCCTACGATCAATTCGTGCGGGATCAGATTGCAGGAGATCAGTATGGCAAGGATGCAGCGACTGGATTCCTGGTGGGTGGCCCATGGGATCGCGTCAAGAGCCCCGATCCGGTGCTGACAGCCAACCAGCGCGCGGATGAACTACACGACATGGTCAGCACGACTGGCAGTGTCTTTCTGGGGATCACCGTTGGCTGCGCACGCTGCCACGATCACAAATTCGACCCCATCTCCCAGCTCGATTACTACGCCATCAAGGCTTGTCTCTCCGGGGTCCAGCATGGCGAGAGGCAGCTTCCCCAAGAGAACGCCGCAGGTTTTCCGCTCCCTTCCGAATCGTCGGAACCTCCCGAGAAGATCGCCCGGAGTCTGGAGCAGACCATCGCCAACCGGACACCCACCAGTCCAAAATCTTCCCTCAGACTACTGGACGATACTGCATCCGAAATGAACTCGTTGCTGCCTGCCAGTGCCGTCGCCGCTCATGCCGAAGGGGCAAACTGGGGGCAAAAACAGCAGGATCCGGTTCGGTATGGCATCGTGAATCTCGGCCAGTCCTACACCTGGTGGAACGCTCCGGCAACCACCGATGTCGCCAGTTGGCGGCTAGTAGATCAGAATGCGATCGATGGTGATGGAGAGTCTTCGAATGCCAAAACGATTCGGCTGCGGGTCTGGGTCTCCTGGGGCGCCGGTTGGCCGACGCACGCGCCAGACGCAAGTTACTGGATCGATGCCGACGGGAACCTCGTAACCCAGGAAGATCAAATACAGCTTGCGAAGATCGATCAGCGCTACCCAGCTGCGGGTTCCGAGGGGATCGATCTTCCCTCCGAGAGTCGCTGGAGCGGGTTGAAGGATTTGGGGATTCACTCGGTCACAGAGCGGTCGGTCCTCCTCCTGCGATCTGGAAACCAACCATCTCCTGTTACTGCAGACATGGTGATAATCGAAAGAGAACCCGACGGGCGAGCAGTGTCGACAATGCCGCCTTTGAGCAGTCCGGTTGATCCAGAATGCAATATCGAACGGATCGATGCATCGGGAGTTACCTCGCTGAGAATGACGATCGATGCAACCAATGGCGCCGAACCTTGCATCGACGAAGTGGAGTGCTATTCACCCGATGGGTTGAATATCGCGTCAGCCGCAAAACTCTCCAGTTCGGGCGACTTCCCGGGCAATGCATTTCACAAACTGGAGCATCTGACCGATGGGATTCGAGGGAATGCCAAGTCATGGATCTCCAACCAGGCAGGAAAGGGTTGGGTGCAACTCGATTTCCCTCGTCCCGTAGAGATCGCTTGGATTCGATGGAGCCGCGATGGGGAAGACCGTCCGGTCTACCGCGATCGGCTGGCCACGGCGTATCGCTGGGAGGCCAAATTCGATTCCGAGAAATGGCGATTGGTCAGTAGCCACCAGAGCCGCATGCCGCTACCACTGGCGGCAAACGATCAAATCACGCGCGACTGGGTTCCTCCCCAACTCGCGGAAAACCTCCGCGGCCAGTGGCTGACCGACTGGCGGACTTGGCAGGCGGCTCGCGCGGCCTCCCGGGGCGCTCCGACCGGCCCAATGGCCTACGCGGGGCGATTGGGGACACCCGAACCGGTGTCGCGACTGCACCGAGGAGACCCCATGCAGCCCCGCGAGCCGGTTTCCCCCGCTGGAATCTCTGCGATCGGGACGACCTGGTCTTTGCCTTTCGAGAGCGGTGATACGCAGCGACGAAAACAGCTGGCCCAATGGATCGCCAGTCCCGATAACCCGCTGACGGCGCGCGTCGTCGTCAACCGACTATGGCTTCACCACTTCGGTCGCGGTCTGGTAGGCTCCCCCAGTGACTTCGGTACCCAGGCAGGCGTGCCGTCCCACCCAGAACTACTCGATTGGCTGGCGTGCGAGCTGATTGCGAGAGACTGGTCGCTGCAGGCGATCCATCGCTTGATCCTGACGTCCGCCACCTACCGCCAGCAGGCGAGACATGAAGCCGACGCGAGAATGGAACGGCTTTATGTGGGGTTCACCCCGCGACGATTGGAGGCAGAACCGCTGCGGGATGCGATTCTCTGGTCGGCTGGGAACCTCGACCTCCGCTGGGGTGGCCCGGGGTTCGATCTCTTTCAGCCCAACACCAACTACGTCAAGGTATATGAAAGCCTTGACGATCCGGGGCCTGAAACTTGGCGGCGCATGATCTACCAGTCCAAGCCGCGGATGCAGTTGGAGTCGACGTTTGGTCCTTTCGATTGCCCGGATGCCGGACAGGTCGCTCCCAAACGCAATAGCTCCATCACGCCGCTTCAGTCGCTTAGCCTGCTCCACAGCCCTTTTCTCTTGCGGCAGGCCAAGTCGCTGGTCGATCGATCTATCAAGGAATCGGATGGCTCATCGGAGAAAGCCATCGCAAGAATGTTTCAGTTGACGTTAGGCCGCATGCCGCAAGAAGCGGAGAGAAAGGATGCCTACCAACTGTCGGAACAACACGGGATGATCGCGGTTGCCCGTGCCTTGCTCAACAGCAACGAATTCCTTTACCTGGACTGACCCGGTCTTCGTAACCGGGCGTTCACTCCAGGCTTACTAATTCGCTTCGGCGTTCAGTTTGGAATTCACAAAACCTGCGATCTTCTCTAGAGTGTCGAGGTTGTCGACATCCGCCTCATGGGCTTCGATCCGGATGGAGAATGTCTTCTCCAGAAACTCCACCATCTTCAGTGTCGCCAAAGAATCGAGAATCCCTCCAGTGATCAGAGGAGTTGTCTCGAGGAGTTGTTCTGGATCTTCTCCTGGAAGGAACTCCTCGAGAATGAACTGTCGGATCGATTCATGCATGCTGGTACTCATAGTCCACTTTTCTCATTGGATGAATCGGAATCAATCTTGTCCGGACCGGACGAGGAATTGACCCCCAACTCAAGATCATTCACCATCAACTTGTAAATCCGATCAAAAATCAATTGGTGCCCCTTCGCGTTCGGGTGTTTATCGATCTCGGACACCTGCAATTCCCGTGGAACATACCCGTCAAACGCATCGGAGACATTCCAGACCACATCGAAACCTGCCTCCCTGCCAAGCTTGACCATCGCACCAGCCTCTTCCAGGTTTTTTCCACCTAGTACTGACGGAAGGACGGCCAAGACGATCCGAATTCCTTTTGCATGGCACAATTCCACTGCCTTCCGAAAATAAAAATCAGTCAGCGACTTCTTGATGGTTGAAAGTTTGGCGAGTCTATCGCCACTGGAGTCCCCTTCTTTCACGCCAACCGATTCAAGCAACTTCGCCAATTCCGGATACAGGGGTTTTTTGTCAGCGATGATCTCAAGCGATTCTTTTTTGGTGGGATGGCAGGTCAGAAGGACGACTTGAGGCTGAAACTGCTGGACTCGATATTCGAGCATGAGGATACGCTCATGCAAGTGATGGGCTCCCTGAGAAAAATTCAGTATTTCATAATGCTGATACGTTTCATTGGCGTGGTTGAGGTTGAGCTGGTTCTCCAGCACTGACTCGTAACCTTCCTCGACCACTACCCCGCGTGCCTGGCTGATCGATCCCCCCAACAACGCAATTCGCAAGGTCTTGGGCGGTCGATCTTTTTCGTAGTCTTTATCCCTCATCCCCCATCGATTCGTCCGAAACGGAATACCCCATCGTTTTACATCCAGATTCGGAAGCAACTCATCCTCGAATACGTCACTGGGACCAGTGTGGGAAGTCTTCACTGTGGCTCCCTTCTTCTCCGTCATCTCATCGTCTTTTCGCAACTTGCGGGTATAGACCTCATAAAGACGATAATTGAAATCGTTGACGTCGTTCAGCTTTTCGTAATACCCCTGAAACTGCATGTCTTCATGCTTGTCACTGAGTCGGGAGGACTTCATGTCAGCGAGGGACTCTCCTAAGGGCCCCGTCAGTCTCAAGCTTGTTTGAGGCATTCCTAGGAAAGCGAGTGCCAACAGTGGGAGGGAAGTCGCCAGCAACTCCACACCGGTCGACTTGGGGCTAGCCCACGAAGAAGCCGTCCAGCGATCCTTGAAAAAGATCGCTGCTGTCAGCACCCCAAAGATCCCCAAGACAACGATTCCAACGTCGGTTGCCTGCAATTGACTGCGGGCCACCAGATTCCACCAACTGCTCAGGGTTGGGCTCACCCAGATTGACCACAGAATCGCCATGACAACAAACACAGCGGTCGCCTTGCCCCCATGCCACACCAACTCCGACCACGTCGCTTGCCTGCGGACCAACGATCGTTTTCTTCCATACTTCGCCTCGTAAAGCGAATTCCCGAGAACAAGAACAGCCAAACTGCTCCAAAAGAAGATATCGGTTGGTGAAATGGTCCAGCTTCCACGAAGTCCAAACCACTGACTGGAATGAAAAAACCAAGTCGCCAGGAACCCGAGCAGCGTCGCGATAACCAACTTGGTGATATTGCCAACGCTTCGCATGCGAAAGAAGGCAGGGTAATAAATAAGCTTCTGGATAAAATCTTTCCAGTAGATGTTCACTCGACGCCAGTAATCGGTGAATCCCGTCGCCAGGAAGTAATGATCCATCACTCGGGGCAGATGAAAACCGAACAGGTGGAGAATACCGACAATCAGATGGAACTGCCCGGACAACCGGATAATCAGCAGATAACTGGCCACAACATACTGCAGCAGTCCCCTGGAAGTAATGATCATTTCCGGCGACTCGATCCAATAGTGGTCGATGTATCGGTAGACCAAAAGATGGAGGATCCCGACAAGCATCCATCGAATCCCACTTTGGTGAATTCGATTCGGCTCGCTGTCATAGTAGGTCCTCCAAAGTGTCGCATAGTCGATCGGTGGGAAAAGCGGAAAGACTACATTGGGCAGGAGAAAAAAGTAAGCCAGACTCTCCTTCCAACCTGATGGGGATTTGCCGATCCGACGATCAAAAAGAAAGAGGATCATTCGAAAGAGAAACATCGACCAAAGAATCGGCCAGATAGCGTCCGACCAAGGTGCAGGTCCTCCCGTTCCACGCAGGTAGATCACCCCTGCCATTGCGCTCAAAAGAAAAGCAATCCTGGTTGGTAACTTCCAGGGTAGACGAGCCATCGTGATGAACAACAGACTGAAGGCCGTCAGCCAAAGGCCATCTCGCCACCCCAGCACGCAGACGATTGCTGCCAGCGAGAGCAGGATGAAGAAGCTTAGTCGTAACGAACTGGGAAGCAGGTAGTGCACCACGAATCCCACGGATGTCAAAAACAGGAATGGCTCGGAGAATGCGCGGTGCTCCAGATTGAATCTGCGGCAGATCCAAACGAGCATCCCAAGTTGGGTCGCTACCACCAGAAAGTTGATCGTCCCCTTGCGATCCGCAAGGATCTCAGCCATCCGCCGCGCGCCAAACAGATGGTCACCAATCGTGCCGACTAAAAAAGTTGCCAATCCCAGCCCGAGGCGAAACTGAAAAACAATCTCTCCCAATCGGACCAGTTTCCAAGGAGATCCGACGGAAAGGAGCCACTTCCGCAAAGAAACACCAACGCCGTCGGCAACACCACCGGGCAGTCCCGAGGCAATGAGAAAGATCCCGACCCCGATCAAGGCAAGGAAAAAGAATCCGACCCTAGTCACCGGGCGTGGGGTCATCTTCTCACTGGCGCGACTGGCGGGGGAGTCCATGCTGAATCAGTTCCTTAGAGCCCCATCCAACGGGCGATGACATTCCGCTGCATATCCGATGTCCCCGAGTACACTGTCCCAGCGATGCTGTCCCGCATCGCACGCTCCACCTGCTTGGAGGTCAACACTCCCCACCCCCCCAACGTTCGGATCGTATCGATCGACGTCTCCAAGAGAGATTCACTGACAAACAGCTTGGTGATTGCAGCGTTTTGAGAAACGCTGCGACACGAATCCAGTTGCTCTGCGGTCTGGTAAACCAGAAGCCTGGCTGCTTCGAGCCGTACTTTCATGTCGGCGATGCGATGAGAAACCGCTTGGAACTTCCCAATGGCCTGCCCGAATTGTTTCCTTGTCTTGGCGTGATGCGTAGCTACTTCCATCAGTCGCTGCATCGTTCCAACGTGGACCGCTCCTAGCAACCCTCGCTCCCAGTCCATCGACTGAGTGAAAATCGCTGCCCCTCCACCCGTCTTCCCAACGATATTCTCCGCTGGAACAAAACAGTCCCGAAATTCTAGTGCCCCAAACGGCACAGTTCGCAAGCCACATTTCTCCAGGTTCGGACCGACGGTCACTCCGTTCGATCGTAAATCGACCAAGAAGGCAGATACACCACCGAAATAACCTTTCGAGGGGTCGGTCATCGCATACACCAAGGCAACGTCTGCAATCGGTCCATTCGTTGCGAGCGTCTTGGTGCCTCGAAGCAGAAAACCACCTTCGTGAGGTGTCGCGGTTGTCTTCATCGCGAACGCATCCGACCCCGCCTCTGGCTCGGTCATCGCGTTGACCGCAATCTTCCTCCCCGAACAGAGATCGGGCAGATACCGGCTTTTCAGCTCTTCGCTGGCGTGCTTCCAAACAGGTACCACGCAAGCCAACAAGTGAGCCGCAATCGAAAATGCCAACCCACTGTCAGTACAACCGTAGCCAAGACCTTCCAGCACCACCGCCGTCGACAAAGAATCCAATCCCTTGCCACCATCTTCTTGCGGAACTGGTAGTCCCTGCATCCTCCATTGCCCGCAACGATCCCACAGTGTCCGGCAAAAACGTTGCTCTCGATCCCGCTCCTCGACATCGTCGCTGAGTTGCTGTCGCGCAAAATCAGCAGCCGAATCGCGGAGCGAAGTCAGTTCAGGTGATAGCGAAAACAGGGACATCAGTTTTCAATCGCACGCACTAGCCTACCGGGACCATTGCCTCTGACTGCTGCTTACCGTGCGTCTTGCACTTTCTCATCGCCTGTAGGGCTTCACTCTTGTGAACATCCTCGGAGAAGATCCGGCCAGCAAACAGATCGATCATTCCCTCTCGGTGGCGATGGTGATGGACCAGCATCGCGAAAGGAAGTGGATGGTCCCAGAAAACATCGACGAGATCCTGAATGATGTCCTGAGCCCGCTCGGTCTTCCTCTGATATTCCTCAAACGGATTGGCCAACCCTTCCTTTTCACTACGGAGGAAAGAAGAAATCTCTTCGCCCGCCAAGCGTCCTTCATTCACAGCGAAATTCACGCCGAATGAAAAGATTGGATCGACAAATCGGTGGGAGTCTCCCACGCAGAGGAACCCAGGGCCAGTGTACTGGGTGACATGGTAGGAGTAGTTCGACGCCGAGCGGACGTCTTCAGCAAAGTCGAGGTTCGGCAAGCGACGCGACAACTCCGGGTTGAGCGTCCGCAATTCCTGCTTCAGGAAGTCGGTCTTATCCATCTGCTGGTCGGCGAAATACTGACCTGCACAGACGATCCCGACGCTCACCAAGTCATCATCCAAAGGAATGAACCAAGCCCAGTGCCCCTTCTCACGATAAAAAATCATCGTGTTCCCGCTACCGTCCCCTGGATCCCGAATGGTGCCTCGGACCTGCGAGAAAACCGCCACCTGTTTGTCGTAGCGGCCACGATGCTTTTCACCGGTGGGAGCCCCACGTGAAGCAAGGAAGGTCGACTGCCCGCTGGCATCCACCACCACTTTGGTCGCCACATCGTCGACACGCCCACCTTCGTGGCGGATGCGAACTCCCACCACCTTGCCATCTTCCATCAACGGGACCTCTGCTCGACCATTCCAAAGCGTCGCCCCCCGCTTCACCGCTTCATCAAGAAGCATCTGGTCGAATTCGTTGCGCCGCACTTGCCAGGTGGTCGCTTTCTGCAGCCCCCCGTTCTCATCGCGCCGCATCACCGGCACCCAGAAGGTACTCTTGCCGTTGGGGCCATACACCGTCACCCCATGCTTGATCGGGTAATTGGCCGCTTCCAGTTGCGCTTCCAGCCCCAATTCGCGAAGCCTTGCTCCAACCTCGCCAGTCAGAGATTCTCCGATGTGATAGCGGGGGAATCGCTCCCTCTCGACGATCACCGGCTTGATTCCTTCCTTCAGCAGTTGTAAGGCGGTCACCGCACCCGCCGGACCACCACCGATAATGACCACGTCCTGACTGCAGCTAAAATTCGCCATTCGGTCAACTCGCTATTTCAACGCCCCTGAACCGAGACCTGCGTCGAGACTTCCCTGAGATGGCAAAATCCTTCACCATTCGACGATCCCCCCCTTCGACTGCTCCCGTCGAACCGAAATAGTTTTCCCGGAGGTCAACTGACCGTCAATATCGCGCAACTTTCACATCATAATTTGGCAGCGGCGATTTGTCTTCAAACAGTTCTGGGCGGCCTGGATAAATCCTGGTAGTCGATCTTGTCGGTCGATGTCTTTGGAAGAGACTGCCGGAATTCGAAATGGTCGGGAATCATCGAAGCTGGGAGGTTTTCACTACAAAACTTCTTCAATTGGATCAACGAAGGCCTCGCCCCCTCACTGGCGACGAGGACGGCCACAACGCCCCCCCCCTCCTCGGTGGCACCCCGAACCACGACAGCGACTTCTTGAATTGCTGGGTGCCTGACCAAACAGGCTTCGATTTCCCCAAGCTCCACTCGGTGCCCCCGCCTCTTGATCATCCGATCTCGACGTCCCTGGAACTGGTAGTCGCCCTCCGGTAGTTCCACGACAATGTCACCGGTCTTATACCAGTTGCGATGGGCTGCATCGACCAAGTAAGACGACGCGGTCTGCTCAGGACGGTTCCAGTAGCCGGAAGTGACTGCAGGCCCATGGACGCACAACTCCCCTTCCTCTCCTGCGGAAACCAATGCTCCATCCCCATCGACAACCCGAGTCATCAGATGGCGGCAAGTCTTGCCGATTGGGAACGCCGCAGTCCTGTCTTCCGGGATTACCTCTGGGATCTCAAAGTAGGTACAGACATTGGTCTCGGTAGGACCATAGAGATTGTAGAAAATCGGATGCGATAGCTTTTCCTTCAGAGCCCGGAGATGCTTGATGGGAAAAACTTCTCCTGCAAAAAGCACCAAACGCAACGACCCGAGATCATGCTGCTCCATCTTGCCATAGGACAGCCACAGCGTCAGAACAGAGGGAGTCGAATACCAAATCGTGATCCGCTCTCTAGCGACCAGTGCCGTCAGCAAGCCTGGCGACTTCGCCGTCGTCTCATCGATGAGGATCAGGGTTGCCGCATGCTTGATGCTGACATAGAGATCCAAGATCGAAAGATCGAAGTGCAGCGGCGCATGCGATGAAAAGCAGTCTGCGCTCGACGGAAAAAAGACTTCCGAGCACCAATGAACAAAACTGGTCGCATTGCGATGGGTCAGCATCACTCCTTTGGGACGACCAGTCGAACCTGAAGTGTAGAGAATGTACGCCAGATCATCTGGCTGTACCTCCACAGGCAGTAACGCGTTGCAGGGGAACTGCGCTGAAGCAATCGCAGCGGCCAGAAAGCCTCCCCCACCCGTTCCATTCAAAGCCAGAAGATGGAAGTCACCTAAGAGGCGCGACAACTCCGATCGCGGCGTGGCAGGAAGGGAGGCATCTAGTATCAACAACCGAATGGCGCAATCTGCGAAAATCTGTGCGCTGCGTGCAGGCGGCGAGGCGGGATCCACGGGTACGTAGGCTGCCCCAGCTTTGAGAATCCCAAAAATCGCCGCCACCGCATCAATCGACTTGCCCAGGCAAAGGCCGACTCGGTCCCCCCTCCCAATCCCTAGGCCTTGCAGATATCTGCACAGCCGACTGGAAAGCTCCTCCAGATCGCGGTAGCTAATCGAAGATCCACCGCATTCTCGCAGTGCAATCGCATCCGGATGGATGGCAGCCGAATCGGAGAGCAGAGAGTGAAGAAGAGAGCGATCATCCATCATAGAACAGACCCGATGATGCATTTTCTGAAATCAACAAGGACGATAACCGCGCACGAAACTGGTGGTTCCGAAAACGGACATGGCATTCTTCTCCAGGTCGATGAACCCAGCATCTAGTAACCATCTCGCCGAGTCTTCCAACGTATGATTTCGGCCATGATGCGTTGTGCAGAGAAGATTGAGATCGACCAAGACAGCCCACCGTCCACCCTGACGATGCGGCTGGAGATGCTGGGCCTGAACCACGATCGATCCCCCAGGACGCACCGCTCGGTAAATCCTTCTCAGAAGATCTGACCGCTCGCGATCGTCAAAACACTGAAGCATGTTCGAGGCAAGCACCAGATCGTAGCTCCCCGGGATGTCACCACGACTGGCGTCCAACGACAAGAACTCCATCTCGTTGGGCAACTGATAGCCGAGGGCAATCTCTCGAGTCACTTCGAGAACTCCGGGCAGATCAGCCAGCGTCAATCGCATCTGAGGATTTCCTGCCGCAAGATGGTAGGCAAATGTCCCAGGGCCACACCCCAGATCCAGGAGCGAATTTAGGTGTTTGCCGTCGATATACCTTGAGAGTTCTTTGCCGCGGACCGCAGCGTAATTGTGCATCGCATAGATGTATTTTCTCGTGTGAGATGGGTCGCCCCCCAAATACTCCTCCGGATCGATCGATGGTCCATTTCGGAGCACCGCCTGATCGAGGCGATTGTAGGCCAAACTGAATTGCTCCATCAACTCAATCCAATCCCCTAGATAACCTCCTCTGGATGTCGGCAACAGAACGGCTCGCGCCGCCTCCGTAAGTCGGTAGACTTGCCCTTCAGCACGCAGCAACTTGAGCATCACGCCAGCATTCAGAAGACGTTGCAGGGGAGACACCTGGCAGCCCAAACGAGCGGCCAACTCCTCAACCGACTTCGATTCTTCCCCTAAAAGCTGGAATATCTTCAATTTCTGGAGCGTGAATAAAACGCTCGACGAGAAGAAACCTTCCGCCAACGACAGCAGTTCTATCTGCTCTCGAATCGTCTTTACATCTGCGTTTTCCACGGGCGATTCTGCCAAATCGGCACCCCCTCAACCTCCCAAAGTTGCTTTGCCCCTGCGCCCACCAGGATAGTCGAACGGCATGGAGCGGCAAGCGATGCTGCAAAGCCATCCAGCAGATGCTGGCCAAATGCAACGCTGGGAAACCGAGTCACCAACTGGGCAAAAACGAAGCGGGGCCTCCGATGGAGGCCCCGCTTATCATTTTTTTCGAAGGGCGTCTGAATCAACCAGCTTTGACTAAGTTGATCGCCTGGAGAGCATCGTAGTAATCGCGAGTCACCTGGAGCACTTCGTCGTTGTAGTATCCAGAGACAAAAGGCTTCTCGGCAGGGGTCTGCGCATCGA
>Ga0315902_10004352_pt1 | contig 20515 bp, 31 predicted proteins | sample LakEriMetagenome_9_FD_203523 | JGI IMG/M metagenome (GOLD analysis project Ga0315902, IMG submission 203523) | Freshwater fungal communities from buoy surface, Lake Erie, Ohio, United States - Buoy 12 MA117 | ecosystem: Environmental > Aquatic > Freshwater > Lake > Lake biofilm | place: USA... | reverse complement strand
TGTATCAATTACCGGATCAGAAACAGGAGCAGGAGCGTTATTAATCTCCAACTTCATAGCTTCATCATGTAATTGTTGTTGACTCCATCCATCAACCATTGCTCGTGCCTGCAAATCAGCAGGGATAATCAATTCATTTTCCATATACCTATTTTGTTTTTATAAATTTCCTGATATTTCCACATCTTTCTGCTTCTCAAGTGTACCCTCTTGTGCAAGCTCAGCCATTCTGTGATTGTGCTTCAACTCCTCAAGCAGAGCCTTTTGTTGATATTCAGTAAGTATTGTACTATTCTTAATCTCTGCAAGAGCAGCTTGAGCTTGTTCCTTAGCTTGAGCAGCTTGAGCAGCAGATTGTTGTTGTAATTGAGCGTTCTGTTGCATTTGAATTTGAGCCTCCTCCATCTTCTTCTTACGATCTCTTTCCTCGGCAATAGTCATATACCACGCTGCAAATTCATCATTATCTTCCTCAAGCATCTTCTCAATAAACAGATAGTCGGACATACTGATACCTGTCTGACCACTTTTACCAACCTGCATTGATTGTAAGGCGGCATTCAAAATTTGCTGCTTACGAGTTCTAGTCGGGGTAGATACTAACTTAATTCCAATTTGCTCTAATGTCAAATCTTCGAAAGCGTCCAAGGCATTTGTTTTCTCATCACCTAGAAGATGATAGTAATACTCATGAACAGATTTATCAAAACGCATATTAGTACGAGTTTTAAGGATTGCCTTTTTAGCGGCCTTCTCCTTTAATCTCATCAAAGCCTTTTTAAGTGGGTAAAGGGCGTGGTTAGTAGCATCAACTTCTAGCTCACTAATCCCTAAACCTTTCTCGTTAGATGAAGTAGGCATAGCGGCCATGGTTGGGGTAATCCCTGCCAAGTCCATAATCCTATTCATATCATCTTGCCAACAAGTAAGCCACTCCTCTAATTGTGGCCCGATACCTCCGGGAAGCTCTTGAATAGAACTATATCCACCACCCTTATTTAATACATCAGTCTTAGAGTTAACGAACTGATTACCTGTCTGCCTTCTAATGCGAACAAGCTCTAGTGGGGACATAGAACCAAATCCCATATCCATGTTAGCCAATAACCCAATATCAATCAAAAGACCTTTAGGGGCGGCTGACCATTTAGCAGCTTGCAACTTAATCCAAGTAAGCATCAATGAGTCCAAATGCGGCTTCCATCTTTCTGTGATAGACTTTCCGGGGATTCTCTCAAAGAAGTAAGACAATACAGCGTTACCTCTAGTGTCGCGCATAATGTTCTTCTGCAATCCGTAGTCGTAAATAAACTCAGATCCCAAAATGAACTTACCCTCATATACATTCTGCACACAAGTTACATCCGTCTTTCTCTCCCTTCCGTCTGCGTATGGCTTCTTAATGACACCAAACTCCTCCTCTGTATAAACCACCTTACCGTCTTTAGTTTGACGCTTAGTATAGTATTCGTAATCGTTTGCTTTGTATTCAAAGTGTAATACCTCTACAACGAAATCTTCCCAAAGGTAGCGACCTGTTACTGGATCCTTTCTATTAAAGTTAAAATCCTTATCGCTGTAACCTTGAGTTTCGTAGTATATTCTAGCCAAATTTTCAACATCTTTAATTGAAGCACCAAGCTCCAATAATTTATCCTTGATGTCCTTAATCTGAACTCTTTGAATATGGCCTGCAAATGCTGGCTCCCCTTCTTCATCCTCATCTAAATAAGCTGTTACAAATGATGCAGGATTGATGTATCTCATGCGAGTAACACCATCCTTGTCTGCATATACTTGACCAACAGCGAAATTTGTTTCAACGAGTTTTTCGATTGTTCTAAGTCTAATCTTATCCCAATCGCTAATATTGAATGTGTGAGCCGCAATGTCCTCCATACCTGATTCAAGCGGTAGCTTAAATCCATGATACTTCTCGTACATCTCAAGCTCAGTCTCATCTTGAGGAACCCATGGTAGAGTAATCTTTGGGATACCAACTTGCTCCCTCATTGGGTTTAGAACCTTCTCCTCATAATACATTCTCCACTTCTTCTTTTGCTTCTCGAATGTTGATGTTGGACTCAAGGACTGACAATTAACCTTGAAGTCAGAAGCGCTTAGTAAAGATTTTATAGTGGAAACAAATTTAGGAGCTGGACTAACGATTTCATAGTTGACGTTAGCATAAGCCTTCCTAGCGTATTGAGTAAAATTTCTTTCAGTTGCATTTTTATCATTTGTAATACCCACAAACCAATCGCGGTATGGGGCTGAACTCTGCCTTCCCTCTGAATAGTCACACATCATCTGGAACCATCCAGTAGCGGTGTGACCATATAAAGTTCTACCATTATACCAACGAGAATAGATAGCTTGGGCTACCTGAGTCATATAACCCCTCTGCTCTTTTAGTTCCTGCGGAACTTTGTCCGAAGGGAACCCAATTATCGTAGAAAACTTCAACATTCAAATGCAAATATAGAAAACATGATTATCATTGACACAATTTAATCAAAAAATTCTAACAAGTCATTCATTACCCGAACATTATTAGAATCTTGTAGGTACTTTGGGAGCGCACTTTTAGCCCCAAGCAATGCCATACCCCCTGCTGCAAACAAGTCATAGTTAGTCATTTCGGTTGGGTCATTAATCTCAAGACACTCCTCAAGAAGCTCCAAGTGGTTCTCTCCCCTACCAAATAACTTAATGTAGTTCATGTACTCAGTGAATATCTGTTCTTTATCAGCTTCCCCTGTGTATCGACCTGGAGCAGTGGCTATCTTTCCGTTTGGATCAATGTCAGATAATAAATACCCTTCATATCCCCACTCCCTAAACTTTTCAATCACAATAGGTACGTTACGCTCCGGATAAACGTGCGCACCAAACAAGATGGCGAGTTTTAACATATCTTCACAATATGTATTCCCATCATCTACGCGAATGTTATAAGTCACAATGAACTTATTTGACATCCACTGATCTATCGGCTTATCTGCCTGATCCACCGAAGGGTCATGCTTATAGAATAACGCACCACCTCCATTAGACTTTCTACGACCTTTAACATCTCGATTTCCAAATTTAAAAGGGTCACAACCCAATATATATCTATTAGACACATCTGGGGACGGAAACCATGTCTTAGTATCTGCATTATATAACTTTTTATTCCTCGCGTCAATTTGAGGGATAAACGATACAACGTATTTACCATCAGGATCGTCAGTAACCATCACGTCACTTCCGAAGCCTCCCTTCCAATCTAATCTAACTGTTCTAGTTCTAAATATCCTGTCAAACTTCAACTGATTGATTCTAGTACGCAATATACTCAAATCAAAGTTGCTGTTTTTAGACGCTTTAGACGCAGCTTCTTGCAATGTCCATGGGTTATCTCGAATTTCACCATTAAGTCGCAAATCAAGCCCTTTCTCCTCCAAATCCTTCCTAGTATTCATTAGGATAGTTTTAGCCCCACGAGTTACGAGATTACCTTCAAGGTTTCGAATAGGTTCTTCCGGGTCCTCAATGATTGAGAGTCCGTACTCGTCCACACACTCATCGTAGCCGTCATATGCAGGGATGAAAAGTGTGAACAAACCAGACGTGGTAAATCCGTTTTCGTTTCTTTCGTCATAATATGAAGATTTAATTAAGTCAAAAAATTCCTTACCTCCACCTGCCTCAAACTCCCCTAAAGTTGATGTAAACATCCCAAGTCCGTTAATACGCAAACCTTGAGATAGACATTTGCGAACAACATCTTGCCATCTACGAGGAATAGATACTCCGCTATCTCCGTGCTTACCACCCTCATCATCTAAATAAGCGTGCAGCTTCTGTCCGTCAAATGCTCTCTCTGATGATGCACGAGCTTCAATCCAACCATCGTGAGAGGATGCCCTAACGTGAGTAGCCCCTTGTGATCTTGAGGCCGGGTATGAAAACGAAAGCTTTTCTTTTGGGAAGTCAGTTCCATCATGTGACGGCTTGAAAAAGAATGGGAGCTTACGCCATGGCTTTACAATCTTATCTATGTAAACGTCATTACGAGCTTGAGTCTCGGTTATGCTCTGTATCCCACCCTTTTGCTGTTTATGTTCAGTTGTAATGCAATACAATATACAGGCGGCTTGCGATGTTGCCCCAATACGCCTACGCTTAGGGAAGATATACCCATAGCAAGTTCTATACCCCATATCAACCTCATAAGCCCCTTCGTCTATGTAAGCAGCAGGAAATTGAGAGGCATACTCCTCAGCGTTCTTTACCCTCTGAAAATATTTCGTCTTAATCTCGCCCTGAGAGCGATAAGTGACGCGGTATTTATACACAGCTTCAGTAGTAGTATAGCAATGACGAGCAAACAGAAAAATCCTGCGATCAAGATCACGATACCACGGTAGGCTATCAAGTCTAGTTTCATTTTGTATATCCCAATAGTTTAAGTACACATATTGCCAACCGTCTATATATGTCGGCTTACCATTATTAAAAAACCAATATCCTTGATACCTTCTCTTTATCTGAACCTGTATCCACTCAATCTCATCCTTATATTCTAATCGGTTGTTTTCTAATTCATCATAAATATCAATCTGGCTAACCACCTCACGCTTCTTCATCCTATTCTTCTTGCGGATGATGTCCTGTATTGACTTCAACTTCTCCGGCACTTGTATGTGCTTAAACTTCTGATTCTTAGGGTGTAGTCCATATCCATCAATCAACTTCACAGCATCATCCCATGGCATACCGTAGAAACTCTCAACAGTCGGTAGTTTTATCTCAATAGTTTTAAGAAGCGGATCATCGTTGTGATATTTAACAACCGTATCCTCTCTTTGATATATGTCGTGATATTTAGAGTTAGTTGCCAACTTCCGGGAACATTTGGTTAGACTTAGCTTTATGTGGAGAAACGGATGGGGGAGCAAACATCATATACTCCTCTGGGCGTATACCTAAGTTATCTTGAGCCAAGAACTTAGTAATCTCATGCTCAAGAGCTTTGGATATTTCCCCTTGCATGAACCTTTCCCTAGCGTCTGATAGCTGCTTTCTCAAAGACTCGATATTGCTGATGTGACTCTTTTGATCTACAGGATCTTCCGGCATATCAAGAGCTAAGATGTCGTACAACATCTCCTCAGTCCTCATCATAATAGCCCAATCTTCAGGTTGTTGTAATCTCAAGAATAAAACTATCTTAGCCCTGCAATTAGCGTTCTTATTCAATAACAGCTCATTGTATTCAGTAGGGAACTCCCCTTGTTGATTAGGTTCAACCCCAAGTTCTTTTAATGCCCACCCTTTTCTTTTGGAGAGCATTGGGTAAGCTTCAATACCAGGACTACCTGGACTATACATTAAAATAATGTACCTAAGAACAAAGTCAGGAGTTAGTCTTTCAGGTAATCCAACTGAACTAGCAAACACATCAGCAAACTGAGATAAGTCTTGAAACTTAAACAAAACTTGCTCTGACATCGGAATCTTATCAATCCGATACTTCATCTTTACAAATGCCTTACTCTCCATCTACTTCAGCTATTATTTGATGCGTTTGAAAATAATAAAGCTCCTTCTCCAAACTCTGCTTGTACTTATACTCAAGTTTCACAGGCTTATTATTCTTAGTCTTTATCTTCATATTGTTCTTAACAGGCTGAGCCTTCCAATTTGATTTAAAATACCCTTCTCTCCAGTCATATACAATATCCCCACTTGGAGCGTGTTCAATAACATACACATTCTCCTCATATTCATCAGGCATGATTAAAAATGACGGCTTAGGCTTCATTACCTTTGATACAATAACATAATCGTTCAATGAGAATACTTCCTCTCCTCTGATGCACATAATTATCTCTTTATAAGGGACTACAAGTAAGCATCTTTGTTTCCCATCATCCTCAAATGTATAGTAGTAGTTCTCATCATTCTGCACGGTAGCTGCTTTAGCTATTGCGTCATGAGAGAAATAAACCTCGTCACCTTTTTGAATCTCTACCGGCCCATCCCAACAATAACAAAGGGCAGGCACATCAGCATAATCAGATACGCTATGAACTATACCGGATCTTGAACCCATATCCACTCTAGCCTCGTCACTAATGGCCCTTATGTTAATAATAGCACCATTCAATTCTACTTGCTCGGACATGATATTTGGTACTTCTACAAGTACTCTACCACGAGCCGGCTTTAACCTAATTGCTTCTTCTTTTGTTATCTGCATAATCTAAAATTTACAACCTATCTTTAAACTAAAAAAACCTCATAACTATTTAAGCTAAAGGCTTTTTATCGACCTAAATTTGTAGCACCTATCTTTGTTTTTGTTTTTTGTTTCTAAGAGGAGGGGTACAACGGTATCCCTCTTTTTATTTGTCCCTAACTTGCGTAAAGTGTGGTATCAAACCTCGATCCCTTTCTCCTTTATATGACTTATTATCATATTCAAATGACAAAATGTACCCTCCGATTGGTTTTGGGGGACGCCCTTTCTCAATATGATAACCTCCAAATCCATCCTCATATTCCTCTTTATAGCAAGCTGTTCTTATATGATGAAGATATTTATGTTCAACAGTGTACCCTTCTTTTGAGTGAAATCTCAAAGTCTCCTTAGAGTCAATAACATGATAAAGCTCATGAACGTGTCCCTGCCAAGTGCAATCAGCCCCTTCTGTTCTTACTGATATACGATTATTTTGAATTACACCCTTAGTTACTTCCCCACCACCACCAGATCCATGAAAGTATTTAATTTTAAATGCACTTAAATATTCTACCTTACTATTTCTCATTGGTCTAATTACCCACCAACCTCCGTATCCTCCAGTTACAACACTAGATCCTGTAGTATGATTAAGCAAATCAACAAACCTTTGAAGTGGGTCTGTTTCAGCGTTTTTAATGATGGCCGTATTTCCTGAATAAGCTACCTTACCATCTATTCTAGTAATAAAACATCCAGAAGGCATATTTAAGCAATAAACATCACCATCATAATCTTCTTTTGTTATAGATAATTTCTTCGGCTTTTTTAATTCTTCTGAAATTAAAACCTTATATTGCTTTTTACCATTCTTAAATGCACTAAGACCATCTCGCTCAGTGTATTTACAATTCCATCCATTGTTTATACAAGCCGCTTGAATAGTATCAACATTATCTTTATCAGTAGATGTCCAAAGCATACTAGATCCTGTCACATTAGCGTCAGTATTACCAATAGCATTCATCATAGCTAAAAATCCACTCTTATTACAATCTTTATAATAACTAGGTAATTTTTTAACACCACCTAAAGAATCAAATATTCTTCTAGCATCATCTCCATAAATACGAATGTAGTAAGGTTGCAATTTATTCAATCCACTTTTTTTACACTCTGTAAATGTATATTGTATTCCGTTAGCCTCCAATAACTCTTTAATATATTTAATTTTTCTATCCTTTGAGAGCTTAAACTGAATACGAATCTTTTTAGAATTTTCTTGATACTTAGCGTTATTAACAATAGTAGCGTCCATAACCACAGCAGTAATCAACTCAATCCAATTAGGTATTTGCTCAACATCATCTTGCAATCTAACCCTTCCATGAGGTAAATCAGCTTCCGTTATTCTTTGGGATTCAGACAACGCCATTAAATCCTCTGCGTTAATCTTATCCATGTTATTAAACATGACAGCGTGTTTGGATGAAACTACCTGTTTAGTATAAGCTCCTTCAATGGTGTATAAAGCATCCGCTTTTTTAGAAACAACAGCATTTGGATTCTCGTAATAAACATTATTTGAATCAAATGTAGCAACTAAATCTTCAGTCGTTATTTCTGTTATTTTTTTCCAGCCGTATTTTGTAAACACTTCAGTATCAGGACGGTAACATTCATGATTACCATAACCAATGAATATTAGATTCTTAGCGTAAGGCGCCCACCAATCAACCGCCTCTTGTATTACCAAATCCAAATAAGTGTTCCCATTATGCTGAGGCATGATGTCTTTCTTTGACCTTCTTGGATCGTATTTACCCTGCATTAAACAGAAAAAATCACCATTGATAGCGATTTTCATATTGTTCTCTAAAGCTAAATCCAAGTGCCTCTTTAAAACCGATCTTTGGCATTTAGGGTTATCGAAGTGTATGTCTGATATTAACAGGAACTTTTGACTAATTAAACAATCTGTAATTATTATATTACGATTGTATTTGACTGTCTGTTCTTTTTTCATCTAGTTATATTTAAAAATATTGTGACTACTCAAGTAGCTATTGTATAAATAAACAATATCCTCGATAGCACCTCTACAAACTAAGTCTGAACCGCTTGTTAGCGTTATAACGACTTGAGATCTATTCATATCTCCATCATCATTTATATTCAGGCTAAAATAACAAATGACATCCATCGGAACATAAGTGTCTGCCCACATATAATCTTCACGGCCTGTAATCTCATCAGGTATTGCTACTAAAACTTTACACTTTAGGACTTGCCCAATTAAATAAAAATCCCCTTGCCTGACAGATTTCATATTGGTATTTTTTCCAAATGTAGTCAAAGCAAGGGAATTAATTTATATTAAGGATTAGAAGTTTTACCTTAGAATGGCAAATCATCATCAGCCGCTACAGGAGCAGGTGATGTTGCTTTATTAACCATTTCTTTGTTTGATTTACTAACTTCTGCTCTTGGCTCGTAGGTCATTTTCCACATAGCAAGGTTAGTGTAATACTTACCATTGTACTCACGGCTACGGATGTTAAAGAAGATTTCAGCGTTACATCCCACAGACGATTCACTAAGAGTATCTAAGTTCTTCCCAGATACTTGAAACTCATAATAGTCGTAATAGGTCTCACCCTTTACTTCCTTAGCTGTTTTTAACATTAGGTTTCTCCATGTGAAGCTACCTCTTTCTTGAATTGGAGTGATTGACTCTACTACTCCTGTCATTGAATAATTACTCATTTTACCTATTTTTGTTTTTATAAATTTACTAATCTCTAAACATACCCTTCTTTTTGACATTAGGACTAGATCCCTTTGAAACTTGCTTACGTCTTTTAGAATTATCCATTATTTTAGAAATAATTCCTTTCTTGTTAGATTTGTATTTATCTTGATTTTTGCTTCCCATTTGATCAAATCCACCTTTCTTTTTATTGACGCTAATGATTTCTTTATTTTGACGAGATCCCTTCCCTGAAAAACTATCTCTCCCACTCCATTCTCTATTTGCATTTGCTTTGGTAGCCTGTCTAGCCTCAGAAGCTTTTTTAATCTCAGCAACTTTACTTTTAACATTAGATACCTTAGATTGAATTTGTTTTTTCTTTTCAGCAGCACCCGAAGCAATAGAAGCTCGAACACTACCTTTAAGCATTTGAGGGCTACCTGTCTCTAAATTATGAACAATGTTTCTGTCATACTTATAACCCTTTTCTTTAGATCTATCTTTTTCTAGCTTACGAGATTTAGCATTTGATTTTATCGTAGATAAAGCACTTTTAATTGGGCCTGGTCCATTCATTGCCATTTTATTTATTTTTCTGATTATTTGACTTTTTTGCAGTCAAAGCTTTTGATTTAGCCATTAAAGTCTTTGCTCTTTTTTCTTTTTGCGCTGATCTTCTATATAAATCATTAGCTTTATTTAAAGCTAAATCTTTAGCAGTAGGAGGGCTACTCATAACACCATAACCCCTTCTATTTTCAGGAATCGGATCTCTTGGGGATCCTGCTTTCATAATTTTTTCAGCTTTCCCATAAAGGGTTTGAGCCTTAGTCATTTTCTTTTCAGCTCTAGCTTTTAAACGCTCAGGTCTTGGCTTCATCATTGTGATTTGAATTATTTTTTAAAATAAATATTTAAGTCGCAAAGATATATATAAATAATCTGATTTAACAAAAAGTTTTGAACATTTTTTATTGTTAATAAAATAATTTTGTCAGATTGATACAAGTGTATTACATTTGTATCCGAAACAAAAAACAAAAGTAAAATTATGGCACAAAAAGACCCAGCCTTCCTGTTCTATTCACAGGACTTCTATGTAGGGACAGCGTTCCTTACACACAATCAAGTAGGGAAGTACATTAGACTTATCTGCGCCCAACATCAACATGGACGATTATCTGAAGATCGCGTAATGCAAATTTGCGGAGATTTAGATGAAGCTGTTCTTGAAAAATTTCAAATAGACGAAAATGGCTTTTATTACAATGTTCGTTTAGAAACTGAGATTGAAAAAAGAAAGCGATTTAGTGAATCTCGCAGAAACAACATTAAAAAGCGTTGGGATACTAGTGTAGTACAAGTGAATAACACTAGTAACCAAAATGATACTAGTGAATTACATATGAATAACACTAGTAATACATATGGAGATACTAGTGTAATACATATGGAAAATGAAAATGAAAATAGAAATATTAGTTTAGAATCTAGTAATAATTCAGAAAAAGAAAATTCAAAAAGAAAAAGAAAAACTTTCATTCCCCCAACAGTTGAAGAAGTTATCGAGTTTGTCGTTTCGAAGGGATTTGATCAGCAGCTTGGGAGGAACGCTTGGGAGTACTACGCGGTTGCCGATTGGAAAGACGCAAAAGGGGATCAAGTTCTGAATTGGAAACAGAAACTACTAGCAGGATGGCTCAAAAACGCACAGAAAGGGGGTAAAATTCAACTTTCTAATGAAAATGATGTCAATATACCAGGGTACATAAAAGAGTTCCATAATAGCCCTCTAATGAAGCGAGAGGTGATTAATGGTCGTTGGGAGTATAAATCAGCCCCTATTGGTTTTAAATCTTAATGTTATGACCGCGAAAGAAAAAGCTATTTCATTGTATGAATCTTTTTACCCTCAAGTTCAATGGAAGATGGGGCAAGAGGATTGTAAAGATAGGGCTAAGCAATGTTCATTGATTGCAGTTCACGAAATTTTGAGAGTGGCTTTTTATGCTGATGATTCGATATACAAGCATTTCCTAGAAGTAAAACAAGAGATTGATAAATTATAACACAACAAAAATGTCAGAAAGAATAGTAAACATACAAACAAAACGAGAGTACATCATTGACGTTAAGCGTAGCGGAGAAAATTCAATGCCATGCCCAGAATGCTCAAAGGACAGAAAGAAGCAAAACGCCAAACCCTTTAGTTGGGATGCCGCCAAAGGTGTAGGACACTGCCTCCACTGCGGAGCTAAGTTCGGGAGGAAGCTAGAGGGACCCTATGTAAAGTCAACACTTACCGAGCAGTCTTATGTTCGCCCTGAGTGGAGAAACATAACAGAGCTTGAAGATGATGTGCTAAAGTTCTTTACCGATAGAGGAATATCCCAAAGGACTGTGAACAAGGCTAAAATATCGCAAGGTCGTACATTCTTCCCTCAGCTTGAGAAGGAGGCTAAGACAATAGAGTTTAACTACTTCCGTGACGGAGAGCTGATAAATGTCAAGTACCGTGGACCAAAGAAGTCATTCAAGCTATACAAGGATGCCGAGCTTATATTCTATAACCTTGACTCTATGGTGGGGATGGACTATGTAATCATAACAGAGGGGGAGATGGATGCTCTATCGTATATGGAGATGGGATTTGAGTCAGTCATATCTGTCCCCAACGGAGCAACAAAGTCCTCTCAGCAAAGGCTACAATACCTCGACAACTGCATAGACCTATTTGAAAAAGTAGAGACAATCTACTTAGCAACTGACGATGATGAGCCGGGGAGGATACTTCAAGAGGAACTTGCTCGCAGATTAGGTAAATATAGATGCAGAAAAGTAGCGTATTTCAGTCATAAAGATGCAAATGAGCTGTTAATGACTGATAAACTAAGCATTAATGACACCATAACCAAGGCTGAGCCATACCCAATCGAGGGGATCATAACCGTTGATGATTTAGCTGATGATATTTGGAGACTAAAGAGAGAGGGGCTAAAACCCGGATGCGGAATAAGCATAAACTCATTCAACGAGCTACTGACCTTTGAGCCAGGGTATCTAACCGTAGTAACTGGAATCCCTAACCACGGAAAGTCAGAGTTCCTAGATCAAATAATGGTTGACCTGTCTGTTATGCACAACTGGAGGTTCGGGATATTCTCCCCTGAGAACTACCCCATTCAACTGCACTTCTCTAAGATAGCTGCTAAACTACTAGGGGAGTCATTCAATTCAGTAGAGGACTTTCAAGTAGTTCAAGCTATGGATTACTACAGAGATAACTTCGTTCACATTGTCCCAAAAGAAGATAACAGCGTAGAGAGCATAGTAGAACACGCCACTCAACTCGTTAAGAGATACGGAATTAACGGACTAGTCATTGACGCTTGGAATAAGCTTGAGCATGATTACTCATCTAATGAAACTGTGTATATCTCCAAACAACTTGATGTGATAATAAATTTTGCTCAAAAGTACGGAGTGCATATCTTTGTAGTCGCTCACCCAACAAAGATGCAGAGAGATAAGCAGACAGGAGCCTACATGGTTCCCACAATATACGACATGGCAGGGTCTGCGCACTTCTATAACAAGTCCCATAACGGAATTAGCGTGTACAGACATTTCCACGAGGACGGAACATCAACCCCCGAAGTGTTCGTGCAGAAGGTTAAGTTCAAGCACTGGGGAAGGCAAGGAAGCCTTATGCTACAATACGACATATCATCAGGGAGGTTCTATAAACCCGGAGATGGGAGCGTTAAGAATTATCTAGGTAACAAAGAAACTAAACAAGAAGAAGCACCATTCTAAATACACTAGTAATACACATGAATAACACTAGAATAAAGAGGCTCCTAGAATATGTGAAGCCTCACCAAAAAAGAACATTCCTTAGGCTAATAGTCCAGATGGATGAATCACTATTCCCAGAAGCTAAAGACTACCTCGAAAGAGATGTCCCCATCCAATCGTGGAAGGATAACCCACAAGAGTTCATGAGGATCATACTAGATGCCTGTTGTGACGAATACGGAACCACCGCATCTCAAGTAATGTCCGGTGTTAGGCTAACTAACGAAATAGAAGCCAAACGAGCGTGGATATACCTATGTGACGGAGCTATGCCCAAAAACTACCCACTCATAGCAGAGTTTATCGGAATGGACGCATCCTCAATAGTGTACCATATTCGTAAAACTAACGGATTCATGTTCTCTAGCAAAGAATACAGACAACGTATAGGGAAAATAGCCCAAGCTATCAAAGTCGAAGGACTAGATGAGGTCACAGACTTCTATACAAACAAAATTAATGAGGTGGTTAAATACCTTAACGATAAGATGGCTAAGAATAGATTCTAACCTATCAAATTTGAAGGGTAAGGACTTATGAAGGGGGTAATACCCCTTTTTGCTTTTAAGGGGGTTAAAACTGAAAATGAGCTGAACATAGTGTGGGGAGGGTCAATATACTATATGCGCACGCACGCAATCGACCGAACCCGATTTTTGCGGACCGAGTACCCTAGCATTCCGTTGTATTATAACACAACGCGAGCATCATCAAAAGTTGTATTAAAGCACAACAAAAATATACTAGTGTACTACATATGTACGTTGTGTTATATGACAACAAACAAAGGTCACAATGTTGTAATATATAACAACAAAGCAATGTGCTAAAAGTTGTATTAAAGTACAAAATTGATCAGCTTAAATGTTGTCTTAAAGTACAACAAAACTAATGAGGATCCGTTGTATTAAAGTACAACAAAAGCAGGACAAAAAACACCCCGAAAAAAAAGTTATCAACAATCGTAAAAGTTAACGGATTTTTGCCTATACGCACGCGTATGGGCGCGCACGCCTGTTTCCTTTAGCCAAAAAGTAACCTCAGCTTTCAAAAGTTGTAATATAGTACAACAAAGTACTAACCCACCGATCTCTCATTTTACCCTAAATTTACCTTTGATCCATAAAACACAACAAATATTTTCGCTTTTATCTTATTGATTTTCAATTAGTTATAAATTTTAACATTTTTTTATTAGGATTATTGGATGAGTTTATATGTATCTTTGCCGTGTCAACGGACAGAAAAAAGTGGAGTCAGGTGTAGTTACCCACGAGATTACTCACATGAGATATGCAAGTTCCTCTCAAAAACCACCTACCGATTTATTGCTCCTAAGTATCGGTATAAAAATAAAATAGGATAAGGCGCAGGTACAAAGCTGCGGCAGAGATGTCGACTTCAGTGGATAAAGGCAAGAGTACCGATTCGTAAGAGGCGCACGAGAGTCAGCTCGCAAATGCGGTAAAAATGCCGCAAGTGGTTAACTGAATGACGTTAGACATTCACACTTAAACTGACCTGAGCCCTTCAAATAGAAGGGGAGAAGATAGGGCGAGTCTTGGGACTATACGCGGTAATGTACAGCAATGTACTAGCGAATGAGTACAGCGCCCTGAAAGTAAGTGAAAAGTTTCACTGACAACGAAACGAAGTAGCAGACCTAGAGTTATGTCTAGGCGTTAAATAACAAAGCAGGTTAACTGATGAGAGTTAGTTACTCGAAACGACAGAACGCTGTCGTATTAACCAATTTAAAAAAAAAGTTATGACACAAGAGCAAATTCACAATCTAGCGATGAGCTTTCTGCTAGATACACAGGAGTCAAGGCGCGGCCTAATTTGGACTACAGATTGGTCACAAGGTGAGGACGGAATCGACAGCCTAAATGAGCAAGGTCAGCTCATGCTAGCTAGCATCACACAGCGCATCACAGACATAATAAACCAATAAAAAACAAAGTAATATGAACACACTAGTAACTTTAAACATTGGGTTGAATAACAACCCTTTCACAGCTCAGGAAATAGCTGACAATTTTAACGAGTTCTACGCAAGCCGCGGAGCTATCATCGAGACCTTTGTAGGCCTTGGGGAGTATGTAAAAAACCCTGAACCTACATTGGTTGTGAAGATCAGCACAGACCTTCAATCGTTTCTGTGGTGGAAGTCAGAGGTTAGTGAGCTGACAATAATATACACACAGGAATGCATTCCGGTAAGGGTTGAAAGTACAGACAGCAATGGAATCAAAACACGCAAGCAGGACTTGATATTCAACCCTGACTACAAAGGTGAGCGCTACGAATTTGATGAGAAGTATTTTATCACAGAACCTAGCGCAAAGGTTAACTGATGAGTCTTGAATAGACGAAACGTACAGGTGTAACAGCCTGTATGTCTTAACCAATAATAAAGTTATGCAAAAAAGATTAGTAGTATTCAAATCAAAAAACTGGAAGTCAGTTCTGATCAAAAAAGAATTTGTTGATGATGCGCACGAAGATAATTACATAAACTATATGTGCCGCACTCGTAAGTGGATATTCGATACAATTTATGAACTATAAAAAACAAAACACAATGAAACACAGAGACATTCTAAAAGCCTATGTAACGGCTATCGAGACAGGTCAGTGGGACTTTCCAAAGTCCTCTGCATTTGACAATGGACAGCAGGTCTATGACCTAGTGAAGCAAGGTAAGACCGTGTATGAATTTGCTCAGACGGCTTCGATTAAATTCGGTTCGGTCACAGGTACAATCTTAGCATTCAGTCTGCAAAAGGAAGGCATTGGAGGATACCTCAGTAAGTCCACAAGGTCGGCTATCAGTAAGGGAATTAAGTATGTAATAAACCAATAATTATAAACATAAAAAACAAAAAACTATGGGACGTTCAGTTAGTTATTTAAGCAATGCACAAAGGGTATCGTATTTCGAGTGGCCTATGTATGAAGATGAGTATGGAAATGAGATATACGATGAGGCTGATTTTGTGATAGAGAATATTCAGCAAGGGATCATATCTGATTTCCCTGATTTCAGTACAGCAGATAAGTGGGACGATAGAGAGGATCACATAATACTACAAGGCTACGGAACAGAGATAGCTATCAGTGAGTATCGCGGCCTATGTTCACTTTCTATAAGGGTTGATAATTCTTGCTACGATGATGGAAATGTGGAGGAGATTGAGTCTTGGATAGATAAGAATTGGGACAAAATATCAAGCGGTTACAATATGTACGAGCGAGTAGGGACATTCAGTAACGGAGAGGCAGTATTCACTAAAAAGTAATAAACCAATAAATAAATAAACACAATGGAAAAAGTAGGGCATAATATGTTCGTGGATGGGAATAAGTTCTTCTCATTCGTTACTCACGTTGCTACGATAGACGGCAACAAGTTAATCGAGAACGGCAAGTACTCACAGACAACAAGCAAGCATATCAGAAAGTACGCAAGGATGCACAATCTGGAGGTGGTAGAAAGCAAAGAGAGGCCTGAGTTCGATATGCTATGGTCAGGGGTTAAAATTAAATTAAATAAATAAATACAATGAACGGAAAGTTAGTAGCAATCACCTTGAGTGGTGATGTAAAAGTAGTCACTGACTACAAGGTGGTGAACCACGGAAGTGCAATGAACCCTGAGATGTACATCGACAGCGTAGAGGTTGATGGGAAGTGGGTGGATGCAGATAAGTTTAAGGAAGTAACAATACAATACGAACAATAAACAAAACAAGGGGGATGCGCATCCGTAACGCATAAACTAATAAACCAAACACAATGAGTAACATCACAGTAAATCATGTGGAGCTGGCCTCAGAGCTGGCCCACATTGAAATCAGTAGATTTCACAGCTCAGGGCGTAGCATATATGTCGTGGATGATAACGGAGACACGAGATACGCTGACGATATTCAAGACCTGTTCAATGACCTTTACGATATGTACTACGAATTTATCTTAATAGCAGAACAATGAAAGGAACAATAGAATTTTGCGATGTGATGTTGGATGTAACATATCATCACGATGTGTACCACGGTAAGCATGAGATCCAGTGCTATGAAATCTACCCATCAGGATCATCGGTGGACATATGGAATATATGTGAGGCTGGCGGCCTTGTGGATAAAATAGAGGAAAAGATATATGAACAGCTACATTGTTATTAACTAATAGTGAAAGTAAGAGTAATTTAATATAAATTTGTCGAACAAATCAAAAACAAAACACAATGGAAAAAACATTTTTCTTATTCGGGACAGAGGTCTGCGATGTTTATTCAATCAGCGGTGATGCAAATATCATTGCTTACTTAATCAAAGGTGGTAATGGGGACTTAGTTAGCTTTGATTCATCCAGCGAACACCCCAACATTCTGCTCAGTAAATACGATGGGTGGAATGAGTGGGTTGAGATAAGTCAACATGAATACAATCTTATCACGTCAAAGCTATGAGTATAGAGGTGAACATCATCCAGCCATGCAGCCCTAGTGGGAAGTCGGCTGAGCATTACCCTGCTGAGACTTTAATAGCTACGTTCAGTAACAGCTACGGAGAAAGCTACGGATACATTAAGACAATCAAGCTACCGAAGGGACACACTTTTGGTATATATATCAACGATCAGTATGCTACGGCATCGACTCATTACGAGAAGGCAATAGGTTTAATCACATCAATTTTATTCAAAAATGTATAGCATAGAAATCAAAAGGTGGTCTGAGCGTGAGGGGACTCACAGCATAGACATTGAAGGCCCGAATGAGTGTATTGTCACTGAAAATGAAGGGAGGGTATATAACAGAAGGTTTAATAAGTGGAAGTCACTGTACAATGAGGAGTATGCGGAATATCGCGTGGCATTGATAGATGATAATGGGATGGAGCTGGATGCGTTCACTTGCAATGACATTGACTTTATATGAGGAATTTATGGATAACTATGAGGGCGGTGGCGATGATGCCACTGCTCATCACCTCGATGTCTATATCGTTGGCTTATTACTACACCAGAATGTGCATTGAACTAAACAAGAGAAGGAGATGGTAGCTCAGAACCTTATGCCGATTATTTTCCTAGGGTGGATTGTATCGGAACTGCTGGGGATTGATTTACTATCATCCTTTCTGCTGACAGCTTTAATTTTAATTTTCATTTACAAACTAATAAAACAAAACAAATGATCGACTACAAAAAGTACAAAGAACGATCCTTGATCGTCTTTATCGCTACGATTTTTATTATCGTTGCAATTATCCCATCTTCAGCTAAGGAACTAATAGAGTGGTTGACTATCTTGTGTATAGTAGCTTGCTTATCAATCGCTTGTTTCATTTTTTTCAACTTACGAGATGAGGACTATTAATTTAAACGAGGACGAAGTAAAGGTATTATTTCGCCTCATCTACAACCAAACTGAAAACCTTCAATCTAAGTCAGATTACTTCAAAAGGTCTGATAAGCTTATGTTGGCAGAGTATTACGAGTCTGAGCTGAATGTCTTAGATACGATTGGTAAAAAGGTCATGCACTCCAGACCAGAAGTAATAGTTGACTCCAAACTAAAAATGAGAGAAGATGAAGGACTGCCCTATTAACTTTTGCGCCTTCCATTCATGTGACAGGCCATGTTCCAAAGAAAAGAAAAGCATCGGGGACTGTATGTGCCACACTATGAATTGGGGGAAGGCTGAGTACGGATACGATGCAATAATTAAGAATAAACTAATTTTTATAAACTATGAATAAGTACATTTGCGTATTAAGTTCCAGCTATCCGACAGAACAAATGTCGTGGCAAGATTGGGTGATCTATGTTAGAAACGAGGCTAACAAGAAGGTTAAGGTAAATAAGGACTACAAAAAAATGCTTAAAACATTCCAAGATAGTTAGTTATCTATTGTTAGTTGTTTGTTTAGGTTTAAAATAAGGATGGGATGGGAAGGTATTGATTATCAACCCATTCCACTTTATTACCTTAATAAGTTTCAAGCTAATCAAAAGAATACACTAGTAATACTATCGTAATACGAAATAAAAAACATAATCGCATGAACAACCAAGAACAGATTTATGAGCAGATTTTAGACTGCGTAGTGCAGTCATTCAATGAGACTATACCTGATGGGTCGGTAGCAAATCAAAAAATATCTAAAAGGCATCCATCTAGGTTTATCACTAAGGATGATATACTATCTGTAAAAAGAACTCAGTGCTATGTCAAGCCAAGGTCGGCTGCCGTTTATATGGTCAGGATATTCACAAACATCGGGACTAAGGAGCTAGGGAGAAGGTTTAGCGGAAGGACTCATGCCTCAATGATCCACCTTGGGAACAAGACCCATGAGGCTTTGTATATGACCAATGACCTTTATCGTTATCAGTTTAACTATGCACTGGAGCTGTTCATTAACAAGAACACTACCCCTACGGCAATACCGTTCGAAATTAGGGCCAAGATGAGCGAGATATTTGAGATTAAAGCTAGGCTTAATCAGCTAATCAACCTTACATTGAGTGAATTGAAGGAGCATAATGAGAAAGAAAGTAAAAATAAGACATTCTGATTGATTAAAAATAATTAAATTTGTATATGGCAAATTCAACACGCAACACCTTAGCTGGATCTAAAGCTGGTAAGTCTAAGTCAGCTAAATACTTTCAGTCAAACACTGAGGCAAGGGAGAAGAAGAACGAGTACAATAAGAAGTACCACTCCACTGATGAAAGGAAGAAGTATCGTGCAGGTCTAAATAAAGCCAACAAGGATGCTAATACATACGGCAATAAGGATGGGAAGGATATGTCCCACACTAAGTCTGGTAAGCTAGTTCGTGAGGCGGCTTCGAAAAATAGGGCTAGGCAAGGCAAGGATGGTAAGTCCACTAAGAAATAAATTTATACGCGATAGGGTATAATTTAATAAGAATCGTTAGAATTATACGCATTCGGGTATAATTTATTAAATTTGTTAATAAAAAATGTTATAAAATATTTGTAAGAGTAATTTCTTATTAGTACCTTTGTGACTGATAAAAACATAGATATGAGTAAAGGAATTGTAGATTTTATTGTTGCCAACATTGAATTATTTAATCTAGCTGACGTGTCTCGTGCCTGCGGAATTGATCGTAGCAAGATGCAGAGGAGGATCATTCAAGGCAACTGGAAGGATAGTGAGATTCAAGCACTAGAAACTTATTTCAAAAACATACGAGATGGAATCAATGAGGTTTTTAACGAAGGTCAATAAGACCGTATTAGTAGGAATATCATCCTACCACAATGAGTATGACTATAACCCATTCGTAGCTGAGGTCCAGTGGTCTATACACTTAGACGTGAAGCCTTATGGGATAGTCGGTGGCTATGTATCTGTCGAGTCAGTCAAAGCTAATGTAGAGCTAGTGAACTACATTGTAAGCGATGATGAAATGACTAAGATAGAGACTGAGGAGATGCTGATTAACTCTAAGGATGGATGGAAGGTTAGGGTTGATATTAACCTATCTGATCTGAAGGAGATAGTAGTTGAGTGGGTTACATTCGACTTTCAATCAAAGACGATTATCGTTGAGTAAAGAGGAGCTATTACTCAGGGCGCACAAGGTTGTCGATTACTTTGCTCGTAAGCGCAAGGATGCCAAGG
>Ga0315902_10004350_pt1 | contig 20519 bp, 20 predicted proteins | sample LakEriMetagenome_9_FD_203523 | JGI IMG/M metagenome (GOLD analysis project Ga0315902, IMG submission 203523) | Freshwater fungal communities from buoy surface, Lake Erie, Ohio, United States - Buoy 12 MA117 | ecosystem: Environmental > Aquatic > Freshwater > Lake > Lake biofilm | place: USA... | reverse complement strand
TTTTTTGCTTTTTTGGCTTGGTTTAGTCCAACTGCCATCTGAACAATTCCCCCAAGCATTCCTATTGGGCCACCACCTAACGACGTTGTCTCTCCACTTGCCCCTCCTGTCGGTAAACTCATTGAAGCAATTCGCGCGGCAATTTGATCTGGTGATTCTTGGTTTGGCATGTTTACAAATTTATGTTTTAATTACTTATTATACAACCTATGATTTGGGCGGAACTTCACCACATAATCAATGAGTTTCTGAAATACATTTCCCTCAAATGTAAACTTAATTTTGAGATATCTGCCCCATAGTCTACTAGTATCTGAACTATTTACCCCAGAGATTGTTGAATCATTCTTTACTGGAGCGTAATAGTAGTCTTCTCTTTCTTCAAATTCTGAGTCCACCAAAAACGAAACGTGGTCTCGGGTTGTAAAATCTAATCTTTTTGGCGTGGTATGAGAAACGACCTGCAATGCCTCATAAGTCTTTGACATGTTCGGATCAATATTAATAACCCCAGTAATACTACCAGCGTATGCAGTGCCATAAAAAGTATTGTAATTACCTGGATTTTGAACATATAACTTATTCTGCGCATTTGGAATTGTGGTGTAGAAAGTATTGGTGCGAACAGCATAAATATTTGGATACATGCTCAAGAAAGAAATAAAACCATTTTTGATTTCATCATAAACCAAAGTAAACATTGTATAGTAACTTGGGTTTGTTTCTGGAGTTAACTGATCCCAATAAGTAGTCCACGATATTCCTGTGCCAGGAACTCGCGTAGCACTCGCTACGTGGGCTAATTTGCAACGATATACATAACTCATGCCTGAGATATGTCGAGGGGCAGGAGTGCTACTTAAAACAGACGACACACCCCCCAAATCATTATTGACAACTAAATTTCCAACCGAATAGTTAATTAAAGCCGGGGTACTATCGTAAATTGCGTATTGCACGATTGTCGGAGTCACCGATTTAAATGTAAATAACACTTCAGCAAATCGGTCATTCCAGCCTGCGTTTACACCATACCCTGTGATTGGTTGTTCTTTATCTCCGACCCAATTAGCAGATGTGTTTAAGAATGATGCTACGCCACGATCCGAAATTACTTGGATACCATTTTCTCCGAAACGAATGATTTTTCTGAGTTGGTCATTGTACCAATACATGCTATCGCCACCGCTCATCGTAGATCCTTTTACCATAGCCCACTTTTTTGTTGCCCCTAAACTAGACAACTGCAAACCAGGGTACGACATCACTCCACCACTACCCACAATTACACTTGAACTACTAGCCCCTTGTAAAGCGGTAGGCTCATTTACTGACTGCCGCCTTACAGAATATGGTTGCCAAGTATACAAATTACCATTTAGAATTTCGTGGTTGATAATTTCACCTTCATTCAAGTTCAAGTCAACTGTATCGATTGGTTTAAATACCCGGTAGTTGTCTTTTCGCGAATTGACAGTTTTAGTCTGAGACCAAATTATAGTCGCTGGCTTATCCCCATTGTACGCAACGTCTGGGTCAAACCCAGATTCTACAATGGTGTTATCAATATAACTGTATTGAGAATCGTAGTTATTTTGGTTACTTACTTCGGGCCATAACTCAAGCCAATAAAGTAATCCTGCCCCGATACTACCTTGGTATACACGTTCATAAGAACCTGCTCCCAAGAATGCATATCGCATTTGTCCATAAGTAACACCAAACCCTGTGGTTTGTTTGTCAAGATACTGAGGAAAAATATACCCCGGTCCAGCATCCTCTAAATTGTGAGGGATTGCGTAGAACATCTGACTATTACAAACATTCTGAGAGTAGAAAGAGTAACCCAATCCAAACCCGTTCTTTGGTTCTGGGTTGGAAGTACTCATTCTGACTTGCATATGAGTCTTTTGGTTGAACACATCGCCGCCGAACACAGAAATAGAATTCAATATCCCTCTTTCTACACCTGTCAAAACTGTCATATGACCTGTTGACTCGTAGTTACTTTCGTTTTTATTGATTGGGTATTTTAAGTTGGCTTTTTTATCTCTGAAGATTTGAGCGTATACCAAACCTTCTTTGCTAAATGGCTGATACGCCGCTGCAATAGTAGAGAGTTTTGCTGACAACTGAAATGCCACACAAGAACGCATGTTGCTATAAAAAGCATTTACCGTACCTGAACTAGGTATGTTAATTCCATTTTTTACGTCGGTGCCACTAGCATTAAAACTCGTTACTAATTCACCTGTATCCAATGTCTGACCGTACGAAACAGTAAAGTCAGTATAGTTTATTAATGACGAAGAAAAATAGCCAGTAAAATCTTCATATACTGATTCGAAATCCCCAACCGCTTGGCCTTGCAACAAAGATTCATCATAGGAAAATGGTACATTTAATACCTTCAATTTATCCCCAGCAAGAAACGTGTAATTAAAATTGTTGAAGTATAAATCGGGCGAATGAAAATATGCAAATTCAGATTTATCCAAATTACCTACCTGTATGTTTTCTACAGGTGCTCCTGTTCTGTATCTTCGACAAAAATTGTTTGGGTAACTATTGAACACAGCATACCCAGCAGCCAAATCTTTATGGAATGGAATTACTGTTGTGGCACTTGATGCATCTCTCGTTGCGGCAACGGCAATTCCTGTAGCCAAAACTTCGGGAATACGTTTGCTACGAACAAACCTAAACGCTTTGATTTGTTTGTACAAATATTCACCATTAACAACATAATTCAAATTGATGTTGTGAAACTTAGGGTAGTAAATGTAAACCAATTTACTATCAATATCTCCCAAATTAGTTGTGGTGATGTTATTGGCGGTTCTTCTCCAAGACCCAGGAGTAGCCACAGGATCAGTTACATTGTAAGCCAAGGTATCAAAACGAATGTCGTCCACCCAGTATGGGGCACTCCACTTACCTGTTTCTTTCCATTGAACTTGAATACCAAAACGATATGTATCGTTGATCATGTAAGAGGTATTCGCATAGGTGTTGAATGGGTCTAGGTATTCTCCATATTTAAACAACGGATAGGCTTTCGTCATATCTGTAGTCCCGCTTCTGTTGTTGCGGAATATAGAGTCCATTGTTTTTTGTTCAATAGAATGTTTGATAGTCTGAGCCCACGCAGTCAAATCGATGTCTGTTTGCTCAACTACATTCGACATGAACATTCGGTTTGAATGTATCTTTAAGGTTTTTACTTGCGTGAACTTTGCAGTAATTGCTAACAACTCAGACGGGGCCAAAGGAAGGTTTTCTTGCCCATTGTTACTATGAGTAATTTCAATCGTCGAATTCGAACCTACTGCTACTCGCTGTACTGTTTTTAGACTAAATGTTTCTCCTTCATACTCAATGGCTACCAATTCAAAGTAAGCATATTCATTTACCGGGATGTTGTCGATTTTTACAGTAACACTTTTATTGGTCTGAGTCCCCGGGATATCCCCTAGAATTTTACTAGGAATACTTTTCTTCGCGGAATAAATATTAATTGGGTTGGTGGGGTACAAGTAATCAGTACCAACCAAATCATCAGTTAGGAAACGCCCAGTGTATCTTTTGTTTCCACACGTCAATGAACCTCCTCCTTCTGTAATACCAGTTACAGAAATTGTAGCATTCGGGTTGGCTACAAAATAAGATAACTGCTGATCTACTTTGGCAAAGTCGATACTACCGCCATTTGATATAAGTACACCATTGGTCACGTAAGGATACGGAACTGTTAATGTGCGCGGTTTGTTATAATCGTCAGTCCAGTAAAGAATTACTTCATTGGTTCTTTTTTCAACTTGGGCTTGAATCTGATAATTTTGACTAAAGCCTAAAAGTTTAGATTGAATCAACGTCGTGTATTGCGTTGTTCCATTCGTTGGGTTGGATACCAATACTCCTACTTCACTCACAGTACGAGAAGGAGTGCCAGTTGTTATTTCGGGCGTGCATGACCAAATAAACGTATCATTGCCCACGCTCTCCATTCCAATCACTTTAAAAGAACCTACTCCATCAACGAATTCGGACTTTTGAACGATTTCGGCTAAATTGCCATCCTCAAACAACAAAAAATCATCGTCTACTAACGCAGGAGATGGGGTTGCCGCTGGGTTCTTACGCAATTCAAAATAGCCGTAGGTACTTGTAATTGTTGTAACTGATCCTATAATAAATGGGTTGGTTACCCCAGTAATTGATACTTGAAGCGCAGATGCCAATGAGTTTCTCCAGGTTGTCAAACTCACGTTTGCCGAACCACTCAAAGAAATTGTGTAAACACTACTTAAGTTTTGTACGTAAATATTACCATTAAAAAGAGCATTCGGATCCGTCGATACAGTAATGTAAATTCGAAATATCGCCACGGAAGCGGCATTGTCTTGAATGGTTTTGGTCAAATCAGTAGGAATAGGAATGGTATTTCCATCCCACGGAGACATAAAACTGTTTCCTTTTACTGGACTTATGCCTCCAACATTGGCTCCTGTTAAATCCCTGTGGCGAATGTTTACGCCTTCCACATAATTTCCTTGCCCAATCAGTTGAAGATCGGCATCAGAATCCATTACTCCCGACTGAATTAACTTTACCAGTTGTGACATGTCTTATACGTTAGCAACTCTCTGTAACTGATATTCTCTTTTGAAATTATCCATTACAGGAGCGTACCTTTCAAAATGCCTACGTGAATACTTCCATCCAATGTAGGCCACAAACATTCTTTCCCATTCTGGCTTTAAAATCAAATCACCATGTTCGTCAATAGGAAAGCCACGATATTGTACATTAAACTTGTAACCATCTACAACTCCCAAGTGAGATTTGAAAATGATACAATCATTCTGAATTTCGAAATCATACCCTTCGCAGTACAATCCTCCGTGACACAAGTGAACGCTTACTAGACTATTGTAGCCATCTGGTAATTTAAGACGAGAATCTTCAGCCGTGAGTATAACACCGTACACGTGCGTAGCATGAGATGAACGAAAAGTTCTCATCACTTGGTTGATCAATACCTTAAACCATAAGGCATTTTCAGAGTAACTTATTTGAAGTTCCTCGCAAGCAGCGGCTATCACATCTTCAATTTTCATTTCCTAGTAGGGGCGTTAACTTCTGCGGAATCAGATACCATATCTGGAATCCCAATATTTTTACCAAGTAAATCTTTACTTACCGCATCAACAACCTCATGCTCCGCTACTCCATCCAAAGGGTATTGATCTACGTCTTTACGATAGTTCGGAACAACAGTTGGGTCATTAAAGACAGCCATAACCAATAACTTGGTCAACTTTGGATTTCTGTAAACATTGATATACCATTGCCCATCATAATCCGCGCGGTAATCCCAAACAATCTCTTTCTCTTTCTTAAACAAAGAGTGCATGCTCAATGCCTGGTAGTTTGTACGCAACCGAATAAATGGTTTCAACCCATTAATATGTCCTACGTAAAAAAATCCATCATGCCTTTCATCTAACTGAATTACCGTCGGGCAAGCGAATTTTACTACGTCACATTCTACATCGTATTCCAATAAATCAACATGGTAGACTTGGAGAAATGCGTCATTAATTCTGTCTCTGGTTGGTTGGCGAGAGATTGCCGACAAATAAGCAGCGCGGTGGTTATGAATCTTAGACTCAATCAAGGCATCTTCAAAACGAGTTTCGTCTGTTGTGATACCCCCGGTTAAGTTCGATTTAATTCTATCTACAATCTGAGCAAGTGTACTCATGGATTAATCATTATACTTTGAGCAGAATTCTGACGAAGTTCAGCATCGCGAACTTGTTCAGCATAGGTAAATACACATTCATCTGCCAATCGGTATAAAAACTTTTCTGTGTATGCAGTAATCGCAGTCGAATCTGTTGACAAAAAAATGTGACCTGTTGCTAGAGTAGGAAGTGCCATATAATCAATTGTCAAACTAGAACACTGAGGGTAAATATACAACGATTTTACGTTAGTTACGCCGCTGAGTCGGTTTTGAAACTGATATTTCGGGCTAAAAATTGTGGGGGCGTGGTATGAATCTGATTTACGATCTGAAAACCACTCGCTGCCTTCAAAGAAGCGAACCAAATATACCGCCCCAGATGCTAAACTAGCAGCAGAAGTTACCGTAAATTTGGTTTTTGTGTATGAAACTACAGTTCCAGTATTTGCGCCAACCTTAATAGTATCGCCTTTTCTTGCACTATGACCAGTGGAAGTAAATACTGTTGTGTAAGGACCTGCCCCTGTTGAAGTACGACTTAAGTTACCAAGTAAAGTATCAAAAGTAAATCCCAAACGAAACAAGTGCATATAAGTTCTAGACAAGCCAGATAAATCAAAGTATTGATTTGTAACAGGACGTACTTCATCTTTTACCAATAAACTCCACAACTCGTCATATTCTTTCTGTGTGTCTAACGTAGTGTACAGTTTTTCACACAACCTTAAGATTGTTTCTTCAATTAATCGATTGGCTTTCGTTGTGTCAATGTAAGCACTGTAAGCCTTGTCAATTTTTTGCTGAAGTAAATCGTAGAATTGAGCACCAGTCATTTACACAAATATACAAAAATTAATTTAATCCCATATGTCTTTCAACTTCCTTAAGAATTGTATTTTTTGCTCAGTTTCGTCTATCATTTTCAGCAGTTCATCGGAATTAAATTTGCAAAACTCCTTCGATAATTCGACAACATGTTGTGCCGTGCCCTCGCCATATTTTTTATCAAGTCTGATGCCATACTCATACTGCATTCCGCTCAGCCCAACATTACAAGCATAGCATTGAGGGGCGCAATTAAAATCGTAAAAACGAGTAGATAAAAATCTTCTTGACTGAAAGTGACCATTCTGGATTTTACGCCAGTATTCTACTCGATCACAAGTAAAGCATTTTACATAACCATCCTTTTCGATTGCTTTTAATCTTATATACACAGAATACAAAGCGTCTAGTTTTTTAATCAGTACGCTTGTAGAGATGGCTTTCTTTTGACGGACCTTTGCCTTCTTTTCTTTAACCTTCGCTATTTGTGATTTTTTCACACAAACTGCACATAATTTCTTGGTTTTGTTCGAATACGGACGTTTTTTTCCACATTCTGAGCAGATTTCCTCCTTTAGAGGTTTCTCTACTTTTCCTTTTACAGGTTCTTTTTTTACAACTTTTCTAATTGGCATAAAACAAAAACCCCCCTTGCGGGGGGCACTAAACATTAAACTAAAACTTACACAATTAATTTATCAATGATAGCATTCTTCTTTGCTCTGATCTTACGAACACCTTCTAACTTTTCTGTCACTACATTTGTGATATCAGTTTCAGCCAAGTCATTTAATTTTTCGTTCGGAACATTTACAACTTTATCTACCTCTGGTACAATAAAGCCGTAGAAGAAATCCTTGTCGCTGTTACACATGTCAATTACATCACGTTCTTGAGAACCTAAAGTTCTGCCACCAACTCGGTAGTAACCGTTTTCTTGTTGGATGATTCCAGTGGTAATTGCTTTAGTAACATATACTTTTACTTTACGATCGGTTTCAAGTGAATCGTAGTAATGATCGAATACATGTTTTTGCTTGATTGCATCTCCGGTTAGGTTTGGACCTACCAAACGACTAACCAATTCTTTGTGAGTTAAGCCACGAGCATCAATTCCAAGAGCAAATGCAAGATCGTGTTTTTCATCAAACGAAAGAGATAAGCATTTGATTGCAGTATCCAAGTTTTCATTCATAGACGAAATCTCGTTTTCTACAATCATGTGTTGCATTACAACAGTAAACAAAGGGCTAACCAAATTGGGGTTGGTGTGGTTTACGTTGCTGCACAAAGGGTGGTTTAAGTAGAAGTCTACAACAGCACTTTCGTTTTTGTTTGCATCATCATACTCCAAAGTGTAGGTTGCGGCATCAGTCAATAGAATATCAAACTGCTTGGTGTAGTCATCGTATTCCATTTCAGTAATTACTCGTTTGCCATTTTCAACGAGGTGTAAATTTTTACGACTTTTTTTATCGTAATAGTTCCCCAGAAGGGTAAGAGTGCCTTTAGGGGCTTTTGCAGAAATAATGAGTTTACGTATCATATATTATTAAGTTTCGAAGTTAAGATTTTTAAAGTAAAAAAGGAAGGGTACCGAAGTACCCCTCCTTTAGGAAAAATGAAATTACAAGTTGTAAGCAGGAGTAGTGAAAGGAGCATCACGGAAGGTAGTACCCAAAGCGGTAATCAAAGTGCTTTGTGTAGTATTGATCCAGATGGTTTGTTCCAAGTACTCGCCACCAGTGTTTACGTGACCAGAAACAGTACCATTTTTTGCTCTGAAAACAAATTTGGTGTAAAGTTGTCCAGTAGTTGCACTTGCCAATCCACGTGCTTGCAATTCAGCAGCCAAACCGTAAGGCTTAGCAAAAGCAACTGTTTGAGCAACAGCCAAAGTACCTGCACCTACGCTAACACAGTTGATGTTCTGAGGAACAGTAGTGTTAGAAGTTACAGTTACCAAGGTGGTACCGTCAGTAGCAGTTACACCGTAGGCAGCACCTACCAAGTTAATGGCGGCAGTCAAACCAGCAGTGATTTCGGCTACAGTTGCAGTTCCGTCTGAAGTGAAAGAAGCACTGAAAGTTACCAACTGAGGACCGAAGTAACCCCAATCAGACTCTTTGAACACACTAATAGTTACTGTGTATACAGTGTTGTTAGCAGCAGTTGGAGTCAAAGTCTGGCTACGAGAAGTACCAGCAACACCAGGTTGGATTTCCATAGAAAAGATACCAGCAACATCCATAGGGATGTAACGAGAAGCATCTACGTTATTGATATCCACGCCCACACGAGTGATAAGCAACTTACCGCCATCAACGGCAAGAGTGCTTGCGCCATTTAATAAAGTTTGATTTTGCATGTTCGTAAAAAATTAAGCAACCAATTCGATCAGACCCATACGCTCAGAAGCGCAATAAAGTCCGCAATCAGACAAAATGTGGAAATCCACACCATCAACATCGCTTGCAGCCATAGAACCACTCAAACCATTAGCAAGGGCTTGCTTAATAGTAGAAGGGTTAGAATCTTGCAAACCGATCATACCTGGTACGTAGGCAGCCAACATCTCATCGTTGTTGAAGTGGTACTTCTGCAAAGGAGACAATACTCCGCTACCGTCAGCAGCAGGGATAGTAGTAGTATCCAATACATAGATTGAGTGAGACATACGAGGCTTACCAGTAACAGCAGACAAGTCACCTTTGAAAGCGTCGTCATCCAACAATGCCCAACGAACGAAATCAACTTTGATACCAGCATAGCTGTAAGTCATAACATTCAAACCTTCAACAGAAACGCCACCCAAGGTGTTGTTGCTACCTGCGTATTGAATGTATTGACCCAACAAAGTTTGCAAACGAGCCATAGCAGCAGTACCCATCAAAGCGATAAGGTTACGACCGTTTTCAGCACTTTTACGAACCAAGTTTTCCAAGAAATCGTTGAACTGAGACTGAGTGATTTCAGCAGTCAAAGGCAAGTAAGTACCACCATTGTTGATGATAGACCAACGCAAACCAGCAGTGGTGTAAGATTCACCTTGAGCACCATTCACGATAGCACGCTCAGAGAATGCATATTTGAACTCCAAACTCTTAGAGAATTTACGGAGAGCCAAATCATCATATGAACGGTACCAGAAATCACCTTGCCACTTCACGAAAGAAGCAGTACGGTCACGACGTGCTTGGCTAGAACTCTCACGAGTGATAGCGGTGTAAGTGTAGTCTGTCTGAGGAACGAAGTTCAAAGGAGACTTACCGTTGCTGTAGCGGTTTGCAGAAGAATCGAACAATACCTTTGCAATAGTACCTGCCAAGAAGTGGCTAGAAGTACTGAAAGTTGCGCTGATACGCTTGATTACAAGGATGTTTCCACTTCCAGAAGTTTTGTCAACTATGATACCTTGTACCATGTTGGCATCAGCGATGATATCACCGATACGGAAGTTAGAACCATCATCTACAGTAACTGCCAAGGCTTCGCCAGTAGCGTAGCCAGTTGCGTTAGCAACAGCACTTACACGAGAATAAACAGAAAGGTTTCCAAGAGCACTGATTTCAATTTTAGGCTGAGGGCTTGAAATTGAAGATGCCAACTTAGAAGTCAACTGAGTCAAAACATTGTACCCATAATCTTGGGCATAAACCATGGCCATTTTGTTTGGCAGGCTCAACCCCCTAAGGAGGAGCGCTTGGTTTAAATCGAGGTTAGTAACTGGACTTGCCATTGTTTTCTTTTTTTATCGTTTTTTCGCATTTAGGTAGTCACCGAACGCATCTGCCGCTCCGTTACTCGCAAACGAGTTACTGAGGTTAGATGGTCCAGATCCTGTAGACGGATTTGTTGTTGCGATCAACATTTCTTTCCGCCCATCATTTTTCGCCTTTGTTACGTTGGTTCGTACGATATCTTTACCGTATAAACGCCACATAGCAAAATCGGCGAGCAATTCAACATCCAAAGAACCATCTTTGCGATTAAAGTTAATTTCCTTGGTCAAGTAATCTTTGATTTTAGTGGACATTTCGTCCGTCACCTTCAAACCATACAATTCTTTTCCCGAAATTGCTTTAGCAAATGATTCAATTTCAGTCTCAAAACGATTCGCGACTACAGTAGTTTGGGCCTGTTGTTTTTCTGGTACTGAAGAAAGTTGTTTCAACTTCTCTTCATTTTGAGCAACAAACGCCGATCTATACTCTTGAATCAATTTTTTCTTTTGAAACAAACTCATTTGAGCGACTTCCTCGACAGCGGCTTCATATTCATCGCCTTCGAAATTTTCCAATTCCTTTAAGCCTTTTTGAATAATCTCCGCATCGCTCAATGCGTTGTAATCTGTAAGATCAAATTCTTTTACGAATTCTTTAAGAGTCTTACCGCTCTTTTTATATTCTTTGAAAAGACGAATCTCTTCATCTTCCTCTTCTGCGGCAGGCGTTAAAACGGTAGCTGCTTGAGGAACGCTTTGATCTTGTCCATCAGACTCGTACCAAGGCTTTTCATCTGATTCAGCTGCTTCACTTGATCCGCTATCACTGCCTGTGCTTGATCCACCTTCTGGTTGATCTGATCCAGTTGCGGGGTTTCCTGCTGAGGCGGCTGCGGTGTTTCCTGCGTTTCCTGAGTTACCTGCGTTACTTTCTTCTCCGGCTTTGGTTGAACCTTCTTCGGTGCCGGTTTCTTTTTGATTGGCTTTTGTTCCATTATCTTTTGAGTTTAAATTTCCTTCAGCAGTTTCTTTTAATTCTGCTTCTTTTAATTGTTTTTCAATTTCTTCGTATTGAGACATATTTTGCAAATTTAATTTTTATTTGTGTAAGTTGTTAGTTTATAATGCTGGCACCGCCCCAGTTTCTTCGATCGGTTGACCTGGAGGTACTTCACCGCCTTGTTGAGGCGCAGTCGGTTCCATAGCAGCCGCGTCTTGAGTATCAGGATTAGCCTTGACTAAATCAGAAGCCGTTTTTAATTCTTGGCGATAATTATTTCCTTGTTGTGCAGTTTCAACGGCTTTTTGCTGCTGAGCCATTTGTGCCTCTTGCATAGCCGCCTGCATAATTTGTGCTTTTGCTTCTGCTTCTTTCTTTTCGCGATCTTTTTTCTCGAGAGCATATTCCAACTCGTTAAGAAGTTCGGTGTAAGTTTTGGAAGTTTCGATTTTGATGTAGTCACGCATGTCAATCATCTGATTCTGCATGGCCGCTTGAGCAATGGCAAGCAATCTTTCGCGAGCCTGTTCGTCAACAAAGTCTTTGATTTTGATATACACGCCAAAATCTTCAAACTTAAAATTGTCGGTTACCTTGATAAATTCCATTTCTCTGTCGCCCAACACACCGATTTCGGGGTCGTTGTTAGTCAAAAGGGAAATTTTATATTGGTTTAAGGCAAACTGTAAGTCTTTTTCGATGAACTGAATAAAGCCTTGGTATAAATAAGCAGTACCCAAGTTAGATTGGGCAATAGAACCTGCTTGAGTTTTGGCACCTAAGTAACCTTGCTGTTGTCCCATGGCTACTTTTGGTACGTTGACAATCTCTTCCATGATTCTTTCTTCCTCTTGACGAAGAGCCATAATCATTTGTACGTTGGGATCGAGTGTCATATCAACAATTTCTACTACTTTGTTGTAGTCGCTTTGGTTAAAATCTTCCCCGGTTGCGTTGCCATCGGTGATGTGAATGCCCATACGAGTAAAATCGTTAAGGACTTCTTGCGAAGTAGCACTACCCAACTTGTGTTTGTTCATGATAAACACTTTACCCTTGGCACGGGTGATCATTTTGGTGATCTCGTTATTCAAGAAATCAATACGATCCTGGTGTTTGTGAAGACGAGACGCGATAGAACGAGTCTCACCCATCACCATATTGGGAAGAAACACAGAAATGGGAAGTTGAACTTCAGCCATTTCATCTGATTTTCTTACAATATTGGTTTGTTCACCGTATTCAACCACGTATTTGTTGGCGATAATGGTGCCTTTGTAAACTGTTTTGGTCCAATATTTAGAATTGTGTTTGGTACGAATTTTTGCAAAGTGCTCGTTTCCGAACTGGTCTTTGGTTTTTTCGTAACGTAATTCTTTATATCCAATCCAATACCCGGTGATACACGCGATCTTTGGCACGCCCGAATAATTATACCACCATCTCAACTTAGTGCTGGTGATGTATTCTTCGCCCAACATCTTATCGATGTTTTGGTGCGTCATTTGGCGAATCTCATCTACCTCCTCGGGGGTCAGAGTCTCCATATAAGTAGGATTCGAAAGGATTTCACCAGGGGTTTTCCATTCAATCTTTCCTACAAAATGAGCCTTGGTATTGAAATCATCATCTACTGAGTTATCCCAAATCAAATTGTAAGGTAGGATAACGTCTTTCTTTTGCTTTCCATTCTGGATTGTATTTTCAATACCGCAAACTCCACCAAGCAACAAATAAAGAAAAGACTGTTTGTACTTTTCAATGTAGTGGTTACGGTGAAGGATATCTTCAGCCAATCTTTGAGCAACTACTTCAGCCTGTTCTTTGTAGTCGTATTTCATGTGACGAAACAATTCTTCTTTGTTTTGAAACGTCTCCATGCCAACAGGGTTGAATTCAACTCCTTTGGCACTCATGATTTCTACAAGTTCCTGGAGTTCCAACTTCATCAAAGCGTATTCCAACTTTTTGGACTTACGAGAAACAATCGCTTGAGAGGTGCCACGAACTGAAGGTTCAATGTTCTCAATCATTTTGATTGCGTTACCAATCATGAAGTCAATCATAGAAGTCAACTTCTGTCCATTAATCCAAACAGTTGGTAAGTCGCAGTTGTTTTCGTCTTGGTTGGTGTAGTAGTAATCTTTGTTTTCTTGTTTACCTAGGTAGTAAGTAAACATACGAATCATCTCTTCGATTGGTTTTTGAAGAGTGTTGACGTGACGATACCCTAATTGATTTTGTTGTGTATTGTACTTCTCTGCGATATAACGCAAATTGCCTAAAAACCATTTTTGATCTTTCTGGTTTTCGGGAATAAACTGATTGGGTTGTTCTCTTAGAGCCAACATTTATACAAATATAGTAAAATAAACTAGATTGTATAAGGAGAATAATTTTTTAAAAATGAGTTTAAGGATAAAAGAATACTTTTATCCTATTACTAGTTAAGGTAATCTAATACTACGATTACATCATTTTCTTGGTACCCTAGAGTGCAGTGAGTTATCCTGACTTGTCGTCAGAGATCACCCACTGAAGTTGTACACTTTCTCGTACACCCTCTTCCGTGGTTGATGAAAACATGCAAGTTCATCAACTTGGAATCAACTGTCAAGGGTTGCACCCCCTGTTCGGTCCTGCGACTCATTCCTTAGTGCCATCGCTGTGCTTTGCCGAAATCCCGTGGTAACACTACTACCCTAACCGCCACTGTAGATCATCCCGTCCAGTTAGGGGGTTACAAATCTAAAGTAAAATTTGAAATATCAAAACACACTAAGCATATTTTTTTGCTTGAGATATTCGATATCGTGTTGAAGAAGATCCCAGGGGCAGATATTAAAAGTGAAGCCAATGATGACTGTGTACTGAAATAGGGTGTTGAGTGCGTATCGGTCGGGGTTCAGACATTCGCTAGAAAAAAACAACACATAGGGAATACCTGTTTTCTTTTCCACTTCTTTACCTAGGTCCACAAATTTGAAGTCTCTTTGATTCATTAGATATTCCAAGTTGCGAGTAAATCTAATAGCAGGGCCAAGACGATACTTATCAGCGGTATCACTATAATAAGAAAAAGTGATATCTCGGATTTTGATGTCTTCGATTGGCTTGGGGTATCCCTTGCTTTCGATGTCGTTAACAACTTTTTCAAGTACTTCGGGAGTTAGCTTTTTTCTATACGTGGCAATCATACTTTAGACAAAAATAATGAAACGCATTGCCAAATCGAAACTATTTTTTATCTTTGCTGAGCAGTCGTTAAATGTCCAAGGATGCAAAACGGAAATGCCCCCAGTGACTGTTGGGGGCTTTTTATTTAGTCAGGTGGCGGAATGGTAGACGCTACCCAGATAACAGCCGAAAGGTGGGGATTAATCAGAATAGTTATTCTGCAAAGCACTAACGAAACAGATTAATTACAGGTTCGAATCCTGTCCTGACTTCAAAATGTCCCCAATTTCATACCGTAAGAACTGACTTTGGGGCTTTTTTATTAGCCTTCTATTAGTTATATTTGTATACGTTAAAATTAGAAACATTTAAAATTTTATATAATGGGATTAGGAAACAACACTACGGCAACTTATGTTGACATGCGAAACGGTAAGATTTACCGCTATTCGAAAACAAACGAAATGGGTACTACCCCGATTCAGAACAAGAACGGAGACACCAAGTACTACTTTATTTATGATTTTATTGAAGGCACTGTAACGAACTTTTCTACTCGTGAGGAAGAGGTAGTCGGCAAAACCAAATTGATTCTTCAGATTCACTTAGTGGATCAAGGTGAGAGTTACGTTTTGAAGATCGACACCAATTCATCTTACTTTAGAATGTTCTGTAGTGTATTGCCGAACATTGATTTCAATTACCCAGTACGTTTTATCCCTCGTATCAAAGAGGAAAACGGAGTAAAGAAATCTTCGTTGATCGTTGTAAACAACAATGCGCCTTGTAAATTCTTTTTCACCAAGGACAATCCAAACGGAAAGCCCGACATTATTATTTCAAAGAATAAGAAGGGTGACATCGTGGACATCGATCGCGATGAGGAGTTAGAATTCTTTATGAATTTGTTGACTCAGACCAAAAAGCGTTTGCCACATCCTGCTGTAGCGCAGGATTCTCAACCAAAACCAACGGCTTCTATGTATTCTACCCCTGCTGTTACTGAAGTAGCATCTGAGGAAGTAGAGGAAGAAGAAAACGATTTACCTTGGTAAGATGGACATCGCTAATAAAAAATTAGCCAACACTATTGCAAAACAAATTACGGGGCCAGACAAAGAAAAGTCTGCCCCTGTATTTGAGCATATGCAGCATGCGTATGACAAGGATGCTAAAATCATTAAGCAATCTTGTTTGAAGGCGGCGGCATCGGCCTATGTTGGTAAATCGGGAGAAAGTGCTGAGGCCACAGCCAAAAAAATCATAGAAATTGCGGAACACTTATATACTTGGGTAGTATGTCCAACGAAAAATTCAAAATAGTCAACATAGAGAAAGAAACCGACTACGAGGGTTGGTTGAACTTTCGCCTTCGCGGGGTTGGGGCCTCAGAAGTAGGAACTTTGCTAGGATTAAATCCTTACAAAAGCAAGATAGAACTCTTCTACCAGAAGTTAGGTTTCATACCATTGAAGCAAGACGAGAACTTAGCGATGTTTTACGGATCGCGCTTAGAGGATTTCGTAGCCAACATGTGGCAGTATTACGACGATAGTGCCGAGTCAGTCATTGACAACTTTAACTTTGACTCAAAGAAAAGGTTTTGCAAGGCTGTCCCCGGTTACATATTAAACGCGGACTACCCTAACTTATTCTTTTCACCAGACCGCATAATCACCAAGAGCGATACTGAGCGTATCATCTACAACGGAAACCTAGTGACCAAGAATATCCACGGGGTTTTGGAAATCAAAACAATCAGTGGCTTTTCATCGAAGCAGTGGGAGGGTGGGATTCCGCCTTCTTACATTATTCAGTTAACCACCTATATGATAGGGCTCGAAACTTCTTACGGGGAGATCGTGCTATTAGAAGACGGCAGAAAACTGACGGTGCTTCCTGTGGAACGCAACGAAGCCATTGTCACTGAAATCTTATCGGCTGTTCAGGACTTTACTGACAGGGTAGAAGCGGCGCGTGCCGACATTGAGAATGTTCACTTGTATGAACCCGAACCTGATGGCACCCAAGCCTTTGAATCGTTTTTGAATAAGCGTTATGCGGATTCAGAAATGAAAACTTTGCAGGGAACACCAGAGTTACTGGAGTTAGCCATTAATCATAAGAAGGCTCAAGAAGAAATAAAAACTCAAGAGACTATTGCCCGCGAGTATTCCAATCAGATTAAAAACTACATGAAGGAACACGAAGCCTTGGATTTCGGAACCAAAGGAAAGATTCTTTGGAAGACTGATGCCCGTGGCACGCGCGCTCTTCGCAATAACGTCATCTATGGAGAATGAACTTACCCTTGATCTAATTCTGGATTTGGGGGGTCTCAGTCCTAGGCAGTATGCCAGCCTCATCCTAAAAGACGAACTTGGCTATTCCTACGCAAGAGCAGGAAGAAGACTCGGACTAAACGGAACTGCTTTTTGCTCCCTTTACAAACGAACCAAACAAAAACTCTATCGAACTCATTATGTCACTATACCAGAAACTCTCTGACTTCATCTACACTACGTATCAGACCCTGCCACAGTTTACGGACATTATAGCCATCCGCAATAGTACCTTACCTGGGATGAACGACACCATATTAATCCCAACTATCAACGGAACCGAAAGAGTCTACCACCAATTCCAATGTGCTACCTCTGCACACCCCACCAGACTAATGACCCCCGGATGCTATAAATACCGTCTGCTTAAAAAATACAACTTCGTATACGGTCAACAAATGGAGCCAGTACGTTCATACCCCGCCCCCGGTGATTATAACGTCTACTCGGATAGAGACTCTCCCAAACTCTACGGGATTAACCTCATCGCTCACCCCATTCACTCCCTACTTAAAACCTCTAACCCCCTTTCAGATCACTCACCCGCATCCATAAAAATAGACAAATCTGCCTACCAATGCTTTGAAACCCTATACAAAGAAGGTTTCTTTCACTTTAACTTTTACCTTGTATCAACCGAACAACTTTTATAACTGCGTTAACTACGTTACTTACGTTACCTGCTTTAATTTTATGACCAAACGAGAACAACTGCTACTATTCGTCCCCGATGACTCCCTTCTATTCGCTGATGGATTCGATGACGCCATCCTAGGATTAGATACCCTCTCATTAAGAGTCGTCTACTCCAAACAACAAATGATCCAAATCCTCATCGACGAAGATATGACACCAGAAGATGCCATAGAATTCCTAGAATACAATACCTGGAATACCTACGTGGGCGAACAAACCCCAATCTTCGTAGATCAAATTGACGTATTTGAGTAATTACACTTTTGTTTAACTTTTTTTTGTCTCACCCCGGGGATTTTTGAGACAATGACACTTTTGTTTAACTTTTAGGGCCACTTTGTTTAAGAAATGACCCCTAGAAGTTAAACAGAATATCCCCCTACTGGACCAAAAACTTACGAAAATCCGTAGTCTTTGGATCCTCATTCCTAAAATAATACAACTCACTGTTCCCAGAATACTTAATCTCCTTCCAAAACCCATCTGGAACAGTAGCCCCCGTAGGCAACCTTAAACTCCCCTTACTGTACACCATCCTGATCTCTACCTCCACCCGTACAGTCTTTGCCAACTCACGCTCACGTACCTCCAACAACCGCCATGCCCCCCTGTTTAGCCTCTCGTGCTGCAATACACAATTCAAATAACTAAACGTAGCCCACAACCTCGCCCTGTCACAATTAAAGTCAGCAGCAGGAGCACAATGACCCTTGTCCCACACATTCGCCTCGTAATCCTTGCCATCACTCGCCTTAATACTATCACACCCGTAAAAATCCATCCCCGCCCTAGGATAACTCCCCGTTGGACACTGCACCACATACCATACCCGCTTCGGCTGCTGTAATACCTCCGAATACACCGCACTGAAAATAGACCCCCGTACCATTACAGAATCCCGTAAAACCTGGCCACTAACGCTTGTACCTACCATACATAACGCCATATATATTAACTTCTTCATCCCGCAAATATAATACCCCCCCTGGTAATTGACCCCCCCCGGGGGTTAGTAAATCCAGTATTCGCGCGGGGGGTGAAGGTATACGCTACAAAAATTTCACAAAATTTACGATAAAAAAGCCTCCCCCTACTTGCGCGGGTTACCCCGCACGTTTAAAGCGCGGTAATCGTGGTGCGTATGCCAAACGGCACGCAAGGAAATTCGGGGTTTCGCGTGGGCATCTACAGGAGGTTTTGGCTGTAACAAACAAATGTTTGTGTCGGATGGGTCATTTGTCCAATAGGAAACACATCGAAGATGTAGGCTACCATTGGGTTTCAGCGAATTGATGTTCGTTCACTTGATGAAATCAAACACTCTCAAACCACTCAATTTCGACCTCAATTTTCAAAAAGTCGAAACGATTAAAATCTTATTTTAATCAACACAAAGTTTTCGTGGTCAGTAACATAGTTACAAACTTCGGTCCAAAACCGATTCTTAGCGATTCTCCTGCGCGATTTCGACGTGACCTTAGGGTTCATATGGAAACGCGTAAAAGAACGAAAGGAAACGGCCTCAAAACCATTTAGTCAATTTGTTTTTAGTAGTCTCTGAACATAGTGAAGAGACGTACATAAAAACAAATAGACTAATTATGACAACACAAACCAAACCAACTTACTCCGAGATGAAAGAAAAGTTCAACCACGTAGCGACTCCATTGAGTGAAACTCAATTTATGGAAACCCTTAAAGGCTTCAAATCTGAGGCTAAAGCGAAACAATGGCTTATTAGCCATTTGAATGACAGACAGAGATACTTTGTATCTATGGTGGATGCATTTACAACCAAAGGTTGGAAGCATTTCTATGGTCAGCCTTTGTACTTAAAGTTCATTGAACTTTATGCTAAGAACATTTTGTTCTTGGTGGATTCTTCTCCTCTCTCTAGTAGAGAGACTAAGACTTTTAAAGAGCAAATCGTAGATTTGTTGGCTTCTTGTCAAGGAGTTTCTGAGGCCCCAAAGCCAAAGGCTTCAGCACGTAAGCCAAAGGCTTCCAAACCAAAGGTTTCTCAATCCCAACCAAAGGTTGCTCCTTCAAAGCCAAAGGCTTCTAAACCTACGGTTTCTAAACCAAAGGTTTCCGATGACAAATTAACGAAGTTAACTGAGTCGGTTTGCCTTCTTGCCACCCAAGTTGCCAAACTAACAGAGTTAGTTACCCAAACTTCTAAAGAAGTTGCTGAAATCAAGGCTTCTACTCAACCGAAGGTTGTTCAGCCAAAGGCTGTTGCCAAACCAAAGGTTGTCGATGAGAAAGTGATTGTTCGAGACAAGAAAACAAACACTAAAGTGGTTGTTTCTAAGGACATCAAGCCAAAGGCTACACCTACAAAATCCCTTTGGGATCAAATCTTCTCACAAACCAACAAAGTTGACCATAAGTTGGCCTTTGGCCATACTTCTGATGTTGATTGTGGCAAACGTAAAAAAGCACTTATGGAGGTTAAATAACCTCCATTTTCACCAAATTAATCAAAGAAAAAACCCATGCAAATTCTCTTAGAATTCTCAGTTGCCGTTTTGTTACTATCCCTTATTGCCTTTGGCATTTATTGGATGCTTGAAATCCCTAAAAGTGATTACTTTAAGTAATCTGAGGCCCCAAACCCTTACATAATCAAGAAAATCATGAAAAAAATCACAGAAAAATCCATCAATGCATTTTTAAATGCAAAACCATTCAAACAAGACAACACCGAGGTAGTAATACTACCTAACGTCACCATTCTCAAGTTGTTTGGCAATGAAATTGCTTACCTGTACAACGATCCCGATCGTACACTTAGCATTACAAATGCTGGATGGTTCAGCAATACCACCAAAGAACGTCTCAATGCCATACCAAGGGTATCTATCAGACAAAGTAGAGGCTTGTGGTACCTTAATGGTACCCAATGGAATGGTCAGTTAATCGATGTTGTTGAATCCCCTTATTAATCAAGAAAAAATCATGCAATTAACTGACCATTCCATTGGGTACCATTAAGGTACA
>Ga0315902_10004349_pt1 | contig 20520 bp, 19 predicted proteins | sample LakEriMetagenome_9_FD_203523 | JGI IMG/M metagenome (GOLD analysis project Ga0315902, IMG submission 203523) | Freshwater fungal communities from buoy surface, Lake Erie, Ohio, United States - Buoy 12 MA117 | ecosystem: Environmental > Aquatic > Freshwater > Lake > Lake biofilm | place: USA... | reverse complement strand
TCTTTTTGCGCCTATTTAAGGTGCGAGGTAGGGTTGGGATATCACAGAAGACCTAAGGTTGGGAGGGCTCGCTATGGGGCGTGGCCGTTCAAAAGCTAAACAGACTAAAGTCGCACGCGATCTTAAATACAGTTCACAAGAAATTGATATTGAGCGCCTATCAAAGGAACTCCATGGCGAGGTCGATAAGGGCGATGATGATGACTTTGATCCATATGCCGAGGGTAATTACATCCCGAGAAAATAAGCTCTAGAGATGCTCCCAACTCCTTATGTGGCATCCCTTCGCATCTATGAACCGCTAACTAGTTTCTCACCAGTTGATCAACTCCGCTGGTCTTCAATTCCAATTGAGAGCTATACCGGGCGTGAAGAGCAAGATAGAGCGCTAAGAAGAGTCATTCTTGCAGAACCTCCATCACTCAAAGCGGATGGCGCACACATCATTGATCACAATGGAAAGCGCTATGTCTCACCCTGGTCAACAGCAAAGAGATGTTGGGTTGCCCTAAATGAATTTAAAAATTCACTACCTATTTCTGTACTTCCATTCTTTCTTCCAGAGAGTCTAAGTGATGCAATTGGTGATATCTCACCTGAACTTGAAACAAGAGTCCCTCATATTCTCTCTGAGACCTGGATTATTCCTCCCAGATGGTTTGCTCTCTTTATCCCAGAAGAGCGGCTTAGAGGAAATAATCCAGACGGCCCCTTCACAATAATGAGAACAGAGCTAACAAATGCAAAAAAGCGATGCCTTGAATCACATAAAATAGTGAGAGAGGCATTTGGCGATGGTCCTGTTGAGGCAGAGCTAGGAGATCTTCTTAATTGGCTCAACGTCTTTCATCCAGATTCTATCTTGGAATGTGATTACGGCGGCCTTGCTCTCTATCTCAAAAAATCATTGGAAGATAGTGAAAACCCAGGGCTTGACTCTGATACTTCAATTGAAGATGTCACTGCATCACTTCAAGGCCTTGCAAACGGTGATGGCGTTCAAGCAGAAATTGGCTATGAAGCTTTAATGAAAAGATGGCGAAGGGTCGCAGTGCTAGAACAGGCCATGTAGGTTGGCCCTTGCTAGTTAAGGCAAGTAAGGCAATACTTTCTACCCATAAGGGGCGAAAGGGGCATAAAGTGATGAGTGTGCAGAGATCTGCAGAACAAGAAGTGCTGCTCACCCCAGCAGAGGTTGCAAAGCTATTTCGAGTAGATCCTAAGACTGTTACTAGATGGGCAAAGGCTGGAAAGCTCACTGCAATTAGAACCCTTGGCGGCCATCGTCGCTATCGAAGATCAGAGGTTCAAGCTCTATTGGGAATTGATGCCAAGGAGGCAAGAAGTGTCTGAAGAAAAAGGTAGTGAGAAACCTAAAGAAGATGCAAATAATCCAAAAGCCAAATTTCGCGAAGCTCTAGAGAAGAAGAAGCAGGCTCGAGGAATTAGAAATAACAATATCTCCGGAAACTCCAAGATTCAAGGGGATCAAGAAGGAAGCGGAGCACCAAAGATGTTTCGCCGCAAGTCAGGAAGCGCGTAAAAAGTCCACGTGGAAGCACCAACTCTTACACTTTACCTTGTAATCTTTTTAGTTTCCCTGGCTATAAGTTCACTTCTTGTACCATTCCTGCGAAAGATTGCATTTAGACATTCTGTATTAGATATACCCAATCAAAGCCACAAAACTCATCAAGAGGGCATTCCATATTTGGGTGGTCTTTCCGTTGTCATTCCTGTTTCACTATTAGTAATTATTGGTCCACTAATATTTATTGAGAATTCAGATTATTTGCTTCGAACCGGCCTATTTCTCCTTCCAGCAGTTCTGTTGGCATTAGTAGGACTATACGACGATATAAAGAATTTAAGTGCATTATCAAGATTCTTTGCACAATCCCTATTGGCAGTGAGCGCCACACTTTATTTAAGTGAATTAGGCTATACAGTCTCGATTTTAAGTAACGAGATTGCGAATTTTCTTCTCTCCATCTTCTGGTTAGTAGGCATTACGAACGCCTTTAATTTCTTCGATAACCTTGATGGAGGAGCTGCAGGAATTACTGTTGTAGCCTCTGTGACTCTATTTTTATTGGGGCTTTTGGGTGATCAGTATCTAATTTCCTCAATATCTTTGACCCTAGCAGGAGCAGGCTTAGGATTCTTATGGTGGAATAGAAATCCTGCAAGGATTTATCTAGGAGATTCAGGGGCGCTTTTCATCGGCTTTATCCTTGCTGTCTCTCTACTACAGTTTCAGCCAAGCGCTGAGTCACAAGTTGCATCGGCGCTAGTTCCCGTTCTGGTTTTAGCACTTCCAATAATTGACACTTCAGTGGTTGTGGTGAGCCGAATATTAAGAGGTGTCTCAATTTTTCAAGGTGGCCGAGATCATCTATCCCATCGACTGATTTCTCTTGGTTTTGATAGAAGGAAAGCGGCATATTCATTATGGAGTCTTTCAGCTTTGCTTTCATCCCTCACTTTTTTAACTAGCAATGTCTCTAGCGAAACTGCCTTAGGAATCTCTTTACTTGGACTGCTCTTTATGGGATTTCTAGTGATTTGGTTTTTAAGGATAAAAATTGATGTTTAAGAAAAAGATTTAGTTTTCCCTTTAAATTTTGGCAAGATTCCTGGTGCAAGCATCAAGATAAAGACTAATGGCCAAAGAATTGTAGATTTGTGGCGAAAGGCCGTTCCAAGATTGCCCTCATAGAGAGCTGCGGCAGAGGCAAACAGCAGGATATAAGCAGTCAAACTCAAATTAATGAATCGATCTAGAGAATTCTCCTTCCTACGGAGGGATACCCAAACTGAGAGTGGGACCAAAATCATCCAGCCCAGATTTTCTAGTGCTGCAAGGTTTAGAGTCTTAGAACCTTGATCAAAGAAAATGAGGGGTCTAAAAAAGAAAGCAAATAGTCGGTAAGGCAATTCGGAGAGACTGCATTTTATTAAATAGAAAATTTCACTTGATGAACTCTGGCAAGTAGATATAGGCAGTGCAGATTGGGCCCCAACAGTATTAGCATTTCTTATACTTTGAAGAACTTTTACTTTCAAAACCTGGTTCTGCAAAGCATTGAGTGTATTAATAGTTGTAGGCGTTGTAGGCGTTGTAGGCGTTGTAGTAAAGGCGTGTCCAGCAAAAATTCCAATCGAAAATGCAACTAATGGCATCAATTTGCGGAATTTAAGGAGTACAGCTAGGGAGAAAATCAGCCCTACAAAGCTAAAAACAAGAGCGGTTTGAGGCCTAGTCCCGTAAGCAAAAGTAAGAGCAAAAGCTGCGAGCGCAGTAAATTTCCACAAATCTCTACCAGAGCTATTCAAAAGTTTTAGAATTAAATAAAATGTCATAATCAACCAAAACTGACTTCCTGATTCCCTTAAACCAAGTGTTGACCAAATGAAATTACTTGGCAAGAAGGAAAAAAATACAAGAATAAATTCGAATTTTTTATCCATATAGGAACTTAACTCTTGAATATTCTGATTCCGTAACCTTAGATAAGCAATGAATGATAGGGCCAAGAGAATTGTTGATGTTAGTCCATATACTGATGCCATAGTGCGCACAGCAGTTAATTCCTCTAATCCAAGCTTGATTAAGAAGGCGCTAGGCAAAATGATTGACTTAGAAGAGTTGTATAGATGTGGTCCATAGGCTGGATATTCAGCAACAGGTAGCCCCTGGGAAACATACTTAGCTAATAGTGCGTAAGTTCTCTCATCTGGCCCAAATACTGATGCCGAATTAGGCAATAATTGAAATTGAAAAAATATCCGAATCGCTAATGAGATAGAAAGTATTATAATCACAGGCTTTGAGGAGAGTGCTAAACGGATATCATCCATTACCGTGTAGCCTCTAACTCTATTTTTGAATCGATGTTCCACCATCAAATTTTATTGTATAAGTTAATGGGCAACTGATTTAGACTTGATTTCTGAAACATTCGTTTGGCGGCAATGCAAAAAATATAGTGAAAAATGATAAGTATTGGTGGCTGGGGACGGGATCGAACCGTCGACCTCACGATTTTCAGTCGCACGCTCGTACCAACTGAGCTACCCAGCCGAGAAATTAATCGCGACCCAGACGGGACTTGAACCCGCGACCTCCGCCGTGACAGGGCGGCGCGCTAACCAACTGCGCTACTGGGCCAACATAGTTACAGATAAAAGAAAGTCTTTAATCTCTCCTTCACCTGGCGTCCCCAACGGGATTTGAACCCGTGTTACCGCCGTGAAAGGGCGATGTCCTAGGCCCCTAGACGATGGGGACTAGAGGAGAGTGAATCCTACCTTGAATACTTTGAGCCTATAAACCATTACCCTATTCAGATGAACAAGGTAGCGGTCACTGGCGGGGCTGGCTTTGTTGGAACCAATCTCGTTCGCGCCTTGCTGAATCAGAGCACAGAGGTCGTAGTCATAGATGACTTTTCCACTGGCCTTAAGAGCAATCTGAAGGGCGTTGATTGCGATCTTGCAGAGATTTCATTAACCGACTCCATCAAAGTGGCTAAAGCGCTTAAAGAGTGTGAGTACATATTTCACTTGGGAGCGAGAGGTTCTGTTCCAAGATCTATAAAGAATCCACGGGCTACCATGGAGGTCAATGCAATCGGCACTTTGAATGTCTTGGAATCTGCGCGGGCTACCGGAGCAAAAGTTGCCTTTTCTTCCTCATCATCTGTTTATGGATCGAATCTAGAGCTACCAAAAAATGAAAAAATGTGGATGGCTCCTTTAACTCCATATGCGGCAAGTAAATTAAGTGGTGAGGCTCTAGTTGAAAGCTATAGTGCATCATATTCAATCCCAGCAGTTACATATCGTTTTTTTAACATTTTTGGACCTTGGCAGCGCCCAGATCATGATTACGCTGCTGTTATTCCTAAGTGGATCTGGAAATTAATGCAAAATGAAAGCATTGAAGTCTTTGGTGATGGGAATCAATCAAGAGATTTCACTTATGTTGATACCGTAGTTGAAGTTTTAATTGAAGGAATGAAAAAAAGAATAAATCACCCGAGCCCTATAAATCTAGCCTTTGGTTCACGAGTAACTCTAAATCAAGCCATAGATGCTTTGAGATTAAAGTTTCCAGATTTGAAAGTTAGCTATTCTCAAGAGCGCACTGGAGATGTTAGGAATTCTCAAAATGACCCAACGCTCTTAAAGTCTATATTTCCCAGTATCACTCCGATTGATTTTTCCGAGGCGCTTGAAAAGACATATCAATGGTTTATTGAAAATGGAGTAAACATAATCAATGGCCCTCGAGTAACCGACTAGTAGCCTCTTTTTATGTGTGGGATTTCAGGCATATTTTCCATAAATTCTATTGATCCAAAATTAGTCCCTGACTCGATAGAGAAGATTTCGCATCGCGGCCCTGATGAAATCGGCTTTTTTCAGAGTCAGAACTGTGTTTTAGGAATCTGTCGCCTTTCAATTATTGACGTTTCCTCAGGCCAGCAGCCCAGTTATAACCAAGAAAAAACAGTTGCGTCAGTCTTTAATGGCGAGATTTATAACTTTCGAGAGTTAAGAGAAAGGTTGATATCCAGGGGTTATCGCATTGGTGGCCTTGGCGATTCAGCCTTGATTCCATTTTTGTATCAAGAATTCGGTGATCAATTCCCCCGTCAGATACAGGGAATGTTTGCCATTGCCCTTTATGACTCTAGAAAATCTAAGTTACTTCTAGCTCGGGACCGGATTGGAAAGAAGCCACTTTGGTATAGCTGGAATAGAGAAACCATTTCATTTTCATCAGAAGTTAAAGGCTTACTTTGTCTAGGCGTAAAGAGAAGTATTAATGAGAGTGTCATCCCAGAATTTCTCCAATATGGATACATCAATTCACCCAGATCAGCATTTAATGATATTGAGCAACTTACCCCAGCATCGATATTTGTTTTCCAAGATGGGAAAAGGAGTGTTGATACTTACTGGAAAACTTCAGATACCCCAGAGCTTTCAATATCCTTTCCAGAGGCAAAAGAAGAAGCCAAGCGTTTGATTCGTCAAGCCATAAAATCAAGATTAGTTTCAGAAAGGCCAATAGGATCATTTCTAAGCGGAGGAATAGATTCAACTATTGTAACTGCACTGATGAAACAGGAATCTGATGGCGAAGTCAATACGTACAGCATCGGTTTTTATGAAAGTAATTTTGATGAATCAGGATTTGCTCGAAAGATTGCTAAGGCACTAGGCACTAAACATCACGAAAGATATATTGAAGCTGATCCAGCGTTGATTGTTGAGACACTTTCGAAAGTTTTAGATCAGCCTTTTGCTGATTCTTCGATAATTCCAACCTATCTACTTGCCAAATTTGCCAGCGAAGACTTAGTGGTTGCGTTAAGCGGTGATGGCGGAGATGAAGCCTTTGGGGGATATGACAGATATAGGGCAGGGAGGGTGCTGAATGCTATCAATCCTCTCTTACTGCTAAATCCACTTAAACTTTTACCAGCAGAGAAATTTACTAGTATGAAACTTCGAAAATTAATACATAACTCAGGGTTTCAACAACTTGAGAATAGATATCGTGGATTTCAATCTTTGTTTAGTATTAGGGATTTAAAATTATTACTAAATTCTGATTTATTGAGTCAGGCAAATGAAGATGAACTCTTTAATCTTTGGTCATTATCTTTGAGTAGTGACAGTGTAAGGAGAATGCAAGAGTTAGACTTACGAACATACATGCCAGGCGATCTGATGTATAAAGTAGATATGGCCTCAATGGCCAATAGTATTGAAGTTCGTTCTCCGTTACTTGACTATAGAGTAGTTGAATTCGGGATTTCACTTCCTTCTAAATATAAGATTGGTTTTTGGGAGAACAAACACATTTTGTATGAGATAGCGCGAGATTTTGTCCCAAACGAAATGGTCAATCGACCAAAAAAAGGCTTTGCCATTCCACAGGCCAAGTGGCTGCGAGAAGGTCTAAGCGAAATGATTCAAAATGTACTTCTTGATGAAAAGAGTAGATCAAGAGGATGGTATAAATTCAAAAAAGTAGAACAGTTGATAAAACTTCACAACAGCGGAAGGCAAATGGATAATCTGATTTGGCCCATGCTAATGTTAGAACTTTGGGCTAAGAATTGGATTGACTCGTGAGTGTGGTGTATAGTTTTAAGTGGTCAGAAACCAATCTTGAATGCGAAAATTTCTCTAGTGCATTACTTCTTCCTACTTTACCAAATAGTTTTTGCATTTCAGGGTTACCAATAAGAATTTCAATCTTATCCACAAAATCCTTTGCTGAATACTTCAAACAAAAGCCACTTTCTTCATTAATCATAACTTCTGAAGCTGAGCCTACATCGGTTGTTAAAACAGGAATCCCTGCCATCTGAGCCTGAATTAGGGATACAGGCATTCCTTCATTCTCGCTAGTTAGCAGGACTAGATCGCTAAAACTTAGAATTGGCTCGATTTCAGTCTGCCATCCTAAAAATTGTATGGGGATGTTTAGTTCTACTGATTTAGACTTAAGCTCTTCTAAAATTGGCCCATCTCCGCAAATTACAAAGTGTACGTCAAGGCCACGTAATTTACACTCTAGTGCGATTTCTAAAATTCTTTCTGGCGCTTTTATTTCAACTACTCTTCCAAGCCAAGTAACAATGAATTTCTCTTTTGGAATGCCAAGTTTATTCTTTACTAAATCTCGAGGTGGGAGGTTCTTCACTTTCAGCCCAGGTCCAATTACAAAGAATTTCTCCCTGTTGCCAATTTTTGCTTGGAGTAATTCTTGCATAACCTGTTGGCCGACTGAAATTAGAGCATCTGTGTAGTGAGCAAGAAATCTTTCAGCTAAAATTAAGAGTGTAGTTTTACCCCAACTAAAATATCCATGCAGCAAGTGGCCATGAAATGTATGGACAAGGATGCACTTTTTGCCCGTCATCAATGAGGCTAAACGGCCAAGAAATCCTGCTTTAGATGTGTGAGTATGAATAACAGTAGGTTTGAAATCCTTAATCTGTGACTTTATCGCAAAAAGAACTCGTAAATCTGCAATTAGGTTCAATCTTCTTCCAAATCCGCTGAGCTTATAGGATGCAACTTCAACATTATTAACCTCTAAATAATCTAATTCATGGTCTGAGCAATAACCAGTAACAAGACGTTGCTCAAAGAGCGAGGGTGGTAAATTCACCATAAGTTCAGAAATTTGAATGGCAGGTCCACCAACATTCATTCGAGCGATTATTCGCAGAATTCGAATTGGGGCCGTTGAAGCCACGAGTACATCCCTTCTCTTGAAAAGTTTTCGCTAAGCCATAATCACTTCACGTTTCCTGATTCGCACCCTAGACACTCAGTTCACGGCTACAAAAGTACTTCATAAATCTCCCACCCGCTTGAGTCCATCCTTTGATGTAATATCCGTTGTATATTTTACTTCGCCTTATCTTAGGAAATGGTAGAGGTTAAGTCAGAAATCTGGGGCCTTTAGCTCAGTTGGTAGAGCAACGGACTTTTAATCCGTGGGTCGTCGGTTCGATACCGACAGGGCCCACATATTGCTTACAGCTTTACGTGGTCAAATTGATTTATTCATAGAACGGTAGCTATGCAACCCATCTGAGTATTTAATTGGTATTAGTCTGTTCATGCAAGATCAATTTCGTTCCTAAGCAATTCTGTTAATGCGTGAAGGACGCAAGAGTGAACATCCTCTACCGGACCATAATCGCCAGAAACACTTTTAACTACTAAAGCTGTGTCAACTAGGCTCGACAGAATACCTCCATCAAAACCTAATAGCGCACAAGTTCTTACGCTATTCAGCTTTGCATACCTACAAGCTTCAATCAAGTTCATCGAGTTCCCCGAAGACGAGATCATAAATAGAAGATCCTTTGATTTCGCAAATGTGGAAAGCTGACGAGAAAAAATATTTTCATACCCGAAGTCATTTGCAGAAGCTGTAATTATTGGAGAGCTATCAGTCAAAGAAATTATAGGATAGTGCGCTCCACGTAGTACCGATCCACTTCCCAAGTCCGTAGCAAAATGTGAGGAAAGGGTTGCACTACCCCCATTTCCGCACACGTATATAATTCCATCTCGAGTTTTTGCAGCCTTAAACTCGCGCGCCAAAGCGATAATCTGACTTCGATCAATGTCTTTCAAAAGAGAATGCACGCGACTGAAATAGGAGTTGAGCTTTTCAATTGGAACTTCTGTCATGCCATAACAATACCCCATCTTACAAAATACTTGGGAGATGAAAAAATTTAGCAATCAACTATTTTGGTGAACGGGGAACCTTCATTAATCCAATGTTATAGGGTAGAATTCGGATTGTGATGGGTTCAGCCGTATTTAAAAGAAGGCAATTATCTAAAATAAGTGCTTCCATAAAAATTCAGCAATTGGAATTATCTCGTAGAGAAACGGGCCAAGCAATCTATTCTGATCTTCTGAGCGTAGAAACAAGAGACTTACTCACAACAGGTCAGCAAGAAATGGAATCTGTCAATTTATTATTGAACCATCACTCGAAAATTTTATCTGTGAATCACTCGAATCACTACTTGATTGATGTAGGAGCCAACATTGGTTTTTACACTCGAAATTTTTCCAAAAGATTCAAATTCGTAGTCTCATTAGAACCGAATCCTAGAATTTTTGCGTTACTTAAAATGAATACCAGCCAGCTTGACAATGTTTGGATTATCAATAAAGGAGCCTCCAATTCAGCGAGATCACTCAAATTAATTGGACGCAAAGATCACTCTGGAGGCGGTAGTGTTTGTGATAAGAGCAAACTGTCTTACTTGTATTCTATTGACCGTTCTGCACTTGAAGAATTTGAAATTGACTTGATTCCCATAAACGACTTGTTCAAGCAAATTAAAAAAAAAATCTTGGACGTCAAATCAGAGATACCGATAATTATCAAAATAGACGTGGAAGGTCATGAATTAGAGGTTATACAAGGTATTTCGATTGAAAAATTAGAAGAAAAGCCAGCTCTTTTACTCGAGCTGAATGGCACTCTGGCATCGCGTCAGCAGGTCATTGCGCTCTGCAAAGCTTTGGGTTATAATCTTTTTTTTACAACAACAGATATTTTACGTGCTGGTATGAAAACAAGAGCTGGGAATGCAAGTCACATTTTTAGATTGGGCGGTATCAGACTTTTGATAAATTCCTATTTAGAAAATACGGTGATAAATCTGAAGAGTCCGCAAGACGTCTCTGTAAGTCAGCTGCTCGCAGTGCAGCATCATCCAAAGAATTGATGAATTGAGAAAGACATCAGTGGTTTTCTCATAAAAGGCAAAGTTTTGTGATAGAGTCCTAGGGGAGAGAAGAAATATGCTATAGGAAGGACCCAGAGAATTTATATGTTTTTAAAAATGTCAGATTTACCAAAACCCAAGCCGATGCCTAGTGAAGAATTTTATTTAGCAGAAAGACAAAGACGATTAGATTCCTCAGTTTTATGCCGTGAAAATTATGAGCGCTTCATGCTTTCATCCAGAAAGACTGCAAAGGTTGACTACTTGCCTATCAAGCTGGATATTGAAAATTTGAGCCGATGCAATTTTAAATGTGTCATGTGTCAAGTTAGTGAATGGCCCAAAGGACAAAGGTCTCGAGATTTAACTTTCCACGAATTTAAAGAGATTATAGATCTAAATTATGGCTTAGTGGAGATCAAAATTCAAGGAATGGGAGAACCAACTTTAGCCAGAGATGACCTTTACCGAATGATTAGTTATGCAAGGCAGAGATTTATCTGGGTGAGAACAGTTACAAATGGTTCTTTATTGCACCTGAATGAAAATTCAAAAAAATTGTTGGAATCTGGGGTAAATGAAATTCAAATTAGCATAGATGGTGCAGATAAAGAGACTTTTGAGAAAATTCGTGTTCAAAGTAAATTTGAAAATGTTGTGAGAAATGTAACGGAGTTAAATAACTTATCTGAAAAGTATAATTTAAACGTAACAAAAATGTGGACGGTAGTTCAAGATCAAAACGTTCACCAGCTCAGAGACTTGGTAAAGTTAGCGAGTCAAATGAATTTCAAAAGTATGGTTTTTAGTTTAGATATTTCTGATTGGGGAAATGAAAAGTGGACTCCTAAAATCAAAGAAAAGGAAGTAAATCACATTTTTAATATTGATTATGCAACAGACTTGTATAATCTTGGCGCTAGTCTAGGTATCAGAGTGGCATTTTGGAATATCAACTCCAAATATGACATATCAGATAAGTCTAACCTTTGCCAATGGCCTTTTGAACGTTCTTTCATTTCATCTGACAATAGAGTTGTGCCTTGTTGCATGGTTGCAGATCCAGATACTTTTGAGATTAAGGGCGGAAACACAGGTAGGCAAAGTACTTTTGTTGAAATTTGGGATTCAAAAAAGTACCAAGTCTTTAGGGAATCTCACCTATCTGGTGACGTTAACAAACTCCCATCAATTTGTAAAAATTGTTACAAATCTTGATTTTTTGCCAGATTTCAACAGAACTCTCTGAAAGGAAATTTGCTGACTTTGGATTAGTAATCAAATCCAAGTTGTCCAATATTTGAAATCTATGTTTAAAAGTTTGTTGTCAACCTTAACGAGGAAGCTAAAAAAGGGATTAGTTGCAATATTTTTTGCTCTTTTCTCTTTTCAATACTCTGGTCGATTAGCACTGCCAACCGGGGAGCAATTGGAAGACATTGGCGCAACTGGTTTTTTTGGTCAGGGTGAAAAAGTTAGTGAAAGCAACCTCTACAAGAGTCATAGAGAAGCAATTGAGAGTCATGCTGATGGGGAATATCATAAAGCGGTCCACATCCAAAGAGAAATTCTTCGAAATGTCTATAGATTAAACAAAATTGAAGATGATTCTTGGAATCCAAAGTTTTTATCTTATTACTATGGGGGCTATTTAGGACACCGGGCACTCGTTGGAATTATCTTGATGGCCCAAAAAATAGGTTTAATTTCAGATACAAATCGACTGCTACCTTATGGAGGAGAGGTAAATGAACAACAGTTAAAGGTTCTTTTCCAAAGCTGTAAGAATCTTGAACTTATAAGATCAGACTATGGAAATAGGTGTCTTGAAGGCCCCCTAAACTGGCATTTATCTGAACGGCTTTGGATGATTAAAACCAAGACCGGATTCTTTGAAACTCAGCAGTTTGTGGATGATGTATTTGCCGCTTATAACAAATCAGACATGAACTCACCAATTATTTTAGATGATGAATACTTAGAATCTGCACGAAATAAACTAGAAAATTTGGGCCTCCCAAAAGATAAACTATTTGTGGCACTTCATGTCAGGAGGAAAGCATGGAATGCTTATGATATTCGGCAGGCAAAAATTGAGAACTATGTTGATTCAGTCAAAGAGATTTTAAATCAAGGGTTTTATGTATTACAGTTTGGAACAGATTCTCAAGTGCCCATTCTTCAGGACAAACGCGTTTTAGTCATTCAAGGAAATCATGAGTTACCTAGATTCTTAACTCCCTACATCCTCTCTGAGTGTGAATTTCTCATCAATACCTGTTCAGGGCCAACTTACCTAGCTGCACTTCTTGGAACATCCGTCTTGCAAACTAATGTGATTGCACTAGGAAAATGTGCACCAACTTTAACTCGCAACTCTTTACATCTTCCCAAGAGATTTTTGCATAAAGGCAATTTGCTAAGTTTGGGCGAAATATTCTCTAGCCAGTGTGCGTACACTTTCAGAAGCACACAGCATCTGAAGCACCAAGGTTATGAAGTATTAGAAAATTCAAGTGATGAAATTTTGTCAGCAACTTTAGATATTTTGCAAATAACAAAAGGTGAGAATTTGGAAAATAAAGCCATGTGTGACGTTGCGAAGTTGAGAAGGGAGCTGAATGTACCCACAAATGGGGTAATTGCACCTTCATTTTTAAATGATAATCATCAATGGCTATTTCAATCTGGATTTGAAGGAAAGAATAAAGATTAAGTGTTGGAATTCTTTAATGTCACAACATTCCTAAAGCTAGTTTTGGTCTAAATATATTTGTGAATTGAGAGTGGTTTGCAAAGACTTTGCTTGAGTGGAAGTTACCAGCATATTTTGGCTTTGTAAAAATTCTCACCGTATTCAACGAGTCGATTCCTTATCTCTCAGTAGTGGACCGAGATGGGTTTGTCTCATTCAAATTTTGAATGTAACCTTGACTTATGATTGTTTCTCGAACGCCCTTACGCATCAGTTTAGCTGGAGGAGGATCTGATCTACCTAGCTTTTATACTAAGAGCGAGGGTTCGGTTGTAAGTTTTACAATCAACAAGCATGTTTATATTGTTTGCCACTCACTGTATTCAGGTGGCATCCGTCTCTCATACTCAAGAAGCGAATTTGTTCAAGATACTTCTCAAATTGTGCATCCACTTTTTCGTGAATCTTTGGCGCATCTAGGATTAAGGCAAAGCATCGAGATTGGTTCTTTCGCGGATGTTCCATCGTCCGGGACTGGCTTAGGATCCTCTAGCGCTTTCACAGTTGGCTTACTGCATGCTGTCGCAAAATTCACTGGTAGAAATACTTCAGCTCATGAGTTAGCTGAAATGGCATGTGATGTAGAGTTAAATCGATGTAAGGAACCTATTGGAAAACAGGATCAGTTTGCGGCCGCATACGGAGGAATAAACCACTTTAAATTTCTTGCAGATGATAGGGTTCTTGTAAATAAATTGTCCTCTGAAACAGTAGTAGGATTTCTAGAGTCAACATTAATGCTTTTCGACCTCGGTAGTAGCCGCAAAGCCAATGAAGTTTTGTTTAGGCAGAATCAGGCTATGGAGGAGTCAGATTCCTATTCGCTTGTAAGAGGCATTCGGAATTTGGTTGACCCGATGATCAATGCAATAAAATCAGAAGACCTTAATGGCATGGCTTTAATTCTCAATGAATCCTGGAGCTTAAAGCGAAAGATAACCAGTGGTATTAGTAATGAATTTATAGATGAATTACATTCTCTCGCAATGAATTGCGGTGCACTGGCGGCAAAAGTTTTAGGTGCAGGTGGCGGTGGATTTCTCCTTGTAGTTTTGGAACCAGGGCGCAAACTAGATTTTTGTCAGAGGTTCACAATCTTGAGGGAGCTGCCATTCAAAATCAGTCAACAAGGCTCAACCATTATTTTCTCGGACGAGGTGTAGTTTATTAACTGGTTAACTTTGAGTTCTATACTTGTCTAATTCTAGAACCCATGGATTAGAAATTATCCAGTCTGTTGTTTCAATAATGCTATCTTCAATGGAAACTTGGGGCTTCCATCCATGCTTGAGGGCTTTGTTTATATCTAAGAAAGTGATAGGGCTGTCCCCAATCCATCCACGAATGTCTGAGCCAAAAATAAATTTAGGTGTAAGATTCAATGTGTGTGCAATTGTTTCTGCAGATTTTCCGATTTCCCAAAAATCAGTTTGACCGATATTAAAAATTTCAAAACTAGAGTCTCCCCGAAGATTAACGAGAGCTTCAACACAATCATGGACAGAAATAAATGACTTTTTTTGTTTTCCATTCCCTAGGATTTTCAGCCTTGATGGGAAGGCTCGAAGTTGCCGCACAAAATCAATCACATGCCCATGATGATAAAATCGTCCTAAGACTGATACGAACCTAAGCACGGTAACCTTGAAAGCTCCATTTGCAGCGAATGCGGAGAGTATTCCCTCTGCTGCAATCTTTGATGCCCCATACAGACTTGTTTGAATTGGAAATGGTTCCGTTTCAGTAGTAGGAGTATTGGCGCTGTCGCCGTAGACACACCCGGTAGAAGCGAATACAACCTCGTTAACTTCAGCAATTCTGCAGGCTAAAGCCAGATTATGAGTCGCAATAACATTTTGTTTAATGTCAAGATAAGTTGAGTCCCATCCTCCTCTTACATCGGCATTCGCCGCCAAATGAAAGACCGTTTCGCACTTTCTTAAGATTTTGGCTAGATCTGTGGGCTGAGTTTCACTCAAATCCACTTGGAACGTGGTTATTTTCTTACTGTTTTTAGATTCGATAAATCTAACGTCTCCTGTTGAAAGGTTATCAATAACTGTAACTTCATGACCTTCCTCCAACAACCTCCGCACGAGGTTGGCACCAATAAATCCAAACCCACCTGTTATGCAAACCCTCATATGCACATCATATTGCTAAAAGTGTCGGTAAACTCGCGCGAGTGTCAATCAACCAGGTGGTCATTTTAGCGGGGGGAGCTGGGTCAAGGATGTCCACTGTTACTAGAGGTCCTAAAAGTCTCATGGAGATTCAAGGCCTTAGCGTGCTCGAGTGGCAAATTAAATTTTTTTATCAGAGGGGAGTGACCAACTTCTTTTTCCTATTAGGGCATTTTGCAAAAGAAATTGAGATAAAATTGAAACTGCTTGAGAGAATTTATCCAATCGTCATTGATATTGAAGTCGAAAATCAACCTCGAGGCACGGCAGGGGCACTACTATCTTCACTGTCTCAGCTCAAGGACTACTTTTTCTTAATTCATGGCGACATTCTAGTAAATACGGAGTTACGTAAACTTGAAAATGCAATTGTTTCTGAGAACTTTGACTTTGCATTAACTTACCATCCTACAAACCACCCTGATGATAGCGACTTGCTAATCGTGGACAACCACAGCAAGGTAAGTAAAATTATAACAAAGCCTCATAGTCTGTTTCGCGGTCGTGCCTTAGGTAATGCAGGATTGTATGCTGCTAAAAAAGAATCTCTTCTAGAGTTGAGTGAAAACTATCTCGTTAATCCGATAAAGCAAGATCTTGATAGAGAATTAATTCCTCATCTTCTCGAAATCGGGAAAACTATTGCAGCGGTTAGGAATGTAGGACTTGTCAAGGATGTAGGTACTCCTGAAAGGTTTGCTAAAGTTGAAAATGAATTCTCACGTTTGCAGCAGATTTCTTTTAGGCGACCAGCAGTATTTTTAGATAGAGATGGAACAATAAATAAATTAAAAGGTTTCATCAAGACTCCTGATCAAATTGAATTGATGGAGAACGTTGGTGATGTTATTTCCACTCTCAATAAAATCGGGTTCTGGATAATTGTCATTACAAATCAACCGGTAATTTCTCGAGGAGAAGTCACTATGCAGGGCTTGGAAGAGATACATGGGCACATAGAACGTCTGCTGATGTTTTATGGAGCGATTATAGATGATTTCTTTTACTGCCCTCATCATCCTGACTCTGGTTTTAAAGATGAGTTAAAGGAGCTAAAAATCTTATGTGATTGTCGAAAACCCGAAGATGGACTGATTAAGCAAGCATTATCTATCTATCCGATCAATCTTGAAGAATCCTGGGTTGTTGGAGATAGCTGGAGAGATATTGAGTTGGCAAATCGAGTGGGATTAAAGTCAATATTCCTAGGTGAGGATGACAACTCAATCAACTCAGACTATAAAGCGAGTTCACTAATTTCTGTTTTAGAAATTATAAAGAGGAATATTTGTGAAGTTTAAATACTCCATATGTATTATTAATAAAAATTCTTTAAACACAATTGAATCATCTTTAAACTCAGTTATGAGTCAACTGGGACAAGAGTATCAACTTGTAATTGTTGATGAATCAACTGATGGGTCTCAAGATAGGATTCTCGAATTGCAGAAAAAATGGAAAGATAGAATTAAAGTAATATTTTTGGAAAAAAAGGACCAAAGAGGCATTGGTTATGCAAGGAATGTCAGCATAATCGAGGCCGAAGGAAAGTATTGTGTTATGCACATAGATTGTGATGATATCTGGCAGCCTCACATCAACGATTTTGTGCAAGTATTTCTGGAGATTGAAAAATTCATTGGCCCAAATTTTTTGTTAGCAGGGCATCAGATAAATGTTGCAAGGCGGGAGTTCCTTCTATCAATAGGACCATACAGGTCTGTGGAGCATGGCGAAGATAGAGACTTATGGATGCGACTTGCAAAGAGAAATCAATACATACCTATTGACCATGTTGCTTTTTTTAGTAGGCTCTCCTTGCCTTTGTCATTGCGCATTATCAAGACTTTGAAGAGGACGACTTGGGGAGTAAGAGACGAGATAAGACTAGGTGGAAGTCTTAAGTTGTATATCAAAGATTTATTTTCAAAAGAAGCTTCGCTTGATTTGAAAATACGCATGCTCCGTTTAGCAGTATATCCATATTCACTTCTCACTTCATTTGGCTTGGAAAAGTTAGATAACCAAGAACACTTCTCATCCACAGAGCAGTGGAATTCCTATAAGAATGATAATTTTGGTTTATATAGTGAAATTGCAGAGCAAAGAGGATTTTCATCCTCCCTCGATTTCATCTCGGACCCCTTTGCAAAGTTGATATTTCAGCATAGACGTAAGGAGTTAGAATATCAACAGCTTCAGGAAATTTACTATGGTCTAGGTTCAGGTAAAGGAAATAGCTAAGAGTAATCTGTGGCCGCTGATTACTCTCAGAAGGGACTTGAATGATAAAAAAAATGTGGAAAAAAGTTCCACTAAAGTTGAGAAATAGAATACATTTTCTTTTACATCGGATCAATTCAAACTCTTTTCTATTAATGATACTTTCCTTTCGCCACACGTTAACATGTCACAGAATTGCAAAATTGCCTAGTTTAAAAATAAGAATTGGGGAAAGTAGGAAATTCGAGGGTTGGGTTTCAGCGAACTATCAAGTTTTCACGCGAAATTTTCTGGATGGCAGAAGACCCTTTCATGGAGTATCGAACTTGAGTTATGTTTATCTTGACAATGTAATTGAGCATCTCACAAGGGAGAATGGTTACAAAATGCTTTCAAATATTTTCTTAGCAATGCAATCGAGTGGTGTTATCAGATTATCTACCCCCGATCTTAAATCAATCTGTCAGAATTATTTATCATCAGAGGAGAAATATGTGAAACAACTTTCTCACGACTTGATGAATCATGGCCTGAATGTGGTTTCAATGCCGGACCTATTGAGGGTGACGTTTTGTGCGTTCGGACACGAAAAGGGTTATATCTATGACTTTGATTCAATAAAGCTCGCCCTTGAGCAAATTGGATTTTGTCACATAAAGTTTTGTCGTGTGGGCGAGAGCATGCACTCCTGTCTTAATGGCATTGAATCTAGGATAGGAGAGAGTGACTATTGGAGTCAGATGTGCGTTGAGGCAATCAAGCCTTAGTAGACAGCATATAACCAGATTTAGTTTTAGGCGGTTTAATGAATAATTAGTGTAGAGTTAATTAAATTCCGTACCGACAAAAATGAAATTTATATGTGTGCAAACTTATCAAAAGTGATAAATTTTGTAAAATGATTACTTGGAGATTCAACGTGTGGACCAAATATGAACTTTTATCTAGAGAAGATAGATACTTAAAACTTTTTGAGCTAAACTTAACTTGAGACCATTAGCGTAAGTTGTTTTTTAATGTTCAAGTCGATTTCAAGAAAGTTGGTGGATTAGATTGTCGAGAATAAAGACAACTTGGGGAAACTCTAAATTTTTCACCGCTCTTTCCCTTATCGAATTGAGGGACCAGAAGAAACTAGTAATTGCGATCTGCTACCAATCTGTTCTCGGAGTTCTAGACCTTCTGGGCATCGGTGCAATAGGTGCTCTTGGGGCCTTGTCAGTAAATGAACTTCAAGGTAGTAAACCTGGAGATCGAGTTTCTCAAGCATTGAGATTTTTAGGTATAGAGAACCGAGAGGCTCGAGAGCAATTAGCGATACTTGGACTCATTTCCGTAACTCTTCTCCTGTCCCGAACTTTGATTTCCATGATTGCGACAAAAAAGATTCTTCATTTCATGAGCAGATGTGCTGCAAAAGCTTCTTCAGACCTCACTTCAAAGCTCTTGGCCCAGCCCCTTTTGTTTATTCAAACAAAGTCTTCTCAAGATTCTTTATACGCCTTGACCAATGGGATATCAGCCTTGCTTATAGGAGTGGTGGGAGCAGCCGCAACATTGGTGTCTGATTCAGTTCTTCTGATTTTACTTTTGCTTGGATTATTTTTTGTCGAGCCAATTAGCACCATTCTATTGTCCATTGTATTTGCTGCTATCGGTACTACCGTTTACATGAAATTACGGCATAGGGTACAGAGACTGGGAAACAGTAATCAGCAATTAGCGATTGCAGGGGACGAGAAAATTCTGGAGGTCCTAATCACGTATCGCGAGGCTTTGGTTAGAAATCGAAGAGAGTATTATGTGAGAGAAATTGCATCGATACGTTATAAGTTGGCACGAGTCATTGCTGAGACTTCATTTGTTCCCTTTATTAACAAATATGTAATGGAACTTACAATTGTGATTGGTATGGCTTTAACTGTTGTATCTCAAATTGTCTATAGCGACAGTTCCCGAGCGATAGGAACTTTAACTGTTTTTTTGGCAGCCGGTATGCGTATTGCGCCTGCAAGCCTTCGGATTCAACAAGGACTTTTGTCAATTAGAAATAATCTATCAAATGCCAAGCCTACTTTAAATCTTATTTCCAGATTAAGGAGCCAAACAGAAGAAGGATTTGCCGTGGCAAGTGTAATCGAAGAGCCTTTTGTTCCAAGTATAAAGGTCTCTAATCTATCTTTTAAATATCCCGAGTCCAGTGAATTAGTACTATCTGAAGTTTCATTTGAATGTTTGCCTGGGACAGTGAATGCAGTAGTGGGGCCAACAGGTGCCGGAAAATCAACCCTCATTGATTTAATTTTGGGAATACATGCTTGCAGTACTAATTCGGTAATGGTTTCAGGAGTTTATCCGAAACAAGCAATCTTGAGTTGGCCCGGATTTATCGGCTATGTGCCTCAAGATACAGCCGTAGTGGAAGGTTCGATAAAGAGTAACGTTGCACTTGGGTTTGATTTACAAGACATCGATGAGGAGCGACTTTCAGAGGCTCTGTCTATTTCGCAATTGAAGGAATTTGTCTACGGTCTGCCAAATGGCATCGAAACTATTGTTGGGGAAAGGGGGTCACGTTTAAGTGGAGGACAACGTCAGCGCCTCGGGATCGCTAGAGCGCTTTATACGAATCCCAAACTTTTGATTATGGATGAAGCTACAAGCTCATTGGACAGTGAAACTGAAGAGGCTATTTCGAATGCAATTCATAATTTAGGTGGAGATGTGACAGTCCTCATGAGCGCTCACAGACTCTCGACGATAAGAATGGCGTCTCAAATAATTTACATTGAAAGGGGAAGGGTAATAGGAAAGGGTACTTTTGACTCGCTTCGAAAGCAGGTCCCTAATTTTGATGCACAAGCTCAATTGATGGGTCTTTAGTCCGTTTTGTGAATTTTGTCTATTATCCACAACAATATCGCACCTAATTCGTAGAGGGGGGTAGAGGCGGCGACGGTCGACTCTGTAGTACAAACCGGTATAGAAATAAGGGGCTCTTTTAGTGTCACTACGCAAGAAATCTGCCTCCGCAGGTCTGAAAGTCTGGACCGTAGCGGAGCTTGGT
>Ga0315902_10004346_pt1 | contig 20540 bp, 18 predicted proteins | sample LakEriMetagenome_9_FD_203523 | JGI IMG/M metagenome (GOLD analysis project Ga0315902, IMG submission 203523) | Freshwater fungal communities from buoy surface, Lake Erie, Ohio, United States - Buoy 12 MA117 | ecosystem: Environmental > Aquatic > Freshwater > Lake > Lake biofilm | place: USA... | reverse complement strand
CATAGGTCACCTATCAGATTTGCGCGTTGGGGTCTTTAGGCCAATCTAGCGAAGTTGCTGCCGCGATGAAAGCCTCTATCGTGGTAGCCGCGTTCAATGCAGCCTTATGCTCGGCAGCCTTAGTGCGAACCGCAGCGCGATAGGCAACCCAGTCAGCGGGAATATCTGTGCCAGCCTCGGCCTTACGGACTACCATCCAGTCGCTAGGCAAGAGCATGGTGTAGGCCATGTTATCGACCTGTTGGCTCCATGACTTTTTGAGATCGCCTAAGTCTTTAGGAAGACCGAAGTTCCAATAAAAACGGTCATCATACCGTTCTGGATCAGGAACCTCTGTGATGCCAATAGCCTCTTTCTCGGCAAGCGTTGTGAGCCGAAGCCAGTTGCTTGGATAAGATACGCCATTGTAGCTAAACGCTACATCGACTTGAAGTGGTGAACCGTTGAGAAGAAACATGATTACTCCTTATCGAGCGCGTGAGTATTTGAATGGGTGTTCGGCGAAAGCGGCATAGATATATGTAACACCGCTTTGATTATTCGCAGCATTGGATGTTCGAACCTTGAATCCATTGCTATTAATATCCATGCGCTGACCTGCACCAGCCCCACTTGCGCTATATTCAGCGGCACTTGTTTCAGCTGCTAATTCCAAATCTGAATAATTATAAGGTGATCGTGATGTATCGTGGATAAACCACTGCCCAACTCCGGTTGACTTCCAAAGAATATATCTTGGTCTGAAATTAGTGAAAATAAACGGACCATCCGTGCTGCCATTGCCAGTGTATTTACCAAAGGCAGAATAGCCATCGACAGCGGCGAAGCAGTAGGCGACCAAGTTATTGGTTGATCCATTTACTGCACCAGATGTAGCAACGGTAAATACTGAAGATGTTGGTGCGGTATTATTTTGAGTTGTTGAGTCTGCCGAATATCCATTTGTCAAATTAAGATAAACGTTGCCAGTTGCCCCAAGAGAAGAATGATATGTAACCCAATTTTGAACAGCCGATCTGTTTTTCCAAATAATCATATTTGGAGCAACGCCGAGCCCGTGACCAACTGTAGCTAACGCACCACTACCCGTATAAGTCACAATACTAAAACCAGCCGACGTATTAGCCGACACGGTAGATGTGATGGTGCCAGAGTTGTTAGTTACGCCTGTGCCGCCGCCTTTCCATTGCCAAGCTGCATAAGTAGCTCCAGACTGATTAAAAAATCCATTGTCAACAGAGCCGGGTGATGCTGTAAATCCATCAGAATTAAATGCGGAAATATATCCATATTGATTATTAGTTACTTCGGCCGCTGTAGAATTGCTAACTAATTCTTTTCCAGTGCCGCGAACTATATCCCATAATTGGTTACTATATGCTTGGTTTCTTGCTTTTGACCAAATAAGATTTGGTGCAAAATTTAATCCAGTAATAGTCCTTGATGCCGCTATATTAGTTCCTGTCCAAAGCGATACATCAAAATGCTTGTTCCCCGCTGGGATGGAAGCAGATGGGAGATTGTAGGTGTTTAGCGCATTGAAGCCAGTTGGCGGGGTGTAGGAGAATGGCTGTTGTCCGTAATTAATATTTAATGACTGAGTTGTTCCCCCACCCTGACCAGCGGCTACAACATAGTTTGACCCAGATATTGTATTAAATGCGGCTGAAGCTGTAGCCCAAGTTTGATTCCAACTCCCTGAGCCATTTGCCCAGTTTCCATTTAAACCAAAATATATAGCTTTGCTTCCATCTGCCCCACTAAAATCAAGTGCGATCATGATGACATCGCCAGTAGCCAATGCGCCGCCATATGCCGTTCTTGAACTGTTATTATATTTATTGCCATTTGCAGATTGAACAAAAATTCCGTACTCGTTTGAATCTGTCCCAATGTCGTTTGAGCCGCCACTTCTTCCAAGTGGTTTATTTTGAGGAATTACCCCAACAGTTCCGCCGTTGTTGAGATCATTAATTTTAATTTCTAAATACCATTTTCCCGCAGGAATAGCCATATTTGTCTTCGCGCGTGAAGCTGATGAAGCAACAAGTGTCAAATTACCATTTGATATGGAATAACCAGAATCTTTATCTAACGGATTCCAAGTAGGATAATTTCCCCTCCCATAAGCGGTGCCATCCGCACTCACCGTAGGCGAGTCAATCATGCTGTCGTATGTCGTGCCAAGGATTGTGTAGTTAATATTATTGAGCGTCCAGTTATTGCTGTTGCCAGAATAATCAGAGCCGACAGATGCAAGCGTATATTGAAACGGATATTGCAATGATACAGACAAAGAACCGTTATTAGTAATCGTTCGAGCCGCAGTGCTATTATCAATGATCGTAGAGTTTTGGAGCGTAAGCCATTGAGTATTAGTTACAGCCGTCAAATTTGCTGATGGCGGAGTAAAGCCAGTTGTGTAAACGGCAGAACCAACAACATAACGTGCGTTCGAAATATAGCCGTTAAAATATGCAGGGGCACCAGTATTTGATGCCGCGCCGAATGATGCACCATTTTGAGAAAAATTAGCGCCATTTAATACCGTGCTATTTGTTACTGTTTGCTGAACACCATTTACAAAAACTAAAGTTGTCCCAGACTGTCTAACCAATGCAACATGATACCAAGTTCCGACAGTTGGTGTCCAAACTGCATAAGCTCTATTTGCTGTATTATGTTGTCCAATACCTAATTGATAGGTTCCAGAGCTATTATATAAACCGCACCAAAACTTATCAGATGTTGCGGCAGTAGTGGCAATTTGATTTTCAAAAATGCCTTGATACCCACTAGCAGAAGGCAAAGCATTAAAATAAATATTAGCCTCTACTGTAAAATCACCAGTTCCAGCCGATAAAGACGCTGAACTTGCAACAGACAAAAACTGACTGCTTCCATTGAAGCTACCAGCGTAAGTCTGTGTCGTATTAAAACCTGACGAGAACGGCAGATAGAAACCATTCGTGCCGTATGTGCCAGTATATTTCTTTGGTTGCCATACGCCGTTCGTGTCGTAGGCACCGAATGAGGATGGCGTGAGGGCTTGGCCGTCGATGAAGTTTACTTCGGCAAGGTAGCCGTCGAAATAACCATTTGGAGTTGCGGTGTTTCTTCTGCCAATATTAAGGACGGCTGACGCAGAATTTATATTAACCGCTGCATTTTGTGATGGGCCGCTTGTAGCAGAAAATGCCGTTACTTGGATGCCGTTTACATATAAACGAACTCTGTCTGTTGCAGAGCCAGTAATTGTTGAGGTTGCGCTTGTTGAATCATACACAACCATTAAGTGATACCAAGCCGATGGATCACGAAATGCTTGCGCTGTCATTACGTTTACTAATGAAGAAGGGGAATTAGCATACGTCAGGCCAAAATAATCAGTCGTGCCAGTATCATTAAATGTGATATAATTGACGTTTGTTGATCCGCCACACATAAGCGTATTAAGAACGCCTAATGATGATCTTTTAACCCATCCGCTCCAAGTCCAAATATTTGCATTTGTAGGAGTTCCTGCTGTTCTATTCAAATACGCACTCGCAGACGAGCGGAAGCGCAAGCTACGACCTATAGTATAGCCACCTAATGAACCCATCATTAAGTTATTGACTTCGACAGGTAATCCCATTTGTCACCCGATATTGGTCAGAAGTTGAGCCGCAATGCTTGTCGATGAACGGACGGTATAAACCAACACATCCACCGCATTAGCCGTTGTCGTAAGCGTAGGAGCCGTCTGAGACGGGAAATCCCAATAGGATGAGTAAGCCAGCGTCCGAGAGCCTGTGCCATCCTGAGTGATGAAGATCACACCAGACTGACCAGCCGTCAGGTTTGTCGGATTGCCAAGCGTCCGGTTGCCGCCAAGCGTTACCGAGAAATTGTTACCGACTGACATATCGACAGCAATCGTCGAAGCATCTGTCAGAGCGTCGATCTGCATATAGGCATTAGCCGTAGCCGACATCGCACCTGAGAAAGTTGCCGTTCCTGTAGCCGACAATGTGGTAAATGCACCAGTGGACGGGGTAGATGCGCCGACCGTTGTGCCGTTGACCGAGCCACCAGTGATAGCGACATTGCTTGCTGCCTGAGTCGCAATCGAACCCAAGCCAAGGTTCGTCCGAGCGGTTGCTGCCGTAGCCGTCAACTCGCTCAAGTTGTTCGATGTCAGAAGATAGGATGCGCCACTGACGTAGGCCGCTACCCAAGCCGAGCCAGTGTAGAGCCGCATCTCTGGGACGACTGTATTAAAATACAACGCACCAGCAACGAGTGCATTCCCGTCATTGTCGAGCGTCGGGTTCGAAGTCTTGGCTCCAAGGTAACGGTCGTCGAAGCTGTCATACGCTGCCAGCGTAGCGTCTCTAGCCGCCTCCGCCGCAGTCTGGGCGTTACTGGCATTGGTAGCCGCTGTCGAGGCCGTAGAAGCCGAGGAAGCCGCATTGGTCGCGTGATACTTGGCCGAGTATTCACCACCAGCGACAGGGCCGGATGTCTTGGTGGCCCAATCATTAGCGAGGGCCGCCGAAGCCGAAGCCGCTGCCTCAGATGCCGCTGCCGCTGCCGCTGAAGCCGCTGCCGAAGCCGCATCAACCACCAAGTCCCACTTGGCCGAATCAGCATTACTGGAGATCGGGGTTGTGCCAGTTGAGGTATGAGCCGTGTTAGCCCGATAGACGTTCGCGTTCGATCCGTCCTTAACCAAGTCACGGACTGTATAGGCGGTTCCAGCCGCCCAATTACCGCGCCAGTTGCCGATGTCTTCACCGACGACAGGGTTACCGGATGAGTCGAAAGCTAGTGTCTTGCCAGCGCGGGAAGCCGCCACCGGAAGCACCATGTTAACCGAACCGCCATCTTCGACAGCCGCAGGGTCATACTGAGGAGCCTTGAGTGTGCGCTTGTTTTCCTCGGCAAGCTGTTGGATCATGATGATCTGGCTATCCAGTTGCTCGTTGAGCGAGGATGCCTTCAAGTCACCGGCAGTCACAAAGTCAGTCGTGCGCTCAATCGTCCGAGCCCCGATGATCGTAATACGGTCAGAACCGGTAGCAGCGGAAACGAGGGTAATCGAGCCAGTGCCGTTCACACCGCTGATAGATACGGTGTAGTCAGTCGTCAGCGTCAGTTTTGTCGCGTTCTTATAGACCGCAAGATCGGTTTGCGTCAGAACAGGAAAGGAGAAGGCATAAGGCCCAACCCCGGCTGACCCCGTGTAAACAACGCGCCTTGTTACTGCGGTAATTGAATAGTCAGACATGACGAACCCCTACGATTTGCACCTTTATACACGACACGACCCTAATCCTCAACGTCATCGAATGACCTGAGACGGCGGGAAAATGAACGATTGATCTTGTTCTTTTTTAATCCGCTGCTCCATTCGCTTCAAATAGCCCGGGTTTAGGCCCTCCTGTAGCCTATAAATCACACCATAATCTAAAGCGGTTTTAGCCCACCATATGTTATTGCCGGGAGTATTATTGATGACAAATTTTACAGCCGACCCAGCCACATCGTCCCCTTTCATTGCTCTGCCATAAAGATCAGCCAAGGATGACAAATTGGAGAATGTCGGCCCAAGAAATGTTTCGAGAGGACCAGCGCCATATCTCGACTTCATCTCGCCGAACAGGAAGTCGCCGTAAATACCGGCTCCGCCGCCCTGCAACATAGCAGCTTTAACTAATTCAAGATAACCTCTGGCATCCTCTGGCTTGCGAGGCTCTTTACCAGCCAAGATAGCCTTAGCGTTCATTGCGCCATAACCAAAGATAGTTGACCAAACCATCACTTGCATAAGTCCGGTCATTTCTCCGTTGCCGTTTCTAAGTGCTTGCCCAAGAGTGTCGGAGCCGCGACCATAAATTTCACGACCCAAAACTTTTTGAACAAACGCTATTGGAAACGATTTATATTGTCCTACAAATTTTAACACCTCACCAAGCACCGTCCCCGGTTGATGCCCTTGGTTCATAATAGATTGCGTTCTGGCATCCGGTTCAAGAACGGCATATTCAGCGCGGTCAGTAAAATATGTGCGCCATTGTGTTTCAACTTCACGCTTTAATTCAGCAATAGCTGTATCGCTAGGCTTTACATTTCGTTTTGTTAGATAGTCGGCAAATACTTGATCTGGCAAATCAGCAATTTTATTTGGCAGCAAATATTCTTTGCCATCAGCACCAATTTTACCAGTTTGACGGAACATATCCCATTTATCTGAATCAATACCATAAAGACTATATACTCGCCTTGTATCTGGATTTAATTCATCAAATGTTTTTCCTTTATTAATTGCAGCCATATGAGACATAGTTCTTGACACTGTTGCCTTAAGAACCTCTGTCCAATAAGACATGCCGTTTAATTTAAAAAATAACTGCATACCTTTTGAAATTGCACCCGGAGCCCCGTCTTGAGAAATAAATCTTGAGTGCATTTCTCCAATTAACGACGGGAATATAACGCCGATTGCCGCGTCAATTTCTGCAAGTTCTTCAGCGCTACGGCCTTTTGCCAAGCCAGCCAGTGACTCTGTTAGGCCATCAAACATATCAAAGCCTTGGTAGCGCAATTCAGTCATAATTGCAGCCAAGTCTGTTACCGATGCCAATAACGCGCCACCAAGATCAGCCATTGTTTGAATAGCACGAACACCAGATGAAACTTGTGACATAAGATCATTGATTGGGACCCTTGTTGTCCCATCAACTTCTGCAAACCTATTAGATAAAAATCCTTTTACAGCATTATCAAAGTCGCCCTTAGCCTTACCGTCCAATGTATTTAAAATCATTCCAGTAATGCGGTTAAAGTTATCTTTAGGATTTGGACCAAATACACGCATTAATCCTACGTTTTGAGACGTTACGCTCATCTGTCTAATAATTGTTTCAGACAGGCTACCAGTGCCAAATTGCTGGTTATATTCATACCAAGAGTCGGCATCTTTAAAATGCAACACACGATCTTGGCTTGCTTTCTTCCCAAGGTTAGCAGTTCCGCCTTTAAACCCTGTAACATTTTCTGATGTTTTTAAATGTATTCCACTTATAAAATTATTATATATTTTAGCCAACACTTCACGCGGCTTTTCACCCTCAAATGTTCTATCAATATCTAACTTTGGCAAAATAAAATCTATCCAAGCCTCAAGCCCAGCCTTTTCAATGCGCCCAGAATCATGTGACTGGCGGCCCATATATCCTTCAAGCATATCAATATTGGCACCTGACACATTGTAATCATGACGCATTAATTCAAAATATTTCTTAATAATTCTTGACGTTTCCAATACTTCTTTTGAGCCGTTATATGGTAATTCTTCTTTGCGATTTACTGCAAATAGAGCGCGATACAACTCACGGTCAAAATCACCGCTTGTTAATATAGAATTTAAATTTCTTGTTTGGAGTTCTGTTACAAGCCCACCAGCATATTTATTAAATAACGTTTTGGAAATTGCAGCGGCACTAAATCGAGACCCCATTTTAGCCTTATTGACGCCGACCAATAGCGCCTCAATCCCAAGGGCTGGGTTGTCAGGAAATTGTGTTTTTATAAAATCTACAGCTTCATTGCGAAGTTTAAATTGAATATAAGCATTGCGTTTTTCAATAAATGCCGCAGTTTTTTTCTCAAGTATCATACGTTCTTTGGACCGACGGATAGCCTCATCATAAGGCCCAGAAGCATTTTCCGCTTCTCTTACACGTTTTTGCACGTCTTCAAATAATGTAATTGCCTCGTCATCCGTTAATTCACGACCAAGCGCTTGAGATGCTTCTGCTATACAAGGATTTGTAGCCATTATATTCCCTTCCTTACAGAGCAGTTAAATGCGGACTCAATAGCTTTTGAAAAATTGTCAGCTTCCGTTACCAAATTATCAATTTGATCTAACTCTTTTAAGTCGCCTTCAAGCCCGCGACGAACGTAATCTGACCGTATCATTTGCTCATATTCTGTAGCTTCTTTTTGTGCAGTTGGCATATCTATATTTCTGTCTTCCATCTTGCTAACCAATTTAAATATTTCATCAGCCCTTTTAACTGTCTCTAAATCGGCAAGACGCATCTGGCTAATTTGCACTTGCTCTTGCGCTGCTTTTTGAATTGCAGCAATCTGTTCTGCGTTTGGTTCGGTTAAGGGTATAGTTTGCGTTGTATTGCGTTGGTTTAATTCAAATTCAACGAAATCGGGGTTTGATTTTACTGCTTCCAAAAATCTTGGATCAGGGTTTTCAAACAAAGCAAATTTTAATTTTCCATCTTGTAAAAATTGAACAGGCGTAATGTTTCTATCTTTTAATGATGTGATTGACTTGATGCCTTTTTTAGCTGCTCGTTCTGTATCAAATGCAATAATGCTACCATTGCCGTCACGCAGTGGCTTATCGGCAAATTCACGAAGTAAAACAAACCTTCCATCGCCCGTCTGTTTAATTGCCAGCACTTCTCCTGTCCGGCGGAAAATAGTTGATTGTATTTTTTCAGCCTCAGAACGAGAAACAAATGACCTAAATTCACCAGTCCCGGTTAAACTAGGAGCAAGAGTTAATGACGACAATGATCTTGGGTTTGCTGTTGAAGCTATTTCTGGCCCGGGTTCGTTTGGTTTAATTGTCAGAACTGGCGGCGATAGTGGGTCAAACGGAATTACTTCACGCCCCGTTACTGTAATCTGTTTTGTCGGGTCAATTAAATTACTATTTGTATGTAATATTGTGTTCCATTGACGATTTAAAATTTCATAATTTGGATCAAGTTTTAATATACTTTCAACATTTGGAAGATAACCATTCATTACCTGACCAATGGCAACTTTAGAAGCTGCGTTTCTTAAATCAGGATTAACTTTTGTTAAAATTTTTCCGTTGCCATCCACTGGTTCGGCAAGTTGTATTGGCTTATTTTTCATTAATACGTCATGTAATGAGCCAACTCCAGCATGAAGACCGGCACTCAATACACCGCCAAACATAATATTTTCTAATACATTTCCTAATGTATAGTCTCTTTGTTCATAAAGAGAAAGTCCATAATTAGCTGGTTCAAGTAATGCAGCACCAGCAGCGCCCTCTACAAAACCTACACGGGCTCTTGCAGCCGCTCTACCAAACCGTCCGACTGAATTTGCTAGCAAAGCTGAATATCTTGCTTCGCCGTAAAATGGAATAAAACCTGATGCTATATTCAATGGGTCTAATGCAGCTACGGCAAAAGAAGTTCCAAGCAATGCGGCCTTTGACGCAAATCCATCAGGCGCTCTTGCCAAAACTGCATTATATCTATTTTGATTTTGTTGTATTTTGACCAGATAATCAAATTGATTTTGAGTTAATCCTTGCTCTGGAACATCTAACTCAAGCTCTAAATCTTTTAATTGTGTAATAAGTTCAGATTTAGGAACCAATGGGGCATCACTTGTTTGCCCCTCAATAAAATTTCCAACAACTCGACGCAAAGCCGGTGTTGGATTTTCCATAAATGTTTTTTCTGCCGTTACACGTGTAGCTAGACTCAAAGAAGATGGCAATTCTTCTAAGAATGATTGGCCGTCATCAAGGGTTGTGTATAAAGGCATTAATCTATTATTCCTTTATTAACTTCATACGCAAATAATCTTTAGATTTAATATTATAACTAATGAGTATCCTATCTCTCATCTTTATATAATTTGCTTTTTGCGCCTCATTTCTTGTTTCAACTTCTGACGGTAGGTCTGCAATGGCTGGTTTATTTAATTGATCCCATGTAATTTCAAAAATAGAACCGTCTTTAAACCGAACTGGTTTTCCAGTAGCATCTATCATTCTTACGCCATAGCGGTCATCGCTTGTGTTTACAAACCCGCCGCTTGATCGCAGGCTATCAAAATATATATCAGCTTCTTCATCGACAGTTAATCCCTGTGACTTGCTAGTTAGCCCCTGAGGAATCATTATTTGATCTCTAAAGAAATCAATGTTTGCTTTAATAAGATTAGCATTTTCTTCAATAATTTGAGTTGGCAAATTTATTCCTAATGTTTTAGGAACACGGAAGCCCGCCGCAAATCCATATTGATTTTCAATTATGCTCCCATATGCTTTTTGTGATGCGTCTGCTTCACCCATGCCTTGTTGCATATAAGCCATTGTAAGCAAAACAGTTGAGTCTAATACAGACTGTTCAATAGCAGCGCCGTCCTTAATTGCCGGGGACCGTAAAGACAGTCTAAAATCTTCCATTAAACCGGAAACGCGGCTTACAATGTTTTTCTTTTCGCCTGAATATACTTCCATCAATGCTTTTTTATTTTCAGGTTGCGCTGCTTGCGCCAAAACTTGGGCAGCGCGGCGAGTTTCCAATGATGATGACATATTGGAAATAATTAACAATTCAGTTCCCAGTTTCATTTCTTTAACAAGGTCAGGCCAAACGCCTCCCCAGAATTGAGACTCGTTCATAAAAAAGTCTGCGGCGTTTACGCCACTTTTTAACTGATTGTTAAATACATCTCTATAAGTTTCTACCCAATTTTTTGGAAAATAATTAACATCCCCCGGCAATACACCAGCTTCAATCTGACGTTGTTTCGTAGCCTCTATGTATTCTGACATTGCGCCAGCAACTATAGATGGATCAGAAGTTTTCCCTTCATTTAATTTTGCAGATTCTTGTGCTTTCTTTTCTAATGCGTTTGTCCAAGCAGTATTAACTTCTGCAAACCTCATAGAATAATCGGCCGAATCTTTTTTAACTTGCTGCTCAATATTGTCATTTACAGATTTAATTGCATTATATCGAGCCAGCCCGTCTTCATCGACAGCTTGTTTTTTTGATTGATCTAATAATTCATCTCGCGTTTTTTTTGATTGATACATCATTTCATATGTAATTTGAGACGTTAAATTTAATGATGCACGCTCTCTTAACGCTAATTGTCTTTTTAACTCATCTTCTGGATTTGGATAAGAAGCGTTAATTTCATCTTCTGTAGGAATTGATGTTATTCTATTTCCAGCCGAAATTGCCGCTTTAGCGTCTTTCATTTGCTGGTCAATAATTTGTTGGTTAATTTTTATTTGGCGATTAGGAATTGTTTCAAGATGGTCAATTCTTGTTTTAACTTTTGACAATAACTCAATACGATCTTTTGGATCAGTAATAGCAAAATCAAATTTACCTGACCGAATTTGTAAATCAAGAACTTTAAGATCGTTCAAGCCACCTTTAATAACCACTTCTTGCCCATAACGTTCCGCTCCTTCTTTCAAAGAAGTTTGAATGTCTTTATAGGCCGCCTTACGCTCTTTTACTGGGAGCGCATCTGCTCTAGCTTTTGCCTTTTCATATAATGACTGGATTTGTGCAGCTTCATCAATTTTAAATTTTTTACCCATGTCATCTACGACAATAGGACCGGCTGCAAAAATCTGCACAATGCCGTTTGTAACGCCAACTTTATTGGCTTCCGCTATGGCTAATTTTTGTTTTTCCAAAGCCTCGGATGCTGCTGCCTTAGTTGCGGAAACAAATAGACGATTACCAGACAAGGCTAGATCAGCTTCAAGAGATCGAGCAATCATAGGGTCAACATCAGCAAGCGCCGACGAATACCCCTTAATCAAAGCGTTGGTTTGGTTGGCAATATCATTAATTTGAATCTTACCGGCAGACACATCTTGCTGAAGTTGCGCCATCTGCATATCAGCGGCAGCGGCAACATTCTTGGCGAGAATACGGCTTTGCGCTTCATTAGCTGCGCGACCGAATATGGTTGTCTTGTCAGCGATAGGCTCTAGCGGTTTGTTATACAGACGCGCTTCTTCAATTTGCTGGATCGTAGGCGCTTTATCTGCGGCATATTCTTCCGCCTGAGCTACCGCCTGAACCTTTGCTTCTTGAATATAAAAACCTGTCATCCGGTCCATCTGAGCAGACAACTGGTCAAGCGGTGCAGAGACATCACGGAACTGACCCTGCGGTGTCCCTACCGCAATTCCGCTGGACTGATAACGAGGAAGTTGGGCCATGTTAAATCCTAATATCCGTTAAGACTTTTAAACCGTGCATTATTTAAGTTCAATGAACCACTACCAAGCGCAGTGCCCGTAGGAGGCCCGCCGATTTGTCCAATCTGAGAACCAGTCGAAAGCAATGTGCCAAATGCCTTGATATAACCAGCCTGTGCAGCGGCATCACCTTGACGGCGCATCTCAGTCGCGTTGATTTCACCGCCGAGCAAGGACAATGTAGCGTTGTCTTCCGTCATCATTTTTTCTTCAAGACCTTGACCGAACGCATACTGAGTCAATGCCAGTGCAGAACCGCCAAACGGATCGACGCTACCAGCCGCAGCACGAGCCCGGATTGTAGCCGCAGTAGCAAGCGTCTTATTCATCACTTCTACGCCTTGCTGACGATACCGCAGGGCTTCCGACTTAGCCTGTAACTCTGACTGACGAGCCTGTGCATAGGCAGTCTGTCTTTGCGATTCACCCGCAGCAATAGCACCGACAGCACTCACCGCCGATGATGCAGCCGCTAAGAGGATTGGAACGCTAAAACCCATCTTATTGCCCCATTGGAACGCTTACGCGATAATCTAGGAATAGAAGCGTCATCTTTAATGGCGCTGTCTGCGTTACAGTAACAGACCCTTCATAGTCATATCCGAGCAATGGACCAACTCGTTTTAAGCCGGTAAACTCATCGACAGGACTATCAAGGACGTTTGTATCAAATGTTCTGAATGGTATCTCTACGCCACCGATGCTGGCATTTTGAGTCTCATAAAACTCTGCCGCCACCTCAATGATGCGCTTCCTAAAGCCACGCAGATTGCCGGTGTTAAGACGAGGTTCAAGTGGCATTGTTGCAACGGTAACAGTGTAATCTACGCCGACAGTAAATGATGTAGAAGATGAGCGATCAAACGTAATCAGGCCAACCGACGAAGCCGTTTCATTCGATAAAAGCACACCGTCCGCAATGACCTTGACCGTCTTGGCAGCCAGATTGCTTGCCGTTACAGATGCAGCAGCGCCGCCGCTGACAGCATTATCGAGAGTAATACTACGATCAAACTGTTCGACATGATATTTAGTCGAGCCATTAATCGTTCGCTGGACGACAACATATATAGTATCGACATCGACTGCGACCGCCTTGAATAAGCCATCTGTCGTAAACCTAGAGGGAGCAATAATATCCTGAGAACGCAGAACTGAGTAAGCCGTGAATGAACCATCATTGTTCACCAACATAAGCAAGTCAGCTTCGTCAGTGTCAGTTGCACGGCGCAAGGCAAGATCAATCGGCGTGTTAATCAGATGACCTGATAGGACAGAGATATTATTAGAGATGTAGGTAGCCTGAGCATCCGTATAGATAAACTCCTTTACGGTCTTACCACCGCGCTGCACATAGAGCGTTCCAGCTTCAAGACCTACAGGAGGCACACCTTCAAGCATACCGTTTCTAGTAGCCACACGAACCACAAATGCAGTTGGAGTGAGCGGATCACCTAGACCCTGCGGAACGTAGAACTCAGCGCCAGTCGTAAAGATTTGCAAGTCGCGGCCAGAATAAATATCAATGACAGCATTGAACTGATCGACATCTAACGTGGCTTCCAGCCCGTCATCATCGTTGCTTTGTTGTTTGTCAAAGTTAAATACGTCACCTACGCGGCTGCCCCAGATCGTCGATGGTCTGGACTTAGAGCCGCCAAAGAATAGCCGCCCCTCGTGGAATGTAACACTACGAGGCCACCCTTTTGTTGAAGACCATACGTGTTCATACCCACGCTCAATCTCCCATTCACCGGAAGCATAAGCAGATGTTTGGCTGAACGGAATTTCTACTACGGCTTTTACCTTAGTCGTGCTTACATAGGTAACAATACGAGCGCGGCCATATCCGTAACCGTCTTTAATATTGATATACTGCTCGACATCAGTTGATGCGAATGTGCCACCAGCACAGGTCAGTTCAATAAATCCAGTAGAAGCTGATGCTGTAAGTGTAGTCGATGGGCTACTTGTTGTAATTGAAAACGCATAGTGCGGCTTATAAGTGAACGCAATCGCGCTCAATGTCCAAGATGAGTCGTTTGCGCCACGGACTAGCTTTAATGGCTCTAAGTCTTCATGCACAAAGATCATCGTGTCAGCCGACTGAGCGTATTTTAGATTAGGTAAAATAGCCGATGTCAGCGTAGAGGCGGCTAGATAAGCATTACCTGAACCATTAATATTTGTAATTAACACGCCATTCTTAAAGATATAGATGCGCTGGTTGACGATTGCGAACATATAAGAGTCGGCAACAGAAAACTCGAACGGCACTAGAGACACACCGTTGGCTGCGCTGGCCGGTAGATCGTAGATGAACTTAAGACCCGGGCGACGACGAACACCACCTTGCGGGATGACAACAACATTCTCAGCCGTCTTCAAAGCGGAGTAGTATTGGTTAAGGTCAATACGGCCACGCAGAAGCGGATCGACCTCTCCGACTGTAAAGTTGGTCTGGATGTTGAGGATTCTAGTCATCAATACCTCACGGCGACGAGAGAATAGTCCTCAATCACTTGGTTAGGCTGGTTCTGCGAGTCAATCATGCTTGCCTGACGGAAGTATCCGCCACGACCATTATCCATTGCCGAACCGACCGCCATGTTTGACCAATACTGGCTTTTGGAAATCTGGTCAGTCACCGGCTCCGCAAAGTGCCAGCACAGGAAATACTTGAGCAGTTGGACAAAATACTGAGGCAAGGCATCTTCCGACACATCATACTGATAGTCGATCCAGATTGACTCGTAGTTCGTCTGTATCTTGTTACCAATCTTTTCCCAGCCCGTTACCGGACGACCACCGGCTGATGTCGTGATGAATAGCGCACGAGCCCCGGCAATCAGATCGCCCGGCAAAGCGTATTCATACTTCCACTCGGTAACAGGCGTTGTTTCCAGCCGAGCCAGTTGGACCTTCTTCATCGAGAAAGACCAAGGATACATCGACAGGAGCATAACCTTAATATCGTCATAAAGACGGTCGGTGATCTGTGCAGCCGATGAACCGTCACTGAAACTGGTAATAATGTTGGCTCCCAACATAATAAGGGAGTCATTACAGATTTTAAGTTTGGTATCGCCGGTTGCCATTCGAGAACTCCGAAGCTGCGATATTTATATTATGAGTTGCTCAAAGAAGAAAGCCCCGACTCGGGTGACCAAATCGGGGCTCTCAATACTCAAAAGGACACTGGATTAGTCAGTATCGGTCGCCGAGATGGTCGTGCCGTCAGCAATGTCGACGGTCGTGCCATTGTTCGAATTCACATACGAGATGACGAGCGAAGGTGTCGTCGTGTCGTAGAGAAAAAGAACGTCACCGACTTTTACGATGGACGCGACTGAATTGAAGTATGCAGCCGTGTTCATTGTAGCCTGTGTATCGGCGGACTTGTAGCTATACAAAGACGGAGCATTTCCGGCCTTGTTAGCTGCGATAGTGTTCCAGCCAGCAGAATCAAAAGCCATAGTTCAATCTCCTTCTTACGATTCGCGGCAGGTGATCTTGACGATGCCTTCGTCGTCAATGGCGACTGCACCGGCAGAGAACATGGAGTTTACGAGGAACGATGTCTTTTCAGGGACATAGTTGATCTCGGTGCGCTGGCCCATGCCGATACCCATGCCGACTGCATCGCGGTGGAACGCATAGCAGGTGCGGTCAAGAGAACCGTCAATCGGCAAGCCGCCTTCTGAGCGGTCACCAATCGTCACGAACTTGAAGCCGAGGAAGGTGTCGATTTCGCCCGAGACGAGTGCGCGGACTGAGTTGAAATCAGCCGATGTCGTCTGAGTTTCACCGAGGAGACCTTCAAGGCCCGAAGCCGAGATAATCATGCAACGACCGTCCATTGGGACGTTGTTTGCATCGAGCAACTTCTTAGCACGGCGGAGTTTTGCAACGTTAAGGTTGCTGTCCGCTGCACCGATGTCGTTCGAGACCGTCAACGATGTGCTTGAAGCTGCAAGCGCGTCGAGGATGATCTGGTCCATACGGCGGCCAATCGCGTTCGACACGACCTGAACAAGTTCACGGCGCTCGTCGAAGTTGACTTTTTGCTGATGGAAGATGTCGCTGTATTCGGCAGCGTTCCAGTCAGCCATCGTAGCGGTGACTTGGGAATAGCTGACGTTAAGCGGCGAAACATCGGTCTGCGGGACACGGATTGTGGCCGAACCCTTGCCGATTTTCGGGAACTTTACTGTAGAACCTTCGACACCGTTGCGCTCACGGACGAGGCCAGCCAAAGCGCGTGACGCTTGATAGGCTTGCTTTACTTCCGCGTCGAACAGCGTAACAAAGGCATTAGAAATTAACTGTGCCATTTGGATCGCTCCGTTCGAGGTTAAGGTTTACTCACGCAACGGTTATCCTTACGGGCCGTTTACTTGGGATTTTGTGGTTCCCCAACCATGATGCCCGGCCTTTCGGTTATCGGACGGGTGAATATTTAGTCCACCCGCCCAAAAGTGTCAAATTAACCCGGGATGGCTTCGGCGAACATACGCTCTACCTTGCGTGTGAACGCCATATCCTTACCATATCTAGGGTCTCCAACCATGGCATAGAGATCATCCCGTGATACAGACTGGTCAGTTGCAACACCGGCAGTCGGGATGGCCATTTCACCAGATGCCTGACGAATTTTGTTGAGAGCCGACACAAAAGCCGCCGATGTAGAGGCTTGAGCGACAGCGTTCAATTCTGCTTCGTTCAGTATGGACCGGCCAAGTTTGCCGAGCCATTGGTTGTTCGCCTTAATAATGTCATCAGCACGATTGCCGAGTTTCTTGAGTTCCGCTTCCCGATCTACTTGGATTTTCTCAAGTGCGCCGGTCACGTTATCAAGATACGACTTGGCAATCTTCTCGAACGCATCCTGAGATAGTCCGATTTCTTTTGCAGTTGCGAGATAGCTTTGCAAAACAGGGTCATCATCAGGCACATTAGCCGCCTTAAATGTCTCTGTATTGTATTTGCCGTCCTTTGGGGCTTTGTGTTGGCCCTGAGAGAACTTCGCCCTGAGTTCAGTATAGGACTTTGCTAGGGCTTCGACATCTGGACCGTCTGCATCCGACCAGAAATTCTCTGGCCAATAGTCTGGACGCTCCAGTTTCTCGTCTTCTTCCGGTTGTTGAGCCGCTTTTTCTTCATCGGTAAGTTCCCGATGTGGGATTTCTACCTCAGTTTTCGTCTCAACCTTATCAATTTCAGGAGTTAACAGGCTCTGGTTGTCGGCTTGGCCATCGGCTTCACCGGCCTGAGTTGTCTGATCTTCCGTCATTAAGTCCTCGCTCGTTTGATACGCCCTTCAATTTGACGAACAACGCTGTTCTGACCCTCACGGTGGAAGCCATGAGACGCATCATCACCCGGAAACCAAGTCGGTTGGTCTAGATACGATTGTCGTAGGTCAGCCAGAACTTTAGCGCCAGCTTCGCTTTGGAACACCAGAGCGTAAAGGGTGTCCAAATCTCTTTGTTTATTCGGTCCATTATTTTCGTCAGCCATTCATTCCTCATTGCATTGCCCTCATCAGTGCTTCCTGATTACCGGCTTGTTGCGGCTGCATTGGTTGTTGCTGTGCAGCCATTTGAACCTGTGCGGCCTGTTGTGCAATCTGCTCACGCTCGTCTTGAGTCGTAAGCAATCTTGCCGGGATGCCTAGGCGTTCTGCTACATAGTCAATAATCTCGTCACGCTTGATCGTAATCATGGCTTCTGGTCCCATTCCAGCCACAATTTGAGCAAACTGCATGACATCGTTCAGTTCATCCATATTCTGCGCTTGGGCAAGTGGGGAGATTGGGACGATCTTGACCTCTCCACCGTTAACCTTGAGAGGCATATCAATCAGACCAGTCTGATCCATGATAAAGAGAACGCGCTTCACAATCGGGATCATAGCCTCGGTAATAAGACGACCAAAGGCGGCACCAAGGTTTTGAGCCAGTTCGTTTCTGCGCTGCACAACTTCGGTAGCCGACCGAGCCGACATATTGTCAGGTGGAAGCGTGTCATCCAGAAGCATCTTCTTGATGTTCATACGGACATCATTGATGACGATCTGGGCTACGTTGAAGTCAGATGCTTTCGGCAACGGCTGTAGGCTTGGACCTTGAGGACCACCGTTACGAGCCACAGGCACAATAGCACCCGGTTCGATACGGATGTTCTGCGGGTTGATTACACCATCATCTGCCGCTGTATAGACACCGGACACCGCCAGAGCAGCGTTCTTAAGCAAGAGTTCAAGCGTTTTATTGAGCGTCTTAACATCTGGCATAGCCGTGATGAGCGGCCCACGGCCATAGACCTCGCCAGCTACTTTCATGTAACGGGTCACGATCCAAGGCGATACCTTCATCGTCCGATAGACGAGTTCTGCCTTTATTTTCTCATGGATCACATGGTAGCAATAGGTTGCATCATCCTTGTTATAGACGGTGGCTTCGAGAAGTTCGACTTCTTCTGTCGGCTTCCGATTGATCTGCTCTTGCAAGACTGGCGGTATCTTGGCATCCGACCATTGCAATGAGATCGCATCACCCTTGAGACGCATCTTGCGATAAACATTATCGACAGTCCCGTGCGGCCCTTCTTCGAGAGACACGAGATACTGCGGCACTGCGGTGAAGCGGATAGGTGAGTCTTCGTCGCCCGGCTGGATCAGCATGACTGCCGTGCCGACTGCAAGATCAAGCAAGAACTCTGACATAGACAGGTCAAAGTTCGTTTGACGCAGCGTGTTGAACATCCGTTCACGGTAGAAATCCAGAACTTGCTGAATTTCAGCGCGGCGTTCTCTAGGAATTTCATTACCGGCTTGCAGGGCGCACCAAGCACGGTAGGGTGGAAACAGGCTGGATTGGATACGATTAGCGAAACGCTGGGTCGAATGGATGGCGGTCGAATCGAAGACCTTGCTCATCTTCTTTTGGCCCGGCACACCGCCTTCGTAGAAACCATCATAAAGGTTTCTCTGTGGAAGTGCGTATTCGTAGCACTCCTGATAAATCGTGCGCCACTGGTCTTTCTTGGAGGAGGCCAAGCTAGCGCGTTTAATTACGTTTTCTATACTCATCTTGGCCATAGTAACCTCACTTCTTCTTTGACTTGCCAGCTTTCGACAAAGCAATCGCTACTGCTTGCTTCATCGGCTTACCACTTTTCATCTCGGTTTTGATGTTCTGAGAGATAACCTTCTGGGACGAACCTTTCTTAAGAGGCATCTTTTTTCTCCTTCCGCATTGCGGCCCTGATATTGTCGATCATGTTGGGATAGGGGCGACCGGCTTTCTTTGCCATTTCTTTAGCGTGTTCTTTTTGCTCTGCGGTAAGCTTCTTGCTCTTGCCGAGAGACTTCGGACGAGGCTTATCCCATACTTCTTTCATGTTCAGTCCTTCATCTTCTTGATGCGTTCGCTGAGAGCAGCCGCTTTCTTCTTGGCATCAGCCGTAGAACTGGCTCCCCAAGCCCGTAGTGCAAGCAGTTTGCGAGTTGGCTTGCCCTTCTCGTCGTAGTCTGGACCTTTGACACCCGCCATACGCGCTAGGAAGCTGGCCTTACGACCGAGTTGCTCACGCGATTGAGGCGCACCCTTTACCGGCGGCTTTAAGTTCGAGCCTTCTTTACGCTTGAAGTAAGCGCGACCGGCTGCGTTCAGGCCACCTTGCGGGTTCTGGTATCTCTTAGCGACCATTAAAGACCACTGAGTTTGGTTGGCAGACCAGTTTCAGGAGCAATACGTTCTGGCGAAAGCAACTGACGATAGCCACCGCGTGTGCGAGCGCGGATTGATGCGGCCATTTGCTGACCGGCAGCCGCTTCTTGAGCCGCAATGCGCTGCTCTTGCTGTTGTTGCAGTGCAACTTGCTTCTCTTGTGCAGCCGAAGAACCGCCTCCGCCGCCGCTAAGACCGAGAGCCTGTGCTATGAAACCCATGATTCAACCTCGCAAATATGTGACAGTCACAACCGTCAGACGCATAAGACCGTAAAAAAGCCTCTCTGGTGAACCCAATCGTCTTGGCCCACCGAACCGCTCTAGGATTATCATTTCTTACAGTTATCTGCAAACGCCTTACAAATGTCATGTTAGATATAAATTTTATCATGTTTTTACTACATTTCGTCATCTCAACTGGCTTTTTCGTCACATAATCGGCATCTTTAAAAACTGTCACTTCCCAGTTCCCGTGCCAGAGCGGGAAAAATAAATAGCAAAGGATAGGTTTCTCTCCGTCGAAGACGGTGAATGAGAAGAACCGTGACGCATATTCCGAGATGATGGTATCGAAGTCATCATAGGCTGCGATAGTATTCATATCGGCTTGCCACAAACGCATGGCGCGGATGTGTTTCACATGAAACTCTTTGATTTCGTAGTGGTCCGGGAAGTTTGCACTACGGATTATGTCAGCGTTGGGCATCATGCGAAGATGTCAAAGTCCGTTTT
>Ga0315902_10004340_pt1 | contig 20557 bp, 18 predicted proteins | sample LakEriMetagenome_9_FD_203523 | JGI IMG/M metagenome (GOLD analysis project Ga0315902, IMG submission 203523) | Freshwater fungal communities from buoy surface, Lake Erie, Ohio, United States - Buoy 12 MA117 | ecosystem: Environmental > Aquatic > Freshwater > Lake > Lake biofilm | place: USA... | reverse complement strand
CCGGCGGCGAGTGCGGCGTATGTGGCCGCCCATGCGCAGGAGATGGATCCCGACGTGACGCGGCGCCACATCGCCCTGTACGTGAACGATTACACCCGTGCACTCGACGAGCAGGCGGTGTATCGTCTGGTGCAGTGGGCGGAGGCCGAGGGACTGTTCCCTGCCGCCGAACCCACGCTGCCCCTGTTTCTGGCCTGATTCACGACGCGGGAGCCGAGGTACGGCCGCCCGCCAGAGGACGCTGATGATGAGACGAGCCATCTGCACCACCCTGAGCCTGCTGCTGCTCGGCGCGACCGTGACCAGCGCCCGCGCCCAGTCGGCGCCGGCCCAGCCGCCCACGCCGACCGATGTCCGTCCCGGCAGCATCACCGCCGAAGACGTGCCGTATCCGTATCCTTCGTCGTACCTCGATTTCACGACGTACGGGCAGGCCGTGCGCATCGCCTATATGGATGTGGCGCCCCTCGGCACGCCGAACGGGCACACGGTGGTGCTGTTCCATGGGATGAACTTCGCCGGCTTCTACTTCGGCGGCCCGGCCGAGGCCATCCGCAAGGAAGGCTTCCGCGTCATCATCGTCGACCAGATCGGCTTCGGCCGGTCGTCGAAGCCGATCATTCCGTACAACTTCCACGACATGGCGTACAACACGCGCCGCATCCTCGACCACCTGAAGATCGACAAGGTGATGGTCGTGGGGCACTCGATGGGCGGCATGCTCGCCGCGCGCTTTGCGACGCAGTACCCGCAGCGCACCGAGCGCGTGGTCATCTACAACCCCATCGGGCTCACCGACGCGCGGTTCGACCGCCCGTGGACGCCGGTCGACGAGTCATATCCGCGCAACCTCGCCTCGACGTACCAGACGGTGCGGGCCGGGCTCTTCCGCTATGTGTCTCACCGGCCCGAGGCATGGAATGCCGACTTCGAGCGCTGGGCCCGCGTGCGCTACTCGTGGACGCTCAGCGCCGACTGGCCGCGGTACGCGATGGTGCAGTCGCTCATCAGCCAGATCACCTATCTCGATCCGGTCGTCAATGACTGGGCGAACATCAAGGCACCGACGCTGGCATTCGGTGGAGCCGAGGACAGCCTGGCCGGCACCGCCGCCGTGTTTCAGGCGCGCATGAAGCACATCGCCGACACGGTGCCCAATGGCAACGGCCGGTTGCTGCTGCTGCCGGGACTCGGCCACGTGCCGCACCTGGAAGATCCGGGCCGCACCTATCCGCCGCTGCTGGCGTTCCTGAAGGAAGGGCTCGCGACGCGCTGAGCGTCTGCCCAGAGAGTGGGATTCCGCGTTGCTCTACTGCGAGCAGCGCGGAGCCGCCACCGACTGCCCTGCCATCACGGCCGCGCGATACGCCGCGATTTCCCGCTCGCAGCGCGAGGTGTCGGCGCGCTGGACAATCTTGAACAGGGCCCACCCGGCCAGGCTCGACAGAGGGGCGGGCGGCGAGCGGAACGCGACGGGCGTCCACTGGGAGATGAAGTCGCTGTGTGTCGGGGCACCGAACGGCGTGGGCGTGCCTTTCCGAATGTCAAACCCTTCCAGAATGTTGATACGGGGTGCCGCCCCGAACACCTGCACCTGAAACTGCAGCTTGAGCCCGGCCTGATTCTGCTGCGCGCGCGCTTCTGACACGCGCAGCCCCTGGCGGATGCGCGACATCGATACCCCCAGACGGGTTGGGTCAACGGTGGCCTCGTCGCCGGCCTGCCCGGGCTGACCGGCCTGATCGGCGGGCGTCGTCGACTGGGCCAGGCCGGGTGCGGCCGTCGCCAGCAGCATCGCGAGGGTCAGCAGCGCGCACCGCATGCACGCATTATGACGCGTTCGGGGTCGGGTTGGCCTGACGTCAGTCGGCCCGCAGGCCCAGGGCCCGCTGCAGGCACTGCTGCACCCGGGTTACGCCCTCGGTGAGCGCGGCCGGTCCCGGCTGCAGGATATAGGCCGACTTCACTTCATACAGATGCCCGTGGCGCACGGCCGGAATGGCGTCCCAGCCCGGTCGGGCCGCCACTCGCTCGGGGCGGAAGGGCTTTCCGCACCACGATCCGAGAATGACGTCGGGCTGCGCCGCAATGACCTCGTCGCCCGTGACGATGCGGTCTCTGGCCAGCGAGGCCTGCCGGCGATCGGGGAAGACCGGGTCGCCGCCGGCAATCTCGACCAGTTCCTCGACCCATCTGATGCCCGAGATCAGCGGGTCGTCCCATTCCTCGAAGAACACACGCGGCCGTCGCGGGAATGCACGGGCCTGCACGCGAATTTCGTCGAGCCCGGCCTCGAGCTGCACGACCAGAGCCTCGCCGCGTGCGGCCGCACCGACAATGCCGGCCAGCACGCGAATCATCTGGAAGATCTCGGCGACCGAGCGCTGGTTGAACGTGAACACCGGATATCCGCGCTTCACGAGCGTCGTGGTGATCTCGGCCTGCAAGTCCGAGAAGGCCACGATCAGGTCGGGCTTCAGAGCCTCGATCTTTTCGTAGCGGGCGTGCAGGAACGACGAGACCTTCGGCTTCTGCCGCGCTTCGGGCGGTCGCACGGTGTAGCCACTCACGCCGACGACGCGATCGCCTTCCCCGAGCAGGTACAGGGTTTCGGTGGTCTCTTCCGTGAGGCAGACGATGCGTCGTGGATAGTCCATAACGCACTCAGGGATGCAGGGCCGCTGCGAACCGGTCGATGGCGTCGGCCACCCGGGGGCCCGGCACGGTGAGCCACGATCCCTGCAGCACGACGATGCGTCCCTGCCGCACGGCGGGGACGGAGGCCAGTGTCTGCCAGGCGGCACGATCGCCCGGGACGTCGGCGCGCGCCGGATCGGTGCCGCCGCGAATCTCGAGAATGACCTCGGGGGCCCTGGCGAGGATTACCTCGGTCGTGGCCTGCACCGATTCGCGCGCGACATCGGCAAACACGTTGTGGCCTCCGGCGGCCTCGAGCATGTCGTGGAGGAATCCGGTGCCGCCGACGGCGTAGATGTTCCGGAGGCTGCCGGGCTCGCGGCCGAACACCAGCAGGGTGCGCGGCCGGGGGCGTCCGGCGACGCGCGCACGCGTGGCAGCGATCTGCCGATCGATCCGGAGTGCCAGCGCTTCGGCCTCGGCCTGATGCCCGGTGCGCAGACCCAGGGCCCGCAGCGTGGCGAGGGCATCGGCGAGTCCGCCGTGCCGATAGTCGAAGGTCGCGATGCCTGTGCGCGCCAGCTGCGTTTTCAGCTCGGCCTGCGAGCCGTAGGTGATCACGAGGTCGGGCCTGAGCGAGAGGATGCGCTCGACGTCGGGGTCGAGCAGCGCGCCCACGCGGGGCAGAGCCCGCACGGCCTCGGGGTCGCGATCAAAGCTGCTCACGGCGACCACCTGGGGACCGGCCCCGATGGCAAACAGCATCTCGGTCAGGTTCGGCACCAGCGAGATGATGCGCCGGGGTGCCTGCGCCATCAGCGGGACGGCGGCAGCCAGGGCGAGGACCAGCGCCAACCGCAGGGCCATGCGGCGGCGCGCCACCGGTGTCGTCATGCGTGCCTCACCAGCAGCCAGAGGAAGAAGGGGCCGCCAACCACGGCCGTGATGATGCCCACAGGCACTTCCACCGGGGCGAGCAGCGTGCGTGCCAGCACGTCGCAGGCTACGAGGAAGGCTGCTCCCACGAGCGTGGACGCCGGAAGCACGAGACGGTGGTCGGCGCCCACCACGAGGCGGACAAGGTGCGGCACGATGATGCCGATGAAGCCCACGGGCCCGCCCAGCGAGACGGCGGCCCCGGTCGCCAGTGAGGCGCTCACGAAGGCCAGCCGCTGCGCGCCGGCGACATCGACGCCGCGCGATGCGGCCACATCCTCGCCCATCGTCAGGAGGTTGAGCGCGCGAGGCAGCACGGCCATGCCGGCAGCGGACAGCAGCAGCAGCGGCAGCGCACCAGCGAGCGGGGCGAGCGTGCCGACGTCGAGGTCGCCCATCAGCCAGCGCACGGCGCGCAGCGCGTCGGCCATGTCGGCGAAGTACTGCACGAAGAGAATCAGGGCCGAGAAGAACGCGTTGAGCGTGACGCCGGCCAGCAGCAGCACGTTGGTCGACAGTCCCCGGCGCTGCGAGGCCGCCAGGGCGTACACGATGGCGGTGGCCAGCATCGACCCGGCGAAGCTGGCGAGGGGCACGGCCGAAATGCCCAGCAGCGTGGCTTCGAGGCGGAAGGCGGTGGCGAGCATGGCGCCGAGCGCTGCGCCAGACGACACGCCGAGCGTGAACGGCGTGGCGAGGGGATTACGCAGCAGGGCCTGCAGAACGACGCCCGCGGCGGCCAGCGCCGCGCCCACCAGTGCCCCGGCCAGCACCCGGGGCAGGCGTGCCACGAAGAAGATCTGGGCGTCGACATTGGCCTGCCAGTCGAGCGCGGGATCGAAGGCGCGCGCGAGGCTGATGGGCGTGCTGCCGACTGTCGGGGCCCACAGCACCACCGACACGGTCAGCAGCCCGGCCGCGGCCATCACGAGAGGAAACCGGCGCCTGACCATCATGTCTGGTGTCTCCCGATGGGCACGATGGCGATGGCGCCGGTGGCATCGGCCGGCAAGACATCGGCCTCGACGTCGAAGACGTCCCTGAGGTGCGCCGGGGTCAGCATGTCGCCCACGGGTCCGCTGCCGATGATGCGGCCGTGGCGCAGCAGCACGAGCCGGTGGCACACCGACGCGGCCAGGTGCAGATCGTGTGTCGACAGCACGAGCGTCACGCCGCGGTCGGTGTTGAGACGGCGCAGCAGGGCGGCCAGGTCGAGCTGCGCGCCGAGGTCGAGTGCGGTGGTGGGTTCATCCAGCAGGAGCACCTGCGGCTGCTGGGCCAGCGCTGCCGCGATGATCACGCGCTGCTGCTCGCCGCCACTCAGCGTGCGGAACAGCCGGTCCTCGAGAGCCGAGGTCCCGGTGGCCGCCATGGCGGCGCGGGCCTGCGCGTAGTCGTCGGGCCCCTCCATGCTGAACGGGCCCAGGTGCGGATGTCGGCCCATCAGCACCATGTCGAGGGCTGTATAGTCGAACGCCAGCTCGATGCCCTGGGGCACCACCGCCAGCAGCTGCGCCACGGCCCGCCGTGACAGGCTCGTCAGCGCGGCGCCGTTGAGCATGACCCGGCCCGACGTGGGCGTGCGGACGCCGCTCAGCAGGCGCAGCAGTGAGGTCTTGCCCGACCCGTTCGGCCCGAGCAGTCCCACCACCTCCCCTGGCCGGACGTCGAGCGTCACGCCGTCGAGGACGAGCGGCGACTCGGGCCGGTAGCGGAGCGAAACGTCAGCGGCCTGCAGCAACACGCAGCCCCAGCGTGAATGTGCGGCCCGGCGACGGAAAGCCCAGGACTTCCTCGTAGCGCACGTTGGCCAGGTTCATCGCCCGGCCGGTCAGCTGCAGCCGCCCGCGCAGCGTGACCGACAGGCCGGCATTAACGAGCGAGTAGGCCGGGTTGGCGAACAGGCCACCGCCGGGTCCCCAGAACGGCTCGGCGTCGAGGGTCTGGCCACGCCACTGCCACTGGCCGAAGGCGTTCAGGCGTCCGCGGGTGACAGAGGTGTCGAGGCCGCCCTGATGCCGGGGACGCCGCAGCAGCGCATCGCCCACGCGGTACGGTGCCGGTGCTGATGTCGTCCCGTCGACGGCCAGCACCGCCGACGAGGTGAAGGTGTAGTGGCCCTGCAGCGACCACGCGCGCGACGGCCGCCATGCACCGGTGAGCTCGACGCCCCGCGTGCGGGCATTGGCGATGTTGTCGGTGCGCCACCGGCTGACGCCGGTGAACGAGCGTCCCACGGCCACGATGAGGTCGTCGAAGCGGTTGACGAACGCCGTGGCGTCGAGGTGCACGCGTCCGTCCGCCAGCGTCTGCGCCACGCCGGCATCGGCGCTGCGGCTCTGTTCCGGGCGAAGGCCGGCGTTGTCGGTGAAGGTCATTTCGAAGGCATCCGGTGGCCGGATGCCGGTGCCGGCCGCGGCATGCAGCCGCGTCTCGCGCCCGGTGCCGGTCCGCAGCATGACCCACTGGGCCGTCAGCTTCGGATTGACCGACCAGCGCAGGTCGCGCGGCAGTGCGGGCCGGGGTGTCCAGCCCAGCCGATCCGCCGGCAGCGCCTCACGGACGATGCGCTCGGCGCGGGTGCCGGCGACGACGGTCAGGCGGGGATGCGCGCGCAGCCGTGCCTCGGCGAACAGACCGAGCTGCTGGCGGCCGACGGGCATCGGCTGGCCGTCGGCCGTGATGAACGTGCTGCCACCCTCCTCGCGCATCCAGTCCGCACCGGTGCTGAGGTCCACGCGACTGGAGGCCGCCACGTCGGTCTGGGTGCGCGCGTGCAGGCGTCGCGTATAGCCTTCCGAGGGAAACCCGCCGGCCGAGGTCAGCGTGAACTCGCTGAGGTCGGCATCGGTGCGCTGCCGGAGGCGGCTGTTGCGGCCGAACCACGGGTGCGAGAGGCGCACGGCGCCCGTCTGGCGCTGCGTCAGGTTCCGGCTGGAGCGATCGACCGCCTGGAAGCGCCGGGCCGGGTCACTGCCCACCGGGCCGGGAACGCCCCGGTCGGTGTCGACCAGGCGCCAGGTGCCGCGCAGTTCGAGGCCGTCGGCGGTGCGCCAGCCCAGCGTCGCAGCGCCCTGTCCGATGCGGGCATCGTCGTTCGAGACGGCCGAGCCATCGGGGGCCGGCCCGGTGTAGCCGGCCTCGGTGAAGGTGTCAGCGCCGGCCTGCCAGAAAAGGCGTCCGTATTCCCCGGTCGTCGAGAGGGCCCCGCGCCGCAGCTGCCGGCTGCCACCTTCGGCCAGGGCCTGCACCGTCGGGGGCCCGCCGGTCCGGGTGATGATCTGCACGACGCCGGCGACGGCGTCTCCGCCGTGGAGGGCGCTCTGGGGCCCACGCACCACCTCGATGCGGTCGACATCCGCCAGCGGCACCTGCGACAGGTCGAGGCCGCCGCCGAGGCTGTTGGCGCGCACCCCGTCCACGAGCACGAGGGTGAAGTCTGATTCGCCCCCCCGCAGAAAGAGGGACGTCTGGGCCCCGGGCCCTCCCGTCTGCAGCACCGTCAGGCCGGGCACAGACCGCAGCACCTGGCTCAGGCCGAACTGCTGGCGGGCCTCGAGGTCAGCCTGTCCGATGACCGTCACGCTGTCTGCCAGGCCCGACAGCGGCTGGCCGATCTGGCTGGCGGTGACCACGACGTGCTCGTCGATAGCGGTGAGCGACAGCTGCAGGACCACCGGAGCACGGCTGTCGGCGGCCACCGTGACCGGGATGCCGGACAGGCCGGGAGCGCTGGCCCGCAACGTCATCGGTCCGACACCGGGGTTGGGCACCTCAAAGCGTCCGTCGGCGTCTGAAAGAACGGCTGTACGTCCGCCGCCGCCGCGGTCCACCTCGATGATGGCCCGGACGACCGGGTGGTGGTCCGGGTCGATGACCTGGCCCCGCAGGGCAGCGTCAGTCTGGGCGGACGCGACGCCCGAGGCAATGTGGAGGGAGAAGACAGCGGCAGCGATGGCGATCCGCGGTAAGGATGCGGATGGCACGCTGCCCGGAAGACACGGGCAGTGCATGTGAGGCCTCCCCGGCGTGACCCGCGCCGGTTGCCTGCTGCCGGAAGTGGCAGGCAGGCCGAAGGACGTTTTCCGAATGGCGGAAGGTCTCCTGACTTGCGGATCGAGGCGCGCACCCGGCGTCTTCCCATCGCCGAGGCGACAGTGACGGAACCCTGACGGGCAGGGTTCACTGGCAGGCACGCGCTCCCCGCTTACAGTGGCGGGACCGTGTGGGAGTTACACCCAGCTTCCCTGACCGCCGGGAACGCGTCGATTGTCGGGGCGGATTGTAGCACACGCCTTCGGGGACGCCGGCGCGCGCCCGGGCGGAATGGCCGGGGCTGACTGAAGGAACGGGGGAGCCGCCGCGGAGTGCGTGGGCCCTTCGGATGGATTGCGAGTAGAATACGGGGTTGGTACACCCTTTTTTCGGCGGGCCCGCGGCAGCGGCGGGCCGACTTCAATGAGGACCGCATGAGCAAGAGTTCGACCGTGACCGTTCGCGAGACCCCCGTGCAGCAGGTGTCCACGGCGACGGCTGGCGGCCTTGTCATTCACTCGGAAAACCTGGTCATCGACACCGACGAGCGCATCGAGCTGGTCGATCTGACCGAGCGTCTGATGGCCTATGTCCGCCCCTTCGGCATCAAGGAAGGGATGATCACCGTGTGGTCGATGCACACCACCTGCGCGGTGTTCATCAACGAGTTCCAGAAGGCGCTGCTCGTCGATATCAAGAAATTTCTCGAGGAGATGGTCGCGCGCGATCGCTACTACATGCACAACGATCCCGACCACTCCGACTGCGACCGCATGAACGCCGACTCCCACCTGCGCGCCACGCTGCTCGGCCACTCGCTCACGCTGCAGATCAGTGGCGGCGAGGTGGTGCTGGGGCAGTGGCAGCGCGTGCTGGCGGCCGAGCTCGACGGCCCGCGCGCGCGCACGCTGCGCGTCCAGGTGTGGGGGATTCGCTAGGACGGCCCCCCATGATTGCCCGCGTGCGTGAGGCAGGGCTCGACGACATCGCCCGCAAGGTCGAGGCCGGCACCCGCCTGTCGTTTGACGAAGGGGTCCGGCTCTTCAATGCGCCCGACCTGTTCGCGGTCGGCTGGCTGGCCAACCGGGTGCGCGAGCGCATCAACGGCGATCGCACCTACTTCAACTACAACCTGCGCATCGAGGCGACCAACGTCTGCGAGGCCTCGTGCCTCTTCTGCGCCTTCGCCCGCCTGCAGGAAGGGGCGCCCGGCGCGCGCACGCTGACGCACGAGCAGATGTTCGCGCAGCTGCGGAAACGCGATGACCAGCCGCTGACCGAGGTCCACATGGTCAACGGCCTGCACCCCGACCTGCCGTTCAGCTACTACACCGAACTGCTCACCGGGCTGAAGCGCATCCGGCCGACCATCCACCTCAAGTGCTTCACGGCCATCGAAATCGCGTTCTTCGCCGAGAAGTACGGCAAGTCCGACCGGCAGGTGCTCGAGGAACTGCGTGCCGCCGGCCTCGACTCGCTGACCGGCGGCGGCGCCGAGATCTTCGCCCCGCGGGTGCGGCAGAAGATTTCGTCGGACAAGTGCGACGCTGACCGCTACATCTCGGTGCACCGCACGGCGCATCAGATGGGCATGGCCAGCACATGCACGATGCTCTACGGCCACATCGAGACGCTGGAGGAGCGGGTCGATCACCTGCTGCGGCTGCGTGCCCTGCAGGACGAGACCCGCGGGTTCCAGGCCTTCATCCCGCTGGCCTTCCACCCCGACAACAACCAGATGCGCAAGCTGCCTGCACCCTCGGCCGTCGAGACGCTGCGCGTACTGGCGGTTTCGCGGCTGCTGCTCGACAACATCGACCATATCAAGGCCTACTGGGTCTCGTGCGGCGTCGACGTCGCGCAGACGGCCCTCTGGTTCGGGGCCGACGACCTCGACGGCACGGTCCAGGAAGAGACGATTTACCACATGGCCGGGTCGAAGACCCCGGCGGTGCTGTCGACGCGCGACATCGAGCGGCTCATCCGCGACGCGGGGCGCGAGCCGGTCGAGCGCGACACGCTCTATAACGTCATCCGCACGCCGCAGGCCGTCGGGGCCTAGCGGCGGCCCGTGCACCGGCGCCATGGCCGCCGGCGTCTTCACCAACAGTCATCACCGTCATCACCGCTGGAGGATTCAACCCACATGGCTCATTCGCTCGCCCCCCTGCCCTACGACTACGCCGCGCTCGAACCGCACATCGACGCGCAGACGATGCAGATTCACCACGGCAAGCATCATCAGGCGTATGTCACCAACCTGAACGCGGCCCTCGACAAGCATCCGGCCATGCACGGGCACAGCCTCGACGAGCTGCTGAAGAATCTCGCGGCGGTGCCCGACGACATCCGGATGGCCGTGCGCAACAACGGCGGCGGCCACTGGAACCACACGTTTTTCTGGAACCTCATGGCCCCCAATGCCGGCGGCGCGCCGACCGGGGCGCTGGCCGAGGCCATCGCCTCGAGCTTCGGATCGTTCGACGCGTTCAAGGAGAAGTTCGCGGCGGCCGGCATGGGGCGCTTCGGCAGCGGCTGGGCCTGGCTGGTCGACAACGGTGGCAGCCTCGAGATCATGAGCACGCCGAACCAGGACAATCCGCTCATGGAGGGTCGCAAGGCCATCCTCGGCGTCGACGTCTGGGAGCACGCCTACTACCTCAAGTACCAGAACCGCCGTGCCGACTATCTCGCGGCCTTCTGGAACGTGGTCAACTGGTCGGCCGTCGCGGCGCACCGCGGCTAGGCGGCCTGGTCAGCGTGGTCCGCGGTCGGACCGGCCCAGGCCGGTGGCCACTGCCACGGCGATGACCCCCAGCAGGCTCCACGAGTAGACATTGGCCACGCCGACAGCCCAGGGGCTGAGGCGTGGCCAGCCCATCGCTTCGCCCGAGGCGGTAGCGCCGGCCATCAGGATCGGCGGCAGGAAATACGGCAGCAGGAACGGCCAGGTGCAGACGGCCAGATCGAGCAGGTTGGCCCGGCGGTATGCCGGAATGCCAGAGGCGCGGCCGAGGTGGCGCACATAGTCGCCGACGGTCAGCAGTGCTACCACCGAATGCGTGGTCAGCAGCACCGCGCCCATGGCCACGCCGATGATCCGCAGCTCGATGCGGGCCGGTGCCTGTCCGCTCGTCTGCAGCCGACCGATGAACTGCCCGAGCAGCCCTGATTCCTCGAGGGGACGCACGAGTCCCACCAGCAGCAGCGTGAACACCGACACGCCGACGCCGCGCTCCAGCCCGTCGATGATCAGGCTGGCAGCCGCATAGCTGCCGGGTTCGAGGCGCAGCAGCTGGGATGGCTGCAGCAGTCCCAGTCCCAGACCCATCGCCAGCGTCACCGCGATGCCGCACAGCAGCGCCTCGATGAGGTGCCGCTGCCGCAGCAGCAGCGCGACGATGATCATCGGTACGATGACGAGCGGCCAGCCGTCCGGCGACATGGCCAGGCCCGCCTGCGCGCCGCGTGCGGGGCCTCCACCGAGCAGGGCATACACGATGAGCGACAGCAGGCCGGCCGGCAGCACATAGCGCAGGCGCGAGACGACGGTGCCGCCGATGTCGGCGTGCTGTGTCCCTGCCGAGGCAATGGTGGTGTCGGAGATGGGCGAGATGCTGTCGCCGAATGTGGCCCCGGCCAGCAGGGCCCCGGCCAGCCACGTGGGCTCGGCCCCGGCGCCGGCGCCCGCGGGATACAGCAGCGGACCGCACACGAGGATGGTGCCGAAGCTGGTGCCGGTCGCGGTGGCCACCAGCGCACTCGACAGGAAGGCGGCTGCCACGTAGGCGCCGCCCGATAGCCCGAGGGCCCCTGCGGCCCACGCCAGCGCCTGCACGAAGCCGGCGGCCCCGAGCAGTGTGCTGAGCACGCCGGCCAGCAGCCAAGCCACGATCATCAGCAGCACGAGCGGCTGCGCCATGCCGTTGATCAGGGCGTCGGCATACCGCCGACGGTCGGTGGCCAGGGCGAGCCCGACGGTCCATGCCGCCAGCAGCACGGGCCAGAAGCCGCGCTCGTCGGGGGCCCCGGCGAGTGCGAGTGCCACGACCCCAACCAGGAACACCGCGAACGGGGCGACGGCACCGGCGGTGCCGGCATGAAAGCGGAGGGGCGGTGAAGTCATCAGCGGGGCTATAGACTACAGCCGATGGACGATCGCTTTCAGCTCTATGACTTGCGCGTGGAAACCGTGGCCACCGACCGCCCGTTTGTGTGCGGCCATCGCGCCGGCGACGTGTTCGAGGTGCACGGCGAGCAGCTGATTTTTCCGGCCGGGCAGCCCTTCTCGATGTACGCCCTCGCGGCCCTGCTGCCGCTGCTGCCGGCCAAGCAACGGATGACCCACAGCAACGACTGGATGACGACCGATACGGATATCGCGTGTCCCGATCCGCACTGCGGCGCGCGCTTCCGCGTCACGCGCACGGGAGTGCGCACGTTCCGTCACAGCGAGGTGACGGTGGTGCCGCTGGACGGCGACCTCCGGGCGATGGCGGGCACTGGTGTGAGGCCCCAGACATCCATGCACGCATCCGGCGCCGTCGGCACTCCGGGGCGCCCCGTGGTGATTACCGCGCCGCCGGTGTTCCGCCTCGATGATGTGGCGGTGCCGCAGGTGCCGCTGGCGCCCGGCTATCAGATCTCTTCAGTTCTCAAGGGCGGTTGGCAGCTGGCAGGCGGGCACGGAGCGGTGGTGACCGAGGCCGCGCTGACCGACATGGCGGCGTTTGTCGAGGCGGGCGTCACCACGTTCGACTGCGCCGACATCTACACCGGCGTCGAGTCGCTCATCGGTGCATTCCTCGCGCAGCGCCGTGCCAGCGGCTCGCTCACCGGCGTGCAGGTGCACACCAAGTGTGTCCCCGACCTCGATGCGCTGCCCACGTTGACGCGGACCGATGTCGAGGCGCTCGTCGACCGCTCGCTGCGCCGGCTGGGCGTCGAACGCCTCGACCTCGTGCAGCTGCACTGGTGGGATGACCGCATTCCCGGTGCCGTGCAGGCGGCGCAGTGGCTGCACGACTGCCAGCGCACCGGCAAGATTCGCCATGTGGGCCTCACCAACTTCGACACCGCCCACGTGCAGGCCATGGTCAGTGCCGGCGTGCCGATTGTGTCGCACCAGGTGCAGTATTCCGTGCTCGATCGTCGCGCGGCCGGCACGATGACGGACACGTGTGCACGGCAGGGCATCGGCCTGCTGTGCTACGGCGCGGTGGCCGGGGGATTTCTGTCAGAGCGCTGGCTGGGCCGCTTCGAGCCGCAGGGCGATCTCGAAAACCGCTCGCTGGTGAAATACAAGCTGACCATTGACGAGTTCGGCGGCTGGGCACTCTTCCAGCGGCTGCTCGAGGTGCTGGCCGCCATCGCGCGCAAGCACGAAGCCTCGCTGTCGGCGGTGGCTATCCGCTGGGTGCTCGACCAGCCGGCCGTGTCAGGCGTGATTGTGGGGGCGCGGCATGCCCGTCACCTGCCCGATACACTGCAGGCCCTGCGGCTGCGGCTCGACGCGGAGGACCGCGCGGCCATCGCGGCGGTGCACGAGTCGGCGCACGGGCCGAACGGCGACGTGTACGGGCTCGAACGCATCCCCGCCGGACGCCACGCAGCGATCATGCGCTACAACCTCAACCGCAGCTGACCCGCTGGGGGTCGGGTTCAGGGGCCCATCAGCGCCTCGCCGCGAGGATGGCCGGGCGGCAGCAGGCCGTCCCGACCGTCGACCTCACTCCGTGCCTGACCGCATGCGTCCCACCGCGTTCCTGAACCGCCTCGTCAGGCGCCCGGCGGCGCGACGCCATCTGGCGTCTGTGCTCGCCTGAACGGCGGGCTCGTCACGCCCCACCCTGTCGATCAGCGCCTCCAGGCGTTGATGCACCGAGGTCTTTCCGTATTCCCCCAGCACAAACGCGCGTCCCTGCTCTCCCACGCCGTCGCCCCATGCGGGGTCGGCGACGAGTCGCGTCAACAGCGCCTCCAATTCGTGCGGATTGGCATAGGCGACACCGCCGCCACTGCGGCGGCACAGGCTCGTCACGACGGGGGATTGCGCGGTGATGAGGACCGGGCGACCCGCGGCCCAGGCTTCGCACGTCGTGAGCGACAGGCAGTCCCACGGACTGGGCACCACCATCGCCGCCGCTCCGCAGATTGCGTCGTGCTTGAGTGAGCCGTTGATCGTACCTGCGTGGCGAATGCGTGGATCTTGCGGCAGTTCCATCTCGAGCGTACCTGCAAAGACGAGGTCGACCGGTGTACGGTCAGGCGGTATCGCGAGGTAATCCCGCACAAGGCGGTCGCAGCCCTTGGCGGGACCGATGCGCCCGAGACACAGCACATACGGTCGCTCGAGCCCCAGCGCCCGACTGAAGCGGCCTGGGTCGTCGGAGATGACCGGCTCGAATCCTGCCCCGAGCACTTCGTGAGGTACGGATGCGTTGCGGAACAGCGTGTGACAGAAATCACGCTCTTCGTCGGTGCAGTAGATGAGGGCCCGTGGCAGATGGAACAGTTCGCCATGGAGCGTGAAATGCAGTGGTCCATCACCCGGGTTCGCGGTTGGCACCAGCACTGCCTTGTCGGCGACGAGCGGAAGCCCCAGGACAGTGGGCCAGTAAAGGTAGGTGAAGAAGATGACCGCGACGTAATCGTCGCGGTGTGCTGCCAGATGCTGCAGCAATCCCGGCAGCACCGGGCCCTGCTCGAACAACCACCGAGTCTCGTCGCCGCGCGTGCGGGGGCGGTGCTGCCAGATGGTCCACCAACGATTGAGGTCGGTGTGGCGCAGTCCGGTGGCTGCAAATCGCCGCACCGCCACGCCGTGCAGTTCTGAGACACCCGCCGGGTAGTGGTGGCTCCAGGTGGTGTAGTCCAGCGCACAGCTGGTCAGCACCTCGACGTCGTAGCGGTCCGCGAGAGACTCGGCGTAGTCGCGACACATGAGCTCGGCGCCGCCCACCACTTCCGTGCCGTAGCGCTGGACGACGAACGCCACCTTCGGTCTGCACACGTCGCCGGGCGCAGGTTGGTCGCGCGGCATGCGCGGCGCAGTGCCGGGACGCTCGATCATCGGTTGATGATTGACCCGATGCCAAAGCCGCGTCAATGTGACGCGTCCACGGTCCGGATGCGCACGTGACGACTCCTGCCGGCGTCATCGGCAGACGCCACGCGGCGATCATGCGCTACAACCGCAACCGCCGCTGATCAGCCGGGGCTGTATTCGTGGCGATCAGAACAGCGTGACGATGACCGGTGTGCCGCGCGGGACGGCCGTGACGTCGGCCTCGATTTCCATGTAGCCATCGGCCTGGGACATTGACGTAATGTCGCCCGAGGCCTTGAAGACAGGAATGGCGGCGGTGCCGTCGAGGCGCACCGGATAGAACTGGTGACGGCCCGGCACCGAGGTCACGTCCGCTGCGAGTGTGCAGGCCACCGTTCGAGGGGCCGTAGCTGGCAGGCCGGCCATCTGCCGGAGCGCGGGCACGAGGAGAATGTAGCCGTTTGACAGGCATGACGTCGGATAGCCCGGCAGACCGAAGACGGGGCAGTCACCGATGCGGCCGAACAGGGTGGGCTTCCCGGGCTTCACGGCAATGCCGTGGAAGATCACGGCCCCGCGTTCGCGGACCACATCCAGAATCAAATCGCGCTCGCCGACGGAACTGCCGCCCGAAAACACCAGCAGGTCGTGGGCCAGGGCGTCGTCTACTGCGCGGTGCAGGTCGGCCAGCGTGTCGCGCGCCGTGCGCAGACGCGACGCGATGCCGCCGTGTTCCGTGATGAGCGCCGACAGCGTGAATGCATTGATGTCGTAGATGTGACCGGGGGCGAGCGGGCGGCCCTGTTCGGCAATCTCATTGCCGGTCGAGAGAATCGCCACGCGGGGCCGGGCCAGCACATCGACGTCTGCGAGTCCGAGGGCGGCCAGGGCGCCGAGTCGGCTGGCGTTGATGACCTCACCCCTGCGAAGCACCGTCTGTCCGCGCGCGATGTCGGCGGCCTGCGCCCCGATGTTCTGGCGTGGTCGCACCGCGGTGTGGACCTCGACCGTGTCGCCGTCGATGTGCGTGGCTTCCACCATGACGACCGCATCGGCGCCTGACGGCAGCGGGGCCCCGGTCGCGATTTCCATGCAGGTGCCGGGCCCGGAGTGCGCGCAGGGTGCGTCGCCCGTGTAGATGCGGCCGGTGAGGCGCAGCCGCGCACCGGGCGCGGTGGTATCGGTGCTGCAGACGGCATAGCCGTCCATGCTCGCCCGATCGAACGGCGGCACATCCTGCGACGCCTCCACATCCGACGCCAGCACGCGGCCATGGGCGTCGGCGAGTGCGATCGACTCGCGGCGCTGCAGGGGCGTGATGTGCTGCGCGATGGCCGCGCGGGCCTCGTCCATGCTGATGATGTCGCCGAACGGTCGCATGCTCATCGCCTGATCTCCGCTACCAGGTGGCCCAGCTCGGGAAGAATCAGTCGGGTCATCGCCAGGCGCACGGCCTTTTCCGAGCCAGGCAGGGCGATGACGATGGTGCGTCCGCAGGTGCCGGCGCAGGCGCGGCTCAGCATGGCGGCAGCGCCGACCTGGTCGAAGCTCAGCATGCGAAACAACTCACCGAAGCCGGGCAGCCGCTTGTCGAGCAGGCCGTCAATGGCTTCGAATGTGCTGTCGCGGTGCGTGATGCCCGTGCCGCCCGTGGTGAGCACGGCATCGACGAGCCCCGAGGATGCCAGCTGACGGATGGCCCCGGCGACCGGCGCCGGGTCGTCCTTGAAGATGCGCCGCTCGGTGACGACATGACCCTCCGCGGTGAGGAGGTCGGCGATCGCGCGCCCGCCCGTGTCGGTGTCGAGCGTGCGTGTGTCGCTGATGACCAGCACCGCGCAGCGGATGCGGGCTGGCGCGGCGGCCCGGTGCGTCTCTGTCGACATGGTCTGTCGATTATCGCCCGAAGCCGGTAGGATACCGGTGTGCGAGTCCTTCCAGGAGCCCTGCTGCTGTCTCTGGTGGCGACGGTGCCGGCCGCGCCGTCGATGCGGCTTGCGGCCGCGACGGTATCGGGAGCGCGGCCAGCCGCGGTGGCGCAGACGGCGCGTCCCTCGGCGTCGCAGTCGTCTGGGGCGCGACCGCGCATGACAGGAGCGGCAGGGTTAGTGCCGGCGACGGCAGCGGTGACGCCCCTGCCGGCGGTGCTCGACCGCGAGGCCCAGCGGTGGGTGTCGCAGACGCTGGCGGCGATGAGCGCCGATGAGCGGATCGGCCAGCTGATCGTGCCGGCCTTCAACGCCACGTATCTGCCGACCGACACCGAGACCTACGACATGCTGGTGCGCACCGTCACAGCCACGCACGCGGGCGGCGTCATTGCGTTTGGCGGCACCGAGCCTGCCCCGCAGGTGCTGCTCAATCCGACGTATGGCACGGTCGTGCTGGGGCAGCCGCATGCCCTTGCGTCAACGCTGAACCGTCTGCAGGCGGTGTCGCGGATACCGCTGCTGGTGTCGAGCGACTTTGAATACGGCGCCGGCATGCGCATCGCGGGGGCCACACGCCTGCCGCGCGCGATGGCGATTGGCGCCACCGGAGACCCGCAGCTGGCCTACGACGCGGCGCGGGTGACGGCCCGTGAGGCCCGGGCGATGGGCGTCCACATGAACTATGGCCCGGTCGCCGATGTGAACAACAACGCGCGCAATCCGGTGATCAACACGCGGTCGTTCGGCGAAGATCCGGCACGCGTGGCGGCGATGGTCGAGGCCTCGGTGCGCGGCCTGCAGGACGGGGGCGTGCTGGCCACGCTCAAGCACTTTCCCGGGCATGGCGATACCGATGTCGACTCGCATCTCGGCCTGCCGCTGATTCCGCATCCACGCACCCGCCTCGACGCGGTGGAACTGCCGCCCTTTCTCGCGGGGCTGCGTGCCGGGGCCGCGGCCGTCATGGTGGCGCACATCGAGTTGCCAGCGCTCGACGCCACGGCTGGCCCGGCCACGTTCAGCCGCGGGGTCGTCACGGGCCTGCTGCGTGACGAGATGCGCTTTGGCGGGCTGGTCGTGACCGATGCGATGAAGATGGACGCCATCACGCGTATGGTGGGCCCGGGTGACGCGGCGGTGAAGGCCGTGCAGGCCGGAGCCGATCTGGTGCTCGATTCGCCCGACCCGATCGCGGCATTCGAGGGGCTGAAGGCGGCGGTCGAGAGCGGAACGATGTCCCAAGATCGCATCGACGCCTCGGTGCGGCGCATCCTCGAGGCCAAGGCCCGGCTCGGGTTGCATCGGGGGCGGATGGTCTCTATGGATGCCGTTGCCGACGAGGTGGGTGGCCGTGCGGGTGCCGAGGTGGCGCAGCGCATTTCGGCGCGGGCGATCACGCGCCTGCGGGGAGAGGCGGAGGCAGAAGTCTGGCGGCCGTCACCCACGCGGCGTGTGCTGTACCTGTCGCTGCTCGACTACCCCTCGGGGTGGCGCATCGCGGCACCGGCCCGCACGCTGATTCCAGCGCTGCGCGCGCGCTGGCCCAGGCTCGACGCCGTGGAACTGTCTGACCGGTCGACGCCGGCCGAGCTTGACCTGGTGCGGACGCTGGCCTCGCAGGCCGATGCGGTGGTGCTGGGCGTGTTCGTCCGTGCCTCCTCGGGCAGTGGACGGATGGACCTGGCGCCGGGCCTGGTGCGCCTGATTCAGCAGCTGGCCCGTGAGGCGTCCGGCACGCGGGCACAGCCCCTGGCGGCGGTGGTGTTCGGGAATCCGTATGCGGCGGCCGCACTGGACGGAATCCCCACGGTACTGCTCACGTATGACTTTTCCGACCTCGCCGAACAGCATGCGGTCGAGGTGCTGGTCGGCGAGCGTGCCCCCCAGGGTCTCCTGCCCGTCTCGCTGGGCGATGCCCGGCCCTCGAGCCCGTCGACTCGAGGACCCGCCCCGCGCTGAATCGTTGCCTTTCCCGTCTCAATTCGGTATTCTGTCTGGGCGTCAGCGCGTCGATGCGCCTCACCTGTACGGGTGACGGGGCCTCACCGCGGAAGACCCCACCCCGCGCCCTTAGCTCAGCTGGATAGAGCGTCTGGCTACGAACCAGGAGGTCGCACGTTCGAATCGTGCAGGGCGCACCACTTCCCTTCGTCAATCGTCTTCACAAGTTCCCGTGCCTCGGGCTGTGGCACCGCTACGGCATCATCGGTCCGGCCGGCATGTGCGAACCGGAGCGGCTGCATGCGGGAGGCTTGCCCTGGTTGCCGGGAACGGGCACCATGCGCTCTGGATGTCCCCAACCCCGCGATGTTCGGGCTGGGTGCCCTGAGCGGTTCCGCAGGTCGCGGAGCGGGTGGATGGGGTGCGGCGGCGGTGCGTGGGAGCCATCGTGATGACCGAGTCGGACAAGCGTCTTTTTCAGCGCGCCGAGGACGGTGACGCACGCGCGCAGTATGAGCTGGGCGTCTGCTACGCCGAGGGTCGTGGCGTGCCACAAAGCGACGGCGACGCGGTGGCGTGGTGGCGGAAATCGGCGGAGCAAGGGCACGCGTCAGCCCAGTACAACATCGGCCTGATGTACGCGCATGGCCGGGGCGTGCCGCAGGACGACACCGAGGCGGTGGCGTGGTACCGGGACGCGGCGGCACAGGGGCACGCGCGCGCACAACTCAACCTCGGCGCCTTCTACTGGGAAGGTCGGGGAGTGCCGCAGGACGACACCCAGGCGGTGGCGTGGTACCGGCACGCGGCGAACCAGGGGCACGCGAGCGCGCAGTTCAATCTCGGCTGGTTGTGCGCGAATGGTCTGGGCGTGGCACAGGACGAGGCCCAGGCGGTGGCCTGGTATCGGCAGGCGGCCGACCAGGGTCATGCGGCCGCGCAGTTCAATCTCGGCTGGATGTCTGCGAAGGGGCGGGGGGGGCCGCAGGACGATGTTCAGGCGACGGCGTAGTACCGGCATGCGGCGGACCAGGGGCATGCGATTGCCCAGTTCAATCTCGGCGTGATGTATGCGAATGGTCGCGGGGTGCCGCAGGACGACGTGCAGGCGGTGGTGTGGTATCGGCACGCGGCGGACCAGGGCCACGCGAACGCGCAGTTCAATCTCGGCTGGATGTATGCGAATGGTCGCGGCGTGCCGCAGGACGACAGCCAGGCGGCGACGTGGTACCGGCACGCGGCCGACCAGGGAGTCGCAGACGCGCAGTCCAATCTCGGCGTGATGTACGCGGATGGTCGTGGGGTGCCACAGGACGACGCTCAGGAGGTGGCGTGGTATCGGCACGCGGCCGCGCAGGGGCACGCGAACGCGCAGTTCAACCTCGGCGTGATGTACGCGAACGGTCGCGGGGTGCCGAAGGACGACACCGAGGCGGTGGCGTGGTTTCGGCGCGCGGCGGATGTGGGGGACGCCGATGCGCAGTTCAACCTCGGCGTGATGTACGCGAACGGCCGGGGCGTGCCGCAGGACGACACGCTGGCGTATCTGTGGCTCAATTACGCCGCGGCGCGGGTCTCTGGCAGCATCCGGGAGGAGGCTGCGAATCTCCGCGACGACATCGCCCGGCGGCTTCCGCCACGGTAACGGGCTGACGCCCGCCGAATGGCCAGCCTCGCGCACGGCGTGGTGGGGCCGTGACGTAGTCAAATCAACCGTGGCTCACCTTCACGAGTGGTTCAATGCACACACATTTCTGCAGGTCAGGACAGCGGTTGTTGGTGCTGGCGTTGGTCGCGCTATGCTCGGGATGTTTCCTCCAGAACAGGGGTCGTCTGATGGTTGAAGTCCGGTATCTTGAGATACCCGTGAACGACATCGATCGGGCAGTGGCCTTCTACGAAGCGGTGTTTGCCGTGAAGCTTGAGCGCGCGACCGTGGACGGGCACGCCATGGCACACTTTCCCTCGCCAGGCGATCGTGCCGGCGCAGATGTCACGCTGGCCCAGGGTGATGTATTCGTGCCGTCGA
>Ga0315902_10004338_pt1 | contig 20563 bp, 23 predicted proteins | sample LakEriMetagenome_9_FD_203523 | JGI IMG/M metagenome (GOLD analysis project Ga0315902, IMG submission 203523) | Freshwater fungal communities from buoy surface, Lake Erie, Ohio, United States - Buoy 12 MA117 | ecosystem: Environmental > Aquatic > Freshwater > Lake > Lake biofilm | place: USA... | reverse complement strand
CCGAAGCGCTTCACCAGCGGGCCGATCAGGCCCCCCTGCACCACTGTGGCCACCACGCCCACCACCAGGAAGGCGGCGCCGGCCAGCCCCGGGCCCCAGCCGAAGCGCTGCTTGAAATACAGCACCAACACGCCGGTGAAGCCGCTGAAGGCCAGGAAGAACAGAAAGAAGGCGCTGCACAGGCGGCGCACCCGCGGGTTGGTGAACACCCGCGAGAGCTGGGTGAAGGGCTGCAGCTCCCGCTTGCGCGGCAGGGCGATGCGCGCCGAGATCGGGTGGGTTTCGGGCAGCAGCAGCAGCACCAGTGCCAGGTTGAGCACGGCGATCAGCACGGCGATCAGCAGTGGCAGGTTCACGTTCAGCCGGCCCAGCAGGCCCCCCAGCGCCGGGCCGAGGATGAAGCCCAGCCCGAAGGCCACGCCGATCAGGCCGAAGGCCTTGGCCCGCTTCTCCGGTGGCGACACGTCGGCCAGCACGGCGGCCGCGGTGGCGGCGGTGCCGCCGCTGGCCCCATCCAGCAGCCGGCCGGCGAACAGCAGGGCCAGGGGCAGGCCGCTGCCGGCGGCCCAGGGGATGGCACTCCAGTTGGTGGCGATCGTGGCTGCGAACACAGACAGGCCCAGCACCGTGCCCGCCACGCACACCGCCATCACCGGCCGGCGGCCGTAGCGGTCGCTCATCGCCCCGATCAGCGGCGTGGCCAGGAACTGGGCCACGGCATAGCTGCCGGTGAGCAGCCCCAGGGTGCGGCCGTCGTTGGTGAAGCCCGCCAGCAGGAAGGGCAGCAGCGGGAAGATCAGCGTTTCACTCAGCCGGTCGTTGAGCAGGGTGAGGAAGGCGCAGAGGTAGACGGGTGGACCGGAATTGGGGCCGGAGGAGGGGCGCAACAGGGGCACGGTGGCAGCCCGGGGGTGCTGCCAGTTCAGCAAACGGCGGTGCCGCGGCCGCTCCTAGGTTTTGCGGCCGGGGTTGCAGTTGGGGAATCCACGCCATGGAGCCAGGTCTGGAGACGCTCAGCCAGGGGGATCGCAACCGCAGTCACCTCAACCTCAGTCACCTCAACAGCCGTGGCGAGGTGCACATGGTGGATGTGGGGGGCAAGGCTGCCACGGTGCGCGAGGCGGTGGCCGAGGGCTACCTGGCTGTGGCACCCGAGGCCCTGGCCCTGGTGCGGGAAGGGCGGGCCGGCAAGGGCGACGTGCTCGCGGTGGCGCGGGTGGCGGCGATCCAGGCGGCCAAGCGCACCGCCGAGCTGATCCCCCTCTGCCATCCGCTGCCGCTCAGCGGGCTGGGCGTGGCGATCGCCGAGGCACCGCTGCCCGATGGTTCAGGCCCGGGCCTGCGCTGTGAGGCCAGCGTGCGCACCACCGGCCCCACGGGGGTGGAGATGGAGGCGCTCACCGCCGTGCAGGTGGGCCTGCTCACCCTCTACGACATGCTCAAGAGCGCCGACCGGGCGATGACGATCGGGCCGGTGCGGCTGCTGGAGAAGCGCGGCGGCCGTGGTGGTGACTGGCGCCATCCCGATGGCTGAACCCTTCCCCCGCGAGGGTCTGCCCCTGGAGGAGGCGCGCCGGCGGGTGCTGGCCGCCCTCACCCCCCTGGCCGGCAGCGAGGTGCTGCCCCTGGCCACCTGCCTGGGGCGGGTGAGCGCCGAGGGCTGCACGGCTCGCGAGGCGGTGCCGGGCTTCCGGGCCTCGATCATGGACGGCTACGCCCTCGCCGATGCCCAGCCCCCGGCTGCGGGCACGGCCTGGCGGCTGGTGGGCCGCGCCGCCCCCGGGGCCCCCTTCGCTGGGGAGCTGGCTGGCGGCGAGGCGATCCGCATCCTCACCGGTGCGCCCCTGCCGGAGGGGGCGGCGCGGGTGCTGCCCCAGGAGCTGGTGCAGGTGGAGGGTGAGCGGCTGCTGCTGGAGGGCGAAGCTGGCGCCAACCCCTGGATCCGGGCCGCCGATGAGGAGGCGGCGCCGGGCCAGGAGCTGCTGGCGGCGGGCGTGCGGCTGGGCCCCGCCGACCTGGGCCGCCTGGCCGGCTGCGGTGTGGCGGCGCTGGCGGTGCGACCCCGGCCGCGGATCGGCCTGCTGATCAGCGGCGACGAACTGGTGGCGGCCGGCGAGCCGCGGGGTGCCGGCGCCATCTGGGAGAGCAACGGCACGTTGCTGGCGGCGCTGCTGGCGCGGCTGGGCTACGGGGTGGCGGAGTGGCGGGTGGTGGCCGACGAGCCCGGGGCCCTGGCGGCGGCCCTGGAGCAGCTGGCGGCCGGCTGTGATGTAGTGGTAAGCACCGGTGGCGTGTCGGCCGGCGATGCCGACTGGATTCGGCCGCTGCTGGTCGAGCGCGGCTCGGTGGACTTCTGGAAGCTTTTCCTCAAGCCCGGACGGCCGTTCGCCTTCGGCCAGCTGGCGGGGGGGCCGTTTTTCGGGCTGCCGGGCAACCCGGTGGCGGCGGCGATCACGGCGCTCCAGCTGCTCTGGCCTGCGCTGCAGGCGCTGGAGGGGGCCGAGCCGGAGCTGCTGCCGCGCCTGCCGGTGCGCCTGGCCGCCCCGCTGAAACGCGGCGCCGGCCGGCCGGAGCTGGCCCGGGCGCGGCTGCGGGTGGGCGAGGACGGCGCGCTGCTGGCGGTGGTGGACGGCAGCCAGGCCTCCTCGCGCATCGGTTCGCTGCAGGGGGCTGACCTGCTGCTGGAGATCCCGGCCGAGCTGGGCAGCCTGGAGGCGGGTACGCGGCTGTGGGCGCAGCTGCTGCGCTTGCCGCTGTTCTGAACGGCTACAGATCCGCCACCAGCGCCTCCATCTGCTCGAGGGCGCTGCGCAGGTCGTCGGCGATTTCGGCGGCGATCAGATCGGGATCGGGCAGGTTGTCGGCATCGAGCAGCGACGCATCCTTGAGCCAGAACAGATCGAGGTTGAGTTTGTCGCGGGCGAGCAGCTCCTCGAGTTCGAAGGCCCGCCAGCGCCCCTCGGGATTGGCCTCGCTCCAAGTGGGCTGGCGCTCGGCGATGGCGCCCGGTTTGTAGAGGCTCACGAACTCGTCGAGATCGGCGGGCTGGAGTGGTTTGGTTTTGAGGGTGAAGTGCTGGTTGGTGCGCAGGTCGTAGACCCAGAGGCGCTTGGTGGCGGCCTGGGCGCTGCCGGCGCGGCGCTCGAAGAACAGCACGTTGGCCTTCACGCCCTGGGCGTAGAAGATGCCGGTGGGCAGCCGCAGCAACGTGTGCAGATCGCACTCGTGCAGCAGCCGCAGGCGGATGGTTTCGCCGGCACCGCCTTCGAACAGCACGTTGTCGGGCAGCACCACGGCGGCGCGGCCGTTGATCTTCAGCAGCGACTTGATGTGCTGCAGGAAGTTGAGCTGTTTGTTGGAGGTGGTGGCCCAGAAGTCGTCGCGCTCCACGGTGATCGCGTCGCTGCTCACCTCGCCCTCCTCGCCGATCACCTTGATCGACGACTTGCGCCCGAAGGGCGGGTTGGTGGCCACGATGTCGTAGCGGCTGCTGCCCAGTTCGCGCAGGGCGTCGTCGGTGCGCACGGGCAGCAGATCGTCGAGCTGGGCATCCACCTGATCGGCGGGCAGGCCGCCCTCCAGCAGCTCCCGGCGTTTGGTATCGAGCTGGGCGGCGGTGGGCCCCACGTTGTGCAGCAGCAGGTTCATGGCGCAGAGCCGGATCACCGACTGCACGATGTCCACGCCATGCAGGGCCTGATGGCGCAGGTGATCGCGCTGTTCCCGCGTCATCGCCGGGAACGTGTTCACGATGTGCAGATACATCGCGATCAGAAACCCGCCGGTGCCGCAGGCGGGATCGATCATCGTTTCGCCGGGCTGGGGCGCCAGGCAGGCCATGATCGCGTCGATGATCGGCCGGGGCGTGAAGTACTGGCCGGCGCCCGATTTGGTGTCCTGGGCGTTGCGCTCCAGCAGGCCTTCGTAGGCGTCGCCCTTGATGTCGGCGTCGAGGATCAGCCACTGCTCCTTGTCGAGCAGGTCGGAGATCAGGCGCTTGAGCTTGGCGGGATCCTGGATCTTGTTCTGGGCCTTGCGAAACACCAGCCCGAGCAGGCCGTGCTGTTTGCCCAGGTGTTCGAGCACGCGGCGGTACTGCGTTTCCAGTTCCACGCCATCGCGGCCCACCAGGGTGCTCCAGTCGTAGCCCTCGGGAATCGGCGAGGCCTGATTCCACGGCGGCTGCGTCTGCTCATGGGCGAGCTTGAGAAACAGCAGCACGCTGAGCTGCTCCAGGTAGTCGCCATAGGAGAGCCCGTCGTCGCGCAGCACGGTGCAGTAGCTCCAGAGCTTCTGAACGATGCGGTTGGCGTCGGTGCGCATGGGGTGGGGGGCGATCAGGCGCGGTAGACGGAACCGCGATGGCCGATTTTGACGATCAGCACCAGCAGAATCTGGTCTTCCACGCTGAACAGCAGGCGCAGATCATCGATGCGAACGCGGTAGATCTCATCATCCGATTGCAGGCGGATCACGCCCGGATGGCGCGGTGTTTCGCCTAGCCGGGTGAGTTCCCGGTCGACACGGCGTTGCAGGGTTGGGACGAGCCGGGCATAGGCCTTGGCGGCGGAGCGAACGAATTCGATCCGATAGCTCAAGGTGCTTCTGCCTCCTGGAGGGAGAACGAGCCGGATTTGAGCTCCTCCCAGCTCACCCGTGGTTCATTGGCCCGCAGGATGGCCTCCGCTTCGGCGGTGTATTCGGCATCCTCCAGCGCCAGGGTGAGCAGACGCCGCAGGGCATCGCTGCGGCTCACCGAGAGGTGCAGCTCACCCTCAAGCCTCGCGGCGTAGCGGTCGATGCGGTCGATCAGCTCCTGGGGAAGCCGAACCGCCTGGGGCGTGCCGGCGCCTTTGGCTGCAGTTCGCGTCTGGGCCATGGCTTGTTGACCGCTGTAGTTGAAGCTACTACGTTTGTTCCGTGGCGTCAGGGCTCTTTGGCTGCCCGATCAGGATGGCGTCGAGCCCCAGCTGCTGGGCGGCCCGACCGGAGGCAATCGCCAGGTGCAGAGCATCGGCGGCCTGCAGACCGGTAGCCCAGCCGCCTCATCGCGCAGGGCCTGGAGGCTGGGCAGCAGATCGCGCACCGCCCGCCGGGGCACCAGCTCGGCGATGGCCCTGCCGCGGCGGGTGATCAGCACGGGCTCGCCGCGCTCCACGGCATCGAGAAGGCTGGAGAGCTGCGCCTTGGCTTCCGCCACGGTGACCTGCCGCATGCTGTTGACCAACTCGATGACCAACTCTAGGCAGGCCGGCAGCAAAGGGCTGTAGCAGACCGCTACACTGATCGCGTCGCTATCGAGGAGCTTCAGCTGTGGCGAAAGCCTCCAACCCGGTGCGTCTCCAGGCCGATCTGATGGAACGTGCGGTGCAGGCTGGTGCCAGGCACCATCGCAGTGCCGCCCAGCAGATCGAATACTGGGCAGCCCTCGGACAGCAGGTTGCTGGCCTGGTGGATCCCGACAGTCTTCTGGCCGTGCAGTGCGGCGTGGCACGGCTCAGGGTGGAGCCGATTCAGGGCACCCCGCTGGACAGCCGCGCGGTGTTTGCCGCTCTCGACGCTGATCGGCGCTCCGGTGCACTCGCCAGGGCGGTGACAACGGCCGCCGTGCGTTATCAGGCCTGCGCCGACCATCCCGGCCTGCTGGAGCGCCTTGGCCCCGATGGCAGCCGCGTGATCGGCCAGTTTCGCGATGGCCAGTTCCAGCCCTTGCAGCCACCGGCCGCTTGACCAACCAACCCCAGCTGTGGCTGCTGGTGGGCGGCAACGGAGCCGGCAAATCCACGTTCCATCGCCTGGCGCTGGAGCGGCTGGGTCTGCCCTTCGTGAATGCCGACGTTCTGGCCCGCCTGGCCTACCCCGAGGCGCCAGAAGCCAACAGCTATGCGGCGGCCCGACTGGCCGACCAGCAACGCGACAGCCTGCTGCTTCAGGGCTTGAGCTTTTGCTACGAAACCGTCTATTCCCATCCGGCCAAGATCGATGTTGTCGCCCGGGCCAGATCACTCGGCTACCGGATCATCCTGGTGCTGATCCATCTGCAGCACCCTGAGCTCAATCTGGCTCGCGTGAGCCAGCGGGTGAGTGAACGGGGCCATCACGTTCCTGAAGACAAGGTGATCAGCCGCATCCCCCGAACGCTCGCGCACGTGCGTCGCACAATCCCGCTCGTGGACGAGTTGCGCGTCTTTGACAATTCCTCTGCCGCATCCCCGTTCCTGCCGGTGTTCAGCCTCTGCGATGGCGTGCTGGAGCGGCCTATGGGTCCGCTGCCCCCATGGGCGGCGGACCTGCTGGAGGCTTGCCCGGACGCCTGAACAACACCGCCACGGTTGCAGGAGTCCATGCGTGCGGCAACGGCGCTCCGCAGGGCTGTCAGCCGATCGATCACCGGACTAACGTGATGTAAGTCCGGAAGCGCACCGCTGTCATGACGGCTTCCCCGTATCGCGTCACCCCGGCCCGGATCGGCAACTCCTCCGGCCTGCGGCTGCCGGCGGCCTTCTACCGCGACCATCCCCAGTTCGCCGGCGCTGCCGGCCAGGTGGAGGTGCTGAACGACACCACGCTGTTGCTGCGCCTGGAGCCAGAAGACCAGCCGCAGGGCGAGGCCGACGAGGACAGCTTGATGCTCGGGCTGTTCCTTGATTTCCTCAGCCGCCAGGCACTCACCGCCGAGCAGGGTCCGGTGCCCTACACCGAGGCCATGGCCGCAGAAGACGAGGAGCTGCTGGCTGGCGTGACGGTTGACGCTGCGGATGCAACGGGCGGGGCATGAGTCCGTCGCTGCTGCGTCACGGTTGGGAGATCGCCTTCCAGCCCCAGCTGTTCGCCAGGCAATACGCCGAGCTCAAAGCCGAGGTGAAGCGGCTCAAGCAGGAGCTGGAACCCCAGGCCTTTCTTCAGCACCCCCCGGTGAAGCTGCTGGCGGCGGTGATGGAGGGGATCAAGGAGCGGATCGCCGCCGATCCCTACGCCAGCCGTTTTGCCCTCACTGGACCGCTGCGCCGTTATGGCCGGCTCAAGGGCCTGGGTCTGCCCGATCGCTACCGGCTGTTCTTTCGGCCGTTTGAGGCGGAGGGCCGGCGCCTGCTGCTGATCCTCTGGCTGGGCTTCCCGCGCAAGGACGGGGATCGCAACGACTGCTACGCGGTGTTCACGCGGATGTTGCAGCGCGGCGAGCTGCCGGAGGACTGGGGGAGCCTGCAGCGTGAGCTCGTCGAGCGAGGGCGTCAGCCCCCCAGAGGCAAGTACAAACTCCCAGGCGTATCCCGATAAGCCCTGAACCCATGCCGCAAGTAGAACCCTGCGGCAGCGGCATCTTTGGCATCCACCACCAGGGCGTAACCGCCCACGGAGCGCTTGGCATCGAGGCACCGCTGCACGGCGCAGCCCAGCAGCAGCGGCCCGATGCCCTGGCCGCTCCAGCGCTGATCACGGGCGAGGCGTCCTATCCGGAAGCAGGGCACGGGGTAGGGAGGCAGGGGCCGCGCATCGCCAATCTGCAGGTCAGTAAGCGAAACCTCAGCAGGAGCCAGGGTGTAGAAGCCGGCAATCGCGGCGGTGTTGTCCGCTGAAACCAGCACAAACGTCTGGCTAACGCCCCGGCTCATGGCCTGGTGGGCGTGCTGCTGGAGAAAGCGATCGAGGGCTTCGACGCCGCAGCTGAAGCCTTTGCGATCGTGGCGTTTGGGATCGAGCCGCTGCTCCTCAAACACGGTTGACGCGGTTGCCGGCGTCGTTCAGAGCAGCCTGCAGGGCGGGATTGGGTGCGAAGGGTTCGGCGATGGCGGCCTGAAACGCCGTGAAATCCTGCTGGGAAAGGCGCAGCTGGCGCTCCTGCTGGATGGCGATGGCGGCTCGCTGCTTGGCGGCTGAGCGCACAAAGGCGGCCATGCTCAAGCCTTCAATGGCAGCGGCCTGGGCGAACAACTGCTTGTCGGCTGCGCTGAGCTTGAGATCCAAGCGTTCGTCGACTGCCATCGCCGCGTCCCGACTTTTGATTCATGGTACAGCGAAACACCGTACTCAGTCGTGGCGCGCGCGGGCCAAGCAGGGCCTCCTGGCTCTGCTGGAAACCCGCGCCGATCTGGCGGCCGGGCACGTTCACGCCGACACGGTGGACGATCACCTGTGCCGCCTGCGACACCACCAAACAGCGCCAGCCCCAGTACGTTTTACGTACGGAGAGCAGAGCGGCCATGGCCACGGTGTCTGCCACGGAAGCACGCAAGCGGCTGTATGCGCTGATCGATGAGGTGGGCGCTTCGCATGAGCCTGTGCAGATCACCGGCAAGCGGGGCAATGCCGTGCTCCTCTCGGAAGAGGATTGGCGTGCCATCCAGGAGACGCTGCATCTGGTGTCGATGCCAGGGATGCGTGAATCGATCCTGGAAGGGATGGCCGCGGATGGGACTGAGTTGAGCAGCGAACCAGGCTGGTGAGCTGCACGATTCTGTTCACCAACCAGGCCCAGAAAGACGCCCGCAAGCTCGCCTCAGCGTCACCGGCCCTGAAGCAGAGGGCCCAGGCCCTGCTTGAGCTGCTGGCCAGCGATCCCTATGCCCAGCCACCGGCGTACGAAAGCGACGTGGGAGACCTGCGCGGCGCCTGCTCAAGGCGGATCTTCCGCCCGACTCCAGGCCTTCCTCGCTCTGATCAGCCAGCCGCCGCAGGAGCCATGATGATGGGAGCCCGCTGGTGCTCCGACCCCAACCCCTCGCTACGGTGAATTGCAGCGAGTTCTCCGGCCCTGGCCGGCACAGCACCTGTTGAAAGACCTGCTGACGCTGCCCCTGGGACAACGGCTGGAGCTGGTGCAGACGCTCTGGGATTCGATCGCTGCCGAGCAGATGGGCCCTGAGCTCACCGAAGCTGATCGACAGCTGATCGATCGACGGCTGGAGAGCTTTCGGGCTGACGGAGATCCCGGCCTGGATGCCGAGGCTGCGCTGGATGCGATTGAGCACTGACCATGGCCAGTCTTCTTGAAGATAAACAAGACGCCATTGCGATGGCCTGCAAGCGCCATCACGTTGCCCGCATGTCGGCATTTGGTTCAATCTTGCGGAGCGATTATCAGCCAGGCGTGAGCGACGTTGATCTCCTCGTGGAGTTCACGACGCTGCCCCCCTTCGAGCTCGTTGACGCCTATTTCGGCTTACTGGAAGAACTGAGGAGCATTCTGGCTACTCCCGTTGACCTGGTGATGGCGGATGCCATCAAAAATCCATACGTCATTGCCAGCATTGACAGCAGCAAGCGTGATCTTTATGTCGCGCGATAGCCGAGCCTACCTGAGAGACATCATCGAGTGCTGCGACTCAATTCAGGCTATGCTCAAGGATATTGCTGTAGAAGAGTATCGCCAGAGCCGGATCCTCCGTCGGGCTACTGAACGAGAATTCACCATCATTGGCGAAGCCATTTTAGCGCTATCGCATCGAGACCCAGACAGCTTTGCTTCGATCACCAACGCAAGGCGGATTGTTGATTTCCGCAATCAGCTGACCCACGGTTACCCAACGATCATGGATGATGTGGTTTGGGCCATTGCTGTGCGCGATGTTCACATTCTCCGTGACGAATGCGTAGCTTTGGAAGGCAAGTTAAGCGGTTCGTAGGATGGTCAAATGCCCGTTCCCACCTACGACCAGTTCATCGAACCGCTGCTGTCCAGCGGTTCCCGGCCGGGCAGCTGGCAGATCAGCCTGGCTGGGGCGGGGCCTTCCTCGCTCTGATCAGCCAGCCACCGCCGGCGCCATGAGCGGCTCCCTACGCCGATCGCACACCTAATCTGCCGCCATGACGAGCGACGACGTCCGCTGGCTGCAGCGCTTTGACAATTTCCAGCGGGCGCTGCTGGTGTTGGGGCGTGGCGTGCGGTTGGCGCAGGAGCGCGAGCTCAGCGAACTGGAGCAGCAGGGATTGATTCAGGGCTTTGAGTTCACGCATGAACTCGCTTGGAACCTGCTCAAAGACTATCTCACGCATCAGGGAATCGCCGGAATTGTGGGATCGCGGGATGCCACGCGGCTAGCTTTTCTGAATGGACTGATCAGCGATGGCGAGATCTGGATGGGGATGATTCGTTCCCGCAATCAGTCGTCGCATACTTACAATATCGAGCAGGCCCAGGCGATCGCCCGCGATGTGATCGTGCTCTTCTATCCGGCCTTCTCGGCGTTGAACGAGCGCTTCAAGGCCCTGGCTGCCGCCTCGCGATGACCACCACCTCCCCGCCGCAGACACCCCAGCGCTTCGGTCTGCCTGAATCGGCGATTCAGGCCATCCAGCAGGTGCTGGCCGCCCATCCCGAAGTGGAGCAGGCGATTGTGTATGGCTCCCGCGCCATGGGTCGCCAGCGCCCCGCCTCCGACATCGACCTCACCCTGATCGGTGCGGCGATCGGCTTCGGCACCCTGGCCCGGATCGAGGCCGAGCTGGATGATCTGCTGCTGCCCTGGATGATCGATCTGTCGCGCCTGGCCGATCTGAGCCATCCGCCGCTGCTGGCCCACGTGGAGCGGGTGGGGCAGGTGCTCTATCGCCGCGGCGATGGGCCAGGCTGAACCGAAGCGGCACGTCCATGCTCGGCGCGAGCATTGGCAACTACCAGGTGCTGGCCCGGCATCCACTGGCCTGACCTGTATGAAGATCTCAGCGTTGAGGGTCTGCTTCGCGGGGAGCCGGCGCCGCAGCCGCTCACCCACGCCCGCACCAACACGCCAAGGGAGCCTCTCAACCATACGATTCATCGTATGATCAAGCGCACGCAGGTGATGCCGATGGAGACGATCTCCGCCAACGAGCTGAAGACGGCCGGGATTGGCGCCATTGCCAAGGCGCTCAACCGCGAGCCGGAGGTGGGGCTGAGCGTGCGGGGCCAGCTGCGTTATGTGGTGATGCCGGCCGCTGCCTACCAGCGCCTGCGCGACTGTGAACTGGAGATCGCCCTGCAGGAAACCCGCGCCGATCTAGCGGCCGGTCGTTTCCATGCCGGCACGGTGGAGGATCATCTGCGCCGGCTGGATGGAATGGCGGAGGACACATCTGCTGATGACGGGAACGAGACGCAGCACCCGTGAGTTGGACTCTGGTCTTCACCGAGCGCTATGAACGGCGGGCTGCCCGCTTTCTGCGCCGTCATCCAGACCTACGCCAGAGCTACCGCAAAACGTTGCTGCTGCTGGAGGCTGATCCACACCACCCCTCCCTGCGGCTTCATGCCCTACGGGGACGGCTGCAGGGATTGCATTCGGTTTCGATCAACCTGAGCTATCGGATCACCCTGGAGGTGTTGATCGATGGGCAACGCTTGATCCCGATCGATATCGGTTCCCATGATGTGGTGTACCGGAGCTAAAGCGGACAGCACCAGCCCGGCTCCAGTGGAGAATCACCATGAGGCAGTTCCCGCATGAGTCGCTACCGCGTCGTTGGTGCTCAGGCTGAGTGCGAGCCTGGCTCTGATGGGCCGGTGCACAACGAACGGTCAATATCGCCAAGGATGGTTTTCCTTTCGCAACAGCAACCTTCCTGCCTGAGCTGTTGGCGGAGTTCCAGCGGGAGCAACTCGATGCGATGTGATGGCGGTTCAGGCCGAAATTGGCCCGTTGGACTACACAGCATGGGACCAAAGCCCCGATGAATACTTTGCAGCGATCCGTGCTGGTGTTGGACGCGACCTTGAACGGATGCAGATGCTCTTCAGGCGAGCGTTACCGGGCGACGATTGATCACAAGCGGCTGTGAAGCCAGCAGCTGGGCCTCAATGCTGTGGATCGGCTGGCGGGTTTCGATGGCTGTTGAGCTCGCGACCGAGCGAATGATGCGGCTCTGCAGGGGGCGCCGGCGTGCCAGGGCACGCAATCTCAGAAGCTCCTGGTCTGCTGCTGCCATCTCCAATCCGATTTGTTCAATTCTGGCACTGATCCTGCGGACAGACGATCCTGAAGGCATCGCCACCGACGGCTGCGCGTAGCCCCATGCCCGTTCCCACCTACGACCAGTTCATCGAACCGCTGCTGCGCGGGTTGGCCCAGCACCCCGACGGGGTGGCGGCGCGCAGCCGATCTACCGGAATCGGGCGGGATGGGCGCACGACCGGCTGAAGCGGGCGGGGCTGTCGAGCAGTCCGCGGCGGGGCAGCTGGCAGATCACCCAGGCGGGGCGCGAGTTTCTGGAGCGACAGCCGCAGCCGCTTCCTGCCGAGGTGGCCCGCGAACTGGCGATGGGCTATGTGGACGTGCGCCTCAGGCCGGCGGCAGAGGCAGGCGGCGAGGTGAGCAGCGCTGCTGTGGCCAGCCCGGACGATCGGCTGGGCGAGGCGCTGCAGGAGCTGCGGCAGGCGGCCGAGGCGGAACTGCTGGAGCTGCTGGCCAACGTGTCGCCGGGGTTCTTTGAAACGATCGTGCTCGATCTGCTGCATGCGATGGGCTACGGCACCAGCCGTAGTGATCTGCAGCGGGTGGGTGGCGCCGGTGATGGCGGCATTGATGGGGTGATCTCGCTCGACCGGCTGGGCCTGGAGAAGGTGTATGTGCAGGCCAAACGCTGGCAGGCCAGTGTGGGGCGCCCGGAGCTGCAGGCGTTCTACGGCGCCCTGGCCGGCCACAAGGCGCGCAAGGGTGTGTTCATCGCCATCTCCAGCTATACGGCCCAGGCGCTGGAGTTCGCCCGCTCGGTGGAGGGCATGGTGCTGATCGATGGCCAACGGCTGGCCAGCCTGATGATCGACCATGAGGTGGGCGTGAGTGCCCGGGTGCTGAAGATTCCGAAGATTGACAGTGACTACTTTGATGAGGAGGGCACGTAGGGGGCGCTGAATTGGCCTCTGAGACCGGCCGAGCTGCAGCGCCACATGTTGATTGGGTAGAGCGGTGGTTCTCAGGTCCGTGAACCAAAGCTATGCTGGCCAGGAGAGCCTCGCGAGGCTAGGCTGCAACAAGGATCTGAGGGCCGGCTATGACTAATGGGCCGTGGTTTACGGAAAGAAGCTGGCATCCCGGCGTGGTTCACGGAAACCATCCAACAACAAGTTATGCCTCTCTGGCACAGGTAGCCCAATGAGCGATCAAGGCAGTGATGAAAAGGCGCAGTACGAGGCACGGCTGCAGCGGCGTCTGCAAATTCTGAAGAAGCAATTTGAAGCCGGAAAAATCAAGATTGCTGAAGGACTGCAAGTTGCCGAAAGCCTAAAGAGGGTTCGTCATGCACCCGATGGGACGGTGGACCTCGATACGGTGGACGGGTTAGTGCGATCGATGGCATTGGCTGTTGAGGCCATGCATGACCGTGAAGAAATGAAGCAGGCCATTTCTCTCGCCGAGATTCAGACAACCTATTTCAAGTTCCTCGAAAACAACTTTGGTCATTTCTACAAGATCATGCTTGAGAAAGGACTCACACCGCATGACGCGGGGGTGGCTCTTTCCAGAACGCAAGGGTCAATCGAAGAATTAACCAAGAACCTTAAGGGCTTCCTTGAGGCAATCGATGAATTCTGGTCTCAAACTGCTGAAGTCGCGCACGCCCACGTGGAGGACATGCATGGCACTCTAAAAGGTGTGTTTGGGGGAGACCTATTTCCTTCGCATAGCGAAAACATCGCTTCGAAGTGCGGCATCTATACAGACACCCTGATACTTCCTGATCCGTTTCTGAGATCGAAACACCTGTTTGAACTAGGCAGCCCAGAGCGACAAGCCTACTACCTAATAAAGCATGCGCTCAATCTTCTCCAATACAAGGAATTGGCATGCGCTGACATCACCCCGCCCATAGTGGTCGTATTGCCAGACATGTCCGTATTGGAAGATGAGGAAAAGCAGTTTTTCTATAGGCTTGGGCAAACGGATGCGCTGACTCACGCGGCCAAAGTATTTGGAAGAACATTTGCGTCGTTTGACGAGTTAATGGAGTTTGCAAGTACGCTGGACACAATAGAGAGAGTCGAGGCAGAAGTCGCCGATTCCAAGCGCGTTTTATTCGATACAGCATGGGAAGGTTCTTTTCGAGAGAAACTCACTCGAGCCACAACGGAAGATTTTTCGGCGTTACTTCGAACGACCAACCCTGGAATTATTGTTGCGTCCCAAGCATTGGGAAGGATGAGTACAAGCAATGAGTTGTTGGTGAAGGCCAGGCGCCTTCGAGGTACACCAATCATTGATGCTCCTACATCGTGGCAATATTTTGTGTGGAAACTCGAATACGACGCGGAGAATATGGAAAGGGACAGCCAACTGTCTGACCTTCACATACTGAGGGGGCTTCAGTCGCTTGCCGAGAGAGATATGGAGTGGCTGGGAAAAGTTCCACCAGAAGCACTAATCGAGATTCGAAAGGCAGACGCTCTTGCTGAAATCAGGGCTGTTTTAGCAAAGGGAGTAAATGAACTGGCGCTGGCCAACCCTACGAACTTTTACCGCACTAGTGATCACATTTTTGACAACATCCACGCCGCGTTCGCAGAGCATAAGAAAAATATCGAAGACTTGCGTTCAAAAAAATGGAAGTTCGCCGGAACCGATATGGGATCTTGGTTTGTGGTCGGATCTTTGGCTGTTACTGCCGCAGCGACAGGCCTTCCTGTATGGGGATTAGCGGCAATTGCGGCCGACCAGCTATTGCCTGCCCCGAAGTTGAAGGACATACCGAAGTCTATCAAAGAACTTGCCAGTGAAAGCTACAAACTCCGGCAATCCCCTGTTGGCATGCTATTCAAGTACAGCCGTACCAAGGCATAACATTGCGCTCAACCTCGCTCCCTTCGGTCGCTGGACGCTGCGCGATAAAGCCGCGCAGCGCCGGTTAGCTCTACGTTGGGCTTTCCTAGTTTCGAATCAGGGCTCCTCCAGTCGTTCCAGGGAGGATTTAAGCCCTAGACAGAGGTCCTAGCGCAGGATGACTTTGTTTGATACTCTTTCTCCATAAAGACGCCGCGAAAAACCTGTGCTTACCCTTGGCGGGGCAAAATTCACAATCTTCATACCGCCTCATTCGCAAAGTGAGCTAGAGAGATATACGACTTCCTTGTTCGATTCCTGGGAAGCGCAAGTCGACAAGGAGCTTGATCGTTTTCCTGATTATGCTTTATATCTCGATGTTGAAGAAGGTTCGCTGAAAGGGAATGGGAGGATTGTTGCCCATCTGTCTAAACTTGCAATTGCTGTGGGCGTTTATGGCGGGATCGTTCAAGGAGTTCAGGTTATTAATTCTCAAGTCAAGGTTGCGTCTGAGTGCCTAAAGGCAAAGGCCGTTGAACCTTTCGCTGACGAAGTATCTTCCTATACTGCGAGGGCCTCTTCTGGTAAACTTGGCAGGCTTGAAAGGCTGTTCAGGAAGGTTGAAAAGAATGAGCTAGATCCTGAGATTGCAGCATTCATGGCAGCAAAACTGTTTGAGGAGGATGCAGAGTCATGCCCTCAGTTTGTAAGGGATATCTTCGCGGCAATACAGCGGCTATCACCTGGAAGCGAGCAGCTTAATCTTATGCCAGACTGGCACCCTGAGCCAGTGCTCCCGAGTATTGTCGATGAAAAGAGATCAATGCAAGAAAGTGATCGGCCCAGCAGGCTTCCTCGAGAGAACTATCGAATAGAGGTTTGGCGAGAGACAAAGCGCCAAACCAGAAGGATGCGCATTCGCTGGTTCAGAAAGTAGTGCTCAGCATGTGTCAGGCAAGCCTGGAATCCCAACATTGCCATTCACCTGAGCCGCCTTCTTCTGGTTGCCTAATATTAGATGCCTCTCTGCGGTCAGGTGATGGCCTTCACCCCCCAAACGCCCTCTTCAACACCGCCTGCCGCAACTGCCCACAGCGCCTGAGGCTGGCGTTGACGGTGGCTTCGACCTGATCGAGAACTGAGAGGCGGCGATCAACCTCACGCAGAATCCGCCTAATGTCATACGTTGGTGGGACTGGAATCTCAAAGCCTTTAACGGTGGACAGGCTGATATTGTTCTGGCCCGCGCTTGACTTGCAAACACTCAGAATAGATTTCCGGATGAGGTGGCTACTCCATACCAAGGAGAACCATCGCCAGAGGTCGCCGTCGCCTAATAAGCGAAGACGAATCAGATAAGACGCGAACGAAGTTCTTTCCTTGAGCTCATTCTGAATCACGCAGCCGCGACCAATCACATCGAGACTGCCATTGGTCCTGATGAACAGGAAGTCCCCAGGCTGCAGGATGGACGTGGACTTAAATTCAGTAGACTCTGATGCACGCTTGATGTCCACAAGGTCAAGCTTCCCCTCGGCAATGTTGGGAATCCTCAAGACAGGGCAGCCCTGATTCTCGTAAGTGCATTTGGCTGATGTTCCATAATCTGAATCCCAGCATAAAGAGTCCACTGTTGCTCGCACCCAGCCTGGCGGATTCAGTCGCTCATTGTCTTTGAGCATCAGGGGAGCCCTGATGGATTTTCTTGGCCTAATAGATTTGCCGGCGTCTTTGAGCTTGTGGTTTCGATGTATTGAGATCTGTGTCATCAGTGTTGCGGCGCTGGAGATGGCATCAGCAGAAGTGCCTTCCAACTCCGCCTCCGTCTCCACCAACCTCCCCTCCACAGCCGCCTTGAGGATGCTGGCGCGGGCCTGCTTGAGCTTGGCCTGGATGGCCTGCAGGGTGGCCACTGTTTCATCCACAAGCGACAGCTGCGTGTCAATCTTGGCAACGATGGCCTCCTGAACCTCAACAGGAGGTAAAGGCACCGGCAGGGCGCTCAGGTTCTTCTTGCTGATCGAGGCCAGGTTCGTGGTCTGCTTGGCAGTGGCCAGGAAATAGGCCCGCGCTTCATTGGTGTTGGCGAAGTAGGCGATCCACTTCGGGAGCGCCTGGCCGTCGCGGATACGTGCGCGGAACACATGGTTCTGGTGGATGCACTCGCTGATCTGCCCCTGCCAGATCCAGCCTCTCCCCAGCTTGTCGCGGTCGCCACCCTCATTCAGCAGGATGTCGCCGGGCTCCAGCCGATAGCTGGCGATGGCGCTCTCCCTGGCCGGGATGGTTTTCACCTCGGACAAATCCAGCCGCAGCCGCTGCACATTGGCCACCCGCAAATAGGGCACTTCGCGGTAGTCGTCGCCCTGCTTCTTCGAATCCTTGGTGATGCCCGACACGATGTCGCAGATCGATCCCAGCGGTTGCCTGTCCCAGCTCACGCCGCCACCACCTCATGGAGCTCCGCCACGATCCCCTCCAGCTCCTGGCCAAACAACGCATACACCTTGCCCAGGCCGCCGCGTTGGGCGAAGGGGGGTTCGTCGAGGTCTTCCAGGCGCACCTCCAGGTCCACCACGATCTGGTCGCGGATCAGCTCCAGCCAGCTCCGTTGCTCCTCGGTGAAGGTGCGGCCGCGGTGGGCCTGCTGGGCCAGCCAGCCGGCGAAGCGTTCAGCGGCCTGGTCCTGGAAGCTCACCAGCTGCTCCTCCACGCCCAGCGCATGGCGGGCCAGGGAGATCAGATCGGTGAGGTGTTTGCCCTTGCTGGCGCCCTTCACCCTGTTGGCCTCCACCTGCTCATACGCCTGCCACAGGGCTTCACTGGTCCACTGGCGCGGCGGGCGCTGGATCGCCTGGGCCAGTTCCACCAGCTTGGCGCGCGTGATCCGTGCCCCGTAGGGCTTGGCATACAGCACGCTCAAGGCATCGAGCTGGTCGCGGTTCTCGCGGCAATAGGCCTCAAACGCACTGGTGAGCCCGGCGGCGCCCGCTTCGTAATCCAGCGCCTGATCCGGCCGTGCGCCCGCAAACGTGACCCGGTCGTGGGTGAGCACATCCACCGTGATCTCCTGCTGCTGGCGCACCGTGAGCAGTGCTTCGCACAGGGCCGGGTTGTGGGCCAGCGGTGCGGCGGCTTCGTCCAGCAGCGTCTCGCGGCCTTCGCTCTGCAGCCGGTCAGGGTCGAGGCGATCGAGCACATGGGCCACCAGATCGCGCAGCGGTAGGGCGTCTGGCACCGCCGCCAGCTGGGCCTGCTGGTCGGGCGTCAGCCGCCGGTCCATCCGATCCAGCCGCGCCGCCAGGGAGGAGAGCACCTCCTCGTCGCGGTTGCCGAAGCGCACCAGCTCCAGCAACTTGGCAAACGGCACGCTCGGGTCGCCATCGAGCGGTGGGTCGGCCTTCAGCTCCTCCATCACGCCCACGCAGTCGATCAGCACAAACTGGGTTTTGCTGCCGCCATCGGGGCTGATCGCCTGGAAATCGGCATCCGCCATCACCCGCACGCCCCGGCCCTTCATCTGCTCAAACAGCGCCCGGGAGCGCACCATGCGCAGAAACACCACCCCCTCCAGAGGTTTGATATCCGTGCCGGTGGCGATCATGTCCACCGTCACGGCCACGCGCGGGTTGTAGCGGTTGGCGAAATCCTTGATCAGCTGCTCGGGGCGGCGCGAGGGGGCGGTGGAGCCATTGCCGTCGCGTTCGGCCTTGTAGGTGATCTTCACTGCCTGCTCGTTGCTCAGGTTCCATTCCTGGCGCAGGATGCGCAGGATGTCTTCGGCGTGGCTGTCGCTCTTGGCGAAGAACAGCAGCTTGGGGATCTCCGTGCGGCCCGGGAAGAGTTCGGTGAACAGTTTCTGACGGATCGTGCGCAGCACCGTGCGGATCTGATCCGGCACCACCACGCTCCGGTCGAGCGCACTGGCGGCGTAGCTGAGATCCTCATCGAGGGCCTGCCAGCGCTCCACGCGGGTGAGCCGGTTGCGCTTGATCACCCCCAGCCCCGGCTCGGCCTTCACCGTGGCGCCCTCTTCCCCCACGGCCGTGCGGATCTGATACACCCAGAAGGGCACGTTCACCTTGTCGCGCACCGCCTCCACGTGGGCGTACTCGCTCACCACGTTCTGCTGGAACCAGGCATAGGTGTGGCCGCCCGGTGTGGCGGTGAGGCCGATGATCGAGGCGTCGAAATACTCCAGCACCTGGCTCCAGAGGCTGTAGATCGAGCGGTGGCATTCATCCACCACGATCACATCGAAAAACTCCGGCGGGATCAGCGGGCTGTACACCACCGGCTGCGGACCGCGCACCAGGGCCGGGCCGTGGCCATCAAAGGCCGATCCTCCTCCAGCTCCTCGGCAAACTCCGGCTCGCCCTTGAGGATCGAATACAGCCGCTGGATCGTGGTGATCACCACCTTGTTCACCGGATCGATGCGGTTGTTGCGCAGGTTGGCAACGTTGTACAGCTCATGGAATTTGCGGCCGTCGTCGGGCGTGCTGTAGGCCTGGAATTCCTTCAGCGCCTGGCGGCCCAGGTTGCCCCGGTCCACCAGAAACAGCACCCGCCTGGCGCCGCCCTGGCTGATCAGCCGATACAGCGCCGAGATCGCCGTGAACGTTTTGCCGCCGCCGGTGGCCATCTGAATCAACATCCGCCGGCGGCCGTCGCGCACGCTCGCCTCCAGGTTTTCCACCGCCCGGATCTGGGCGGGCCACATGCCCGCCCGGTTCAGCGCCTGCGCCTCGCGCATGCGGCCCTTGAGCGTGTGGCGTGTGGTGATCCATTGGCGCAGCGTGGCCGGCCGGTGGAAGCAGAACACGCGCCGCGCCGCCGCATCCGGCTCCAGCCCGTTGGTGAAAAACGTTTCCGCTCCCGTGCTCTCGTAGCGAAACGGCAGGGGCCGGATCGGCACCACCAGCCCCGGCAGGGTTTCGCTGGCGTAGGCCAGCGTCTGCGCCTCCACGCCGCCGAGGGTGCTGCCCAGCTTCTTGGCCTCCACCACCCCCACCAGCTCGCGGCCCAGGAACAGCCCGTAGTCCGCCTCGCCGCCGCCGCTGGGCAGCTCGCGCACCGCCACGCCCTCGGCCGCCGCTAGGTTCACGGCGCCGCGGTTTTGCACCGCCCAGCCGGCCTGCTCCAGCAGGGCATCGATCCGCTGGCGGGCCTGGGCCTCGGGGGTGGCCTCGGGGGTGGCTTCCGGTGGCGGGGGGGCGGCGGCCAGGGGTTTGGCTAATGAATCCGCTCAATTCTGGGCGCTCAGCGGATAGGCCGCCATGGGATGCCTGTTCAACTGCCAGCCGCTGAGCTGGCCCGCTGGCACGGCACCCGCCTCCTGCGTTAGCCCGCTTCCGCCAGCGGCGTGTTGCCCACCACCCACTCGCCCACGCCGCTGCTCCATTCCCGTTTCCAGAACGGCGCCTCGTGCTTGAGCGCCTCCAGCAGCTCCTGGCAGCAGCGCTGGGCCGGGCCGCGCCGGTCGGCCAGCACCGCCACCACCACGATCGCGTCGCCGCAGAGCACCAGGCCCGTGCGGTGGCGCACCAGCACCGCCGCCACCGGATGGCGGCGGGCGCAGGCGGCGGTCAGGCGCTGCAGCTGGCCCTCGGTCATGCCCGGGTAGTGCTCCAGCTCCAGGGCATCGAGGGGCGCGCCGCTGGCGGTGCGGCCCCGCACCCGGCCGATGAACAGGCTGGTGGCGGCCGGCACTTCGGCGCCGCCGGCCTGCAGCTGGGCCTGCCACTGCTCGAGCTGCTGGCAGGGGTCGATCGGGTCGGGGTGCAGGCTCACGCTCATGCTCACCCCTTTGGCATGGCTGCTGGTGCTGGTGGG
>Ga0315902_10004337_pt1 | contig 20573 bp, 23 predicted proteins | sample LakEriMetagenome_9_FD_203523 | JGI IMG/M metagenome (GOLD analysis project Ga0315902, IMG submission 203523) | Freshwater fungal communities from buoy surface, Lake Erie, Ohio, United States - Buoy 12 MA117 | ecosystem: Environmental > Aquatic > Freshwater > Lake > Lake biofilm | place: USA... | reverse complement strand
TCGCTGTGGTTCTACCCGCAGGCGCAGTGAACGACACCGCGTCGAGCCCTTGATCTCGCCCCTCGTGCGCAAAGCCCACCAGATCAAATACCACCTCGCCGGGTCCCGGCTTCAACGCCACAGCGTTCGGCGCATCGGCGACGTCCGGCGCTTCGTCCAGCAGCACGAACATCTTCTCCATATCGATCGAGGTCTGTTTGATCTCGCGATAGGCAAAACCCAAAATGTTCAGCGGCGCGTAGAGGTTCGTCATGATGAGAATGACGGCCGTGATGTCGCCCGGCCCCATCGGCCCGCGCGCCACCAGGAACCCCGCCGCCAGCACCATCGCCACCAGGCCCACGTTCATCACGAGATTCTGCAGCACGTTGAGCATAACGAGCGATGTGTTCGACTTAACCGCCGCGTTCGCATACGACGACAGCGCCCGGTCATAGCGCTCACTTTCGCGCGTCTCCGCCGCGAAGCTCTTCACGGTCTCAAAATTGAGCAGAGAATCCACCGCGCGGCCCGCGGCTTCGCTGTCGGCTTCGTTCATCTCGCGGCGATGCTTCAATCGCCATTCCGTGATGCCAAACGTGATCCAAGCGTAGATCAAGACAGTCAGCGCCGCGATCAGCGAGAAATTCCAACCGTATTTGAAGCCCAGCACGCCTGCCGCAAGCAGCAGCTCTATGATCGTCGGCGCAATATTGAAGGCGAGGAAGCGCAACAGAAAATCGATCGCGCGTACGCCGCGTTCGATGGTGCGATACACCGAACCCGTGCGCTTTGATTGGTGGAAGCGCACAGAGAGCCGATGCACATGCGAGAACACGTTGGTGCCGGCGCGGCGCTGCGCCTCTTCGCTGATCGGCTGGAAAATCGCATCGCGCAATTGCGGTCCGGCCGCTGAGGCAAAGCGCAACGCCGCCCAGAAGCCGGCGAGGCCGATGAAGGTCGGCAACGCACCGCCCGCATCGCCCGCGCTCAAGCGGTTGATGCCATCGGCCAGCACCAGCGGTGAGAACACGGCCAGCACCTTGCCGAACAATGTCAGCAGGAACGACGCCCACAGCCGCAGACGGTACCCCGGCCCTTCGAGGCCGCCGATCAAGCGCATCAGACGTGCGATGGTGCGCACGATTGGCGGCGACGCGTCCGCGACGGCCTCCGGTTGCCCAACCTGCTTATGCTCGCCACGCGCCATCTGGAACAATCCTTGAAGGTTCGGACTTAGGCGCGCTGGTTTTCGCCCGCAATGCGCCGTATTGGCTAAGTGTGATGAGCCCCATGGCCGATTCCAGTGCAGCGAGCGCCAAAGTGCGTTCCGTGTGCGTCTATTGTGGTTCGTCGGAAACGACGAAGCCCGAGTATCTCGATCTCGCGACGCGGTTCGGAACTGCTTTGGCTGAGCGGGGTATGCGCCTCGTCTATGGCGGCGGCGGCGTGGGCCTCATGGGCCGCTGCGCCAAAGCGGCGGCGGACGCTGGCGGCGAAGTGCTCGGCATCATGCCGAACTTCCTGATGCAGCGCGAACGCGTGCTGGAGGCGGTGCCGCATCGCATGGTCGACACCATGCACGAGCGCAAACACATTATGTTTGAGGAATCAGATGCGTTCGTCGTGCTGCCCGGCGGCATCGGCACATTAGAGGAAGCGGTGGAGACGCTCTCCTGGCGCCGGCTCGATCTGCATTTCAAGCCGGTCGTCTTTCTGGCCGAGGATGATTTCTGGGACCCGTTCTTCCACCTGATCCAACACACGATCGACGCCAATCTGACCCCGGCGAGCTTTCATGAGGCCGTCGCCAACGTGCGGACGATCGAAGATTGTCTCAAGGCCCTCGCCGCGCCCGCCCGAGTTTGAACCTTCGGTTAACGACGCTGCTTTAGCATTTGCTCCGTCAGCCTTTGGACGGGGCCATGAGTTTCGGGAAGAAGCCGCCTTCCGCGCCGCTTGCCAGCGCGCCTGTTGCGCCGCCCGCGCCTGCGTCCGGCGATCCTTATGGCCGGAGCAAAGTCATTCCAGACGAGGTCTGGGATGGCCCGAAGGGAAAATTCCTGCGCGAGTTGGGCCTGAGCCCAGATGATGAGAGCAATCTCGTCCCCAACGAAGCCTCGATCGCCGCGCGCATCGAAGAAGGCCGCGCTCGCCATGACGAGCGCAACGCGCTCGCACAGCGTAATGTCGAGACACGCCTCGCCGACGCAAAGGTGCGCCCGTTCTTCCTGATCCCAGATCCGTGCTGGAATGGCGCGACAGGGCTCTTTTTGATGACGTCGCTCGATCTCTACGCGTACGACGATTGGAACGTCATGTACCTCGCCGGCGATGAGCGCACAGCTTTGGTGCTTGATATTGCCATGCATCCGAACGGCAACGTTTCAACTTTCGTTGAGGCGTCCGCCAAGTTCATGGTTCGCGCCCAAGAGCAGATGAGCAAGGCGCACGAGGCCGCCTCCATCACCCACGATTTCGCCGTGTATCAGACCATCCGCGAAGAGGTGCAAATGCGCGTCAAAGCGCTGGCCATGCAATTCTCCCGCACGATGATCGACGCCTGGGAAAAGAACGGGCCGGCCGGGCGCGGTCGTTAAGCCGATTGCCCGAGCAAGCGCTTGCGTGCGCGTTCTTCGCCGATCAGCGGAAACAGCGCGGCCATTTCCGGGCCATGATCCATGCCGGTCAGCGCCTGACGCAGCGGCATGAAGAGCGCTTTGCCCTTTGCGCCAGTTTTTTCCTTCACGGCGTTGGTGAAGGCGCTCCAGCTCGTCGCATCGTAAGCGCCGCTCGGCAGCGCCTCGGCGGCGGCTTGCGCGAACGCAGCATCCGGCACGACCGGCGCGATCGGGCCTTCCACGATCTTGGCCCATTCTTGCACGTCCGGGAACAGCACGAGGTTTGCGCGCACGGCGTTCCAGAATGCCTCGCCTTTGTCTGCGCCAAGCTTCGCCAGGCGGTCTTTTACGGCGGCGTATTCGTATTGGTGCAGCAGCGCCGCGTTGACGCGCTTCAGCTCTTCCGGATCGAAACGCGCCGGCGCGCGGCCAATTTTCTCGAACGCGAACTCGGACGCCAATTGCTCCAGGCTCGTGCGCGCTTCCACCGGATCGGAGGTGCCGATCTTGGCAAGGTGCGAAAGTATTGTCATCGGCTCATAGCCTTCGGCCGCGAGCTCGCCCACGCCCAGCGATCCAATCCGCTTTGAGAGCGCATTGCCGTCCGCGCCAACGAGCAGCGGGAAGTGACCGAATGCCGGCACATCGCCGCCCAACGCTTCGAAGATTTCGATCTGCACGCCAGAATTGGTGACGTGATCTTCGCCGCGGACGATGTGGGTGATCTTGAAATCGATATCGTCCACCACGCTCGGCAGCGTGTAGAGGAAGGCGCCGTCTTCACGGATCAGCACCGGATCGGAGAGCGAACCCGTATCGATAGATTGTGGCCCGCGCACGAGATCGACCCAATCCTTGCGCGCGCCCGAAAGCTTGAAGCGCCAGTGCGCGCGACGGCCTTCGGCTTCAAGCTTGGCGCGATCCGCATCGGTCAGCTTCAGCGCGGCGCGATCATAGATCGGCGGCTTGTTCGTCGCTTGCGCAATCTTGCGCTTGCGGTCGAGTTCATCTTCCGTCTCGTAGCAAGGATAGACCAAGCCCGCCGCCTTCAGCTTCTCGGCGGCCTTCTCATAGACGTCGAAGCGGTGCGATTGGTTGGCGCGCTCGCTCCACGGCAGGCCGAGCCACGCCAAATCATCAACGATGCTTTGCTCGAACTCCTTGGTCGAACGCGCAATGTCGGTGTCGTCGATCCGCAGCAGCACCTGCCCGCCTTCGCGGACCGCGAAAAGCCAATTCATCAGCGCCGTACGGACATTGCCGACATGGATGCGGCCCGTGGGCGACGGCGCGAAACGGAGACGGATGGACATTGTTTTAGTTTTCTGGGTTTTGGGCTTCTGGTCGCGGGAAGGGCCGGGTTATGCGGCGCGCCGCCCGGAAATGTCCAGCGCTGGGCCGCCTCCGGGGTGCAGTCGGCTCGGTTTGGCTTGGCCCGATATTGTTTTCGGCTAAGAAAGCACCTACGTCCCGCGCCCGCAAAGCGCCCCTCTACCTCCGCCAAACAGGACAGGCCGGCCAACAACCGGTCCACGCACGACATGAGCCAACGCCTCTTCCAAGCCTATGTGATGGTCGATTGGAGCGCCGCCTCCAAGCCGACGACCGGCCCGGATTCGATCTGGGTTGGCGTGCTGAAGCGCAATGTGCGTTTTCAGATGGCGTTTGAGTCACACAACCCCGCCACCCGCACCGATGCCGAAAAGCTGCTCACCAATGTGCTCGATGATCTGAAGCGCAAAGGCGAACGCACGCTCGTTGGCTTCGACTTTCCGCTCGGCTTTCCGCGCGGCACGGCGGCGGCGTTGCAGCTGGCCGGCGAACCCTGGCGCGCGCTGATCGATTTCGCGGCCAAGGAAGTGAAGGACAAGCCAGACAACACCAACAACCGCTTCCAAGTCGGCGCCAAGATGAACCGGCTGATGACGGGCGAAGCGTTCCCGTTTTGGGGCGCCCCGGCGCGCGACGAGCAGACGATGCTTTCCGCAAAGCGCCCGCGCGAGCACGGCGAAGCCGATCTGCCGGAATTCCGTTTGGCTGAGCAGGCGATCAAGGGCCCCTCGTCGATCTGGAAGCTTTATTACCAAGGCTCCGTCGGTGGTCAGGCGCTAACGGGTCTGCCGGTTATCAAACGCCTCGCCGAGAAACGCGCCGCGAAATTTTGGCCCTTCGAAACCGGCTGGAAGCCGTTGAAACCCACCGATCTCTCAGAGGTCGAGTGCGTGTTCGCGGAAATTTATCCGAGCATGCTAGGCGCCAAGCCCGCAGCTGGCGAGATCAAGGATCAAGCGCAGGTCCGCACCGCGTGCGAACGCTTCAACGCGCTGGATGACAAAGGCCAACTTGCCGCCATGTTCGGCCCGGCGAAGGACGATGCGCGCCGCGAAGTCGTGGAACGCGAAGAAGGCTGGATTCTGGGCGCGCCGGCTTAGGCGCTGGCGTTTGCAGCAGCCGGCGCCAAGCGATTGCGCAGGAAGTACCAGCGCGCCAGCAGCACAGCGGCGCTGAGCACGCTCGACCAGAAGATCGCGAACAAGAGCCCGGCAACACCCATGCCCTCATGTTCGGCCAGCCAATAACCGATAATTGGCATCACCACCGCGTAGGCCGCGATGTGGCTAAACGTCGGAAACCAATTGTCGCTGCGCGCGCGCAAGGCAGAAGCGGCGACGACCTGCGTACCGTCTGGCAACAGCACCAATGCTGCGATCCACATGAGTGACGCGATGAGCGCCGCCAATCCAATATCGGCCGTGTAAACGCGCCCGATCGGCTCCGCGAACAGAAGGATTGCTACGGCCGCGACCAGCATTGCAATGGCGTTGAGCCAAATGCCCGTCCAGCCTGCGCGCGCGGCGTCTTGCGGCGCTTGGCGCCCCACCGCCTCCGAGACGAGCACAGCTGTCGCCGCCGAAATGCCGAGCGCCAACATGAACACAAGCGCGAGCAAATTGAGAATGATTTGATAGGCCGACACAACATCCGCGCCGATGCGCCCGGCGATCACCGTCATCGCCGAAAACGCGCCCGCTTCCACCGCCTGGCTCACGGCCGCGGCAATGCCGACAGCCAAAAGTGCGCGATAGCTCGGCCCTTCGGCGCCCATCTTGCGCACACCGTAGCGCGCGCCTTCGCGCAGCATGAAGATCGCCAGCAACAACGCGCCCGCGAGAAACACCCGCGCACCCACCGTCGCCCACGCAGAGCCCACCGCGCCATGCTCCGGCACCCACCACAAATTCAGTGCGAGGTTCACACCGTTCGCCAGCCACATGATGGCCGTCGAAATGCCGGGTTTCTTTATCGCTTCGAGAAAATAGGTCCCGGCGATGTACATCAGATGCAGCGGGATTGAGAGTGCGAGCACCGACATCACCGGCGCCGAAGGCGCGGCCAAACTTTCCTCGATGCCAAACACCGTGAAAAGATTTTTGCCCGCAGCCAGCATCGCCAGCGCCGAGACAACACCCGCGATCACAGCAATGACGAGCCCACGCCGCAACGCTACGCCGGCGCCTTCCGGCTTACCTTCGCCCAGCGAACGGGCCGCCAGAACTTGCACGCCTTGCAGCAAGCCAATAGCCGCGACCAAAAACACAGCGGTAGGCGCCAAGCCAAGCGCCTGGTGCGGCAACTCATCTGGCGCCAATTGGCCGACGACGACGACGTCCACCAGCGCCATGCCGATGATGCCGAGCCGCGCGAGCGCGGTCGGTCCAGCAATGCGCAACAACGGCGCTACGTATGAGCGTGTCGACCTCATGGGGACGCGCCGTTTAGCTGAACGGCGAGAGTCCGTCGAGGCTTAAGCGGCGGATTGCTGCGCCCCAGCAGGCTTCAGTCCGCGATACAAATACGTCGAAAGCCCTGCTTCCAGGGAGGAATATAGGGCGAAGGTGACGAACGTCGTCACGAAAACGTAAGCGATGAACAGCGCCGGATTGCTTTGCGCAACCGCCGCTGTCGCCATTGGGTCCATTGCGTTGATGCCAGCAGCGGCGGCGATGACATAATCGAGTGCAGCCACAAATATGTAAGCCGGGCCCAGCAACATTAGACGTGCAGCCGTGATTCGCAGCATTGAACCCTTGGTCCACGCCCAAGTCTCAAACGTCAGAATGCGTTCCCCCTCAACGCTCGCGGGCGCCGCCAGGAAGAGACGCGACGTAAACAAGAGCCACACGATCGCGTAGAACAGAAAAAAGCCGACAACAGCGCCGGGCTGCTCCTGCACAAAGCGCGTCATGATCGCGACCACTGCCGCTTGATCAGAACCCGCACTCTGCAATTCGTCCACATAGGGCGCCATTGGCCCCGCAAAGAGCGCGATCATGCCGGGGATCAGCAGCACGAACATGATGATGAACATGAAAAAGCCGACGACGCCCATCGACGCCCACACGCGAAAGCCGTCAGCGCCGATGCGTTGTTGCACGTTTGCTGCAAAGCCGAGCGCGACGGCGATGAACACCGCGTAGGTGAAGGCGCGCAGGATGGCGCCGCCGAGCGCTGTCAAGAGGCCCAATTGCGGCACGGCGAGCGCCAGCCCGGTCACCAGCGCCAGGGCCAGGGCGCCGACCAGCGACGCCGTCAGCACAAGCCGCAAATTCGCGCGCACGTTCGCTAAAGCTGCGCCCACGCTTTCTTGAACTGGCACCTTGCCGCCGTCCGCCATGACTTTCTCCCTGCTGGCGGGCTTATGCCTGCATTTGGTGCGGCGGGCGAGGCTTGATGGGCAGGCGCCGGCGCGGCAAGAAGGCGCTCAGCGGCGCTCTCAATTGCCGTCGACATAGAGCCGGATCGGGTGGCGTGGCCCGCGAGACTTGAAGGCGATGGTCCGGCGCGGCATGTGATCGCCATGAAACCTGTTCACGTAGTCGGCGGCGGTATGGCCGGTTCCGAAGCCGCTTGGGCGCTGGCCAATGCCGGCGTCCCCGTCGTGCTGCACGAGATGCGGCCGGCGGTAAAAACCGACGCGCATCATACGGATAAGTTCGCTGAACTGGTCTGTTCCAACTCCTTCCGCAGCGACGATTGGCGCGGCAACGCGGTTGGCCTGTTGCACGAGGAAATGCGTCGCTTGGGCTCGCTGGTGATGACAAGCGCCATCCCCGCGCAGGTGCCCGCCGGCAGTGCGCTGGCGGTGGATCGCGATGTGTTCAGCGACGCGGTGACGGCAGCGCTAACCGCGCATCCGCTCATCCGTATTTCACGTGAGGAAGTGCGCTCGCTCGACGCCCTCTTATCTTCCCCCGCTCGCGGGGCAAGTGGCGCGAGTGACGAAGGGGGGCGTGACAGCATCATCTTCGCCACCGGCCCCCTCACCTCTGCCGCGCTCGCGGACTCCATCCGCAACCTCACCGGCGAAGATAGCCTCGCCTTCTTCGACGCCATCGCGCCGATCGTGCATGCCGACTCGATCAATTTCGACATCGCCTGGAAGCAATCGCGTTACGACAAGGAAGGCCCCGGCGGCGACAAGGCGGCCTACGTCAATTGCCCGATGGATCAGGCGCAATACGAAGCCTTCATCGCCGCACTGAACGCGGGCGCGAAGACTGAGTTCAAGGAATGGGAAAAGAACACGCCCTATTTCGAGGGCTGTTTGCCGATCGAAGTGATGGCCGAGCGCGGGCCCCAGACATTGCGCTTTGGGCCGATGAAGCCTGTGGGCCTGATGGATGCGCGCGTCGGCAAGCGGCCTTACGCGGTCGTGCAATTGCGCCAGGACAACAAGCTCGGCACACTCTTCAACATGGTCGGCTTCCAGACCAAGCTGAAATACGGCGCGCAGGAAGAAATCTTCCGCATGATCCCCGGCCTTGAGGACGCACGCTTCGCGCGTCTGGGCGGCATTCATCGCAACACGTTTTTGAACTCGCCGCGCCTGCTCGACGCCACCTTGCGCCTCAAAGCCGAACCACGCGTGCGCTTCGCGGGACAAGTGACGGGCGTTGAAGGCTATGTTGAAAGCGCCGCGATGGGCATGCTGGCGGGCCGCTTCGCCGCCGCCGAACGCTTAGGCCGCGCGCTTGAGCCGCCGCCGCACACGAGTGCATTCGGCGCGCTCCTCGCGCACGTCACCGGCGGCCACATCGCCGACGGCAAAGGCTCCTTCCAACCCATGAACGTCAATTTCGGGCTTTTCCCCCCAATCGACGCGCCGACGCACGGCCCTGACGGCAAGAAGCTCAAAGGCGAAGAACGCGGCCGCGCCAAGAAGCTGGCGATGGCGGAACGTGCGTTAGGGGATTTGGCGGGGTGGATGGATGGAGCCGCCTGAGTCTTATCCATCATTCAAGCTCGTCGTAGGTGTCAGCCGCCGGCGGAGAGCGATCGATCCACTGGCTCAACAATTTTCGAGCGATCGTTGAGCAAGATGCAGAAGTGAAATTCGGGCCAGGCTGATTAAATCAGCCCCGCCAACGGGCTGCTCGGATCAGCGTATTTCTTCTTCCCCATCCGCCCTGCCAGATACGCTTCGCGGCCCGCGATCACGGCGTGCTTCATGGCTTTCGCCATGCGGATCGGGTCTTTCGCTTCAGCGATCGCGGTGTTCATCAGCACGCCGTCGACGCCCAGCTCCATCGCGATCGCCGCATCGCTTGCGGTGCCGACGCCGGCGTCCACGATCACCGGCACGCGCGCTTGCTCCACGATCAAGCGAATGCCGACAGGGTTTTGCACGCCAAGCCCCGAGCCAATCAGCGAGCCCAGCGGCATGATTGCGACGCAGCCCGCTTCCTCAAGCTTGCGCGCATAAACGGGATCGTCGCTGCAATAGACCATCACCTCGAAGCCCTCGGCGACGAGCACTTTGGCGGCGGTCAACGTCTCTTCCATATCGGGATAAAGCGTCTTCTGATCGGCCAGCACTTCAAGCTTCACCAGCTTCCAACCGCCCGCCTCACGCGCGAGCCTGAGCGTGCGCAGCGCATCGTCGGCGGTAAAGCAGCCTGCGGTATTGGGCAGGAACGTCACCTTCCTGGGATCAATATGATCGGTGAGCCGCTCTTTCGTCGGATCGCTCAAATTCACCCGCCGCACCGCGACCGTGACCATATCCGCGCCGCTGGCCTCAAGTGCGGCAGCGTTCTCGGCGTACGACTTATACTTGCCAGTGCCGATGATGAGGCGCGAATTGTAGCTCTTGCCGGCGATGGTGAGGGTGTCGGTCATTCTTTTCCAATCCAGCGCGCGATCGCATCGCGCGCCGCTTCGAAATATTTGCGTAGGGCCTTGGCGTCGGCGCCGATCAGGCTGTCGTCTTGCCACGCATTGATGCGATTGAGCAGACCTTTGATGTCCGCGTTGGAAACCTCAGGATCAGCCGGAAGTTGATCCCTCATCTCACTCGAGCCAATCATCTGGGCCTTGGTTAGCGCCGCCCGTTCTAAAAAGTCCGCGGCCACGGCCGCGCTCATCGCGTCGCTCTCAACGCAACCGAGCGTCCGCGCCAGCAGGGGTTCTGCTTTGCGGGCGTTCATCACCCGCCCCCCACGAACTGGACGATCTCCAGTTGGTCACCGTCTTGCAGCTTGGTGCTGGCCCAGAGGCTCTTAGGGGCGATCTCGCGGTTGCGTTCGACGGCCACGCGGGCGCCCTCGATCTCCAAGGAGGCGAGCAGATCGGCGATGGTCGCCGAATCGGGCGCCTCGCGCATTTCTCCGTTGACCGTCAGACGCATAAGCCTTCCTATCCGCCCCGACTTAAAGCCCCCCCGGGCCGGGTTCAACGCCCGCCACCTCCAGCCGCGCAAAGGGACCATGCCGGACCGGAAACCGATCTACGTGCTTAACGGCCCTAATCTCAATCTGTTGGGCACGCGCGAGCCGCATATTTATGGCCACGCCACCCTGGCCGATATTGAGCAAGCCTGCGTCGCGCGGGCGGGCCAATTGGGCTTTCGTGTCGAATTCCGCCAATCGAACATCGAGGGCGAGCTGGTGAACTGGCTGCAAGAAGCCCGCGACAAGGCGGGCGCGGTTGTTCTAAACGCCGGCGCCTACACCCACACCTCGGTCGCCCTCCATGACGCGATCAAGGCGATCGCCATTCCGGTGATCGAAACCCACCTCTCCAACCCCGCGACACGTGAGGACTTCCGTCACGTTTCGTTAGTGGGCAAAGCCGCAAAGGGCGTGATCGCCGGCTTTGGGGCGACGTCCTACCTCCTCGCGATCGAGGCGGCGGCGCTGTTGGCAAATGAAAGCAAAGGCGCGTGAGCAGGAAACCGCAGACAATGAGCGATAAAAAGACTCAAGCGATCGATCCCGATCTGGTGCGCGAATTGGCGACGATCTTGTCCGATACCGGGCTAACGGAAATCGAAGTCGAGCACGGCGAGCTGCGCCTGCGCATCGCGCGCACTTTGGTGGCGGCTGCGCCAGTGCAAACGCATGTAATGCAGGCCGCCCACGTGCCGATCGCAGCCCCCGCCGCGCCGCCGCCGGCCGTAGCCGCCCCCGTGGCCGACGCCGCCCATCCGGGTGCTGTGCCCTCACCGATGGTCGGCACGGCCTATCTCTCGCCCGAACCTGGCGCGCCGCAATTCATCAAAGTGGGCGACACCGTCACTGCTGGCCAAACCCTGATGGTCGTGGAAGCGATGAAGACGTTCAATCCGATCCCCGCCCCGCGCGCCGGCAAGGTGATCGCAATCCTCGTCACGGATTCACAGCCCGTCGAATACGGCGAGCCGTTGGTTATTCTCGAGTAGGCGATGTTTGAAAAAGTTCTCATCGCGAACCGGGGCGAGATCGCGCTGCGCGTTCACCGCGCCTGCAAGGAAATGGGCATCGCCACCGTTGCGGTGCACTCCACCGCGGACGCTGACGCCATGCACGTGCGCCTCGCCGATGAGAGCGTGTGCATCGGCCCGCCGGCAGCCTCGAAATCTTATCTGCACATTCCAAGCATTATCGCCGCCGCCGAAATCACCGGCGCCCAAGCGATCCATCCAGGCTACGGCTTTCTTTCCGAGAACGCCAAGTTCGCCGAGATCGTCACCCAGCACGGCATGACCTTCATCGGCCCGACAGCCGAACATATCCGCCTGATGGGCGACAAGATCGCGGCCAAGCAAGCCGCGATCGACACTGGCATGCCCGTGGTGCCTGGCTCGGACGGCGGCATCGCCACCGAAGAAGACGCCAAAAAGTGGGGCAAAAAGATCGGCTATCCGGTGCTGATCAAGGCCGCTGCTGGCGGCGGCGGGCGCGGCATGAAAGTCGCGCGCACGGCCGATGAAGTCGTTGAAGCGTTCTCCACCGCACGCGCCGAAGCCAAGGCCGCGTTCGGCAATGACGAAGTCTATATGGAGAAATATCTCACTAAGCCGCGGCACATCGAGATTCAGATCGTCGCCGACAGCCACGGCAATGTCATCCATCTGGGCGAGCGCGATTGCTCGCTGCAACGCCGCCACCAGAAAGTGCTCGAAGAAGCGCCCTCGCCGGCGTTGAACGCCGACGAGCGCGCGCGCATCGGCAAGATCACGGCGGATGCGATCGAGAAGCTCGGTTATCTCGGCGTCGGCACCGTTGAGTACCTCTACGAAGACGGCGAGTTTTATTTCATCGAAATGAACACGCGCTTGCAGGTCGAGCATCCCGTCACGGAGATGATCACCGGCATCGATCTGGTGCGCGAGCAAATCCGCATCGCCGATGGCGCGCCGCTTTCGGTCAAGCAGAAGGACGTGAAGTTCAACGGCCATGCCATTGAGTGCCGCGTCAACGCCGAGAACCCGCGCACGTTCGCGCCGTCACCCGGCAAGATCACCGGCTATCACCCGCCGGGCGGTCTTGGCGTGCGCCTCGATAGCGCGATCTATGCCGGCTATTCGATCCCGCCGAACTACGATTCACTGATTGGAAAACTCATCGTCCACGGCCGCGACCGCGCCGAGTGCCTGATGCGCCTGAAGCGCGCGTTGGACGAGATGGTCATCACCGGCGTCGACACCACGCTGCCGCTCTTCCGCGATCTCGTGAACGAGCCGGACGTGATCAACGGCGAATATTCGATCCACTGGCTCGAACAGAATCTGAAAGCGAAGACCGAAGCGGGGAATTGATCATGCGTGCATTGCTTGTTGCGTTTAGCTTGGCGCTTGCCGCCTGCTCTGAACCTGCGCCGCCTCCCGAGCCGGCCGCGCCCGCAGCGCCGGGAGCCCCTTCTGCTGACGCCGCCACCGAAGCCCTGCTCGCCGTCCTCACGCCGCTCGTCTCGGTTGAAATCGGTCAGCCGATCCGATTCGAGCCAACCAACGTCACCATTCGCGACGAATGGGCCTATGTGGTCGGTCAGCTGCAACAGCCCGATGGCGCCGCCATCGATTGGGCGACCACAGCACTCGCCAGCCGCTACGAAAATGGCGCCATGGATACGGGCGGTGCGACGCACGTTCTGCTGAAACAAGAGAACGGCGTTTGGCGCGTTCTCACCCACGTCATCGCGCCCACAGACGTGGCCTGGCTGGCTTGGCCTGCTGAGTATGGCGTGCCCCCGGATGTGCTCGGCGCGCCAGCCGAGTGAGTTAACGGCGCCGCCCTTGCAGATCAGTCCTTAAATCTTAAGGGCTGATTTCCATGGCACAGCATAGCGCCGCCTTTTGGGCGCTTTTCGTCGCGCTCGCCTTCCTGGCGCTCGCACTCGCGGCTTAATCCTGTTTCCAGACGCGTCGGGCTTTGGCATCCTGGCGCGCGTGAAGCACTTCACCACCGACGATCTGCTGGCGTGCTACCGGCGCGGCGTCTTTCCGATGGCGGAGAGCCGTGACGACGACGGCTTTTTCATCGTCGATCCCGAATGGCGCTGCATCTTCCCGCTGGACCAATTCCACGTGCCGCGCCGTCTCGCGCGCACTTTGCGCACCGACCATTTCAGCTTCAGCGTCGACCGCAACTTCGCAGCTGTGATCGACGACTGCGCCGCCCCCGGCCCGGATCGCGAAGACACTTGGATCAACCCTGATATCCGCGCGCTCTATCTGAACCTCCATCGCAAGGGCGTCGCCCACAGCGTCGAAGCACGCATCGATGGCGAATTGGTCGGCGGGCTTTACGGCGTCGCCATCGGCGGCGCGTTCTTCGGCGAGAGTATGTTCTCGCGCGCCACTGACGCCAGCAAAGCCGCGTTGATCCACCTCGCGGCACGCCTGCGCTTGGGCGGCTTTAAATTGCTCGACGCGCAATTCATCACACCCCACCTGGCGCAATTCGGCGCGCAGACGCTGCCGCGGAGGATTTTCCAGGGGCTGTTGGGCGTAGCGTTGGAGACCAAGGCGGATTTCCGCGCATTGCCCGAGGACACGTCCGGCGCAACGCTGGTCTCCATCCTCGCAGCACGCTAGCGTTACCGCTTCAGGGGGACGTCATGAACGATCTGCGCGCAGCACAAATCGACATGCGGCGTGGCTATTTGAGCGGCGCGGGGGGAATTCTGGCGTCGTCGCTGGTCTGGGCCGCCGCCGCTGGGACAGCAATCTTCGCATCTGCCGCGCAATCGGTGTGGGTCCTCTTCATCGGCGGGATGCTCATCCATCCGGTGGGCATCTTGCTCTGCAAGCTGCTCGGCGCGAGCGGCGGACATGACAAAGGTAATCCGCTCGGCGGGCTCGCCGCGGCGACGACGTTTTGGCTGATCTTCAGCCTTCCGCTGGTTTACGTAGCCCATCTCCAGCGCATGGAATGGTTCTTCCCGGCCATGCTGTTGGTCATTGGCGGGCGCTATCTGAGCTTTGCGACGATCTACGGCATGCGCCTCTATTGGATGCTCGGCCTCACGCTTGCGGGCGCGGCGATGGCGCTCGTCTTTCTCAAAGCGAACGCGCAAGTGAGCGCGGTCGCGGGCAGCGCCGTCGAGCTTGGATTCGCGATCGCCGCCTTCGTGCTGCACACGCGGTGGCGGAAAGCGCAGACGCCAAGCTAGCGGGATATCCGCTCCAGGCCGCCCATGTAAGGCGCCAGCGCTTTCGGCACGGTGATGGAGCCATCCGCATTCTGGTAATTCTCCAGCACGGCCACCAGCGTGCGGCCCACAGCCAACCCCGATCCGTTCAGCGTGTGCACGAATTCGGTACGGCCTTCCTTGTTGCGGAAGCGCGCGTTCATGCGGCGGGCTTGGAAGTCACCGCAACTCGAGCACGAGCTGATCTCGCGATACTTGCCCTGACTCGGCAGCCAGACTTCGAGGTCGTACGTCTTGCGCGCGCCGAACCCCATGTCGCCCGAACACAACAGCATCGTGCGGAACGGCAATTCCAAGCGCTTCAGCACTTCCTCCGCGCACGACACCATCCGCTCGTGTTCGTCGTGGCTTTGCTCCGGCGTCGTGATCGAGACCAGTTCCACCTTACGAAATTGGTGCATGCGGATCATGCCGCGCGTATCGCGCCCGGCCGCACCCGCTTCGGCGCGGAAGCACGGCGTGTCGGCCGTCATGCGCATCGGCAGCGGCGCTTCATCGAGGATTTGCTCGCGCACCAGATTGGTGAGTGAAACTTCCGCTGTGGGCACCAGCCAGAAATCCTCGCGCGTGGGCGCAACTTCCAGCAGCTCCTTCATCACCTCTGTGGGTTTGGCTTGCCCGCCACGCTTGGCGAATTCTTCGTCGAAGCGATCCAGCGCCTCAAACAACAATTCCTCGCGGCTCACCGTACGCGCGGCCGTGAATTGATCATCGACGAATTTCGGCAATTGGCCGGTGCCGAACATCACATGGTCTTTGACCAGAAGCGGCGGCGACACTTCCGTATAGCCATACTCATTCGTGTGCAGATCAAGCATGAACGCCGCGAGCGCACGTTCTAGCCGCGCCAGCCCCCCCTTCAGCGCCACGAAGCGCGCGCCCGACATGCGCGCGGCCGCTTCGAAATCCATCTGCCCCAGCGCCTCGCCCAGTGCGACGTGATCGGCCGTGAGATCAAGCGCCGGGGGATTGGCGCCCGATTGGATGTACCAGCGGCGCACTTCGACATTGCCGTGCTCGTCAGCGCCGTCCGGCACATCCGTCGCCGGCAAGTTCGGCAACGAGGCGAGGAGATCATCGCGCTGCTTCGAGAACTTGGCTTCGTCGGCGCTGGTTTCCTCGATGCGCTGCTTCAATGCCGCGACCTGCGTCATCAGCCGCTCGGCTTCCGCTTCGTTCTTCTGCGCCTTGGCTTGGCCGATCGCTTTGGACGCGGCATTGCGCTGGGCTTCCGCCTCCTGCTTGGCCGTGGAGGCCATACGCAGCTTGGCGTCGATGTCGATGATCTTCTGCGCTTGGGGCGCAAGGCCCCGACGCGCCCAGGCGGCGTCGTAAAGTGCGGCGTTTTCGCGGATGGCTCGGATATCGTGCATGCGGTTCGCTTAGCCGAACGGCGCGGCCAATTCTACGGGGCCGGTGGCGTAACCGCTGTCCCGGCTTCTTCCTTGGCGCGCGCCCGCTCCATCGCAAACACAATCCAAATCGAGATTTCGTACAGCCCGTAAACCGGCACGGCCATGACGAACATCGAAACGACGTCGTTGGGCGTGACCAGCGCCGAGAACGCAGCGATGCCGACGATGGCGTAGCGCCGGCCCTGTTGCAGTAGTTTGCTTGAAACGATGCCGACCTTACCCAGAAGCGAGAGCACCACCGGCAGCTGGAACATGAGCCCGAACGCCAGCACCAGCGTGGTGACGAGGCCCATATATTCCTCGACCTTCGGCAGATAGGTCACGAGTACGTCGCCTTGCGTGACTTCCTGACTCAACGCAAATCTCAGCGCGAACGGCATCGCGACAAAGAATACCAGAGCCGCACCCAGCACGAACATCACGGGTGCGGCGATCATGAAGGGAGCGGCCGCCGCCCGTTCACGCTTGTAAAGGCCTGGCGCGATGAAAGCGTACACCTGCCACGCGACCACCGGGAACGCGAGCACGATGCCGCCGAACAGCGCGATCTGCATCTTCACCGAGAAGAAGCCAAACGCGCCCGTGTTGATCAATTCAATCGCTTGGCCCGCGCGCTCGGGGTGCGCCGCCGCCATCGCCGTTTTGAACGGCTGTGCGAGGAACATGAAAAGCGGATCGACAAAAATAAAGCAGACAATAAAGCCGACTACGACAGCGCCAACAGACCACACGAGGCGGTCCCGCAGCTCCATCAAATGGTCCATCAAAGGCGCGCGCGACGCCTCGACTTCATCGTCATTGGAGTGTGCAGCGCTCACGGCGCGCTCCGCGCAATCGGCGCTGGTTCGGCTTCAACGACAGGTGTGGCCGCTTCATCGCTCACGTTCGCCGCTTCCGGCGCCGCGGCGCTATCGACGGGCGCGGCGCTTGGCCCACGCCCTGGTGAAGCCGTCGTCGTGGGCGCTTCAAGCGGCTTTGGCGGCGAGGAAACGCCAGCATAATCTTCCAGCGTCGGCAGCGGCTTGGTCAGCTCAGTCTTGATCTCTTGCAGCGAAGTTGTGCGGCGCAGCGCATCGACTTCGCGCTTTAGCTCATCCAGCTCGGCTTGCCGCGCCAGCTCATCAAAACCGGTGCGGAATTCCTGCGCCATGCCGCGCAGCTTCGCGGTCCATTTCCCGAGCTTGCGGAACAGCAACGGCAAATCCTTCGGACCCACAACCACAAGGGCGAGGATGCCGAGAATGATGATCTCGTTGAAGCCGAGGCTCGGAAGCATGGGTGCCTGAATCCGGCGCGCTTATTGCGCGCGGTCGGAATTCTGGTCGCGGACTTGAGCCGGCGGCGCTTCCGGATTCGCCGGCGTTTGGTCGGGCTCAGTCAGTCCCTTGCGGAAGCCTTTGATGCCCTTGCCCAGATCTTCCATGAGACCGGAGATGCGGCCCGGACGGCTGAACAACAGGAACGCCAACCCCAGCACGATCAGGAGCGGAATCAGCCCTGGCATATGCATTGAATTCACTCCAACTCAGCGGGCGGCTCGCCAAACGGCGCTTATTCGCCCTCTTCCATATGATCTACGAAAAAGCTTGCCGCGTCGTCACCTTCCGGCAGCGGTTCTTCGTCACTCTCCAAGTCCTCGCTCGGACGCGGCACGTCAATCACCGACGCAGCGCGCGGATCAAGCAGACCCAGGCTTTTGAGATCGTCCTTGCCCGGTAGAGCGTCAAGGGAAGCTAGGCCGAATTGACCTAGGAATACGTCCGTCGTCCCGAAGGTGAGCGGCCGGCCCGGCGTCCGGCGCCGCCCACGTGGGCGAATCCAGCCGATTTCCAGCAAAAGCTCCATCGAGCCGCGCGAAAGGCTAACGCCGCGAATTTCCTCGATTTCCGCCCGCGTCACCGGTTGGTGGTAGGCAATAACCGCCAGCGTCTCCATCGCGGCCTTGGGCAGCCGCTTGGGCGCCTCGCGGGTTTCGGTGAAAAGCCCCGCCAAATCCGGCGCCGATTGGAACCGCCAGCCCGCCCCGGTCTCCACCAGCTGCACGCCGCGCTCGGCATAATCGCCCTTCAATTGCATCAGCACGGCTGCGACATCGACCGCAGGCCCAAGCTTCTCGCCCAAATCCTTGGCCGAAATCGGCTCGCCGCCGGCGAACAACAGCGCCTCGGCCGCGCGGATCGCGTCCTGGGAGGGTTGGGCGCGCACGCGCTCGCCGCCTTCAGTCAAGGCGTCCTCAATCCGACGCATTGCATCGGCGAGCGGGGGATCGGTCTCAGCGCTCACGGCCGTCTTCCTGCACCGGCTTGGCGCGCACGAATAGCGGCGCGAACGCTTCCGCTTGTCGCAGCTCCATGCGGCCCTCGCGCGCGAACTCAAGCGCTGCGCCAAAGGTGGACGCGATGTAGCTCTCGCGCGGCGGCGCGTCTGGGCCTGCATCATCGCCCACCGGCGTCACGGTTTCGATGGCCGCCCATTCTTCGAGTTTCGCCAACGCCTGTTCCAATTTTTTGCGCGCCGTCTCCAACGGGTATGCGCGGCGCACAATTGTTTTGTACGCGCGTTTGCGCACGCTCTTGGAGCGTTCGGCGCAATAGGCGTTCAGCAGCTCATACAAATCCGCACGCCACGTCGTCGTCTTCGTCAGCACCGTGGTTTGCGGCTGGCCGTTCAAGAATACGTCGCGGCCAAGCTGCGGCAGCTCTTCGAGCTTCTTCGCCGCCATGCGCGCAGTGGCGAGGTTCATCAGCTTTTGCCGCAGCGCCTGTTCCATCTGCTGGGGATCAGGCTCGTCCGGCGCGAGCTGCGGCTTCGGAATCAGCAAGCGCGATTTGAGCAGCGCCAGCCACGCCGCCATCACCAGATAATCGCCGGCGATCTCCATGTTGTGGGCGCGCGCTTGGGCGATGAAGACGAGATATTGGTCGGCGATCTCCGCGATCGAGACCTTGGCGATGTCGATCTTTTTGGCGCGCGCCAGCTCCAGCAGCGCGTGCAACGGCCCCTCGAACACATCGAGCGCAACCACGAGCGCATCGCGCCCCTCCGCCTCTTCGGCGGCGGCGAGATCGAACTCAAGCTGGTCTTCGTCGTTGCTCATAAATCTTGGGAACCGCGCGCCGGCCTATTGGCTCACAAGCTGCTTGTAGCGCGCCCAGCCGGCCTCGGCATCGAATTCGTCAGCCGGGCGTTTGCCAAACGCCTCCACCGCACGCGCCCGGACCAGCGACAAGCCGTCGAGCGCACGGCAGCCAGCGGCGGTTTCCTGCATTTCTTTCAGCACGCCCGAGCATTGCAGCACGACGTCGCATCCCGCGCCGAGCGCTGCCTCGGCGCGCTCTTTTAGGCCCCCGTTCAGCGCATATTGGAGCGCCTTCATGTCAAGGTCATCGCTCATCAACAGCCCCTGAAAGCCGATGTGGCCGCGAATGATGGTCTCGATCACGATCGGCGAGCACGTCGCCGGGCGATCCGCATCCCACGCATCGAACACGATATGCGCCGTCATCGCCGCTTCAGCGTCGGCCAGTGCAGCGAACGGGGCGACATCGTTCGCCAATTCAGCTTCGCTCGCTGACACGCGCGGCAGCGCCAAGTGAGAATCCGCCGTCGCGCGTCCGTGACCCGGCATGTGCTTGATACAACCTGCGACGCCCCCTGCGTGCAGACCCTCCAGCGCCGCCCGCGCCAGCGTCGCCACATTTTTCGCATCCGCCGAGAACGCCCGATCACCAACGATCTTGTCGCTGCCTTCCACCGGCACATCGAGCACCGGCGCGAAATCCGCATCCACGCCCATGCTCTTCAACTCGTGCGCCATCAGGCGATGCCCGAGCCGCGCTGCTTCGAGTCCCACGATCGCATCGCGTTCAAACACTTCGCCATAGCGCGCCGCCGGCGGCCAGGTCGGCCATTCCGGCGGCTTCAAGCGCGCCACACGCCCGCCTTCCTGATCGATCCAGACCAGCGCCTCATGCCCCGCCGCTTCGCGCAGCTCGGCGCACAGCGTGCGCACTTGTTCGCGACTGACGCACGCTTCACGAAACAGAATGAAACTCCACGGCCGCGCATCACGAAAAAACGCGCGCGTCTCCGCATCGAGCTTGGGTTGGCGCAGACCGAGGGAGCACGCGAGCAAGGACATCGGCGCCGCTTCTAGCGTGTAGTAACGATGCAGTCCTGGCCCATTTGCCGGATGCGTTCGCAGAAGCGGGAAGCATTGGCGCGGTCGGCGAAATAGCCGGCGCGGATGCGGTGATAGACGCCGCGTTGACCCAGATCAGCCCGTTCCACGTCCAGGCGCGCGGAGGCGAACAATTGCGGTGCGCGCGACGATAGCCGCGCCCACGCTTGCTGCACCGCCTCTTCCGATTGCAGCGCCGCCAATTGCGCCACGTAGGGTCCGTTCGAAACGAAAGTAGGATCAGCCGCCAATTGCGGCGCGCCTGCGGGCATGGCCTCTTCCACCGGCGCTGCAACCTCCTCCGGCCCGGCGCGCGGCGTGGCCTGCGCCGTTTCTGTGCGGCCTTCGAGCGTATCGTTGAACGCGCCCTGCTCGACACGATCCGGCGCGTTCGCCGCTTCCGGC
>Ga0315902_10004335_pt1 | contig 20577 bp, 19 predicted proteins | sample LakEriMetagenome_9_FD_203523 | JGI IMG/M metagenome (GOLD analysis project Ga0315902, IMG submission 203523) | Freshwater fungal communities from buoy surface, Lake Erie, Ohio, United States - Buoy 12 MA117 | ecosystem: Environmental > Aquatic > Freshwater > Lake > Lake biofilm | place: USA... | reverse complement strand
CGTCTGGTGGTGCAGCCGCGGGAGACCCTCGATGCGGTGATCCGGCGCACCCACCGTGGAAGCCCCTTTCGCGACGACCTCCTGCGCCGGGCCTTCGTGCAGCTGAATCCCGCGGCCTTCGAACGTGGCTCGCCGCACGCGCTGCTCGCCGGCGCCGAGCTGCAGGTGCCCACCGTGGCCGATGTGCTGGCGCTCGCCGGGATCGCGCTGCCGCGCCCGGCCGAGCCCGAGACCCGGCCGGTGCGCGACGGCGCCGACGAGATGCGGCAGTGGGTGCGCTATCCCTGAGTCCCCCTGATGATCACCGCGACCGAGACCTCGCACCTGAGCGCGCGTCTGCCGCAGATCATGCTCGAGGGTCGCGTCCCCGCGCTGCCCGCGGCCGACGTGCTCGAGCTCGGTCTGCGCGAGGGTCAGGTGGTCCGGCCCGCGGTCGAGGTGCGGGGGCAGGGGCTCACCCTGGTGCTGCAGGGCCGCGAGATCGAACTCGGCCAGGCGTGGCGGCCGCTCGCCGGTCAGCCGGTCACCCTGCAGGTAAGGCTGCTGGCTGACGGCTCGGCGCAGCTGCGCCCGCCGGTGCCGCTGCCGGCGGGTGCCGAGTCCGCCCCGACCCCGACGAATCCCGGCAACGCCGCTCCCGCACCGCTGCTGGCCGATCGGCTCACGCAACTGCTGTGGCGGCCAGCGCAGCTCGCCGGCTGGCTGTCGCTGCTGCAATCGCCGGAGCTGCGCGCGCGCGGCGCGTCGCCGAGCCTGCCGATCGATGCGAGCCTGCTGCAGGCGCTGCTGCCGCAGATGGGCTCGCTCACCGGGTTTGCGCTGCGGTCGGCGGTGCTGCGCAGCGGTCTTTTCGGCGAGCGCTCGCTCGCCCTGGCCGGTGAGGGTCCGGCGCTGCCCGACCTGAAGGCGCTGCTGCGGGCGTGGCAGGCCGGGCTCGGCGAGAATCAGGCCGAGCTGCGCGTGCGTCTGGGCGAGGCCATCGACGACATCGAGGCGGCGCAGCTGCAGTCGGTCGACGCCTCGCCGTCGCGCGAGATGCCTCAGTCGCTCACGCTCGCGCTGGGTTTTGCCGATGCGCCGCCGCTGCGGCTGCAGATCGGTCGCGAGGGTGGCGAGCACGCCGACGCGGCCGCCCCCTGGACGGTCAACGTCCACAGCCACAGCGATCGCTGGGGCGAGCTGTCGCTGCAGACCCGGGTCTTTCCGGACGGCCTGATCGAGCTCACGATGTGGGCCGATCGCGAGCGGGTCTGCGCGCTCGCGCGCGAGGGCGCCCGCCGGCTGGCCGATGAGCTCGCCACGGCCGGGTTGCGGCTGGCGGGCTTTCAGGTGGTGCAAGGCCTGCGGCCGGGTGCCGGTCCCGATGCCGAGGCCCCGGCTGGTCGTCTGCTGGATCTGCGCGCGTGAGCACGAGCGCGCGGATCGCGCGGGCGGTTGCCCTGGAGTATGGCGGGCAGCGCGCGCCGGTGGTTACCGCCAAGGGCGACGCGGAGCTCGCCGAGCGCATCCTCGAGGCGGCGCGCCGCAACGGGGTGCATGTCACCCGGGATCCGCAGCTGCTCGCCCTGCTCGCGAGGCTGGAGGTCGGCGAGGAGATTCCGCAGGAGCTCTACACCGCGGTCGCGGTCGTGCTCTCCTGGGTCTACTGGCTGGAGGGGTTGCAGCCGGGCGACGAGCGGCGCTGAGCGCTGGTGTCAGGCGTCGCTGTAGCCGCGGCCGCGGCGGCGTGCGCTCATCTGGCCCATCCGGTCATAGACCTCGACCGACTGCAGCGCGCTGTCGGCCGTGAGCGCGCCGAGCGCACCACGCACGGCGGCAAGCTGATGCTGCACCAGCGTCTCGTTGCGCCGATGCGCCTGCTGGCAGGCGCGCAGCAGATCGCGTAGATCGGGGTCGTCGCCCGTGGCGGTACGTGCCCCAGGCGGGCCGGCAAGCGCAGCGATGCTCTCGAGCAGATGCGTCTTGCCTGGCTGCAGGCGCTCGACCTGTGCGATGTCGCGGGCCTTCAGCGCCGTGAATTCATCCTCGAGGGTGTCGGCGAGGGAACGGGCGAGCGCCAGTGCCTGATCGCGCGGGTCGCTCATCAGTCCTGGATCATCTGTTCGATGCGGTAGAAGCTCTCGGCGATGCGACGGCTGTCCAGCGGATACTGGCCGTTGCGCAACGCCTCCTTGATCGCCTCGACCTTCGCGCTGTCGAAGGCCTCGAAGTCCATCGCGGCCTGCCGGGCGGTGTCGCTGAGCACGAGTTCATCGGCGCGTGGCTGGGCTCGGGCGTCGGCGACGGGCTGGGCGCCGGCAAGCGACCCGTCCGCAGGTGCCGAGCCCACGGGCGCCGTGGGGCTGCTGCGCTCGGTGCCGCGCTCCGAGAAGGGGGCGCGACCCGAGGTGTCGGTGCGCCCGAACCGCGGATAGGTGGAGGTGGGGTCGGTCATGGTGCTTCGCTTTCCGCCGGCCCGGGGGCCTGGCAACGGGATCTCGTACAGGGTGGATCGACGCGTGTCGCCAGAACTTTAATTCAATTGAATTCGACGGTGTTCTCCGCCGTCACGCGGCCGGTGACGATACGACCCGACTCCGGGTTGCGCAGCCGGATCCGGTCGCCATGCACGCCGTCCTGCAGGGCCTCGAGGCGTGCCGTGATCCGGTAGCTGCTCGGCTCGCCGACGTTGTAGGTCACCATCTGGCCGCGCCTGACCAGCGTCACGGCCTTCAGGTCGCTGATGCGCAGTGGCTGGCCGGCGCGCAGGTCGCGCACCAGCTCGGCATGCAGCACCTCCTTCGGGTCACGCAGGCTGCGCGGATCGAGTCGCTGCGGGTCGGTCGCCATCGTCGACACCAGCTCCGGGGTGAGTCGGGCGCCGCGCGGCAGATCGCGCACGAGCACCACCGCCGTCGGCCGCTCCTCGGGCGCCCGGGGCGCGCCGGCGCCCGCCGTCGTCGCGGTGCCGGTTGCCGGGGGCGTGCCCGCCGTCGGCGCACTTGCGGTCGGGGCGGCCGCGCCCGCCGCGGCGCTCGCCGCCGGGCCAGCGCGCGGCAGCCCCACCAGCCGCAGGAAGTAGTGGTTGCGCGGTTCGGCACAGCGGGCGCGCAGGGTCTCGCGGCTGGCGAAGGGGTAGTCGAAGCTCCAGCCGGTGGCGCAGGGCGTGATCTCCACGCGGCTGTCCATCGGCGCGAGCTTCAGCAGATCGGGCGCGATGCCGGTCTGCGCGGCGGCCCAGGCGATCGCGCCTTCCTTCAGCGTCAGCGGGGCCGTGGCGCCTGCGGGGGCGCCAGCCAGGGCGAGCGCGAGCAGCAGGGCGGCGCGAGGCGGGGTGCGCAGGCCTGGGATCGGGTGACGGCACGGCTCTTGCATCGCGGTCTCTCGGGCATCGGAAAACCGACAGCGGTTGTCCCTGTCGCCCGAGCAAGCAAGAACAGGACCATCGAAATCGCCGCCTCCGCGGCGAGGACTGCCAGCCATGAGCACCGAGTTCGGATCGCCAGCCTTCGCGTCGTTGACCGGTCAGCCCTTGCCGACCCTGCCGGCCGGAGGGAGCCCTCCCATCCGTCTGCCCGGCGAGCCGAGGAGCGCGACCGTGGGCGCCGGCCCGGCCTCGGGTTTGGCCGCGACCGCGGGCGCGGGTGCGGGCGGGCGAGCCTTCGCGGCGATGGTCGATGCCGCGCGCGGGCGCATCATGTCGCGCGAGGCCGCCCCGACACCCATGGCCGTGCGTGTGGCCGCCGGCGACACCCTGTCGCATCTGGTGCGCGATCACCTCGAGCGCATCGGCCGTCCGGCGACGGGCGGCGCCCAGCTGGCGAGCCTGGTGCGTCAGGTGGCCGATGCCAACGGCATCGCCGATCCCGATCGCATCCAGGTCGGCATGCGCCTGGATCTCGGCGTGCTCGGACAGCCGGTACGTGCGACGGCGGGCCTGCCCGCTGCCGCCGGGATCACGAGCGCCGCGGGTACCGCACCGGCCAGCGCCAGCGCTGCCACGCCGGTCACCACGCCCGCCGTGCGGGTCGCGGCCAGCGCACATCCGGTGCTCGACCAGACCCTGCAGCGTGCCGTCGACAAGGGCTTCCTTCCGGAGTCCGACCGGCTGCGCGCCCGCGAGAGGGTGCTGCAGATGGCCCGCGCCTTCGGCTTCGAGCCCGACGACTTCGCGCGGGTCGCGCTGATGGAGAGCGACGGCCTGAACCCGAAAGCGAGCAACGGCCGCTGCCACGGGATCATCCAGTTCTGCGAGGGTCCGGCCCGGGGCGCGGCGAGCGTCGGTCTCGAGGGGCGCGCCGCCGCGATCCTCGACCGGGGGGTGCTCGAGCAGCTCGAGCTCGTCGACCAGTATTTCCGCGATGTCGGCCTGCAGCGCCTCGGGCCTCGGGTGTCGCTGGCCGACCTCTACCTGACCGTGCTCACCCCGGCGGCGCGTGCGGTGCGCGGCGTCACCGAGCCGCTCGGCATCCCTGGCGTGCAGGCGCGCGCGCTGCACGAGGCGGGCGATCGCAACCGTCCGATCACCCGGGCCTCGCTCACCGACGGGCTGCTGCGCCACGCCAGCCTGCGCCTGGACGAGCCGCCGGTGGCCGGCAAGGCGACGTTGCCGCAGCGGCAAGTTCTTGCCGCGGGTGCCGCTTACCGGCATGTCGCCCTGCTGCAGGGCCCGGCGCTGCGCCGCGAGCCGGAGGGATTCTGATCATGCGAGCGGCCGGGCGGCATGGCACGCGACTTGCACGAGGGCCTTGCCCGGGCGTGCGCGCTTGCCGCCCCGGCCGTCGGATTTCCGACAGGAGAGGCACCCGATGAACACGATGAAGCTGAACTTCGGCATCCACGAGGAGGCACTGACGCTCAAGAGCCAGCGCCTGGAGCTGCTCGCGCGCAACATCGCCAACGCCGACACGCCGCACTTCAAGGCGCAGGACCTCGACTTCAAGGCGGTGCTCTCCCGCTACGAGGGGGGGCCGCGGCCGATGGCCGCGACCCATGCGAGCCATGTGCCCTTCGCGCCCGACACCCTGCCGGCGGGTGTTCGCTTCCGGATTCCCTTCAACACCGCCTTCGACGGCAACACCGTCGAGCTGAGCGTCGAGCAGGCCCACTACGGCAAGGCCTCGGCCGACTACCAGGCCACGCTCAGCTTCCTGGAGAGCCGCGTCAGCGGCATCCGCAAGGCCCTGCGCGGAGACTGAGATGGCCCTAGACAACATCATCGGCATCGCCGGCAGCGCGCTGAACGCGCAACTCACGCGGATGAACGCCACCGCGTCGAACCTCGCCAACGCCTCCACCGTCAGCGGCAAGGAGCAGGAGGCCTTTCGCGCCAAGCGCGCGGTCTTCAAGGCGCTGCTCGACGAGCGGATGACCACCGCCGCCGCGCCGCACGTGGGCGGCGTGAAGGTCGACCGCCTGGTCGACGACCCGGCACCGGTCGAGAAGGTCTTCGCCCCGGACAACCCGCTCGCCGACCGCGACGGCTTCGTCTACCAGTCCAACGTCAACGAGGTGGCCGAGATGGTCGAGATGATGAGCGCGGCCCGCGGCTACCAGAACAACGTCGAGGTCATCAACACCGCGCGCCAGCTGATGATGCGCACGCTCGACCTCACCCGCTCCTGAGCCGCCGGCATCCCGCGCGCCCCCCATGAGCACCTCCCTGCTGCCCACCGCGCTCGCCCCGGCCGCCGCCGCGAGCCCGACGCCCGCCACGGCCACCGCGGGCAACGCCGCACGCCCGGCCGCCGGCAACCTCGCGACCATCCCGCGCTCGTCCACGCCGGCGCCCCCCGAGCCGCTGGCGATCGGCGCGACCGACAAGATGGACCGCTCGGCCTTCCTCACGCTCTTCACCACCCAGCTGATGAACCAGAACCCGCTGGATCCGGTGAAGAACGAGGCCTTCGTCGCGCAGCTCGCGCAGTTCTCGCAGCTCGAGGCCACCACCAACATGGCCGACTCGCTCGCCGCGCTCACCAGCTCGCTGCAGGGCGATCGCCTGATGGCCGGCGCGGCGCTGATCGGCCGCAAGGTCGCCTCGCCCAGCGGCCAGGCCACGCTCGGCGAGAGCGGTGGCGTGAGCGGCGTGGTCTCGGTGCCGCAGGGCGCGAGCTCGGTGCGCCTCGATGTCTTCGATGCCACCGGCCGCAAGGTGCACAGCCGCGAACTCGGTCGTCAGGCGCCTGGCGAGGTGCTCGTGGGCTGGGACGGCAAGGATGCGAACGGCGCGCGCATGCCCGCGGGCCGCTATCGCGTCGTGGCCACCGTCGACAGCTTCGGCCAGATCACGCAGCTGCCGATCGGCACCCCCGCCACGGTGCGCAGCGTCGCCTACAGCCCGGCCGAGCAGGGCCTGGTGCTCGAACTCGACGACGGGGCGCTGGTGCCGCTGTCGCAGGTGCGCCGCATCGACGGCTGAGCGTCGGACGCCGCCATCCCTCTTCCCGCAGGAGACCCCTCGCCATGTCCTTCTACACCTCGCTCACCGGCCTGAATGCCGCGACCACGCAGCTCGGGGTCACCAGCAACAACATCGCCAACGTCGGCACCACCGGCTTCAAGCGCTCGCGTGCCGACTTCGGCGACATCTTCGCGACCTCGCCGCTGCAGCGGGCGGCCTCGGTGATCGGTCAGGGCGTGGCGCTGAAATCGGTCACGCAGGAATTCAGCCAGGGCAACATCCAGTTCTCGGCGAGCTCGCTCGACATCGCGATCACCGGCGACGGCTTCTTCACGCTGAAATCGGCCGACGGCCTGCAGGATCTCTACACCCGCAACGGCACCTTCATCCTGAACGACGACTTCGCGGTCGTGAACTCGGCCGGCCAGTCGCTGATGGCCGCGGCGGTCGACTCCAGCGGCAAGGCCGACCTCGGCAACATGCGCAAGCTGATCGTGCCGCGCGCCACCACCGGCGACGCGCGCGAGACCACCAGCATCGATCTCGGCCTGAACCTGCCGGCCGATGCCGCGGTGATCACGACCGCCTTCGACCCGAAGAACCCGGCCAGCTACAACCTGACCACCGCGGTCACGGTCTTCGACCAGGGCGGCAACGAGTACCTGGCCAATGTCTATTACGTGAAGACGCAGCGCGCGAGCCCCGCCGACCCGACCAACAAGTGGCAGACCCATGTGTTCATCGGCGACACCAAGCTCGATGAACTCCTGGTGCAGGCCACCAGCAGTGCGGGCGAACTGCTCTACGTCAACAAGTACGGTCAGGTGAAGGCCGAGTCGCAGATCGAGCCGCAACTGATCGCGCGCGGCGTGACCAAGCTCTACAACCTCGACGACCTGAAGAACCGCGTGGCCTCGGTGCCGGCCGAGTACACCGGCGAGACCCTGGCCCCGGCCGACGTCACGAAGTTCAAGAGCGGCACCTACAGCATCTACGACACGCTGGGCACCACCGCCGGTCCCAAGGGCATCAGGTTCACGCTCAATGTCGATGACTCGCCCACCGCTGTCGACATCGATCTCTCGGACCTCTACGCGCAGGGCGCGAGCCCGCTGAGCGGCGTGGAGCTCGCGCGCATCCTGGAGGCGCGCATCAACAAGGCCTATGGCGACCAGCGCACCTTCAACCTGTCGTCGCTGAAGGACGGCACGGTGGCCACCAAGGTGAACCTCTTCAAGGTGAAGCTGGGCACGGTCGAGAAGGACATCGCGATCACCATGGCGGGCACCGACGATCTCGCCAACCTGAGCACCGCGCGCCTGCAGACCCTGATCAACGATGCGCTGAAGGATGCCACCAACGGCTTCGGCAACGTGGGCACCACCACCACGCCGGCGCTGACGGCGAGCTACTCGCCCGCGCTGCAGAGCTTCCTGTTCACCGCCGCCACCGGCGAGGAGGTGGCGGTCAAGGCCTTCGGCAGCACGACCACCAACGAGCTCTTCGGCCTGAGCGGCAACTACGCCACCGTGGATGGCGAGACCGGCAGCTACGGCGGCAAGGCGATCCCGAACGGCGACACCATCCGCGATGACAACTCCAACTACGCGCTGAGCGATCAGCGCTACGGCATCCGGGTGCGATTCGACGATACCGCCGGCACCTTCAGCATCCTGTCGGGCACCACCGGCGACAACTCCTCGGTCGAGATTGTGGCGCCGCCCACCACCGATACCGCCGCGACCGACGCCTTCACCAACTTCAAGGCGATCTTCAAGCTCAAGGAAGGCATCAAGGATGCCGAGACCGCGCCCACGCGTGGCGTGCTGTCATCCCCGGCGAAGGTGACCGGCACCACCATCGGGGTGAACCTCGACAACAAGTTCCGCCTCACCGCCGAGACCAACAAGTTCACGGTCACGGTCGATAACGTCACCGGCCTGATCGAGATGCCGATCGGCCAGGACTTCACGAAGGAGAGCTTCCGCGCGCTGCTCGAGCAGCGGATCAACGCGCTCGAGGACGCCAACGGCCGCACCGTCAATGGTGTCAATGTCGAGTTCGTCACGCAGGGCACCGCGAACGTGCTGCGCTTCACCTCCGGCACGCAGGGCGACGATTCCTTCCTGAAGATCACCGGGCCGAGCTTCTGGGGCCTGAACAATCTGGCGAGCGCGCGCGGCACCACCGAGCGGTGGATCGCGCCGCCGCAGGCCGAGAACGCGGAGGGGGTGGCGCTCTATGTGGATCGCGACGGCAACGAGACCGTCGAGGCGGGCGACTTCTCGGAGGACGGCACCCGCGACCTCTGGACCGCGATCCACCTCGACAAGGGCGAACTCACCTTCGACGCCGGCGGCAACCTCGCGTCGCCGCGCACGCCGATCGCCTTCCGTCCGAACACCATCGGCGAAACCGGCGCGACGCTGCAGTTCTCGATCAACTATGAAGGCTCCACGCAGTACTCGTCGGGCTTCGCGGTGCTTGCGCAGAGCCAGAACGGCCGTCCCGAGGGCGACCTGATCGGCCTGAACATCGCCGACGACGGGCTGGTCTCGGCCAACTACTCGAACGGCACGCAGCGCAACCTCGCGAAGATCGTGCTCGCGAACTTCACCGCGCCCACCGGTCTGCGCCAGCTCGGCGACAGCGCCTATCTCGCGACCTCGCAATCGGGCGCCGTGAGCCTCGGCGAGGCCGGCACCGCCGGCTTCGGCACGATCCGCGCCGGCGCGCGCGAGCGGGCCAACGTCGACCTCACACAGGAGCTGATCGAGCTGATCACCTCGCAGCGCAACTTCCAGGCCAACGCGAAGGCGATCGAGACCAACAACACGCTGACGCAGACGATCATCAACCTGCGTTCCTGACCGGGGCTGAACGATGGACAAGCTGGTCTTCAACCCGGCGGCCACGATTCGCGAGCAGGGTCTGGTGCGCCAGCGGCTGGTGCACGAGCTCGTCAACACCGCGACCGTCGGTTTCAAGCGCGACTTCGAGCTCGCGCTGCGTTCGGTCAAGGTCGACGGCGGCGGCTTCGACACGCGTCACCAGGCGCAGGGCATCTCGAGCGACCGGGTGCTGATGACACCCGGACCGCTGATGGTCACCGGCCGAAACCTCGACATCGCGATGGAGAAGGAAGCGGTGATGGTTGTGAGCGCGACCAACGGCGAACTTGCGTTCACGCGCCGCGGCGATCTTCGCATCGCGACCGACGGCACCACGCTGGTCACCGGCAGCGGCCACATCGTGCAGGGTCGCGACGGCCCGGTGCGGGTGCCGCCGGGCTTCCGGATCCGCATCTCGCCCGACGGCACGGTGTTCGGTGCCGACCCGGCGCAGCCTGGCGCCGAGCCCAACCAGGAGGTCGACCGGATCGCGCTGCGCGATGCGTCGCGCACGCCGCTGTCGCGGCGCGTGGATGGCCTGTTCAAGGTGGCCGGCCAGCCGCCGGGCACCGACATCGTCAACGGCCCGGAGCCGCCGATGCTCACGCCGCAGGCACTCGAGGGCAGCAACATGAACCCGGTCGCGGCGATGACACGGCTGATCGACCATGCGCGCAGCTTCGAGGCGCAGATCCGCGTGGTCAAGGAAATGAAGGACATCGACGTGTCGGGCGCGTCGATGATGAAACCCGTCTGAATCCGCCGGACACCGGCAACCCCAACGGAGAAGCGACGATGGATGCGTCGATGTGGATCGCCAAGACCGGGCTCGACGCGCAGCAGATGCGCATGTCGGTGATCTCGAACAACCTGGCCAACGTCAACACCAACGGCTTCAAGCGCGACCGCGCGGTGTTCGAGGACATGCTCTACCAGAACATCCGGCAGCCGGGCGGCCAGACCCGGGTCGACGCGCAGGCGCCCACCGGGCTGATGGTGGGCACCGGCGTGCGGGTGGTGTCGACCGAGAAGTCGCACCAGCAGGGCGGCATGGTGTCGACGAAGAATGCGCTCGATGTGGCGATCACCGGCGACGGCTTCTTCCAGATCTCGCAGGCCGACGGCACGATCGCCTACACCCGCGACGGCAGCTTCAAGCTCTCGAACACCGGGCAGGTGGTCACCGCCAACGGCTCGCTGCTGCAGCCGCCGATCACGGTGCCGCCCAATGCCGCCAGCCTCAGCGTGGGCCAGGACGGCACGGTGTCGGTCGAGATCGCCAATGGCGGCGGCTCGCAGAACATCGGCCAGATCCAGCTCGCCCGCTTCATCAACCCGGCGGGGCTGCAGGCCATCGGCCAGAACCTGCTGCGCGAGACCGTGGCCAGCGGTGCGCCGCAGGTGGTCAACCCCGGACAGAACGGCGCCGGCGTGCTGCAGCAGGGGCTGCTCGAGGCCTCGAACGTGAATGTGGTCGAGGAGATGGTCAACATGATCGAGACCCAGCGTGCCTACGAGATCAACTCGAAGGCGATCGCCGCGGTCGACGGCATGCTGCGCTTCCTGAACAACAACCTGTGAGGCCATGGTGACGATGGCATGGTTCCCCATGGCGGGGCGCGTGCGAGCGGCGGCCTTGCGGCTCAAGTCTGGCCGCCTGGTGTCGAATCCTCCTGCATGGAGCATCTCGGGACTGCGTGTGCGGGCGGCGCTTGTGCTCGCCTGCGCGCTTGCCGCGGGCGGCTGCGCCAATGCGCCGCTCGCGCCCGCGCTCGGATCCAGCCAGGCCTTCGAGCCGGTGTACCCGATCGCGCCCTCGCCGACGCGGCAGGCTACCGGCAGCATCTACAACGGTCGTCAGAGCGATCTCTGGTTCGGCCGGGGCCGCGCCTTCCAGGTGGGCGACGTGATCACGGTGCTGCTCAGCGAGTCCACGCAGGCGGCGCGCCAGCAGAGCGCCAATGTCTCGCGCGAGGCGACCAACGAGGGCACGCCCACCGGGCTGTCGGGCAAGATCGGCAGCCTCGCCACCGCGCTTGGCGGCATCAACCTGAATGCGACCAAGATCGACAGCCAGGGCACCGGTACCGCCGATCAGCGGGCAAGCCTCACCGGCTCGATCTCGGTCACGGTGGTCGAGGTGCTCGCCAACGGCAATCTGCTGGTACGTGGCGAGAAGCAGCTCGGCCTGGCCGAGGGCACCGAGGTGATCCAGGTCAGCGGCATCCTGCGGCCCGAGGATGTCTCGCGCAACAACCTCGTCCAGTCGCGCCGGCTGGCCAACGCCCAGATCGCCTACCGCGGCACCGGCGATCTCGCCAATGCCAGCCGGCCGGGCTGGGGCACGCGGCTGCTGATGAACCTCTGGCCCTTCTGAGGCGAGCCATGCGCGTCTTTCGCGACCTTCGCCTCGTTCGCCGCCTGCTGGGCGGCCTGCTGCTCGCGGCAGCCGCGTTCGCCGCCGCCCCCGCGCATGCCGACCGGGTCAAGGACCTGGTCACGATGGCCGCGGTGCGGCCCAACCTGCTGATCGGCTACGGGCTGGTGGTCGGCCTGCAGGGCACCGGCGACGGCACCGATGTGGCCTTCACCGCGCAGACCCTGCGGGCGATGCTCAGCCGTATGGGCGTGATCATCGATGGGCCGCTCTCCGACTTCGAGACCGGCACCGCCGCGCCCGGTCGCCTCGACATCAAGAACGTGGCCGCGGTGATGGTCACGGCCGAGCTCCCGGGGCTTGCCAAGCCCGGCCAGCGCATCGACGTGAATGTGTCGGCGATCGGCAAGGCGAGCAGCCTGCGCGGCGGCAGCCTGCTGCTCACGCCGCTGCGCGGGGTCGATGGCGAGACCTACGCGCTCGCGCAGGGGGCGCTCAACAGCACCGGCGTCAACGAAAGCGCCGCGGGCTCGCGGGTCAATGTGGGTGTGGCGACCGCGGCGCGCATCCCGGGCGGCGCGCAGGTCGAGCGCATCGTCGACACGCCCTTCGACAAGTCCGATTTCGTCGTGATGAATCTGCGCGAGGTTGATTTCACGACCGCCAACGCGATCGTGCAGGCGGTCAACCAGCGCTTCGGTGAAGGGGTGGCCCGCGCCATCGACGGGCAGTCGCTCGCGCTGCGCGCGCCCACCGACATGAACCAGCGCGTGGCCTTCGTGAGCATGGTCGAGAACCTGGAGGTCACGCCGGGCGAGCCGCCGGCGCGCGTGGTGGTGAACTCGCGTACCGGCACGGTGGTGATCAGCCGCAACGTGCGGGTGACCGCGGCCGCGGTCTCGCACGGCACGATCTCGGTGGCGATCACCGCCACCAACGAGGTCTCGCAGCCGAACCCGCTCGGCCAGGGTCAGACCGCGCCGGTGCAGAACGCCGACATCGCGGTCAACGAGCAGAAGAACCCGATGTTCCTGTTCCAGCCGGGCGTGGATCTGCGCCAGATCGTTGATGCGGTCAACCAGGTGGGGGCGACACCCTCGGCGCTGATCGCGATCCTCGAGGCCCTGAAGAGCTCCGGCAGCCTGCGCGCCGAGCTGATCGTCATCTGACGCGCCGTCCGCGCCAGGCCAGGGAGACCCCCGCATGAAGCCCGACAGCCTCGACGGTCCGCGCAGCTACCTGGATTTCGCCGGTCTGGGCGAGCTGCGTGGCCGGGCCGCCAGTGGCCAGGACCCGAGCGCGCTGCGTCAGGCGGCGCGGCAGTTCGAGGCGCACTTCCTGCAGTCGATGTTCAAGTCGATGCGCGAGGCCACGGTGATCCGCGGCGAGCTCTTCGGTTCGCAGGAGCAGGACACCTGGCAGGACATGATGGACCGCGAGGTGGCCACGCAGATGGCGGGCCGCGGCAGCCTCGGCATCGCCAACCTGATCGAGCGGCATTTCGCGGCCGGGGGCGTCACGCCCACGCTCGCCGACACCCGACGGGTGCTGGAGTCACGCAGCGCGGGGATGCCGCTGCCGATGGCGCCCGCGATGCCCTTGCCGCCCGCGCCGGGCGCGGGCTTTCCGCTCCCGGTGTCCGGCACCGGGCTGCCGCTGTCGCCGCCTGATCGGTCGCGCCGATGAGCGATCTTCTCGGGCTTGGCGGCAATGGCGTGCTCGCCTACCAGCGCGCGCTGGTCACGGTCAGCAACAACATCGCCAACGTCGCCACCGATGGCTACTCGCGCCAGCAGGTCGATCTGCAGTCGCTGCCGGCGCGCAGCACCGGCCGTGGCTATCTCGGCACCGGCGTGGCGGTGTCGGCGGTGCGGCGCAGCTACGACGAGTTCGTCGAGTCGAACCTGCGGCAGGCGGTCAGCAACCTCGAGGGCCAGCAGCCGCTGGTCACCTACACCGACCGCGTGGTCGATCTGCTCGCAGGGGCCGACACCGGGCTGACCACCGCGATGAACCGCTTCTTCGAGTCGGCCCGGGCGATCACGGTCGACCCGGCCTCGCCGATCGTGCGCGCGGCCTTCCTCGGCGAGGCGGGCGCGATGGTCAATGCCTTCAAGGCGCTGAACGCGCAGTTCGCCACGCTCGACGAGGAAACCCGTACCGGGCTCGACACCGCGGTGTCGCAGGTGAATACGCTGGCCGGTCAGCTCGCCATCGTGAACACGCAGCTGCACAAGCAGCCCGAGCTCGCGCGCCAGCCCGCCGAGCTGCTCGACCAGCGCGACCGCCTGCTGCGCGAGCTCGCCACGCATGCGCAGGTGAAGACCGCCTTCGAGCCCAACGGCGAGGTCTCGGTCACGATCACCGAGAGCTTCAGCCGCGGCACCATCGTCGCGCGCGGCGAGGCCTTCGCGCTGTCGAGCTTCCATGTGGAGGCCACCGGCCATGTCGACCTGCAGATCGGCGCGCTCGACGGGCGGCTGCAGGTGCGCACCCGCAGCGGGTTGGCCACCGACGTCGATCGCATCAACCGGCTGATCGAGGAGCTCGCGCTCACCAACCGGCGCCTGCAGGAGCGGAGCACGCTCGATGCGCAGCCGGCGGAGCTGCTCGAGCAGCGCGACCGGCTGCTGCGCGATCTCGACGCGCTGGTGCAGATCGAGTCGCGCTACCAGACCGACGGTCAGGTCACCGTGAGCCTCGGCGGCGATCTCGCCCGTGGCCTGGTGGTCGATCGCGACCGCGCGGTGCCGGTCGGCGGTGTCGAGGTTCCCGACACCGGTCGGGTCGAGCTGCAGCTCGGGCGGCGCTCGCTGCTCGGGGTGTCGGGCGGCGACATCGGCGGGCTGATCGCCTTTCGCGAGCAGGTGCTCGCGCCCTCGCGCTCGCGCCTCGATGAATTCGCGCGCGCCTTCGCCGAGTCGGTGAATAGCGCGCACCGCGGCGGCATCGATGCGCTCGGCCGCCCGGGTCAGGATCTCTTCGAGTTGCCCTCGGCCGGCCGCGTGGCCGACGGGCTGGCGCTGCGCATCACCGATCCGCAGCAGGTGGCGGCGGCCGGCCTGTTTCGCGCGGTGGCGCAGGCTGCCAACCTCGGCACCGCGATCGCGCGGGTCGACTACCGCGAGCCCGCACTCGCCCAGCCACCGGGCATCGCCGGGCTCTACCCGAGCAGCGGCCTGGAATCGGCGCCGCGCACGCTGGACATCGGCCTGAGCCACCGGGTGGTGGGCACGCTGAGCGCAGGCATGCGCGATGCCGCGGTCTACCTCGACCCGGCCAGCGGCCAGTGGCCGCAGGTGCTCACCCGCGACGGCCGGCACCTGCTCGGCAGCAGCCTGTCGGCGCAGCTTCAGCAAGACATCCTCGAGACCGCCGGCATGGATGCCGGTGCGCTCTACGACGACAGCTACCTCAACCGCGACGGCACCGCGCCCGCGCGCATCGAGACCGGTCCGGTCACGCTGCCCTGGCCGGCCAACCTGCCTGCGGGCGCCTTCACGCTGAACGGCACCGCGCTGCCGGCGCTCGAGGCGCCGACCACGATGGCCGAGGTGGTCGGCTGGATCAACAGCGTGGTCGACACCACCGGGGTGCGGGCGAGCGCGAGCGCCGATCGCCTCGTGCTGGTGGTCGAAGCGCCCGCCACCGAGATCCGGCTGGTGCCGGGCACCGGCCCCGGGCCGGGCATGGGCGCACCCGGCACCACGGCCGACCTCGCCCGCCTGGGCCTGCCGCCGCAGGGCGGCATCGCCGGCGCCTATCTCGGCGGCGACTATGTCGTGGGCGCGCTCGCGCGGCCCACCCGGGTGCCGGTCTACGATCCGCGCACCGGCGTGGCGGTGAGCACCAGCATCGCCCCGGCGCGGCTCGACAGCGGCCCGGTGTCGGTCAACTGGGCGAGCGGCCTGTCGGCCGGCGCCTTCACGCTCAATGGCGTGGCGATGCCGGCGCTCGCGCCGCCGGGCAGCGTGCAGGACGTCGCCGCCTGGATCAACAGCACCACCGCGCTCACGAAGGTGAGCGCGCGCGCCGAGCAGCTGATCCGGCTGCCGGCCGATGCGGTCTTCGACGAGAACCTCGCCGGCACGCAGCTCACGCTCACCTCCACCGGCAACGGCACCGCCACCATCACCGCACCCGCCGGCGGCTTTGCCTCGGTGCACACGCTGGCCGAGGCGATCAATGCGCAGGCGGCGATCAGCGGCGTGCGCGCCGATGTTTCGCCACAGGGCGATCTGCTGCTCTCCAACCCCGACGCCGACAGCGTGACCATCGGCGGGCAACTGCTCGCGATCAACGGCAGCTTCGGCGGACAGCTGACTCTGATCGCTCAGGACACCACCACCGACATCCGGCTCACCCCGGGCCCGGGCCTCGGGGCGAGCACCGCGGGCACGCCCTCCGACCTCGCCCGCATGGGCCTGCGCACCGGGGTGCACTGGCTGGGCGAGCTGCCCGAGGACCTGGTGGTGGTGGTGAGCGGCGCGGGCGTGGCCGAGGTCTCGGCCGCCTATCGCAGCGACCCGGCTTTCGATCTCACCGAATCGATGCGCGCGCGCCGCTACCAGGTCGAGTTCCTGAGCGCGAGCCGCTACCTGATCCGCGACGTGACGGGCGGCGCCTACCCCGGCACCACGGTGGCCGAACGGCTCTACGACGCCACCGACCCCGACGCGGTGATCGCCTACCGGGGCCTCGAGATGCGGCTGTCGGGCGCGCCGGTCAAGGGTGACCGCTTCATCATCGACGGCAACCGCAGCGGCGTGGGCGACAACCGCGCGATGCTCGCGCTGGCCACGCTCGACGAGGCCGCGCTGCTGCCCGGCGGGCTCACGATTGCCGAGGGCTACCTGCAGCATGCCAGCCGCGTGGGCGCGGTCTCGCGCCAGGCCGGCATTGCGACCCAGGCGCTCACGGTGGTGCGCGACCAGGCGGTGCAGGCGCGCGAGGCGGTGGCTGGCGTGAATCTCGACGAGGAAGCGGCCGACCTCATCCGCCTGCAGCAGGCCTACCAGGCCAACGCCCGCGTGATGCAGGCCGCCACCACGATGTTCGATACACTGCTGGCGATCCGCTGACGCGGCCGCTGCGGGAGCCTCGGATGAAGGTCTCGACCTCCTATTTCTACGACCGATCGACCCTCGGCATCACCGAGGCGCAGGGTCGCCTGGCCACGACGCAGGCCAAGCTGGCTTCCGGCAAGCAGCTGGTGGCGCCGAGCGAGGATCCGGACAGGGCGCTGGCGATCGACCGCGTGAACGGCGCCATCGCCAGTCAGGAGGCGCTGCGCGAGCGGCTCGACACCGTGCGGGCCCGCATCGACGCCCAGGAAACCGCGCTCGGTTCGGCGTCGTCGATCCTGGCGCGTATCAAGGAGCTCGCGCTGCGCGGGGTCGACGACACCCTGAGCCCGAGCAACCGCGATGCCATCGCGCTCGAGATGGAACTGCTGCGCGAGCAGATGGTCACGCTTGCCAACAGCCGCGACGACGGTGGCGCCTACCTTTTCGGCGGCTCGGCGGTCGGTGCGCCGCCCTTCCAGGGCGAGGGCGATGCCGTCAGCTACCAGGGCGACCAGACCCCCGGCTGGCTGGTCAACGGTTCGCAGCAGCTGCTGGAATTCAACCGGGCGGGCACCGCCGCCTTCAGCCGGGTGGTGCGCACCACCGAGGGTGTGGCGCAAGGCGTGCCCTTCTTCGACGTTCTCGATCAGCTCGCAGCCGCGGTACGGGGCTCGGATCGCAGCGGCATGCAGCGCGGGCTGGGTGAGCTCGACCAGCTCGCGCGGGCCAACACCATCGCACTGGTCGAGATCGGTGCGAGCGGTGCTGCGCTCGACAACCAGGTGTCGCTGGTCGAGGAGAGCGTGTTGCGCCTGAAGACCGCGCGCTCCGGCCTCGAGGATCTCGACTATGCCCAGGCGATCGCGGCGATGAACAAGGAGATGACCTCCCTGCAGGCGGCGATCACCAGCTTCGGCAAGATCGCGCAGCTCAACCTCTTCAACCTGGTCGATATCTGATGAGCGGGTTGCCGTGCGCGGCGTTCGGGCGCCCGACGCGGCGCCCGCCCGGTCAGGCGGCTCAAGTTCCGGCCACCCGCGTCGATCCTCCGCCATATGACTGACAACATCATCGGGGCGTTGGGCGCGGGCTCGGGCGTCGATACCCGCAAGCTCGCCGAGAGCCTGGTCGACGCCGAGCGCGCGCCACGCAAGGCGCTGATCGACGCCAAGCTCGAGCGCGCCGAATCGCGCATCTCGGGCTACGGCGCGGTGCGCTTCGCGCTGTCCTCGCTGAAGGACGCCTTCGCCGCGCTCAACGACACGAGCGATTTCGCGTCGATCACCAGCCGCAACAGCCAGCCCGCCGCGCTCGGCATCACCGCGGGTCCGCTTGCGCGCCCGGGCAGCTACACCGTCGAGGTCAGCGCGCTTGCGAGCGCACAGCGCAGCGCAAGTGCCGGCTTTGCCAGCGCCTCCACGGCGCTCAACGCTGCCAATGCCGGCGCGGCCTTCGACCTCACGGTCTCGGTGAACGGCGGCGCTGCGCAGACCATCAGCGTCACCGGCGCCACCGTGCCGCCGGCCACCACGCCGGCGGGGGTCACGGTGGCCGATGTGGTGCGGGCCATCGACGATGCCGGTCTGGGCCTGGATGCCGAGCTGGTGAACGTGGGCGGGGCCTCGCCGTACCGCATCGTGGTCACCGGCGCCACCGGCGCGGCGGCCGGCTTCACGCTGACCAGCGCCGCCGCCGACCTCGACTTTGCCACCGGGCTTTCCACGGCAACCGACGCCTCGCTCACCGTCAACGGCATGGCCGTGAGCAGCGCGAGCAACAGCCTGGTCGACGTGGTGCCCGGCGTCACGCTCGAGCTCTACAGCCCCACCACCGCGGGCACGCCCGCCCGTGTCGATCTCAGCCGCGACACCAGCGGCGTGCGCCAGAAGATCGAGGCGCTGGTCAGCGCCTACCGCGACTTCGAGGACACCCTCACGGTGCTCGGCGATCGCGACAGCACGGTCGAGGAATTCGGCGGCGCGCTCGCCGGTGACCAGCTGGTCAGCACGCTGCGCGGCCAGTTGCGTTCGATGCTGCTCGACACCTCGAGCTCGCCCGGCAGCACGATCACTGCCGGGCGCGATATCGGCCTGTCCTTCGACCGCGACGGTGTGCTGCAGCTCGACAGCGCCAGGCTCTCGCAGGCGCTGCAGTCGAACTTCGATCAGGTGGTCACGGTCTTCACCGCGAACGCCGAGGGGCAGAGCGTTTTCAGCCCGGCGGCGGGCGGCGTGGCCGGCGATGCCGTCAAGCGCCTCGACCGCATGCTGCGCAGCGACGGTCTGGTGGCGCGCAACACCGCGGCCGCCCGCGACGAGGTCGGCCGCCAGCAGGCCGCGCTCAAGCTCCTCGAGGAGCGCATGAGCGGGCTGCTCGAGCGCTACACCCGGCAGTTCTCGATCATGGAATCGATCGTCGGCGATGCCACCAGCCTGCGCACCAGCCTTGAGGGTAGCTTCGAAGGGCTGATGGCGATGTACACCCGCAAGTAGTTACGCGGGCGCTGGTCTGGCAGCCGGGCCGTTGTCCACCTGCCCGGCCGCTGTCGAGCCGGTGAGCCCGACCCGGTGGTAGCCCGTCCCCGGCCGATTAAAGTTTTCAGCGGTCGCGTCGAGTCTCCGTTCACAGGCAGGTTTTTCCTGCTCACGGTCGGAGGTCATCCATGTCCGCAGACACCAGTGGCATCGGCGCAGCCGCACGCGCGGCGTCGCCCATGCCCAAGTCGTCGAACGCCGTGCCGTCTGGCGGCGCGGCGCCCCGGACCGCGCCCGCTGCGAACATGCCGGGCGCCGGGAGCGCGCGCGCGGTCGAGCTGCGCCCGCCCGAGAAGGTCGACGTGGGTTTCGACGCGGGCGAGATGCGCGCCAACCTCGAGGAAGCGGTTGCGCGCCTGAACGAGCAGGCCCGCCGCAGCGCGCGCAACCTGAACTTCAGCATCGACGAGGTCGCCGATCGCACGGTGATCACGGTGCGCAGCTCGCAGACCGGCGAAGTGGTGCGCCAGATTCCCAACGAGGTGGTGATCAAGCTTGCGCATCACCTCGAGTCGATGAAAGGCCTGCTTTTCGACGGCGCCGTCTGAAAAAAGCCGTTGAGTTCGCTCAAGTTGCGCGATCTTCTTCCGAGTCTGTCTGCAGAGGGGCAGCGAATGCGAAAGCAGGCCCCGACGAATCACCGCCCGGCCCGTGTCGCGACGAGCGAACGGCAAGGCGCCCGTAGATCGAGTCTGAATCTCAAGCCAGGAGTTTCGACATGACCGTCGTCAACACCAACGTCAAGGCGCTCTTCGCCCAGAACGCGCTGTCCATCAACAATCGCACGCTGAACAAGGCGATGCAGGAACTGTCGACGGGCGTGCGTATCAACAGCGCCAAGGACGACGCCGCGGGCCTGGCGATCAGCACCCGGATGAGCGCGAGCCTGCGCGGCATGACGGTGGCGATCCGCAACGCCAACGACGGCATCTCGATGATGCAGACCGCCGAGGGCGCACTCGGCGAGATCAGCAACATGCTGCAGCGGATGCGCGAGCTGTCCGCGCAGGCCGCTACTGGCAGCCTGGCATCGTCGAACCGGCAGGCGCTGCAGGCCGAGCTCGATCAGCTCGTCGCCGAGATCGACAACGTTGCGAAGACAACCAATTTCAACGGCATCAAGCTGCTCGATGGCAGCGCGTCGTCGGTATCGCTGCAAACCGGTGTGAATGAAGGCGACCAGGTTACGGTCGAGATCGAGGCAGCTTCGAGCAAGACGCTCGGGCTGCAGGGGATGCGGATCGAGGGGCAGGTCACCAGCGGGCGGGTGGGCGCCTCGCTCAACGCGCTGGCCGTCGACGATGTGCTGATCAACGGCAAGGCTGCC
>Ga0315902_10004334_pt1 | contig 20577 bp, 21 predicted proteins | sample LakEriMetagenome_9_FD_203523 | JGI IMG/M metagenome (GOLD analysis project Ga0315902, IMG submission 203523) | Freshwater fungal communities from buoy surface, Lake Erie, Ohio, United States - Buoy 12 MA117 | ecosystem: Environmental > Aquatic > Freshwater > Lake > Lake biofilm | place: USA... | reverse complement strand
ATGGTAGAGGGTTCTGGTATAAATGATAGTATTCACCGATTTATTGAATTTGATTATCGTTTTCATCAAAAATTTTTTGAAAAAAACTTTCAAATCTTTCATGGTTGTTATACAAAAGAACCATTTGGATATGCAATATTTGATGCAATTGATAATGGAAAATTACCTATATTACATACGGATTGGATGAAGGAAATCAAATATCGTTATAGAGCAATTAATAAAGAACAATTCCACTATCAGTATTTAAGAATATTGGAAGATGATTTTGAAAAAAATAAAAAACAATTTGACCGACTTAAAAAAGGGTTACAAAAATATACAGATAAACAAAAATGGGTTACTGAAATATGCAATTGCTTAATGATATACTAATTCAACAATATCTTTCTAACAATCATAAATTCGATGAGAATGGTAATATGATTTTAGAACCTGTTAAGTACCGTTGGACACATGGTGCAACCGATTTACATCTGGGTGATGGACTGATGATATATTCTCTCATTCAATTCAATAGAGCAAAAATATGCGTATGTATTGGAACAGGAGGAGGGTTTATACCACGTATTATGACGCAAGCTCGTAAAGACCTTTGGGAACAAAAAATATTTGAAGGAAATAATTCCGCGGAATGGGGTGATATTGGTACTACAATTATTATAGATGCTTCTAATGGTGTTGGTGGATTTACTGATTGGACTGATGAGAATTCTTTTTTAAGACAACATTTTTCTCCGCAAGTTATTTTAGAAACATCAGAAAGAGCATTTTATGATTACTTTATAAGACAAGATATTAAGATAGATTATTTACACATAGATGGTGACCATTCATATGAGGGCGTAAAAAAAGATTTTGAATTGTATTCAACAATTATGTCAGAAAATGGAATTATTACAATTCACGATACTGACCAAAATTATCATAATACATTTTTAGTTCCTGATAATCAGAAAGAAAATTTCGATTCTTTTGATGGGCCTGCTAAATTTATTAAAGAATTAGAAAATAATACTGAATGGAATTTGGTAAATTTAAAAAACTTTCGTATGTTTGGTACAAAACCAACAACAACAGGATTAACAATACTTACTAAAAAATAAATGGAAAATATAAAAGTAAATATAGAAGATATAAAAAGGTATCAGGAAAGAAAAAGAAAAATACGATTAGTTACAGTAACTGGTGCAAGGGTGGATACTTTGGAGTATATGATAAATCATTATTGGGATTTGGTTGATGAAATTCATATAGCAGTATATGTTGTAAAAAATAATCAGTATGATGCTGTCAAAGAAATAACAGATAGATATAGTGATAAAATATTTTTATATAAACATGATGATGACCAAGAATATAATTGGGAAACTGTGACAGCTTTATATAATGAAATAAAAAACAAATATCCAAATGATTGGTGGATAATTTCAGATGATGATGAATTTCACATATATTCAAAACCGTTAAAAGAAATTATAAATGATTGTGATGAGAATAATTGGCAAATAGTTAGAGGAGGTTTTATTGATAGAATAGGGCAGGAAGGTGAATTTAAAGCAATAAAACCATTTCAGTATAATGAAAGTATATTTAGTCAGTTTCCATACGCAGGTTTTTTTAGATACCCAATGAGTGGAGCTTGTCCAAATAAAATTTGTATAGTAAAAGGAAATGTAGAAATAACAGCTGGACAACATTACGCTAAAATAAACGACCATACAACTTGGAGATGGCAAGGTTGGAATCATCCGTATATAGCACCTGTTAATGAGTATAATGTTCAGGTACACCATTTCAAATGGGATAAAACAGTTATAGATAGAATTAAAAAAGTGGCAGATATTAAACAAGATTACGCATATTCGGATGAATATTGGAAAATGTATAAATCTATTCGTAGTAATAATTTTGAAATAGATTTATCTAATAGAGATTATTATTTTGAATATTGCCCTGTAGCTAACTATGAAAGTTATAAAGGTTGGAAGAAATTATTTAATAAAATTATATCTATATAAAAGGTTATATGCAAGATAAAAAGTTATGTATAATTGTACCATATGCTGATAGAAAAGAAGAAATGTATACCTTTATTGGTCACATGGAGTACTTTCTAAAAGATAAAGTAGATTATGAAATTCATATAATTGAACAGCAAGATGCTGATGTTTATTTTAACTACGGAAAGCTTTGCAATATAGGATTTGATATATGTGCAGAAAAAGCTGATTATGTTGTTTTCCACGATATAGATGTTTTACCAAAACAAGAATTGTGTGATTATTCATACACACACTATCCAACACATATGTGCACAAATCTAAAACCATATGCAAATTGGATAGGTGGAGCATTCAAAGTAAGGAATGAAGACTTTATTAAAGCAAATGGATTTAGTAATGATTATTGGGGTGGAGTATTTCATTGGGAAGATTTTCTTTATAGATTAAATAAGCACAATCTTTTACCAGTAAAAAGATTTTTTACAAAAGATATTTACAAACCACATAGATTGATTGATACTAAAGAGATGAACAAATTTAGTAAAAAGACTGTATACCCCTTTGTATCAGACCAAAATAATTGTGCGTTTATAAAATCAAATAAAAAAACAGATTATCTTTTTGAAGATTCATTTACAATATCAATGAACGTTTGGATAAATGATGACCAATCTACAAACGGATGTATAATTGGTAAGCAAGGATATGATATGGGTCTTTTTATTATGGAAAATAAAGCCATATCGGTACAACTTTGGGGAGATGATAATCAACTATACAATATATGGTATGAACATAGAAATAGAACAAATCAATGGATTCATTTGGCTGTAAAGGTTGATATGGATTATAAAAAAATTACACTTTATATTGATGGAGATACGGTTGCATGGGCAGAAGCACCGGAAATGTTGATGGACTTTAGAGGTAAAGACCTTTGGATTGGTAGTATGGCATTTAAGAATTGTTTTGAAGGAAAAATATCAAATTTACTTTGTTTTGATTATGCATTAAGTGAATCGGAAATAGAAAGACTATATGTGGATGGTTACAAAAATGAGGAAGAAACTATTAACACAAACTTTGAAGCAATAATTGATATTTCATTTAATAAAAAATTTGGAGATTTTTATGTAGATGAATCAAAATCAAAATCGCATGCTAGATTGATTTGTACAGGATTACATCAGAAAGTTTATTCAGAAGATATAAAATTATCATATGAAACGAATATGCCGGAACAACAATTGGGCAGGTATGAAATTTTAGAAGGAACTGAAAAATTCAAAAAATTTGAAGCATATGGTTGGGAAGAACAAGATGGTAATTTTTTAGAAAATGAAAAAATATTCTTTTACGAAATAGCAAATAATACACTTAATACTGATAATTTTGGATTAAACACATTATCGTATGATTTGTACAAAACAGAAAACATAAAAAACAATGTATATTTTCATTCAATTAAAATTTAAATAAAATGGCAAAAATTAAACTACAGGAAACAGAAGCACCACAACAATCACAATCTACGGATTTGGAATCTATTGTGTTAGAAACAAGAAAAGTAAAAGCATTAGAAAAGATTGCAAATTCATTAGATGCTCTTACTATTTGGTTCGAAGAAATTGATAAAAAAGAGTGGGGTGAAAGATTGGCTTGGTATCTTTACGAATTCCATAACATTGCTAAAGCAAAAGTGGGTGATGTACAGGTAGAAGAAAAAGTTGAAGAAACGCCTCAACCTGCACCACCAAGAAAAGTAAGACCTAAAAAAGATATAGAAACCGTCTAATAAATGAAATTAGGAGTAATTGTACCATATAGAGATAGACCTGCTCACTTAAAAAAGTTTACTCAACATACATTCGATTATTTAAAAAAATCCAATACGGAGTTTGAAATAATTGTTGTTGAACAAATTGATGATAAACCATTTAATAGAGGAAAGTTATTAAATATTGGTTATTTAAAAGCCAAAGAATTAGGATGTAATTACATTGTATTTCATGATGTAGATATGCTTCCATTGGAAGTAGATTATTCATATTCAGAAGTACCATTACACCTTGCTACTAATTTTGATTTAGAGTATGAGAAAGCCAAAAACCTTGAGTTTGATGATTACTTTGGCGGAGTTACTATGATGTCAAATTCTACATTTGAAACAATCAATGGATATTCTAATTTATATTGGGGTTGGGGATTTGAAGATGATGATTTATTGTTTAGATGTGCCGAAAAAAATATTTTATTAGATAAAAAAGTTATAGGAAAAAAAGAAGTTAAAAAGGTATATGGATTGTATTTTAATGGTAAATCTTCTTACATAAAAATACCTAAAAAAGATTTGCTAAACTTTGAAAACGATTTATCAATATTAGTATCATTTAAACCCGATGAAATAGTATCAAGTCCAATGAAAGAGTATGATGAGTATACAGCATTCTCTATTCCAGGATATGATACAAATATATCATATAATTCTTTTAGAAGATATAAATGTGATATTTGGGATGAAGAAAATAAAGCAACATCCATAAATTCAGAAATACTTACTAATCATTTTACACAATTATGTTTAGTTTGGGATTCGAAAAAATCAAAACTTTCTTTTTATAAAGATGGTGAAATTATAGAATCAAAAATCATAGATAAAAAAATATTAGATTATTCAAATCAAGAATATTTTTATATTGGAGTAGGAGACCCTAATAGGCAAGATAATAACAATTATTTCTATGGTGTTATATCTGAATTTGCTATATACGGAACAGCTTTAAAAGAAAAAGAAATAATAGTATTATCCGAAAATGTTTTAGAAAATTCTTTACTTGAAAATTTTAGAGGATATAAATCCGCTAATCAATTAAAATTATATTATGATTTTAAATTTTATAAAAATAATAAATTGATTGATTTAACGGGTAATGAAAATTATGGAGAAATAAATAATTGCCATTTTGTAAAAGTAAATGAATCATTGGGTAGAGAAATTTTTGTACCATATAGAAGAGAAAGTACTTTTAAATTATTATCACATAAACCAAATTCTTGGGATGGTAATAATTGGGTTCATAAAGAAACGAGAATTAATCAATTAAGATTTTTAAATGAAGTAAAAAAGCATCTTTACAATATTGAAATGGATGGATTAAACAATTGTAAATATCAAATTATAAATGATGCATCCTACGAAAAATTACATCACCTTTCAGTTTTATTATAATGAAATTAGGAGTTTGTGTACCATATAGAAACCGAGTAGAACATATGAATACTTTTGTTCCACATGTTACTAGATTTTTAGAAGAACGTGGAATAGAGCATACAATCTATCTTGCACATCAAAACGATGAAAAACTTTTCAACAGAGGACTGATGAAAAATATTGCAGCAAAGCACGCATTTGATGATGGGTGTGATTATATTGTATGGCACGATATTGATATGGTGCCGGAAGATGATAGTTGTGATTACTCTTATAATCCCGACTCACCGAAACATTTGGCAGTTCGTATTTCCCAATCAGATTATGGATTGAAATACCAAGAATACTTCGGAGGCGCGGTATTGTTTACAAAAGAGCAAGTATACAAAACAAATGGTTACTCAAATGATTATTGGGATTGGGGTATGGAGGATGATGACCTTTTTTGGAGATGTGTACAAGAAGGATTAGTTGATAAAAAGAATTTAGACTATAACAAAACAAAAAAAGTCGGTGTGTTTGATGGTAAATCTTCTTACATAAAAATACCAAATCAATCGGATGATAAAATGAGATTGGCATTGAGTCAATGTCATACAATCTCCGTTTTAGTAAAAGCAGACCAGCAAATAGAAAAAGTACCAATATGGTTAATAGGAGATGATAATAGAAAATTTGTAGAATATCCTATTTTTAGGAAACCAGGATTTGATTGGGGATTATCTTTTAACAATAGTAGAGCTTATACTGGAATGATGTGGAACTCACATAGAGAGCACATTTATCAATGGGTTAAACGATATGAGGGTGAGTGGAGTTGGATAACAATGGTTGTAGATTCCAAAAGAAAAAGAATGCATCTATACATTAACGGAAGAGAATCGGATGCAAGAAACGGTATGGGTACTCAATCTCCTGTTAGATATCAATTTGATTTAAAAAGATATGGAAGTGAACCTTTTTATATAGGTCACACACCATCAGTTGCAGGATTTGAACCTAATGCGTTTTTTAAAGGTGAGATTGCTGATATTAAATTTTGGAATAGAGCATTAGAACCGGCTGAAGTTGAATTATTAAATAAACAATACTCTACTAACGGATTACTATTACACTATAACTTTGATGATATTGAAAACGGATACTTAATAGACCAATCCGAATTAAACGATGGATATATCCACAATGTATCATTTGAAGATAGGGATATAACAATTCCTGATGTAGTTTTACCACATAGAAGAGATGGTAAGTTTTTTTGTTTACCACATGAAACGGAAGGATTAATTAATGTTGGTGGTATAGAAAAGTGGGCAAAAGGTGAAACGACTGCAAGAAATGAAAGAAGATATATTCTTCAAATGCAGCAGGGTAAAATAGATTATAAAAAAGATGGTATTAACAATATGAAGTATACATATATTAATACGCAAACAATATTTCAAAAACACAAAATGATAAACGTTCATTGTTAATTATGGCAGAGCAAAAAACATATGTAGAAAATCCAGTTTACTTACGAGTAAAGGATGAATTAAATCAGGTAGGGCCAGGTATGTGCTTGGCAAAGTGGACACAGGTAACGCTACAATTACAAAATGGACATAATCATTCATGTCACCACCCTCGTACACACAAAATTTCAGAAAGTGAGATTAAAAGAAATCCATCCGCACTTCACAATACACGATACAAAAAACTTCGTAGAAAAGAAATGTTACAGGGTGCAAGACCTGTTGAATGTGATTATTGTTGGGGTGTAGAAGATAATTCCGACCGCTTTTCAGATAGAGTTTTCAAATCGGGAGAAAGTTGGTCTTATCCATTTATGAAAGAAATTACAGAATCGGATTGGAGAGATGATTACAATCCAAAATATGTAGAAGTTGCATTTAGTAATGCATGTAACTTTAAATGTTCATACTGCGGACCTGCATTTAGTTCTAAATGGGTTGAAGAAATTGAACAATATGGACACTATCCAACATTAGATAATTTTAATTCAAATGAGTGGTTAAAAGTTGAAGATAAATTTCCAATCCCAGCTAGAGATTATAATCCATATGTAGAGGCATTTTGGAAATGGTGGCCTGATTTATATAGAGACCTTCACACATTTCGTATAACGGGTGGTGAACCACTTATGGCAAAAGATACTTGGAAAGTATTAGATTATATCATCGAAGAACCAAATCCAAATAAAGAATTGAAATTAGCATTTAATTCTAATTTGGGAATACCAACGGAACTTGTAAAAAAGTTTATTGAAAAAATAAAAAGAATTGAAGATGAAGGTAGAGCAAAAGAAATTGTCATCTTTACATCAGTAGATACTTGGGGAGAGCAGGCGGAATATATCCGAACCGGTTTAGAATTTAATAGATTTTGGGACCACGTAAATATGATTTTAACAGCATGTCCTAGAGTTATTATTACATTCATGTCAACATATAACGCATTGAGTGTATTTAATTATGAAAAACTTATTCATAATGTATATGATTTAAAAGATAAATACGCATCAACGGATAGATACTGGAATTCAGCTGTATTTTTAGATTCATCCTATTTAAGATTTCCACTACATCAAACAGTACAAGTATTACCATTTGATTATTCTAAATATATTTTAGACCAATCTAAATTGATTACATATTATGCTGCACCATCATTTAGTCCAGAACATATTGGATATAGTGATGTTGAAGTTCAAAAAGTAAAACGTATTTATGATTGGATGATTGCCCCACAAGATGCAACGCAGCAAATGAAAAACAGATATAGTTTTTACAAATATTTTAATGAACACGATAGACGAAGAGGTACGAATTTTGTTAAAACTTTTCCTGAATTAGAAGAATTTTATAACTTTTGTTCAACAATAAAATTATGAGTTTAAGAGTAAATAAAGATAATATATTTTTTATATTACCAGAAAGTAGATATTCTGTTTCTGATAGAATTGATAGGTATATGGATGAGGATTTTACATTCCATATTACTACAAAAATAATTAAAGAATCATTAAGATTGAAAGAGTCCTTCATGTTTTCTAGGAATGGGATGCATTCTGGTATATCTGCATTTAAAGATGATTGGGGAAATTATACCGTAATATTTACATATTGGTTTAAGGATGAAGAAGGAAACATGAAACCAAAACAATTATACAAATCATTGACCGAAGAAGAAATTGATAATTTCAATGAATATACAATGATATGTGACCACTATGTAGATAGACAAATTTATTGCTATTTTAATGGTGAATATATTGGTTCAATACGATATGAAAAAGATGAAAAATTAAGTTATGAACATGCATTTTTTTGGTTTGGGTGTGGTAGTATGATAGGACCAGAAGAGCATAGGGCATATGGTGAATTTGATTATAAACTATGCTTTTTATTAAATAAAAGAATGGAACCAGCAGAAGTTAATGATATTATAGATTGCTACAAAGATAGATACAGTCATATTGTTTTTAACGATTTAAGAAAATTAAATTATGATTATCCATTAAGAAGCAATTTTGCATTTCTTTGTGATTTTGACCATTACAACAGATATAAAGTTTGGGATGTATCATTTAGTGGAAATTATCCACAATTTTATATAGAACATAATATTTACTTTTAATATGAAAATTTTAGTTACAGGCGGTGCCGGTTATTTAGGGTCGGTTATAGTTGATAAGCTATTAAATAAAGGTTATGAAGTGATTGTTTTAGACAAATTACTTTTTAATCAAACTTCTCTTTTACAATATACATCCAATCCAAATTTTAAATTTATTTATGGAGATGTGAGAAACGAAACACTTTTAGAAAAATTATGCAAAGAGGCTGATACTATCATTCCATTGGCGGCAATTGTGGGATTTCCTGCTTGTGCTGCCGAACCACAATTGGCAAAAGAAATTAATTTTAAACAAATTGTAAACATAGTAAGATTTTCAAAAGGTAAAAAAATTTTATATCCAAATACAAATAGTGGATATGGTGTAGCAAAGGATGAGTTGGTTTGTACGGAGGCATCACCACTCAATCCAATATCAGTATATGGACAAACCAAATGTGAGGCAGAAAACTTTTTACTAGCATCAACAAGTGCAATTGTATTCCGATTAGCAACTGTATTTGGAGTATCACCTAGAATGAGAACCGACCTTTTGGTGAATGATTTTACATATAAAGCAATTACCGATAAATACATTGTAGTATTTGAAAAAACATTTAAAAGAAATTTTATTCACATTGAAGATGTTGCAAATGCATTTCTTTTTATGTTAGAAAATTATGATGAATATAAAGGAGAAGTTTTTAATGTAGGATTAAGTGATGCCAATCTTTCAAAGCAGGAACTATTAGAGAAGATTCAGGAGCATGTAAAAGATTTTGCAGTAGTATATGATGATTACTATGAAGACCCGGATAAACGCAACTATATCGTTTCTAATGATAAAATAGAAGCAACTGGTTGGAAACCTGAATGGGATTTAGATAGAGGTATTAAACAATTAATTCAAGGATATCAAATGATTGTTCCAAAAATGGGAGCAGAATTTAGAAATGGATTTCCTTTAGGTTATGCAAATCAAACATAGTATGAGTAATAAGTGGGATGAGTTTCAAGTTACTCCATCTAAAAAATTTGGTTATGATGTTCCGATGTTTCAACCATCGGTATTCAGAGAATATAGAGGTGAAATATTCACAACATATCATTCGGAAGAACATCCGGTAATGAATCATATTCACTATGATAAATCAGAGCTTTCTATTCACGGAAGATTTTCTCGTTCTTACAAAGGTGTATTGAGAGGATTACATTGGGATAAAAAGACTTGGAAATTAGTACAAGCGGCAGTGGGTGATATCTATTTGGTTGTTTTGGATATGAGAGAAAATTCACCAACGTATGGTGATTGGGAATCATTTATTATAACTGAAAGATTAAGAAATCAGGTGTTAGTTCCACCGGGGTTTGCAAACGGACATTACGCATTAACCGATTGTATGTTTCATTATAACCTATTCTACAAAGATGGTTATGTGGATGCAGATGAACAATATGTAGTTAAGTGGAATGACCCGGAGTATCAAATTGAATGGCCAACAACAAATCCAATATTACAAAAACGAGATAGATGAGATTGAATTTTTTTGGTTGTTCATTTACCGAAGGTGGTGGTTTAGATAATATAGAATACTATAATCTAAAAAACAACTCTAGCTTAAGTAGAGCAGATGATGGAGCTTGGGAAACTATTACAAAGTGGAAAGAAGATAATAGATATTCAAACATTGTATCTGATATATTAGGATGTGAAATGAGAAATTTTGCAGAAGGATGTAATTCAAATGAAAATATATTTAATAAAGTTTTTGAAATTATAAACGATTCCGAAACTACAAAAGATGATATTTTTATAGTACAAACATCAATATATGGTAGAAGGCATTTTTGGTACGAACCAACATCAGAATTTTATAGTATAAATGAATTGGAGTTTTCTGGTTGGCCATACAGAAATATGGAAAATATGAAACCACTAAATGATTTATATAATTTATATTCAATGTATTCACATAATGAAGAATACGAAATAAAAAAAGTAATAAATAACATTGATTTATACAATGCGTATGCAAAAATAAAAGGAATAAAAATATTTTGGATACCATGGGCAGAGTTATCAACACATTGGAACTGGAATGAAATAAGAAAAGTAAACAATTCATTAAAAGAAAAAAACTTAATACTATTTGATGAATTATCAATGGGCACTTTTGTAGGCGGAGAACGGCTTTTAATGTGTGATGAATTTAAAGAAATAACAGATAGACATAAATCGGTAAAAGGACACAAAGTTGTTGCAGAAATGATTTCAGAAGTTTTAAAAAATAAATTATGATAAAAAATTTAGAAAAATATCCAATAATTAGGGATATAGCACAGACATCAGAAACTTTAATAGATTTTGAAAATTTAATTGTTGAACATTGGTCTAATGCTAAAATAAGAGGACCTATCCATCTATCAAATGGAAACGAAGAACAATTAATTGAAGTATTCAAAAGAATATCAGAAAAAGATTGGGTATTTTCAACATGGCGTTCTCATTATCATGCTTTATTAAAAGGAATTTGCCCTGTTTGGGTTGAGGAAGAAATCCTTAAAGGTAAATCAATTACATTATGTAAAGTTGATGAGAACTTTTATTCTTCTGCGATTGTTGGTGGTACTCTTTCGATAGCATTGGGTGTTGCAATGGGAATTAAACAAAAAGGTGGTGATGAAAAAGTTTGGTGTTTTGTTGGAGATATGAGTTTCGAAAGTGGTATATTCTATGAAGTTCATAAGTATGCTAGAAATTTTGACCTTCCTTTATATTTTGTAGTTGAAGATAATGGTGTATCTACATACACACCAACCGATGCAACTTGGAATGTTAAAAGAGATATTCCAGAAGATGTTATTCATTATTCATACAAATCAAAATTTCCACATTACGGAACAGGTAAATGGATAGCATTCTAATGATAACTTTAGCATACGATAGATACGATTACAAAAGAAATCAACCATACCCGAATGGATGGCATGAATTTTACTGCAAATATGCAGAACTATTGGATGGAGATAATTGGTTTGATAAAGTGCGAGAAAAATTTAGAGTAGCATCAAATCATTCTGAATTGAGAGGAAATATAATTAACAAATACAATGGAAAATATAAAATAATAAAAGGTATTGATTTTGAAAATTATAATGATGAAGAATTATTTTATCCAATTGAAATATATGGAAATCACAACGCATTTATTGATAAATCGGAAGTAGTTTCAGATACAGGATTAAAATATTTTACTAATTTTACAAATGTAGTATCAAAAGAAGCTATCGAATTAGCAAAAAGAAAAAAGTTATTTTTTATAATAAACGAATCACATGAACCCCTATCGGATTATAATTTCATAAAAACATTACATGAAGATATAAAATCAATACAACTAACTCCGGAAAGTTTTTTAATTTTTGGAGGTACATCTAATTTATTTGATTTGTATCCGGAATTACAAAATATAGGATTTAATTTTTATTTTGAAGATAATCTTTTAATATCTAGTGCTAAAAAAGTAATAGATTTAAAAGAACACAATTTTTATACATTGGGATATAAATCCGAATGGTTTAATGTTTCCGATGTTGAAGTAAAAAGAAATAAACACTTTGTTTGCCCAAATAGAAATTCAAATAAACATCACAGATTTTCATTAGGATGTTTTATAGAAGCAGAAAATTTATGGGATAAAATGTATTGCTCTTTTTTAAAAAATAGTGATAGTACACCTTTAGTAGAAAGTTTGGATTCGGATTTTTTAAGTAAATTGAAAATAGCATCTGAAACTTTTAAATTAAAGTTACCAATAGAAATGGATACTGAAAGTTTAACAGAGTCACAAAAAGAGTGTTTTGAATCAATGCGTTCATTTAAAAAAGAAATATATTTGGATTCATATATACAGATTGTTACGGAAACAAATTTTTCAAATGATATATTTCCAACTGAAAAAATAATAAATCCAATGACAGTTTTACAACCTTTTATTTTATTTGGAGCTCCTGAATATTTAAAATATATACGTTCACTCGGATTTAAAACCTTCGATGGATTTATTGATGAAAGTTATGATTTGGAAAAAAATGATGCAAAGAGATTTAAAATGTTATGTGATGAAATTTTAAGATTATCAAAAATTTCTTTAGAAGAATTACATAAATGGTATATATCAATTATACCTATATTAGAACACAATAGAAATCATGCAATTGATTTCGCAAGCAAACCAATGTTTATAGAAAAATTAAAAAATTACAAATGGAGTTTACAGGAAAAAAAGTTATTGTAACCGGCGCAAACGGATTAGTCGGATTACCAGCAGTTAAAAAATGTTTAGATGAAGGTGCAGCAAGAGTTTACGCTGTAGACCTTCGTATTAGTGATAATCTTAAATGGTTACAATCGCAGTATGGGAGTGATAAATTGGTTTTAGTACAAACCGATTTAACTTATCTATCTCATTGTGAACAATTGTTTACAAATGATAAAATTGATATCGTTCTTCATATTGCCGGAGTAAAAGGTTCACCAGCACGTTCTTCAACACAGCCGGCAGATTACCTATTCCCAATGTTGATGTTCAATACCAATATGATTAAAGCAGCATTTGATGCAAAGGTTGATTGGTTTGTATATCTTTCATCCGTTGGGGTATATAAGCCAGCAGATGTAATGAATGAAGAAGATACATGGAATCAGGAAGAAACTTGGGCATCAACTCCATCTCGTTTAGATTGGCATCCAGGTTGGACTAAAAGAATGGGTGAATTAACTTTGGATTCATTAAGAGTTCAGTATGGTTGGACAAACTATACGGTCATTAGACCTTCAAACATTTATGGTATTAATGATAACTTTGCACAAGATGCAACCGTTATCAGTTCTAACATTTGGAAGTGTTTTAATGTAGAAGGTGATGATATGGTTTGTTGGGGTAATGGTTCATCAAAAAGAGATTTTGTATTTGGTGATGATGTTGCACAGGCATCCATAGATGTAGTTAAAAAAGAAGTTAGAGATATTATTAACTTTGGATGTGGTGAAGCAGTAACAATTAAAGAAACAATTGAAACAATCAATGAATGCTATACCGAATTAACTGGTAAAACTAAAAATATTGTTTGGGATGAAACCAAAACAAATGGTGACCCAATTCGTTGTTTAGGTGCGAAGAGACAAGAAAAATACGGTATCTTACCACAGACAACTTTGAAAGAGGGTATTTTAAAATCAATGAAAGAATATAAAAGTAGATTATAATTTGATAAATTCAAAAAATAATTGTATATTTGTTTATGAATAAAAAGTTACATATAGTAGCAAGTGGATGTTCTTTCACAAATAATTACAGACCAAATGTAGACCCTGCAAATAAAAGTGAACATCGTTGGAAAAATGATGAAATGGAAATATACACTTGGTTTCATTGGTTGTGGAATTTATATGGAAAAAATAACGAAGCAGAGTTTTATAATTATGGTGCTATAACTAATGATAATAAAACAATATGCCGTTCTATATTCTACAAGGTAAATGATTTGGTTTTTAACCAAAAAGTAAATCCAGAAGATATAGTTGTAATTGCACAATGGACCTCTTTAAGTAGAAATTCTTGGTTTATATCTCCTGAAATCTACCTACACAGAGATGATAATCTCTTAAAAAGATTTATAAAAAGAAATGATAGTCCACCACATACAAATGATTTTTTGAGTTGGAAAAATAAAGAAAATGCATATCAATATGGGTATTATTATTTAACCGGTGGATATTACAGCGATACCCAGAACCCAGATGGAATGGAAGAATTTTCAATACAATATCTAAATACAGTATTATCAAAAGAAGAAAGATATATTGAATGGTTTGATTCTGTTATTGGATTAATTTCTTATTTAGAAAAATTAGGTGTTAAAAAAATACATTCATTTCAAATGAATAATAATTTTTCAAAAGGATATTTGCAAGAAAGTAAAACACCACCATACTACGATGAGGAAAAAAAGAGAAAAAATTCAGATGTATACGATTGTATAATTAAAGATAAAGTAATTTGTAATACTTGGAATGATACAAACCTAAATGAAAATAATCCATATGTAAAAATTTATTCAGATAGAATTGATTTTGATAAATATTTTTGGTTTTTTGAAGAACCAAATATGCATAAAATGGGAGGAATAATTGAGTGGTCAATTAGAAATTTTGATGAAAATGAACAAACAGATTTACCAAATGTTTTATGGAGAGAAATGAACGATATGGATGTGGATGACCAAAGAAAGTATTTAAATCGTAGTTGGTATGGACACACATCATCGAATTTAGCAAGAAAATTTGTAAAAGAAGTTATATTAAATTGGGATATTTTTAAAAAATAAATAAAATGAAAAAAACAGACAAAATTTTAGTTACAGGAGCAAGCGGATTTATTGGTTCGCATTTGTTGAGATTACTACACGAAAAGGGTTATAGAAATTTAAGAGCAACATCAAATAGTAGAGGACTACGAAATGATTTTGAAGGATGTGATAAAATAGAGCATTACATAGGTGATTTACAAGATGCAAAATTTTGTAATATGATGACACACGACCAAGATGTTGTGTTTCATTGTGCAGCAAATACTTCAAACGCATTGGATACAAAATATAATCCACTTTTACATGTTACACCAAATGTAGAAATGAATGTGAACTTAATGGAACAAAGTTGGAAAAACGGAGTTAAAAAGTTTTTGTTTATTTCATCTAATACAGTTTACCCTGATATGGGAAATGATTGGTGTACGGAAGATATCAATGTTCATGCAACACCGATGGTGCCAGTATATAAGGCAGTGGGTGGTATGAAAAGATATACAGAAACACTTTGTGATTTCTTCTCAAACCAAATTCACAATCCAATGCAGTGTTTGATTGTAAGACCATCAAACGCATTCGGACCTAATGATAAATTTGATTACGAAAAGTGTCACGTTACACCTGCAAATATTCGTAAAGTGGCAGATGGTTTAAATCCAATTCCTATTTGGGGTGATGGTTCCGATGTAAGAGACCTATTGCACGTTGAAGATATGGCAGATGGTTTTATCTTTGTAGCAGAAAATTTTGACACATATAATATTTTCAATGTATGTTATGGTGAAGGGTTTAGTGTAAATGAAGTATTGGGTTGGATTAAAGAATTAGATAACAACACAAATCCAGTTGAGTATGTAAACAATAAAGCGCCAATGATTCCTGTAAGATTACTTTCATCTAAAAAAATTAACGAAGCGGGTTGGAAACCAAAGAGAGATTTGAAACAGGCATTGAAAGAAACTATTGAGTGGTATAAAGCAAATAAACACCAATATAATCCAAATTCAAAACCATAATGGAAGTAACGGAATACAAAATAGCACTAACAGAAGTTATGTCTGATTTAGCAAAATTAGACAATACCATTTTTATAGGACAGCAGATAGTATTTGCAGGAAATCCTATGAGTACAACATTAGGAGATGTACCAAAAGAAAAAATGATAGAATTGCCTGTTATGGAAGAAACTCAAATGGGTATGGGACTAGGATTGGCTATGACCGGAAAAACCGTTATATCGTTTTATCCACGTTGGGATTTTCTAATTTCAGCGGCAAATCAACTAATAAATCACGTTGATAAATACGAATTAATGACCGGAAAAACCGTAAATATGTTAATACGTGTAGGTAAAGGTTCTGATGTTCCTCTTGATCCTGGTCATCAACATAAAGCAAATTATATTGAACAATTTAGAACAATGTGTCCTAATATAAAAGTTCATAATTTACAAACAGCGGATGATGTTAGAAGTTATTATAAAAATGCAATAAAAGAAGGTGGTGTACATATTTTAGCAGAATATCCACAACTTTATAATAAAGAATGATTTATATATACTATCACATATATGCAGTTAATAATTGTTTTGATTTAGTAAAAAAACAATTATCTATACTTGAAGATTCAATAACAGATGAATATAAACTAGACATAGTTTTATTATCCGGAAATGAAGATGATAAAAAATCAAAAAATGATTTTTCAAAACAATTGTACAATCATCTAATATCAAAAAACTATAACGTAAGAAAATTTGTAGAAGAAACCGAAATAAGAAATGAATGGGAAACCTTAAATTGTATTTTAGAAGATAAAGATAAATTTAATGATGATGATTATATATTCTATTTTCATACAAAAGGTGTAACGCATTCATTAGATATTCCAAAAAATGATGATAGAGATAAATGGCATAGATACAATTATGAAAAGTTTTCATTACATTGGGTTAAAATAATGGAGTATTATTTGATTAAAAAATACAAAGATTGTATAGATATATTAAAAAATACTAACTATAATACGGTGGGTGCATTTTTGAATGAACCCATGTGGTATTGCGAAACATACGCTGGTATGTATTGGTGGCTAACAGGTAAATACGCAAAAAATTTAATGACAAAGATAGATGAAAAATCAATACAAAAAAATATTAGAAGTACATCTGAATTTGAATTTATAAACAGCGGTACAGAATGGAATCCATACACCGCATTCAATATTCCATATCAGTATTTTACAAATGAAAAATTTTATAATCTTATAAAAGAATTAAAAAATGAAAATTAAAAACTTACCAATAATTTCTTATTTTTTTAAAAAATATGAAAATTATAAAATGAAAAAAAGATTAAAAAAGAAATTAGAAGAACTTAAAAAAAGAGACCCATTTGTTTACAAGTCTTACTAATTTATGAAAAAATGCTGCTTTGTAAAATTCATTCGAAAATATGAAAACGATGAATTTTCATATGAAATTGTAAAAAATCAAAAGCCAACCGATTCATTTACCGAGTTGATGAATTCCCTAACAGAATTTACAAAATTAGAAGTTGTAGATTTTGAGTATTTGGGAATTGATACATCTTTGATAATATCTTTTGATGTCATAGATAACACTCCATTATTTAAAGAAAGTTTACAGAATTTTTTAAAAACAAAAGAATTTAAAAAGGTATTTTTTGATTTTGCAACATATGATAATCAAGAGATATCTGAAATAGATTTTGATGAATTTGAAACTCTAACGGATAGAGAATGTTTTTTTATTTCAAAAAATCTATTAACAAATAGAGATAATCATTTGTACTTTGAAGTACTTTTTTATCATCATATTAGAGAAGATAAAGAAATACCTAGAAATATATTAGCTTATAAACGAATTAAAGAATCTCAAAGATTTTTTTGGCCAAAATACAAAGCATTTTATTTTCCAGGACATATTAGATTCCATAAAGTAAAGTTTTTAGAATTTTTATATCAAAATAAATTTTTAGATGAAATAATATGGTCTTGCACCGGAATAGATTTTGATAAACCGATATTTAGAGATTTTGTTTCTTTAGACCAAAACGATGAGTTTTTTTCTTTTGAAGTTTTAAAACTATTACCAAAAAGAATAGATTTTGATTTATTTAGTAAAGATGTTTATAATTCACGAGGAGGACAAATAAATTTAGTTACATATTTAGATACTACTTTTGAAATAGTGCCGGAAACACGATTTTTCGATACGGATGGCAAACGTGGTTCAAAAATAACACATTCAAGTTGGAATAACATTTCCGAAAAAACAATAAAACCAACTATGTTATCTCATCCGTTTATTTTAATAGCAAAACCGAACACAATATCCTTATTAGAAAAATGGGGATTAACATACAGATTTGATTTTTGGAATTACGAATACGATTCAATTATAGACCATAATGAAAGAATGGTAGCTATTCAAAATTTTACAAAAAAAGTTATGAGTATGAATATTAAAGAGCTAAAAGAATTTCATAATGATTACTATCAATTTACGCAACCAAATTACAATATTATGTTAAATGATATGTATATTAAATCGGTAAAAAATATAAACGAAAAACTATGAAGTATATTGTTACAAGCGGATGTTCATTTACAAGACAATATAGAAGAATCGGAATAACAGGCGATGAGTATGATTTTATGAAAGATGCTATATCTCAATGGAAATGGCCACACTTTATACAAAAAGAATATACAGATTGTAAAGTTTTAAATTATGGTAATCCAACAAATGATAATGCAGTAATAGCAAAATCTATATTATACGGAGTAAATAAACTTCTAAAAGATGGTGTATCTCCAAATGATATTAAAGTAATTGTTCAATGGAGTGGATGGTCTAGAAATTCAGCTTTTATTTCAAAACAAAAACAAATAGAAAACAATTATTTTTTAAATAAAGAATTTGTATCAGAAAGAGATAAAGATAGATGGCCGATAAATGAAGATTTTGCGCACATAAATGATTTTATAAATGAACCCAAAAAATATATTGGAGAGCATGGATATTTTATATTATCGGGTGGATATCACAATGGACATGTAAAAGCAAACGCAAAAGAATATTTTGAAGATTATGTAGACCATGTATTTTCTGCAGAAGAAAGAATGATGGAATATTTACAAAATATTTTATTAATTCAATACTTTTGTAAAGCAAATAATATAGAATATAAATGTTTTACAATGCATAATAATTTTTCAGCAGATTATGTAACAGAAGATAGGTTTCCGTTATGGAAGCCAGTTGGCAGCTCTAATAGTGAGGCTTGGTTTGTTATAAATAAAAAGTTTATTCCAGCAACGTGGGAAAATGATACTAAAAAACAATTTGAAAGTTCACCATACATTAAGTATTTATTTGATATGGTTGATTTTGAAAAATTTTGGTTCTATAAAGAAGATGGATTGACAAAATATGGTGGACAAGTTGAGTGGTCTATAAAAAGGTATAATCACAATGAGGTTTCCGAATACGATGATATACCAAATATAATATGGCTTGAATGTAGAGGGAATTGGGATGATAATAAGAGAGATAAGGATGAGTTAATAAAATGGTTAGAAAAAACCGTTTATTGGCAACACACATCACCTTACTTAAATTATATGTTTGTAAAAGAAGAATTAAAATCATTTTTAGATGGAAAGTAAAATAGTATTTGGATATGATGTTATGACTTATAATGGTGAATTACCAAATTGTCTAAATCCAAAATTCATAAGTACAATACACACTGCATCTGATTTTGATTATTCAATGTCAGGAGCATTTTTTTCTAAAAGATGGAACTGTGACTGGCCGGTATATAATAGTAATTTTTTTGAAAGACTTATTACAAAAAAATCAGTTTATCAAATTTCACAAGATAGGAAAGATGGAAAAGTATACGATTGGTTTTATTTAATAGAACCATTCGGCAGTTTAGAACAATTTTTTGGAAATCATCCAATCCACGAATTTGCATTACATTATATGTCAAAAAAATCTATTGATGAAATAAAAAATGGAAATGGTAAATTATTAATACATTATACAATTGATGGTGGACTTGGGGTTAATTTAGAAAATTTTGAAAAAATTATAAAATTTACAAAGGATAATAATATACCCGATGATAAAGTATACTTTATGTTTTCCGATTTTAAATTAAAAAATAATTTAGAAAAACTTGGATTGGGATATAAGGTGTATGATTATAATTTAAATATGATTAGTAAAGCACAAGAATTTTATAATACAATTCATAATCCAAATTATAGGTATTGGGGAGATAACTCAAATGAACCACAAGTTGGTAGAATACAATCTAATAAATCTAATATAGCAAG
>Ga0315902_10004331_pt1 | contig 20586 bp, 12 predicted proteins | sample LakEriMetagenome_9_FD_203523 | JGI IMG/M metagenome (GOLD analysis project Ga0315902, IMG submission 203523) | Freshwater fungal communities from buoy surface, Lake Erie, Ohio, United States - Buoy 12 MA117 | ecosystem: Environmental > Aquatic > Freshwater > Lake > Lake biofilm | place: USA... | reverse complement strand
GGTCCAACATGCTGGCCAGGTCACCCCCCTCCAATTTGAGATCGACGAGGCTGCAGCTGCCGGGGGGACGCGACAAGTCACAGGCCAGGTTGGTCGCGAGAACGCTGCATCCCGCGCCTCCGACGGCTGAGCAGACCCCCACGCTGAACGCACGCTGGTTTTTCTGGTCGAGTCGATCCAGGGCGCTGCGCAATTCATTCGCCAGATCCATTTGATCCAGGTACTCGGTGGCACCCTGGCGCATGGCCCGCAGGACCAGGCGACTGTCGGCGATGTCCCCGACCACCAGCAATCGATGGGCGCAGGCAGCACGGATTCTCTGGATTGCTTCAAGTCCCCGCTCGGTCTCAACGGGCATGACCAACAGAATTGTGATCGCTTGATCATCCGGGCGATCTCGTGCCCCCCATCCGGGCAGTGCCGTCTGGGTCGGAGGAGCCAACTGATTCAGCAGTCCGGGAATACCAAGGATCCGGCATTGATCGGCAGCGGGAAACTCAAGGCCACGATCAAGAATGGCGCTGCGTATCGCGGCGGCTGCCGTATCGTCGTCACTGATCAGGTAAAAACGCATTCCCGACTGCCTTCTGTTTCACGTCAACAGTGTCCCCCGTAACATGCTCCTGTACGGGATTTTACTGCACCAAGTTTCGATTCTGGAAAAACTGTGATTCGGGACCAGGAGGCACAGTCAGATTCGGGGTTGCTCCGAATATGGAAACATCGTGCCTGGAGAGTTTCATGGTTGTCCGAGTGAATACAAACCCCCTCCCTGTCGCCGCAGTTTGCCTTGGCGGACCAATTCTTCCCAGACAGTTGTCGGAAACTGTTGAGGGGGGATGATGCCGGTCACTCCCCAGCCTGCACCACCGCTCAATGGTCCGACTCCAAGTCTTGAGTCGGCGTCCAGTTGTGTGAGCTTCAGCCGCTTCTTGAATGCCTTGTAGGCCTCTTTCAATTGCTCCGCGGAGACGGCGGGAGGGGGCGCCTCGAATTCCGGGTTCACTTGGAGGTTCCTGAAAAAGGAAAATTGGCTGCTAGGGAGTGTAAGGACTTCAGGAGTCAGTTGTCACGTGTTCTCGGACTTTTTACCAAAGAGCTCGGCGGGTGTTCTGGCCTCTTGGACCAAAAATGGGATGCCGTGCGTTTCTGCCATTTTGTGCGCAGATGTATTGTTGACATAGTGGCGATATGTATCCCTGAGGCGACTACGCTGGTTTTCCGTCAGGACACGGATCTGTCGAGCCGGACAACCAGCCCAGAGGGTGAACGGAGGAATAAATGTTCCCTCAAGAACGACAGCACCCGCAGCAATCAGGGCCCCTTCTCCCACAAGGGACCGGCTCAGGACGAGGGCTCCGATTCCGATCAATGCCCCATCCCCAACAATCGAACCGTGCACCACGGCCCGATGTCCCACGGTAACGCGATCTCCGAGGATGCAGGGAAATCCGCCATGTTCAACATGAAGGATCGAACCGTCCTGGAGATTGGAATCCTGACCCACTTCGACCCATTCCTGGTCTCCCCGCAGAACGCACCCAAACCAAATTGAACTTCGAGCGCCGACTCGAACGCGCCCATACAGGGCCACACCAGGAGCCACCCACGCCGTCGAATCGATCTGGGGTTGCGATTGAATTGCGTTCCAATCCCAGTGATGCACGGGAAATGGGACTGCGGGGGGGGATCGAGGCCTGTCTGTCACAAGCGGCCACGTCCTCACAACTTCATCGTGGTCAATCAGCGGGAACCCCCTCCGGGAGCCTTGAACCAGAACACTCGGGGCTGGATTCGTGTGTTCAGAAGTGCTGTTCGACAGGGACTCGGGTTGATCAGACAATTCTTTCTCCTCGACTCAAAGCCGGAACCGAATTCAGAATCCGCCTGCGAACGACTCCGACAGTGTCGGATGGTGGGCTGTGACTGCGAACTCCTCTCGACAGGAACTGTGAATGACGCCCGCGAGAGGATTGTCAGCAGTAGGGTCTGTGTTTGCCAAGTGCCTTAACGAGCAGGATGCCTCATGAACGGGCTCTCGGAACGGCCTGCAAAGAGAAGTTCGGCATTTTCAATGCCCGTGGTTGGTCCGCTCGCAACACTGTTTCCAGTGCAATAGACCAGACCTGAGTGATCCTCAAGAAGAACCGTGACGCGTAGCTCTCCCCTTTTACGACTTCGCGGCAGAACCCCGGCGAGACTTGCGGACAATCAACCCCATCGAGAGGCCCTTCGCGACCATTCGCCCGCATCACCGACGGAATGAATTCCCCGGGGCATGGGAGGAATGAACCGAGGCAGGCCAGCCTGGTCTTGATGTTCAATCCCGTTCAGTCAGTGTCCATGCACTCATGCAAACTCAATCCCCCAATCTCATCCACTCGCTCCTCGAAGTGAAGATCTTTTTCGATGACATCCTGATGCTTCACTCACGCCGCCGGATCCACATCCCTCAGAACACAATTCTTGACAATAACTCTGCGTTCGGCCCCCCCCTATCGAGGTACAGGTGCGTAGAAGGTGGGGGTGTCGATTGGTTTTCTCCGGCAAATCTCCGCGTCCCTCTCGCGGCAGCCGTCGACTGTCTCAGAGAAGCCTCCCATTTGCATACGACTTGGAGTCATCCCCAAGGAGAATGTCGTGACCACCCGGGTGACAACCGCAGGGCCGGATTTGGGGGAGTCTGGCGGTATTCGACGACCCCATCAAATAAAAAGCCCCCAGGAAATGGTTTTCCTAGGGGCTTGTCAGTTTGTCCAATTCCCCACCCACGATTCGAACGTGGACTGAATGATCCAGAGTCATTCGTGCTACCGTTACACCAGCGGGGAGTGGCTGAAGGTCCAATGGACCCACGGCGTGCGGGGCGAGTGGTGAACACCCGGCCTGCAGTTGATGTAGGAGAATAGCCGAATTGGGGGAACGAGTCAAGAGAACAGATTGTCGGCAAACCTCTGCAAAACAGGCAGTTTGACCGCTGTGGATAGTCGTATTCAGCATGGCATCCCGCCCCTTCCCCATGCGGCTCAGCAGCCCGGGGCGTTCCCCAGGCTGGTCAACGCCGAGTCACTCTGCCCCGCACTGCCGTCCGGTAGTAGCCTGGAAGGGATCCTCGCCAGCGATAGCGCCGCCTCGTACTGCTCGGGGGTGTTGATGTTCAGTAGCGAGTGAAGAAGGGGATCTACGTCCCGGAGCTCGCCGAGGGAGACATCCCGGCAATCGCACTGTTCCAGCAGTTCCTGGACTTTCATGCGGTTGGCCAATAGCAAGCGTTCGATGGCGGGAAGGACCTGGGGACGATAGACGGCGGTGAGGCAGTGCCGGAGATTTCCGTCGTTCGGGACGGCAATCTCGGCGTAGCCCAGCAAATCGAACAGTCGAAGGACGAAAGGCGTCGTCAGCAACGGAAAGTCGCACCCGGTGACAAAGGCCGCATCGATCTCTGGTCCCAGTTCGGCCAGTCCCACGGACAGAGCCTCGAGTGGACCCCGGTCCGGGTTACGGTCGGTGAGGATACGGATTTCGGGAGCAAGAGACGGTAACGTCTGACTCTCTGCGGCCACCACCACCATCTGAGCCGGTGCGATGATCTGCCCCAGCGTCCGTACGATACGCTGCAACAAGACTTCCCGTCCGAACGGCAGGGAGGCTTTATCGCGCCCCATCCGCTTCGAACGCCCGCCGCAGACAATGATTGCTCCCCGTGTCATGCTTGCAGAATATCCCGTTTTCAACGGCGATGCACGAGCGGCTTGCTGGGGCTTGGGATCCGGATGGCCTGCTATGCCGGCTTCCGTTACGATTTCCCTGTAGAGGTGGCCGGACAGACCACGATTGGGAGAACGGGAGATGTTGTCGGTCGGCTCATTTGCCCAGCATTCCTGCGGCGGTCTGGCCCGTCGTTCATTTCTTCGAGCCGGTCTTTTGGCACCGGGCCTGGCCATGGCAGGCCGGTCGGCGGGCTGGCTGGGAGACCAGTCGGTCCTGGGGGCCCCTGCCGGTCCCGCAAAATCGGTGTTGGTGTTCTGGCTGGGGGGCGGGCCCAGCCACCTCGACCTGTGCGACCCCAAGCCGAAGGCCCCTGCCGAGTATCGGGGCCCCTTCAGCAGCATCGCAACACGCACGCCCGGGCTGATCTTCAGCGAATTGCTGCCGGAATTGGCCCAGCGGAGCGACCGGTTGGCAGTGGTCCGCAGCAATGTCAATTTCGACGGCGACCACCTGATTGCCGAGTCGATTGGCCTGACCGGTGCCGTGGCCGGTTCGGCGGGCTATCAACCCAACTTTGGATCGATTGTCGCCCGGCAACGGGGCGGCGGCACGATGCCGGCGTTTGTGTCGCTCGCCCGTGGTCCAATCGGCGATGGGCGGGGGCCAATGCTGGGTTACGGCGGTGGAATCTGGGGGCAGGCGTACGATCCCTTCATGCTGAGCTGTACCGAGCGTGGAGAAGTTGAGATTCCCGACCTGAAACTGTTCGAGGGACTGACGCCGGGACGACTGGCCGATCGGCGGGCCGTGCTGGCAGGGCTCGATGTCTCCCGGCGGGACCTCGATTCCAGACGCCTGGGACAATGGGATCGACTGCATGAGCGGGCCCACGCCCTGTTGACCTCCCGGGAGGCCCGGCAGGCGTTTGATCTCTCTCGTGAACGAGAAGCTGTACGCCGGTCCTATGGGCAGACCTCCGTGGGGCAAAGCTGCCTGCTCGGACGACGCCTGGTCGAGGCGGGGGTTCCCTATGTGCAGGTGAATTGGAGCCAGTTCGTCGAGGTGCTCTATCCGTTTTCCGACTACGGTTGGGACACACACGCCGACAACTTCGGATTGCTGGCCGATTGGCATGGTCCCCTGCTCGATCAGGTCTTCTCCACATTGCTGGATGACCTGGAGCAGCGAGGCCTGTTGAAGACTACGCTGGTGGTCTGCCTGGGCGAATTTGGCCGAACGCCGAGAATCAACTCGATTGGTTCGCGCGATCACTGGCACCAGTGTTACTTTTCGATCTGGGCGGGTGCGGGAGTGCAACCGGGACGGGTGATTGGAGAGAGCGATCCCCGGGGAGAGTATCCGGTGAGTCGTCCGATCACCCCGGCCATGGTGGGAACCACCCTGCTGGATCGCCTGGGCATCAACACCGAGATCCGCGCCGAGTTGGGGGTGCTGAGAGAAGGAGGGGTCATTGATGAGCTGTTTTAGTCATGGTATCGGCCTGGCACTGGTGGGGCTCCTTCTGGTCAGCACTTCCCCGTGGTCGACGCGGGCGGAGGGAGTCGAACCGCGACGTTTGACCCGAGATGGTACCCTGAAGTTGTCCCCGGTGGTGATGAATTCCCTCGGGGATGTGGTGTTTGCGAAGCATGAGAATCCGAACCTGGTGGCATTGTTCCGTCTGAATGTGGGACCGGGTGAGGCCGAGCGGTTGACATCGACGGTCGCGGCCCACCAGTTCGACCCGGCCTACAGTGCTGATGGAATGTGGCACTGCCATGCCATGTCTTCGGGAAGTCCTCAACTGGTGTTGGTCATTCAGAAGGTGGCCACGGGCGAGACGGTGGAGTTTCGGCCCCGCGAGGCCCGGGCGACCGTCCGTAATCCCTCGTTTCTGCCTGGGACCGACCGGATTGTGATTGGGATCTCGGACGTGCAGGGGCACCAGATCGCGTCGGTCAATCGTCGCGGTGAAGATCTGCAGTACCTGACGAGGGCGGCGGGAACCAACTGTTGGCCCGCCTGCTCTCCCGATGGCCGCCACATTGCCTTTGGTTCAAGTCGGGATGGCAATTTCGAGATCTATGTGATGGAGTCCGACGGTTCGAATGTCCGTCGGCTGACCGAGTCGCCGGGGCGCGACATGCGGCCCGCCTGGTCGCCCGATGGCAGACGCCTGGCATTTGTGAGCGTTCGCGAGGGGAACAGCGAGGTGTTCGTCATGGAGGCGGATGGCGGCAACCCACGCAATGTCACCCGTCATCCCGGGCGTGACGATTACCCCACCTGGATGCCCGACGGACGCAGTGTGATCGCCGTCTCCACCCGGGATGGGGAATGCGATCTCTTCGCATATGACGTCGACTGAACTGGCTGACAGAACGATTCGGCTCAGTTGGACGGCTGGCTGGCGGGGCTATCTCGATTTGAGCTGTTGGCGGTAGCGGTCCTGGGCCTGGCGGAACAACTGCTCGACGGCGAGACGATCTGCGGTCTTCTCGAATCGATTGCGGGCCGAGAGGACCTGGATGAGCTTGTCGATCCACTCGACGAAGAATTGGGCATCGTCGGAACTCGTGACGGGAGCCTCTCCCACCTGCAGCCAGACGGGGCTGGTGTGGGCGAAGGCGGGGCCGTCGAACACCGTTCGGTGACGGGGACCCCGGGATCGCAGGGCCACCCAGCCACTGCGTTCCACAGGGAGGTCCAGCGCGACCTGTGCCCGATGTACCCCCGTTCCAGCTGTAGCAGTGACGGCATGGCGCAAGACGACCTGACCGTTCTGGATCAGTTCCACGGTGTCGAATGGAACGAGGCTTTCCACCGAGGCCGAGACACGCACACTCCCCCCTGCCCCGAGGCGAACGGTGTCTCCCGGACCGGATCCGTTGACCTTGAGACGGGGGATGGGACCATTCGTCACGAAAGTGCGACCGTTCCTGAGCCCGTCAAGCCAGTTGTTCATGGTCAGGGGACCATTGGTCTGAACATAGACACGGTCGCCACCCAGGGGATCTGTCGATCGATCCAGCAGCGCATCGGTCCCCACGCAGGCCGAGAGTTTGACGCCACAATTCAGCAAACGGTACCACAGTTCGGTCGATTCCGTCTCATCGCTGTTGTAGGACATCAGGTCGATCGCCTGGACGACTCCCAGCATGGCATCGACCGGCAATTCGCGGGCGGCCCCATTCGGCTTGGCGAGATCATCCTCGAACGGAAAGGGTTGTCCGGTGAAGAGCGGGTGCCCATAGGTGACCACACCCCCCTGTCGAACCGCTTCGGACGCCATCGTGAAGTTGGCAGGAAAGTCGCGGAACAAGGGCGTGTTGTCAAACCCGGTGTACTGTGGCTCGACGAGCTTTTGGATTCCGAAGAACTGCATGTGTCCGTAGATCATGCTCCGCATTTCCTCGCCGAAAACCAGCAGGTGACGTTCACTCGATCCCGGGTGTGGTCGGCCAGTGATGAGATTGGCGTCACGGATATCGTCACCCACGTTATTGGAGACACACAGGTTGACGTAATGCACCCCTTCGGCCTGTGCTGCGATCAGGGAATCCCTCACTGTGACGTCAATGGGGCCTCCCGTATGCAGGTGCACGTGAGAGTCGCCGGCGTACCAACCCTCGTTGGGAAGATCAGTCCATGATCGCAACTCCACATCGACCTCGTCGTCTGTGGCCGAGTCGACTACCAGAGCCTGGGGGATCGTTTCAAGCCCCCCCTGGATTGTGACCCGTGTGGCACCAGGCGGGGTGTCGACTTCAAAGTCTCCGGACGCATAAAAGTAGGACTCCCCGGTGGAGGACTTGCGCAGGGGGATCCCCCTTGGCGCATAAGGCAGGTCATCCAGCCCATAAACACTGCAGCGAGCGGCAGCGGGTTGTCCAACTCGCTGCAGTCTGACCCGGGTCTTCCGCAAAGCGACTTCTGAAAATTCTGAGGCCGACAGATCCAGTCGGTAGAGAGTTCCCTCGTAGCCAACGACAAGAAGTTCTCCCGTATGGTCAAGGCCGAACGACGCAATCCGCTCCGGAGCCGTCGCGATCTCTCGCACTGTTCGGAGTTGGCGATCTTCCTGGTTCAGTGCCCAGATTCTGCGGGATTCGAAATCGCCACAGATGTAGGTTCCGAAATAGGACGACCCCCGTTCACCTCGATAGACATACCCTCCAGTGACCGAGACGCCGTATTCGCGGCGATAGGAGAAGACGGGCGGAGTGAACGTGATGCCTTCTCGCTGATACTGTTCCGAGAACTTCACAAAACCTTCGTAGACATTCCAGCCATGATTCTCGCCACGACGACAGATGGAGACCTCTTCAAACAAGTTTTGACCGATATCGCCGACCCAGAGATCCTTCGTCTGAGAATCGAAGCTGAATCTCCATGGGTTCCGATAACCGGACGCCCAAACCTCAGGCCGGATTCCCGTGCCAGATTCCCGGTGAGGATTGTCATCGGGGATCGCATAGCCACGATCTGGGGCTCGTCGATCCACATCAATTCGCAGAATCGATCCATGCAGGTCGGTCAGGGCCTGCCCATGGCCGTCCGGGTCATCTTGTGGTCCGGCATCACCCGCCCCGATGTAGAGATAGCCATCCGGGCCAAACGCAATCATTCCACCCCAGTGAAGGTCGGTGGCCTGATGAATCTGCAACACGATGCGCGATGCTTCACCCGCGTCTCGTGACAGGTCAGGCGTGGCCTGCCGCTCCACGATCACGGGAGAGAAAAAACTTCCCTGATTGCGCAGGTGGTATTTGACGAAATACCGGCGGTTGTTGACGAAGTCCGGATGGAACGCGAGGCAGACGACGCCGTCAAATTCACCGGTTGTGGATTCCGCCGACAGGTCGACAAACAGTTCCCCCTTGCGTTCGGGATGCTGTTCGTCGAACCTCCAGATCTTCCGCGTCTTTTGTTCGACGACGATGTACTCTTTGGGACGGCCCGGGATGGTGTGGATCCACACGGGATTGTCAAAACGGACCGCTTCACTGTGAAGCGGCCGCAACACAGCACGCCTGGTAACAGGCAAAATCACTCGCGGCATTCCCTGGATCTCATGCTGATTTCCCGATTGTCGCAGGCTTTCGAGATAGGCGATCAGATCCGCAAATTGTTTTGTTCCCAGATTCCTCCAGAGTCCTGCCGGCATCAAAGATACCGGGGATCTGGTCTCTTCCTCGATTGCATTGGTTGGGAAACGCAAGAGATTTCCCTGCGCATCGTAAAGCTGTAGTTCCTCGGGGATTCGCTGCCGGAGAACTCCCGAGTGCGTTTTTCCATCACTGGTGCGAACGACCAGGGTTCCATAATCCGGGTGCATTGAGGCGCTGGGGTCGAGGATTGCCTGAACCAATTGCGTTCGGGCCAGTTTATCTCCCACGACCGAGAGATCTGGACCAGCCAGGCGCGGCGCGTTGCCGAAAGCATGGCAGCGACGACAGCCAGCTTCTTTGGACTCGAACACCTCACGGCCACGAGCGGCGTCCCCTCCTGCCATACCCGCGGCCTGGTATCGGGCCAGATCCTCTTTCTCATCGGACCATGCAATGGGCCACGGGGCAATGACGAGGAGAAGCGGAAGCAGCAACCCTGGGAGCGTGGTCAGTCGAGACATGGCCGGAGTCTTCGAGGCAGGTTGTCCGGAACGAGTTGAAACCGCCCCACTGTAGTGGTTGTGGGGCGTCTGGGCGAATGACCAGACGCAGGAGTTTCAACAGTCCTTTCGGGGCGACTGAGGGGGGTTGGAAATTCCAGGAGCTGACTTGTTTCCGGTATTTTGGGAACGATCCAGGAAAGTTCACCTTGTCACGCCACCTGGAGGATTTGACTTCAATCATTCAAGAAACCGGAGATCGGGAAGCTCTTTGGAGAAAAACTCGATGTTGGCCATTTCAAAGATTGGGGTACCGGGCGTGCGTCGCGGGGATGTTATTGGCTGCTTTCGAATGCCGACCGACCCGACTTCGGACGGTTGAATGGGATAAGTCTGGGAGGTGATCTCGGCTGGCTGTCAATCAGCAACGTGGACGACGCTCATTCCTGTTGCGACTTGTGAGTCTGGGGGGAGCGATCGTATTCGTGACGGAAGCAGCAGAATGCCGCACTGACAATCCCTCTCGATGGAATCGTTGGGGCGTGTCTGCCAAGGGGGGCCGTGCTGGATTCTCCGATTTGGAATTGCCATAGCGAAAAGGAGCTGCTGTGAAACTTCACAACAGCTCCTTTTTCAGTTTGGTGGGTGTCAGCTTGCCGGATCGCAAACCGACCCGCTTTGTGGACCTCAGCCTACAGCGGAAGTATCCAGTCTTCCCCCAGTCTGAGCCATCACCTGCGACGCCACTTGGTTGATACTGAAGCCGCCTGGCAGTCTGACAAGCGGCTTGTGGTGCTTCTCGCAGATCGCCTTGACATCAGTGTAGGAGTGGCTCGACCAGCGAATCGCAAGCAAAACCAAGGCAACGTCGGGCTGCCCAGCAGCGGATTCCAATGATTCGAGGCCGTCTTGATCCTGTGTCGATACCCAGTGGACGGCTTTCAGGCCCAGTGCGTCGATGAGCGCCTGTTCGGCAGACTCGCGTCGATCTCCTCCCACGAGGACCAGAGATCGTCCCTTGAGGAGTCGGCCAGTCTCGAGAACATCCGGGTGGGGTCGATCTTCAAGCGGTTCATCACCGCCGTCCGGAGAGGTATCCAAATGTCGTTCGAGATCCTTGACAACCGCCTGCATCGAACGCGGAAGTTCTTCGATTTCCGGAATGGCTTCGATGATCGGCAGGAGTGAATCCCGAAAATCCCGATGGCTGGAAGGAACTCCTCCTGTATAGAGTTCGTCAACCATGGCATACACAAGAGGCCAATAGTCGTCGGCGCTTTCCGGTTGATCCTGAATCAATTGGCACTTGTGTTTCAGCTTGCTGAACACCTTTTTCTGCTGCTTGATCCGCTTCCGCGCCTCAACAACAGAGCCCGAAGCGGCCTTGATTCTCGCCTGCAGATCTGAAGCAAGGTTCGGATCACCCGGATCATCGAGACGCATGAATCGCCGGATAAAGATCTGCTGTTCATTGGCGGTATGCTTCAGCCACTGGAAAACATCGCGTTGATCCGTGTCCGCATAATTGTCGAATTTCACCACTGAAATCCGAAGCATCGATTGGGCTTCAGCGAGCAGATTCAGGGCATTTTCAAATTCGACGGGATCCCGGTCCTTGTCGTCCTCCATGGATCGAACGAGGGCAACGGCTTCGGCGAGAGTCTCGAAGCAGGCCGCCACTTCGTCATAACGACTGGCGTCATTGCTCGACGGTCCATTCGGATGGTTGAGCCACAGGAAGCAGTTGGGAAGCAACTTGGCCCGAGCGATCAGATCACGGTCCAAGGGTTCGACATCGGTTGTGAAATCGGCACGATTTGCCAGAAGTCTCCGCCGGGCAACAGCCCAGCGGGCCCCCTCCGCCTTCAGTCGACACCGTTGTTCAATCAGGGCGAAATCGACAGGGACAAATTTTTCACCCCCGACACTCCGTCCCGCGTCGATCAAACCGGTTCGCGCACGTCCTCCCAGATCAACTCCACGAATGGATTCGGACTCCATTCCCGAGACAGCGGGACGCGGTGAAATGCCTTCATCGAATGAGCCGTCGGTGGTACCAACAGCGCGTGCCACTCGCATCCGTCTCAGTGGTGGCGCCGTCTCGCCTGCCGGTGCATAGGCAACCGGGCCCTCGCCAGATGTGGAATCCAACACGATTTGAGCCAGTTGACGCAGCACCTGCTTGGAATCAGGATCCGCTGCGAGACGGGAAATCATGCGGGACAAAGATTCAAAAAAAACGGCATCACCTTGAGACACGTTGTCGTCCTTGTAAGAAAAAACGAAGAAACGAAAAACTGGATCCGGCTTGAAACCTCAGAAACGGCTCGAAATCACCTGCGAAAGTGATGCAGGAAAGCCAGGAAGAACACTTTCAACGAAGTCCAATCACCAGACCGTTGGACCACAAAATCAAGCCAGACTTGCCAAAATCCTGCCTGAAGCGGATGCAACTGCTCGGACACAACAGATCACACCCCAGAGGTGGAACAGTCCGCACTTCGTTGCATCACTAACCTTTCATAAGGTTAACATTGAGCCAGTAAAAATTCCAGTCCACCTCGTTCCCGATCGGCCCGACCGGCGGTGTCAGTGGGATGGGGAACGGCTGGAGATGAGACTATCCAATTCCGCCTTCAGACGCGGCAGAATCTCGTCATACGGGAAGGCCCCCAGTTCTTCGGGGCCCCGCTTCAAGTTGACGAAATTTGGAGCACACCAGAGGCCAAGATCCGCATCATCCGTCTCTCCCGGACCGTTGACCCGGCACCCCATGACGGCAATTGTGATGGCATGATTTTTTGCGTACGAAGTAAGCTCTTTGACTTGCTGGGCCAGGTCGATAAACGCCTCGTTCTCAACACGAGAACAACTGGGGCAACTGATGATGTTCAGGGTGTCTCGATTGAACCGCACCACACTGCGGGTTCGGCCAGACGCAATGTCCGCAAGGATCTGCCGTCCAGCCTCGATTTCCTCCCTCTTTCTGGAGTTTGGAACCGTCAAGGAGACTCGAATTGTGTCTCCCAAACCCTGGCTGATCAGTTGTTCGAAGGCGATTCTGGTTTTGATCACTCCATCTGGTGGCAACCCAGCCTCTGTCACGCCCAAATGCAGCGGTACATCAGGTCGTTGAGCAGCGAATCGCCGATTGACCTCGATCACCTTCTCGGGATCCGAATCCTTCAGAGAAACGCAGTATCTCGTAAACCCGATTGAGTCCAGCAGGCTGCAGTGATCCCAGGCGCTTTCCAGCATGGGGGAAACAGAGTCCTCGGGATCAAATTTCTCAGCCTGGGCAGGATCCACGGAACCGCAGTTGACCCCCACACGCAACGCAAGGTCGTGCCGGGAGGCAATTTCGGCGAGATACTTGACTTTGTCCTGCCAGGGCTTCTCGCGCTCGTGATGATACAGGTGCCCCGGATTGTACCGGAGCTTGTTCACATGCGGAGCCACGAGTTCCGACATGCGGTAGTTTTCCTGGAGGTCAATCACAAGGTTGGCCGCTGTCCTTCCCCGAATCTCCACCAGTGCGTCCGCGTCCCGCTTGCTGTCGACCGCAATGCGAACCACGTCCGCCCCGACCGCATGCAGGTCGTTCACCTGGGCCACCGTGGCCTCAATATCCGTTGTGTGAGTCGCACACATGCTCTGAACGGCGATCGGGTGACCAGCACCAATCGTGATTGAGCCGATCCGAACGGCACGAGTGGGATTACGCGGCAGATTCACGGGCAGTCAGCCTTCCGGGAGTCAGTCTCAACTTTGTTTCAGCTCCCCGGCCATGTCCGTCAGGCCCAGTGGAACTCTCCTCAACTCTGGTAAATGTAGTCGGGGCGACTCTTTCCGGGAAGTTTCATGCCAGTCGGTTTTCGTGGGGGGGATCGGCCCCCTTGTCATCCCGGGATTCGGCATCGCATAATCCCCTGCGTGCGTGTTGTCAGTTCAAAACCTCCTGTCCAGACTTGCTGCCCTTTTGGGAGTTGGCAGCGGGCTTCCCAAATTCCGCCGCTGAGGAGTCATTCGTGAAAGCCGGTTTTCGCGCCGTGTGCGGAATTGGAACTGCCCTGACTGTTTGGTTTCCGCTTTTGATGTCGCCCAGCTCTGGTCTGGCCGGGGATTGGCCTCAGATTCTCGGACCAAACCGCGATGGACGTGCGTTGGAAGAGAGGGTTGCCGACTCGTTTTCAACCGACGGACCGAAGCGGCTGTGGGAGTTGCCCGTTGGCGACGGCTTGGCGGGCGTGGCGATTGTCGGCGAGTCGGGGATTCTTTTTCACCGCCGAAATGACAAGGAAGAGCTGCTGGCATTCCATCCCCAGACGGGAGAAAAGCTGTGGGCGACCCAGTTTCCGGCAAGCTATTCCGGAAGCATTTCTCCGGACAATGGTCCTCGATGCGTTCCGCTGATCCACAAGGACCGGGTATTTGCCTTTGGGGCTGCCGGCGAACTGCATGCGACAGGCCTCTCTGCTGGAACAAAGCTGTGGTCGAGAAATCTCTACAAGGAATTCAAGGGGAGTGAAGGATACTTTGGAGCGGGTAGTTGTCCGATCGTCATGGACGATCTGTTGCTTCTGAATGTCGGCGGAGCGAATGGGGCGGGCCTGGTTGCATTGAGACTCGCCGATGGGGAGGTCGCCTGGAAAGCCACAGACGAGGGAGCGAGTTACTCATCGCCTGTTTCTGTCCAACTGCAGGGGGAACCTGCGGCAATCTTTGTGACACGGCTCAATTGCCTGGCAGTGCGTCCCCGCGACGGACATGTTCTCTGGCGATTTCCTTTTGGTGCCCGTGGACCAACTGTCAATGCCGCCTCTCCGCTGATCATCGACGAACATGTTTTTCTGAGCGCCAGCTATGGAGTGGGAGCAGTTTGGGCGAGTTTGACAAGCACCGGAATCACAAAGGTGTGGGACAACAACGAAACGATGTCGAGCCAGTACACCACCTGTGTCCTGAATGGCAAATACCTTTATGGGGTCCACGGAAGGGCTGACGGAGGAGAGTCAAGCCTGCGGTGTTTTGATCCCCAAACCGGCCGCGTACTCTGGTCTCGTGATGGCTTTGGCGTGGCCCACGCAATTCTGGCTGACAACAAGCTTCTGATGATCAAGGACAATGGGACTCTCGTCCTCGTCCGTCCGAATCCAGATCGGTACGAGGAACTGGCCAGCGTTCAGGTGCTGCAAAAGACGGTGCGGGCTCTCCCCGCACTGAGCGGGGGCCGATTGTACCTCCGGGATACTCGCCGACTGATCTGCCTGGACGTGTCCCCTCAATGACGACTCGACATTCGGGGACACCAGCAATCCCGACGTTGCGCTGGCATTGGTCACTGGCCAATGAGCAGTCTTCGATCGCACTGCACAAACGTCGGCTGGGGGATGCATTGCGGGTGACGCTGGAGGATGAACGGGTTGCCACCTGCGAGTTGAGCGTTGCTGTCGTGACTGATGCCAGGATCCACGAAATCAACCGGCAGTTCCTCAACCATGATTTTCCGACCGATGTGATCACCTTCGAATTGAGTCCGCCAACCCGGGTTGCCGGGATCCGTCGCCGCCCTGCGGGGATGCCCGTTCGGCGTGGAGCGGCGCTGCAAATCGAGGGCGAGATTGTGGTGAGCGCAGAGACGGCCCGCCGTTGCTCGCCCGAGTTTTGTTGGACTCCGCACCAGGAACTGATGCTGTACCTGGTGCATGGAGTTCTGCACCTTTGCGGATACGATGATCTCGACGGCCGGGAGGAGAGGCTGATGCGTCGGCGTGAATCGGAGATCCTGGCCAAGCTCGGTCTGCAACCAAGGACAGCCCCGCGAAAATGAGCGCCAGTTTTGAGCCCGTCTGGGGTTGGTCGTGGACCATGCTGGCCGCGCTGGCATCACTGGCATTTGTGCTTGCGACTTATCGCCCCCGACTCGAAAAACTTGCGCCTGTTTGGCGATTTGCGCTTTTGGCATTGCGCGTGGCCACTTGGGCCGTTGTGGTCTTTGCCCTGCTCCGTCCCGAATTGCAGATCACCCAGACCGATCCCAATTCGGCCCGGGTGGTGGTGCTGACCGACAAGAGTCGAAGCCTGACCGTCAAGGACGGGCCAGCGGGAATCTCCCGTCGTGAATGGATGCTGCAAACGGTTGGCGGGATCGCACCGCAGTTGCAGAAAATCCAGAGCGAGGCAGAACTCAAGTTCTTTGAATTCGGTGAGCAACTGGAGGAAGTCGATTTCCCTTTGGGGCCGGCGGAAGCACAACAGACTGCCTTGGGACAGGCTCTGGAGGAACTGTCGCGGCAGGCGGCCAGTCAACGTCTCCTGAGAATTCTGCTGTTGTCTGATGGGGCCCAGCGAGCACTGCCACCACGGGATGTTGATCCCCGCAGTGTTGCACTTCGACTCGCAGAACAGAATGTGCGGATTGACACCGTCTGCTTCGGTTCGACCGGGGTGAGCGAGAACAGCCTGGATGTGATTGTAGAAGATCTGCAGGTCAACCCGACGGTCTTTGTCAAAAACACGGTGGTCGTTGCGGGAAAAGTCCGGGTCCTGGGGGGGGCGGGACGTGAAATTTTGGTGCGCCTGCAATTGGAAAGTCCGCAGGCAGCCGTCCAGGGGGGAGACCAGATGTCTCCCGTCGGGGCCCCGCTGAGACTGACTCCGACCAGAAATGACGAGGTGTTTCCGGTAGAACTGAGTTTTGTCGCTGAGGAACCGGGCGAATTTCGGCTGATGCTGGATTCCCCTCCTCTGGATGAGGAATCACTCCGAACAAACAACAGTCTGGCCACCTATCTGACGGTCCTCAAGGGGGGGCTCAGTGTGGCCTATTTCGACCTTGAGCGGGCCGAACAGCGTCTGCTTCGCCGAATTGATGATTCGCCTCACATCCGCCTGGATTTCAAGCCCGTCCGTCTGTTGCCGGGTCTGCAGGCTGCCCCAATTGAACCGACCTGGTTTGAGCCGGGGAAGTACGATGTCTACATCATCGGTGGAGTCCCGGCCCGGGCGTTTCAGCCCGAGGGGCTGCGCCGATTGAGCCAAATCGTCCAGCAGGGGGGCGGCCTCCTGATGACGGGAGGAACATTCTCTTTCGGTCCCGGTGGTTATGCGTCTACTCCTCTCGCCGAAATCCTTCCGATCGAAATGCTGGCAACTGAGACCCAGTTTGCGGAATCAATCGACGCTGGTCTTTACCACACCCAACCACTGGGAATGCGACCGACCGATCGAGGCCTGATGCATTACGTCATGCGGCTGGATGAACCCGGTCGCAATCTGGAGCGATGGCAGTCGCTCCCCCCTCTCAATGGTGGAAATCGGTTCGCCGCCCTGAAGCCAGGTGCATTGGTCCTGGCGCAGTCAGAGGACCAGGTCCCGCTACTGGTCGCCCAGGAGGTTGGCAAAGGACGTGCCATGGTGTTCGCTGGTTTTACGAGTCATTACTGGTTTCAGGCTGGTTATCCCGAAGCCCACCAGCGGTTTTGGGAACAGGTGATTCTTTGGCTTGCACACAAGGAAAACCAGAATGACCAGTCGGTCTGGCTGTCGCTGGAGGGACGTCGATTTCGCCCTGGGCAGGTGGTCAATATGACCATGGGTGCCCGCGATCCCGCCACCGGGCCTTTGCAGGACGTTGACTTCTCGATCGCCATTCAGGGACCGGGAGGGAATCGGTACTCGATTTCACCACAAAAGGGGGCCGCTGAAACTCTGGCCCGCTTTCCAGAGACTGCCGTGCCGGGCGAATACCGTGTCGTTGTGGATGCACGCCGAAACGGAACAGTACTGGGGCTTGGAGCCAGCAGTCGCTTCATGGTGGTGGATCAGGATCTCGAACTGCACAATCCGGCGGCAGATGCAGCGCTCCTTTCGGATCTCTCACGACTCACGGCGGGCGCGTCGGTGACTCCCGAGGAACTCCCGGGTTACCTCGAACGTCTGCTCAAGGATCCCCTGAACATTGATGTGACGAGGCAGCGTCGGATGCCGCTTTGGGACAACGGTTGGCTGTTGGGGATTTTTACCGGGCTTTTAACTGCGGAGTGGTGGCTCCGTAAAAAGCGGGGAATGGTTTGAAGTTTCCTGCCCGGAATATCCTTCCCAGGCAGTAAACCCGATCTGGATTGAACTTTCGCCAGACAATCCACGTCTTATAATGAGGTGTTGTGCTGCTGGTCGAAACAGCAGGGTTGGCAAACACCGGACAGTCGTGCATTTCACGGCTGTGCAGAGCCCCGACACCTTTCTCGGACGGATTGCAACAGGGGAAGACAATGGCGGGAACCTCGGAAAACAAGTCCGGCACGACTGGTCGGCAGGTGGCGTCACCGGTTCCGTATCTGGAATACGACGAGTTTGTTGAAATCCAGATCTCAAAGACCCGGGAGAATCTCCGCTCCAATGAAATCATCACTGCCCTGACGGAATTGGCGGTATTGTTCGCAGGTTATCTGCTGATCGTCGTTGTCTGCGATCATTGGCTGGTTGAGGGGGGGCTCTCGACGAGAATTCGATTCCTGTTGCTGGTTGCTCTCGTGATGACCGCAGGGATCATCGCCGTGCGTCGAGTGTTCTGGCCATTGATTCGCCGGATCAATCCGCTCTACGCGGCCCGAATGATCGAGCAGGCGGAGGGACGATTCCAGGGGAACCTTGTCAACTGGATTGACTTGAAAGCCAACGGACGAAACTCTGAACACTCGGCGGCGATCCGCGCCATCGAAAAACGGGCCGCAGTTGGCCTGGATCGCATGGATGTGGATACCGCCGTCGATCGGCGGCCTCTCCTTCGGGCAGCGTATGCCCTGTTGGGGGTTGTGGTCGTGTCGGCGATGTATGTGGCGTTTTCTCCCAAGGATCCGTTTTCGTCGGTTCATCGCGCTCTGCTCCCGCTTTCCGCAGTGGGGGTCCCCACCGAGACGACAATCAGCGACATCACACCCGGCAGTGTCGATGTGCCAGCCCGCAGCCAGGTGACCGTTGAGGCGGATCTCCGCGGAAAATCCGTTGAAAAAGTCCAGGTGCTGTTGACGACGGCGGATCATAAATTTGTCGATCATCCGGTGGAGATGCGGCGAATCGAGTCAGGCTTGCCCCGGTTTCGCGGAATTCTGAACGGTGAAAATGGTCGTGGACTGCTGCAGGATCATGAGTACCGAATTGTGGCAGGAGATGCGGAATCCCCCACGTTCCGCATTCGGGTCATCCAGCCTCCCTCGGCATTGGTGGAGCAACTCACCTACACCTATCCCAATTACATGCAATTGCAGCCCCGCGTTGTTCCCGGTCCGGCAGTTGAGGGCTGGGAAGGCACGAAGGTGGCTCTGGAGGCCCGGACGAATCTGCCTGTTTCTCAGGCCCGACTGATTCTGACTGACAGCGAGCAGGCCACGCAGGGGGAAGAGATCCCGCTTCAGATTTTTGAGGGAACACGCCTCTCCGGGGGCTGGACCCTCGGATTCCGAAGTGATGGAACCGCAGCCCGGTTCTATCACATTGCGGTCAAGACAGCCGATGGGGCTGTGGACCCAAACCCAGTGCGCATTCCGATCGAGGTTCGAGCCGACCAGCGTCCTGATGTGGCACTTCTGTCTCCAACGGGTGACCTTGAAAAGCCTGCGAATGCCATCATTCCGCTCGCGATCGTGGCCAGCGATCCAGATTTCCAACTGCGGTCCCTGACACTCAAGTCGGAACGGAACGGCACCCCCCTTCCTGACCAGGCGTTGTTTGAATCCGAATTCCCGACCCGCAAGCTTGAAGGTACCGTGGATTGGGACCTGGGAGCACTTGGGCTGCAGCAAGGTGAGCGGATTCAGTACTGGATCGAGGCTCGCGACAACCGACAACCGGTGGCGAACCGAACGAACACCCCGCGATTGAGTCTGCTGATTGAAAAGCCCTTTGAATCCGATCAACAGGCTCAGCGGGACCTGGCCGATGCCAAAAATCAACTGCAGGATGAACTGGCTTCAGCTCGTCCCCCCGACAATCCCGGCGAAGGGGTCGACGAACCATCGCGCGCAGACAACCCGTCTCTCCCCACGGCTCCCCCCCGCCCCAACGACGATGCTGTCGCCCGGGAGCCGGGGAATGCGGATTCGGAGGAATCATCCCAGGATTCTTCCCGCAACGACGACCGTCACGAATCGGCCCCTGGAGACCCGGCTGAATTCCAGGAGCAGTTGGAACGCGTTTTAAGACGCGAAGAGCAGAGTCGTCAGCAACCTGAAACCGAGCCTCGGGAGCCGAGTGATTCGGTGCCCCACCGTCACCAGCAGGACGACGAATCGGAAGAGCCGCGACAGTCTTCGGACGATCCCGCTGGAGAGCGCTCCCACCAGGATAGAACACCATCGAAGTCTGGAACTCAGGAAGGGAAAAGTGGGCCGTCCGGTTCAAAGCCTTCTCGGAACCAGGCAGACGACGAATCTCCTGACGATTCCTCTGAAGAGGAAGGTGCTTCCCGAGGGAACTCGACCGGCACCAAATCCAATCCTTCCAGTGGAAAGTCGGAATCTGCAGGGAACCGGCAACCGCGGCAACTCGATTCCCATGTGGATGAACCGCAGGAACTGAGAGAGGAACCCCAGTCAAAAGCGACGGAGGGGGGATCCGACGCACCAGACAAAACAACGGCTTCGCAATCGGGTAAGACTCGTCGAGGAAATGGCGAAGATCCGAACATCGACGCACAACAGGAATCCCCTGAGCGGTCTGGGAGCCCCCAGGAGGGCTCTCATCGGGAGGGGGCGACTGGGGATGAGGATGATTCCCAGGCAGGTGAACAGACGCCGCGACCATCCCGGCAAGATCCAGAGCTTTCCGGCAAATCGACTGACCGGGCCAATTCCGGGTCAGAGTCAGAGGGTGATCCCTCGCCAAAATCCGAAATGAACGACCGTGCCGAGTCCGATTCCGCATCGGAAGCCCGTGAATCGGCAACGGAAGGCCAGCAATCCACCAAGCCGGGGGGCAAGCCCTCCGAGATCCCCTCGGGAGAGCGTCCGCCACGTCGTGGTGAGAATTCGCCCGCGAAGCGGGGTCAGTCTTCAACTTCGGGATCCGAAGAAAAGTCAGAGACACCGCAGGAGGATTCTTCCCGGGGTGGGAGTGGGGAACAATCGGGATCACAGCAGACGGGGAAGTCAAAGAACCAGTCTGGCAGTGGTTCTCAGGGGGGCAATGAATCGTCCCGTGGAGAATCGGGAGAGCCAGGTCCAGATCAATCCCCGAATGATGGTAGTCCTCCTTCAAACGACTCA
>Ga0315902_10004330_pt1 | contig 20587 bp, 16 predicted proteins | sample LakEriMetagenome_9_FD_203523 | JGI IMG/M metagenome (GOLD analysis project Ga0315902, IMG submission 203523) | Freshwater fungal communities from buoy surface, Lake Erie, Ohio, United States - Buoy 12 MA117 | ecosystem: Environmental > Aquatic > Freshwater > Lake > Lake biofilm | place: USA... | reverse complement strand
CTTCGAGTCCGTCGCGGCCGGCTCGTCCGGTTTCCTGATAATAGTTCTCGATGGATTTTGGGATGTTGTAATGGATCACGAATCGGATATCGGGTTTGTCGATACCCATACCGAAAGCGATGGTGGCGCAGATCACTTGTACGTCTTCGCCGAGGAATTGGTCCTGACGTTCTGCCCGCAGTTTGCTATCGAGTCCGGCGTGATAGGCAACGGCTTTGATGCCATTGGCTTTTAGTATGTCGGCGAGTTCTTCGGTTGTCTTGCGGTTAAGTGTATAGATGATGCCGCTTTTTCCTTTCATCGATTTGATGAATCGAACGATGTTCTCATCTGTTTGTGCCTTGTTGATCTTGGGCAATACCTCATAGTAGAGGTTTGATCGGTTAAAAGAGGAGATGAAAACATTGGGATTGCGGAGCTCGAGATTTTTAACGATATCAGTCTGCACTTTGGGTGTAGCCGTAGCGGTAAGTGCGATCATGGGTGCGGTGGCACTGATCTCATTCATCATTTCGCGGAGGCGGCGGTATTCGGGACGGAAATCATGACCCCATTCGGAAATACAATGTGCTTCATCGACGGCGAAAAAGGAGATGGTGAGTCCACTGAAAAATTCTAGGTTCTCGGTTTTAGTCAGCGTTTCCGGCGCCACATACAGCATTTTAGTTCTGCCGCTGGTGAGGTCGGATTGAACTTCTTTGATTTCTTTTTTGCTTAGCGTGGAATTCAGGAAGTGGGCGATGGCATCTGTATCGCTGTAGCCGCGGATCAGGTCGACCTGGTTTTTCATCAGGGCGATCAAGGGGGAAACGATGATAGCCACCCCTTCGCTGACAAGAGCCGGGAGTTGGTAGCAGAGGCTTTTGCCACCGCCGGTGGGCATGATCACAAAGGTGTCATGTCCGGCTAGGAGCGATTCAATGGCTTTTTCCTGCTGACCTTTGAATTGGTCGAATCCAAAATGGGCATGCAGGGCCTTGTGCAGATCGAATCGGCCGCCGTCAGCCGGTGTTTTCTTGGTCTTTGTTGTCTTTATGGTCGTGCTTTTGGGCATTTTCTTAAACAATCCGGGTTCGATTCGGTTCGCTCTATAAGGTACAGAAATCGGGAGGGTTCGGAGGGTTTATTTTCAAGGGTTGGCGAAGTTAGTTCTCAATTGCCTGATTTCAAGGGGAAAAACAACGATTTGGGTGAGGCTTAACTACCCTTGTCCCCCGCCAAAATCCGTTAGTTTTGCGCTTGTATTATTATGTCAATTTCTATTTCAGATATAGCCCGTGATACGATCCGACTAGAGTCGGATGCCGTGGCGGCGCTTGCGGGTCGGATCGGTCCGGATTTTGAGCGTGCTGTTCAGGTTCTTTCTCAAACAAAAGGTCGGGTCATTTTTAGTGGTATCGGTAAGAGTGCCGTCATCGCGCAGAAGATCGTGGCCACGTTCAATTCGACGGGCACGCCGGCGGTTTTCATGCATGCGGCCGATGCGATCCATGGTGATCTGGGTATGATCTTGCCGGATGATGTGGTGGTGTTGATCAGCAAGAGTGGGGAGAGTCCCGAGATCAAGACCCTTATCCCTTTAATAAAAGAGTTCGGCAATACGTTGATTGCGATGGCGGGTAAACTGGATTCGTATTTGGCGCTTCAATCGGATCTCGTGATCGATACGGTGGTGGAGCAAGAGGCTTGCCCAAATAACTTAGCCCCCACTACCAGTACCACAGCGCAGTTGGTGATGGGAGATGCGCTGGCGATCTGTTTGATGAAGTTGCGCGGATTTCGGACAGATGATTTTGCGCGCGTGCATCCGGGTGGTGCCTTGGGTAAGCGCTTGTATCTGCGGGTACAGGATTTGGCCAATGCGAATGAGAAGCCGGCCGTGCAGTCGGATGCTTCTGTGCAGGAGGCGATCTTGGAGATGACGCAAAAAAGATTGGGGGTGACCGCGGTAGTGGATGCCGATCAAAAATTATTGGGCGTGATCACGGATGGTGATCTGCGTCGCATGTTGGAGCGTGGGTCGGATTGGGGCGGGATGAAGGCGGCTGATATCATGACAGTGGCACCGAAGACTATTGCGCCGGAAGCATTGGCGGTGGAGGCCTTGAGTGTATTGCAGGAGCATTCGATCACGCAACTTGCGGTGGTAGCGGATGGTCGTTATGCGGGCATGATCCATTTGCATGATCTGGTTCGCGAAGGATTACATTGACCTTATACCTATGAATAAACATCGTTACGTAGCAGTGATGGCCGGGGGGATCGGTAGTCGGTTTTGGCCCATGAGTCGATCCAGCTATCCGAAACAATTTCTGGATGTACTGGGTTTGGGTCGCACCCTGATCCAACAGACGATCGATCGGTACAAACGATTGGTGCCTGCTGAAAATATTTTCATTGTCACCTCTGCTGATTATGTTTCGTTGGTCAAACAGCAGTTACCGGAGATCAAGGATGAGCAGATCTTGGCGGAGCCGTATCGGAAAAATACAGCGGCTTGTATCGCCTACATCGCCTATAAATTAAAAGCGATCGATCCAAAAGCCTCGATGATCGCGGCACCGGCCGATCATTTGGTGATGGAGCCGGAGGCATTTGTGCAGGCGGTGAATCAGGCATTTGATTTTGTGGAAAGCAAAGACGCACTTGTTACCATCGGCATCAAGCCCAACCATCCGAACACCGGTTACGGCTACATACAATTCGACCCGGAGGTGAAGATCGGCGAGGTGTATGATGTGAAAACCTTTACTGAGAAGCCGAATCTGGAGATGGCTCAAACGTTTTTGGCCAGCGGTGATTTTTTGTGGAATGCGGGGATCTTCACCTGGACCGTCGACAGTATTCTTACTGCGCTGGAAAAACATGTGCCGGAGATTAATGAACTCTTTGTAGCCGAGCGTACGGCGTTCAATACATCAGCTGAAGCGGAAGCGGTAGAGCGGATCTATACGCAATGTGTTAATACGTCCATCGACATCGCAGTGATGGAAAAAGCTGAAAATGTATTTGTGATCCCGGCTGATTTCGGTTGGACTGATCTCGGTACCTGGAACAGTGCCTGGGATAATATGGAGAAGGATTATTTCGGCAATGCCGTAGTAGGCAAGCAGGTGATGGTGGTGGATGCAAATAATTGCATGGTGCATGCGGGTGCCGATAAGTTGATGGTGCTGCAGGGACTCAAAGATTACATCATCGTCGATACACCCGATGTGCTCTTGATCTGTAAGCGTGATCAGGAGCAAGCGATCAAGGAATATGTGGCGGAAGTGAAACGAAATTTTGGCGAACAATATCTCTGATATGGCATTTGAATCCAAGCTCCCTCGTGTAGGCACGACGATCTTCACCACGATGAGTGCGCTGGCAGCGGAGCATCAGGCCGTGAATCTGGGGCAAGGATTTCCTGATTTTCCGATGCCTGAAGCCTTGCGTGAAGGTGTGAGTAAAGCGATGCGCGATGGATTCAATCAGTATGCGCCGATGCCTGGTCATGGTCCCTTACGCGAAAAGCTAGTACAGAAAGTAGCTGATCTGTATGGAGCGACGGTTGATCCGAATACGGAGATCACCATTACGCCGGGTGGTACCTATGCCATTTATACAGCGCTGACCACCATCGTACATCCGGGCGATGAAGTGATCGTATTTGAGCCGGCCTACGATAGTTATATTCCGAATATTGAATTGAATGGAGGTGTAGCGGTCACGATCGCCCTTACGTATCCGGATTATCGGATCGATTGGGCGGAAGTCAAACGAAAGATTACGAAACGCACGAGAGCCATTGTGATCAATTCGCCGCACAATCCGACCGGTAACGTGCTTACGGATTTGGATATCGTGGCCCTGCGGGGGATCGTTGCTGACCATCCGGATATCTATCTGATCAGCGATGAAGTGTATGAGCATTTGATCTTCGACGGGATGCCGCATTTGAGTATGCTTCGTTATCCGGATTTACTGGCGCGTAGTTTTGTTTGTTTTTCCTTCGGAAAAGTGTATCACTGTACCGGCTGGAAGCTGGGCTATTGTATAGCGCCTGCCGATCTGATGAAGGAGTTTCGAAAAGTGCATCAGTTCAATGTATTCACTTGCTTTGCGCCGGCGCAGGTAGCTTTGGCGGATTATCTCGACAACAAGGAGGGGTATTTATTACTCGGCTCGTTTCTGCAGAAGAAGCGGGATCTGTTTCTTTCCTTGATGCAGGGCAGCCGTTTTGATTTTCTCCCGAGTCATGGCAGTTATTTTGTTTGTGCTAAGTACAATAAGATCAGTGATCAGTCCGATACGGATTTCGCGATTCGGCTAATCAAGGAAGCCGGCGTGGCTACTATCCCTGTTTCCGCTTTTTATCGGAATGGGGAAGATCATAATGTATTGCGTTTTTGTTTTGCAAAAAAAGAAGAGACCCTGCGCGCTGCTGCGCAGCGCTTGGTTGAGAGATGATAGATGAAAGGTGAAGGGTGAAAGGTGAAAGATGAAGGGTGAAGGGTGCAAGATGTGATTTGCCTTACAACTAACAAGAGTCATTTTGAGTAACGATTACGGTCACTCGCCGAATCATAACGTGCGACTAGATTCGTCGCATGAAAACAATCATCATTTCAACGGATTTTTCGACCGTGGCGCACAATGCCATGAATTACGGCGTGGAGTTGGCGAAGTCCATCGGCCATAGTGTTACGCTGGTGCATGTTTATCAGGTGCCGGTGGCTTTTTCAGATGGACCGCTCGTCATGGTTTCGCTCGACGATCTGCGAAGCGCTGCGGAAAAGCAGTTGACTCAATTGAGATCCGATCTCCATCATGTTCACGGAAAGGAGTTGAAGATCTACTCGGAAGCCATTCTGGGGAATGTGGTAGAGGAAATTCAAAACCTGGCAGAAAAACTGGATCCCTTTGCGGTGGTGATGGGTGCTACCGGACTTACCGGTGCACAGCGGGTGTTGTTCGGCAGTACCACCTTACTGGCAGTTCGTCAGCTTAAGCATCCGGTGATCGTGGTGCCGGAAGGAAAATCCTTCGGACATGGCATCAAAAAAATCGGACTGGCCTGTGATTTTCGGGAAGTAGTGGATACCACACCTACTCGGTTCGTTCAGCAGTTTCAAAAAACATTCAAGGCCGAACTGCATGTCATCAATGTTGATTTTGAAAATCGGCATTTCCGTCCCGATACACCTGAACAATCCCTGATGCTGCAAACATTACTCGGGGAACTGAACCCGACCTATCATTTTATCGAAGAGGAAGATATTGAGGCCGGTATCAATCGGTTTGCGGAGGAGAATAACCTGGATCTGCTCATCACCATTCCTAAAAAGCACCGTTTCATTGAAGACATCTTCAAACGGAGTTCCACCAAACACTTATTGAAAGGCGCTCGTGTGCCGGTGGTGGGAATGCATTAAAAGGATGAAGGTTGAAAGGTGAAGGGTGAACATTCAACTAATTTCATCCTTCATCCCTGCCTGCCGGCAGGCAGGCTTCATCTTTCACCCTTTAACGGAATGGATTCGCCCATTTCTCGCTCGTATACACAGCTGATCCGGTGAGTGTTTTGAGGAAGGCTACAACGGCATCTACAGTTGGCTGATCCAGATTAAGATTCAGTCCTACTCCGTTTGGTCTAAGTCGTGGATCCAGTCGTGTATTGCCCGGGGTGAGATTGATCTGTCCGTAATGTCCGATCACGGCTTGTAATGTTTTTAAGCCCCCGGTATGCATCATCGGTCCGTTCGTTTCGCCGGTCGGACCGGTCAGATCCCGCAGCGAAGGCGAGCGCGTATTGTTTATGTCGATGCCTGTTCCGTTGAGCACGCCGATGATACCATTGTTTCCACTGTTCGGGTCAATCGCGAATTCCGGAGGTCTGTGACAACCGCCACAGCCTAAGCCACCGCCGGTACGGACGCCGCTCTGATTAAACTGAGGCGGCATAAAATATAAATTCTTTCCCATGTTCTCCTGCTGCGTGAAATTGGGAAAGCCCTGTTGTTCCTGTGCTACTTGTGCACGACCTACATCATATTTGGAATCGAAGGATTGAATACTTCGGATGAATTGTGACATACATTCCTGCATACGTGGCTCGGTGATATTCTGATCGCCGTATACGAATTGAAAAAGTTCTTTGTAATAACCGATGCCGGAGAGTTTAGTCAACAAGGCTGCCAGATTGGGTCTTCCATTTTGTCCGCTGAATCCCATCTCCGCATGGTCCTGAATGGGCTGTGTTGTTTGTTGCTCTAATGTGGCAGCACGTTCGTCCCAGAAAAATTTTACTTCGCTGCTGAAGCGGGCATTGATCAGTCGCATGGAGTGGCGACCGGTTCGTCCGTTCTGTACACCCAAACTGGCCACGGCTGTATCGCTGAACGCAAACTTCTGAATATGACAACTGCCGCAGGAAATGGAGTTGTCGATGCTTAACTGCTTATCATAAAATAAAACCCTGCCCAGCGTGGCCTTGGCATCGGTGATCGTGTTGCCAGCGGTATTGTCGAAGGCGATATAGGCCGGTTTGCCCTGATTGGCATAATTGGCTAAGTTGTTGGGGTCGATGCGGGTACCGAAAGCTGCTTTAATAGCTGAATAAGGATCGGAAGAGGCGGGATCCTTCTTACAGCCTAAAAGTATGATGGTCATCGATGTAAGTACAAAAATCAGGCTCTTCAAAGGGTATCTCTTCATGTTAAAGTAGTTGGCTGATTAAGACTCCTTCTTGGGAAAAATGTTTAATGTAATGTACTAAACTCCTTAAACTTTAAACCTTCTACCTTCTCCTATCTTAATTAACTACCAAGGTCAACTCCGTGGTATCCCGGACGCCATTGATCTGAGAGCTGAACTTGATCGGGTATACGCCGGCGTTTTGGATGTTCACGACGGGGTTGCGTTCGAGCGAAGTGACACCCAGACCGAAGTTCCATGAATAAAATTGGGAGATCGGATTCAGGCTGGCGAACGAGATGTTGACGGGTAGGCCACCGGAGCGGTCACGGAAATACGCGAAGGAGGATTCGCCGGGTGTTACTCGATTTAGAGAAAGAATTGATGTGATGGAGTCGGTACCTGTGGGGCCGGTTACTTTTAGTTTGATATAGTAGTCGCCGATGGCGGTGTACACATGTGTGGGGTTGCGTTCGGTGGAGCGTGTACCGTCCCCAAGCGACCATTCCGATGTGGTGGTATTGACAGAATTATTGACAAAGGTGATCGTGCAGGGAACGGGTTGGTCAAATCCCGTCACCCCGAATTTTGCTTTAGTCGATTTGACTTCTTTTTCTTTTTTACAAGCGCTAACGCTTAATGCGATCAATGCGAGGCAGATCAGGTATTTCATATATGTTTTTCAGTCCCAAAAATACTTGAATATCCGATGCTTGTAGAACTTTACGCCTCGATATGTGTTTAAAGGTTCAACCACCTGATTTAACCTATGCGTACCATTCGTTTTCTGCTGTTCCTCTTACCGATCTTATTCCTTTTTACAGTGGAAGGCCGCACCCAGGGTCGAATCAGCGGCCGTGTCATCAACCGAAACACACAGGAGCCGTTGCGGGGTATTTTCCTTTCACTTACGCCTGGTAACAGAGTTACGACATCCGATAGTGCAGGGGTATTTCGTATTGCAGACCTGAAAACGGAGACCTATACACTCACTGTCAGCGGAGTCGGATTTTTAAATCGTGTCTATCCGAATCTGATCATCACCTCCGGAAATGAGATCGTGCTTGAGATCGAAATGGAGCCGGTCGTTAAAGAACTCAAAGAAGTATCCATCGGCACGAAGAAAAATACTGCTAAGGCTGCTACGCTGGAGAGTCCGCTCAGCATTCAGCGATTGACCACTGAAGATATCCGCGCCAATCCCGGTGGCAATTTTGATATCAGTAAAGTGATCCAATCACTTCCAGGCGTTGGTGGAGGTGCTGCCGGTGGTAGTTTTCGTAACGACATCATCATTCGCGGTGGTTCACCTTCGGAAAATGTGTTTTATCTCGACGGAATCGAAGTGCCCATCATCAATCACTTCAGTACACAAGGTAGTGGCGGCGGACCACAAGGTATTCTCAATGTGAGTTTCATCGAAGAGGTGAAGTTGAGTACTTCTGCATTCGATGCGAAGTATGACAATGCGCTCAGCAGCGTGTTTCAGTTCAAACAAAAAAATGGAAACACGGAAAAATTGCAGGGGAATTTTCGCTTGAGTGCGACGGATGCAGCGATCACATTAGACGGACCGCTCTCGAAGAAAACAACCTTTCTTGCTTCTGCGCGCAGAAGCTATCTGCAGTTTTTATTTGAAGCCATCGATCTGCCGATACGACCTAATTATTGGGATTTTCAATTCAAGTCCACCACTCGCATCAACGACAAAACGACCTTGAGTGTATTGGGTATCGGAGCCATCGATGAATTCAGCTTCGGTGCTCCCAAAGAGGCAACGCCCGAAAAATTATATGTACTCAACAGCAATCCGCTGATCCAGCAAAACAGTTATACCGTTGGTGCTACCTTGAAGCGGTTGATTCCGGGTGGATATTGGAATTTATCTCTTAGCAGAAATCGCTTGAACAACCAGGCGGATAAGTATGAGGACAATCAACGTCCCGATGACACAGATCGTACGTTCCAGATCCGAAGTATTGAAACGGAGAATAAGTTACGTTGGGAAACGGTACGAAACCGAAAAGGGATCAAGTATAGTTATGGCGCGGTGATTCAATATGTACAGTTCGACAATACCTTTTTCCAATTGCTACGTCCTCGCATCGTGGATGCGAACGGAACTGAGTTACAACCGCAAGAAACCATCAACAGCTTGACCGATCTGGGTTTTTGGCGGTATGGGGCGTTTGCGCAAGTAGGCGGACGATTACTCGATGGAAGACTGGCATGGAGTGGCGGCGTTCGTATCGATGCGAATGATCTGTCGAACAGTGAATCGAATCCGTTCAAACAGCTCAGCCCGCGTTTGAGTTTGAGTTACGCATTGGCTGAAAAATGGAATCTGAGTACGAGTTACGGACTTTACTATCGATTGCCTTCCTATACTATGCTGGCGTATCAGAATCCGCTCAGTAGCAACAGTGCGTTGACGAATCCGGGCGATTACATCCGCAGTCAGCATTGGGCGGCGGGTGTTGAATTTTTGCCCGATCTATTTACTCGCATTACGGTGGAGGGATTTTATAAAGGTTATTCCAATTATCCGATCAGTGTAACGGATGGTATCAGTTTGGCAAACAAGGGTACTGATTTTGGTGCGGTGGGCAATGAACCTTTGTCGGCGACCGGATCCGGAAGAGCCTATGGAGTGGAGTTACTATATCAGCAAAAACTCACGAAGCGGATCTTCGGTGTGGTCAGTGGTACGTTTTACCGGAGTGAATTCACCGGCATCAATGGGAATTATGCACCGGCCAGTTGGGATAATAAAGTACTGATCTGTTTAACGGGGGGATATAAATTGAAGAAGAACTGGGAGATCGGTGCCAAGTTCCGCTATCAGGGCGCTGCTCCTTATACGCCCTATGATCCGGTGGCCAGTCGTTATAGTTATCAATTACTCGGTGTGGGCGTATTTAATTATGCTCAATTGAACACGCTTCGATTGCCTGCTTTTCATGCGGCCGATCTGCGCATCGACAAGAAGTGGAACTATCGAAAAGTGACCTTAGATGTATTCATCGATATCACCAATGTTTATGCATCGAAGGCAGCCGGTATTCCGCAGTATACGTTCAAGCGAACAGCGGATAATACCGCATTTATGACAACGGATAGTGCTCCGTTGAAAGCGGATGGAAGCAATGCGATCCCGATTTTATTGGAGAATCGTGATGGTCAGTTCTTGCCGACGATCGGATTGATCGTGGAGTTTTGATCAATTCCGCTTCGGGCTGAGAATGAGTCCACCTTCTCCCATCACGACCTGATAGGGAACTGATTTCATGTTCTTCTTGTCTCCTTTGATCGGGAAGCGACGGATGAGTACGCCGTTTTCAATGGCATATTCATCGTGTCCTTCGTAACCATCGAACAGTTTGCCGGGCTTTTTATCGTTCTCATCCATTTCCGGAACGAAAATGAGAGAGAGGGATTTGTCACGGTTTGAAGAAACACCATTGATGCTTCCGTATGAACCGGAACCGGCGCTGGTGGAGATCATATACAATTCATCAAATCCGTTTTTATCCATATCACCGACAAATATGGTACTGATGGGATCGATATCAGTGAACGTGAGCGCACCGGTGCTGTCGCCTTGGAAATAGGCGCTTACATTACTCAAACTTGCTCCTTTGGGATGTGTTTCGTGAACGATGATCGTTTTTCCTGAATTTGTTTTCATTTCCCATACCCGAGGCATGGGTAATGAAGTGGTTTTTACTTGTGTGGTGTCGGAGGGGGTGGTTGTTTCAGGGGCGGGTGTCTTGGTTTCGCAACCAACGATGATGATACTTGCCAGAATCAAGGAGAAAAGGAGTGAGCGCATGGTTTTTAATTGTTATCACGAATGTAGTGACCCTTTCACTGAAACATTCATGTTCTCTGATTTATTCAACTTAGGTTGCTGATATTCAAGCAAGCAATTTTCCGATTCAATCATGCCATCGGCGCATTGTTCCTGCTCGGCGCAGTCTACGTTTTCTTCGAAAAATAAAAGCGGGCTTATTCGAATTCCAGTTCATTCACGAACTGGTCCCAAGAGAGTAGGAAAAATTCCAGCGAGGTGGAAGGGGCAGTACCGCAAGCTTCCTGCAGGGTCATCTGATCGGTCGGATCGGATGCTTCCTGCGTTAGAATAAAACTGTTTTCTATTGCTTGCATAGAATATAGACAATTTACAAGGGAAAAGGTTCAACAAAACGTATCTGTTCAAGCGCTAATGACCGGCTCGTTTCAGTCGGTCGTTGATGGTTCTGCCCAATCCCTGGTCGGATAATCGACTGGCGATCAACACATCGAAGCCCATTTCGTCCATCTCTTGCAAGCGTGCATAAAACCCGGGAGCGATCTGATCCGGGTCTTCATTTCCCGTTAAAAAAATTCCGGTATGTTTTTCGGGGTGTTGCTGTAGATATTCGATGACATTCTCAACAACCAGAAAGGGGGTATTGGGTGAATAATGCTTTTTGGTCATGCCCGGTGCCAGCAGCACTTTTTCGCTCTGGTTACGGATTCGGACCGTTCCGACGATCGATTGCAGTTGTTCGATGGATAATGCGCCTAGGCGGTATACAACGGCCTGATCTTCTTCCCATCCGACGATGGTGGATTCGAGTCCTTTTTCGCAGGGGCCTCCGTCGAGTACGACCGGGATCTGATCTCCGAAATACAGATCTACTTGTTGGGCGTTCGTTGGACTGATCCGTGTGTAGGGGTTGGCGCTGGGAGCTACTAGTGGGAAATCCAGTTGATTGAGTAATTCGATCGTGAGTGGATGGTTCGGGATACGGATGGCCACACGATCGGATCCGGCGGTAACTACATCCGGAATTCGATCTGATTTTTTCAATAAGAGGGTGAGTGGTCCGGGCCAAAAGGTTTGAGCAAGCTGGCGCAGTGGTTCGGGAAATTCTTTTACGAATGTCTCAGCTTGTTGAATGGAACCCACGTGTACGATCAAGGGGTTGGTAGCGGGTCGTTGTTTGATCGTATAGATCTTTTGAATAGCGTTTGCATCGAATGCATTTCCTGCGAGTCCGTATACGGTTTCGGTCGGCATGCCGATCACATCTCCTTGTCGGAGATGTTTCAGCGCGATGGAAAGGTCTTGAGTGATCATTATGGGTTACAAAAATCGCAATAAATAGTATCTGCTGTGCAATCAGGTGGTATTTGCATCTGTTCATGGCGACCTTTTGTTTATTTTTAAGCGTATGCTTCGTCTCTTTTTATTGGTACTGATCGTTTGCCTCTCATTCGGGGATGGCTATGCGCAGCGCGGATTTGGGGCTGATTCATATGGGGGCGGGTTGGCCGATCAATTGATGGGTGATTCCGGCAAAAGAAAAGTGGCCCTGGTCGTGGGCGTATCGAACTACAGCAGTGAGTCGCTTCGCTTGAAATATGCCGACCGGGATGCTCGTTTGTTTCGGGATTATCTCGCCGAGGTGCGAAAATTTCCGGTGCCTAATATTTTCTTTTTACCCGACTCCTTAGCTACTGCTGGAAAAATCTACAACCTGGTTCTGTCTATGATGGAAGTGTTGATGCCGGGAGATGAACTGGTTATTTATTTTGCCGGACATGGTGATGTACAAAAGATCAACCGTCCGGGCTCTTCTTTCAGCGAGGCGTTCTTGTTGGCTTGGGATGCGTCCGGTTCTCGCAACTACAAGGGGGCCGGCGGCGTTGTTGCCATCAAAGAGCTGCAGGAGTATACGGAGAGCTTAGCCATCGACCAACAGGTTAAAGTTTCTATGGTATTGGATGCTTGTCACTCCGGATTCGATTTATATAAGGATGGTTTGATCAAAGCGCAGGAGACGATTGCCGCGCAATTTCCGTCGGTGAACAAGTGGACGGGGTGTGCAATTAATGAACTTTCGTATGAAGCGGATTCGATCAAACACGGACTTTTCACTTGGTATCTGGTACAGGGTTTGATGGGATTGGCGGATGAGCCGATGAATAACGCGATCACGCCTGAAGAGCTTAGTTTATATGTCCGGCAAAAAGTTTCGCAAGCCAGTTTTGGCAAGCAAACGCCGCAAATGAGCATGGTGTCAGACTTTAGGTATACGGTTACGCCGGAAGACCGAGAGAAAGCCCTGGCCTATTTTCGAAATCGGCAGTTCAATCAATCATTTGCTTCACGTGGATCGGGTAATACGTCAGATACCGGGCGCAGACGAGAATTACTTCCTTTCATCGATCGATACAACCGTTTCTTGCAGCAAGAACGATTCTATGAGGGCGATAGTTCTGCGCTGCAAGTGATCGCTGAAGTGTCGGCATTATCTGTACCCGAAGCTAAATCGTTGGAGAGCGGATTAAAAAATCATTTGGCTGAGGTATTGGAAACGAGAAGTCAGCTCGTACTCAATGAATTTTTAAAAGGGAAAAGCCAGTTACCGCCTTCGAGCCGTTTTTATCGGGCCGGTATTGAGTCGGCTTTGGCTGATAGTTTGCTCGAGCAGAAAGACCCAAGAAAAAAGTCGAACCAGGTGATGTCGGCTTTTCACAAGGCGTATAGTTACGTCAAGTATGAGCAATATGAAAAATACGATGAAGCAGAGAGCTTGCTTCGCCATGCTATTGGTCTTGAGCCTGCCGCTGCTTATCTGTATGTAGCGCTGGCCAATTTGCAACAGGAGCGTCAGCGTTATGACAGTGCTATTTACTTCTCCAATAAGGCGGCCGAGATCATTCCTACCTGGACGCATCCCCAAAATCAGTTAGGTAATCAATACGAGGCATTATATCGATACGATGAAGCGATCGATCAGTTTCAGAAGACGCTCAAGATCGATAGCAACTATGCCTGGAGTTATAATAATTTGGGAATGGCCTATAAAAACATGGGTCGGTTGGCGGAAGCGGAATATTACTTCAGGCGTTCATTGTCCATGAAGGATAAAACCCGTGGCGAATCGATCGAGCGGGATTTGGCCATTTCATATAATAATCTGGGATCTATATATGATGATAGGGAACAATTTTCACAGGCCGAATCCTATTACAAGCAAGCATTTCAGACGGATTCTACGTTTACGCTCCCGCTGCGAAATCTGAGTGAGCTCTATAGTAGTTATAATGGGGTGGAATCTGAATATTTATTGAAGAGGTCGATTCAGATCATGCCGTACGAGGGTACGAATTATCGGTTCTTGGCCGATTTTTATCGCAATTATCCCACCAGACAGGGCATACTTGATTCCGCGGCACAGCTCTACCAAAAGGGCATCGAATTGGATCCGTATGATCCTTGGTCTTATATAGGCATGGCTTGGCTGGTGCAGAATCAGAATAAACCGGATAGCGGACTGTACTGGCTTCGAAAAGGCATGCAATGGGCCTCTACGAATCCGGATCTACTAGACGGACTGGCACAATATTTTGAACAGACAGGAGTGCGCGACAGTGCCCATTATTATTTCCGAAAAGCGACTGAAATCAATTCGTTTGACTTTAACATCAATCAACATTATGCTGATTTTATATTAGCAGAAGGTGATACGCTCGCTGCAGAAAAGCTAATGTTGTCGCAAACCGATCGCTTGTTCAATACGCCTAAATATTTTTATCAGCTGGGAGATTTCTATTACCGGATCGGCCAAATATCCAAGTCTATTGATGCGTATCGGCGGGTGGTTTCGATCGACTCACTCTATGCCCCCGGTTGGGAGGCGCTGGCCTATTTGTATTTGGATCTTGGGCAAGTAGAACAGAGCCTCCTCCAACTGAAACAGTTGGAAAAAAGGGAAGGGTATGATGATGTCAAGTTGGCGTACTTGTATAGGGTAGGTGAATTATCGTTGTTGCGAAGTGGTACGGCCAAAGGAAAATGGCTGGAGAAATTTTCTGTTGTTGATCCGAACAGTCAATACCTGTCAGCACTTCGGCTGGAATTTGCTTATCCCAATATGAATCTGCTGCAAGGGTTATTTCGTTCAGGCATCTCCTTATTGGATAGAAGCGAATATTACTCGGATGAATGGTTAAAATGGCTGTTGCTGGCAGCTATTGAATTATCGGACTATAGAAACAGTAATCGATTGGCTCAATTATATCTGGATCAGGTGATTTTCGCAGAACCTTCTATTCGGGTTGTTGCCTTACAACTTTCCGGAAACCGATCTGCTGCCGTCCAAGAAAAGTCAACGATCAAAAAGACGGATCTTTCTGCCTTTGGCCCTCAATTTCAAAAACTATTCAAATCCTTATGAAGGCGTTGCGTTTGATTTGGGTAGGACTCATGCTGACATCCGGTGTTTTGGCACAGGTCAATAAAACCAATGGAAATTATTATGTCAGTTATGAAGATCTGACGTTGAATGGATCCGAATGGTCGGTGGAGCGGAATTACAATTCACTTTCTACGGAAAACGTTCTTTTTGGTCCGGGTTGGGGCTCTAATGTTGCTACCGGCCTGTGGCCTTTGCCCGATGGCCAACTACTTGTTATCTTTTATGGAATCGGGAGTAGAGATCGTTATCTACCGATGAAATTAAACCGTATCGGTATTTATCAGATGATTGATACGATCATTGAGTATGAGATCGGAATGAATCGGCTGCAGCGCTCGCCAACAAATATCATACGTAGGCGATCTGAGTTGATCGCTGATGGCTCCGCCCGAGCCAGTAAATATGTAGACGCGATCAGAAAAAACTCCTCGTTTTCGACACAATCCATCAATCCGCTTTCAACTCAGTGGGTCAATGAGTACAGGGAGTCAGAAAAGATCGTTTGGGAGACGGATCGATATCATTTAACGCAGTATAAAAATGAGATCTATTTCGATCGTACAGGACGCATGATCCGATATAAGAATAACGCTAATGATGTCTCTTTTGATTATAACCCATCGGGTAAATTGGCCAAGATCAAGAGAGCGAAGGACTCCATTGGTGTGATACAGAACAGCGAAGGCCATATTTTATCTTTCTCGACTCTTGATTCGGCCGGGATGATCAAGGAGGCTCGCTATACATATGATTCCGCTGGGCTATTGATCCGATCCATTGATGCCGGGGATAATCGATATGATTACGAGTACGATCGAAATAAAAACATGACGTTCATACGTTATTCTGACGGCACCTATCGTCGTATGGAATATGATCCGGCTACCAACCGAACCACCAGCCTTCGTCAGCGAAATGGCGATTCCTCTCGGTATGAATATGGTTATAAATATTTAGCAGACGGACGACTGAACCTCGATCACTTTTTTACTCGCATCATAAATTATGATTCAACAGGCAAAAGGGTATTCGGTAGTTATTGGGAGACTGAATTCAGGCTGAAGGAGGATGGAGATTCTTACCGCTATCTGATGTATGAGAAAACAGATACGAGTGAATCGCTATACTTATATCCGACCAATGTTGGAAATATTATCTACGGGAAAGTAAATGCGCGCGAGGCTTGGCAGGACTATGATTTAAAAACTCGTCCGATTTATTTGCGTGTCAACGATTCTGTATTTACCACTCGATACAATGTGATGGGTTTACCTGACCGTTTTCAGGCGATTGATTCGATCAAGCGAGACACCCTCACATTTCAGTATTTCTATTCTGCCCAGGGGCAATTGAATCGAATCGTTAGGAATAGAGCTACTTATTTGATCGTAGGAACGGTTGAGTCGGGTAAGGTTATTCTGACCCAGGGGGCACTCAAATGGGAGATCGGATTTTCGCAGGGGAAGCCGACCTATTTTATCGATCCGAAGGGGGAGCGTTTGCTTTTGTCGGAATTGGATAAGCCAGATCAGGCGGAAAAGAAAAAGGTGTTTCAGGACTTATTGCCATTGACCATGGTGCAGCGCATTGAGCACGAATGGATCTGGGAGCGCCTGTGATGTCCTCTGTTTATTAGATCCAATTCAATTTTTCATCTGAGGCCAGTTGAACTTGCAGGTCCAGGTAAAAAGTGGTTCCATTGGTTCTTGAATTATCGATCTCTATCTTACTTCCCATTTGTTTAGTGATCATTTCGGAGATAATCAGTCCGAGTCCGGTACCTCCGTACCGGCGCGTGATTGAAGCGTCGACTTGCGTGAAGGGGCGGAAAAGGTTATTTTTTTGTTCATCGGTGATGCCGATGCCGGTATCGTGGATGGCAAGATGAAGGCTGCCGTTCAATTCAGTTTCGGGGGTATAGCGTGTTTCGATTTTCACTTCACCTGTTTCAGTGAATTTCACGGCGTTGCTTAGTAGATTGGTGAGAACCTGTTGGAGTCGAACGGAGTCTGTAAATATATACCGCGGGGTCTCCGGATCTATCTTTACGACTAGTGGCAGGTTTTTTTGTTTCGCGGTAAGTTGCAGTGGCTGCAAACTGTTTGAAACGATCTGTTTCAGGTCGGACGAGGCCAATACCAGGTCCATCATGCCGGCTTCGATCTTAGAAAAATCGAGTACGTCATTGATGATGCCCATCAAAATCTTTGCCGAGGTTCGAGTATTGTGTAGGTAGTCTTGTTGAGTTTCATTGAGTGATGTCTGTTTCAGCAGGTCTGCATATCCAATCACGCTGTGGAGTGGAGTGCGAATCTCATGTGTGATGTTGGCGAGGAATTCAGATTTGGCCTGGTTGGCTGCTTCTGTTTTTTCGATTGCCTGTCTCAGTGCTCTTTGTGTATTGTTTCGTTCTTGCAGGTTCACCAGCATCATGGCGAATAGCTGGAGTAATTGTTGTTCTTTATCGCTGTACGTGTGGTGGTGTCGAACGGAGTCGAATCCGACAAATCCGGTACATATTTCCCCAGTCATCATGGGTAGGGTGATGAGGCTTTTGATCTCTTGAGGCTCTAGGATGTGCCGAAGGGGGGAATCCGGGTCCAGCGCCAGCACGTCGGGGATGATCAGGGCTTTTCCGGCAAAGTGCGTATTTACCCAATCCGGTATAACCTCCAGCGGAACATTCTGAAGTTCTTCAATCTGTTGGAGGATGCCTTCATTGCACCACTCGTAGGTATTGCTGCAGGTTTGATGATCATGGTCGTACCTAAAAACGTAGGCCCGGTCGGTTTTGGTGAAACGTGATAGCAGTTCGAGTGAACGGTTGATCACCTCATCGGCTTTTTCCAGGGGCGCGTTAATGAAGTTGTTGGCGATCTCCATCAGGACATCGGCCAGTTGCGGGGTATCACTGTTGGAGGGTTGGCTCAGATTCATGGTCTTTGCTAAGATACAACACGCCCGTATTAGGATTATTCGATCATGAGAGAAGTCAGTTTGAAACTGTACGCCGGCGTGTATTTATCCATTTAGCAGCATCCTTTTAAGGTAAGCTTGAGGCTGGCCATTACTTCCGTAGGGATTTTTCATACAGTCGTATCCAATCTGCCGGATCCATTTTAGCGGCAAGTTCCCCAATGAGGGCGAAGGGAACCTGTTCGGGTTTTTTGAAACGGATGCAGCTTTTTCCCATGTCCGGTTTTCCTTCGCAATGTTCCGAGTAGGCCGAAAGAAACCATTTCATCAGCGCAGGATCGGCATAGAGCCCCATATGATAAACGGCCATGAAATTTTTTTGAGCGGCGATATTCATGAAGGGAAGCGGGTCGGTTGGTTTACAGTGATATCCTTTTGGATACAGTGTGTGCGGAATGACATAACCGATCATTCCGTAGTTCATTTCTTCTTTGAAGCCCTTGGGCAGATTTTTTCGAATGGCGCTGCGTAGTTTCTCCATGGCTTTACGCTTCTCGTCGGGCAGGGCCTGGAGGTATTCGGTAACGGTGTTGGTTTTGGCTTGCATAAGAACGTATATAAGGTGATCGGGATATGAAAAGTACATCTTTTTTAGATTTTGTATCCGCTCGGAGATTTCCTCATTTTCATATCGAATTGATAATACAGGTTTTAATGTCTGTTGGGTATCATAGGATTAATTTTGCGATATGACAACAAAGAGTCATACCGGTGCAGATACTTACTTTGACGAAGGATGCGGTCGATGTCCGCTCGGCAGTACACCTGCTTGCAAGGTGAATCCTTGGCGACAGGAGCTTTATGCATTAAGAGCTATCCTTTTAGATTCGCCCCTCACGGAAGAGCGTAAATGGGGTGTGGCTTGTTATACACTGTCCGGTAAGAATTTGATCATGATCGGTGCCTTTAAAGAATACTGCAGCATCAGTTTTTTCAATGGCTTGCTACTGAAGGATCCTGCAAAGCTTCTTCAAAAAGCGGGCGCGAATACGCAATCAGCCCGACTTATCCGTTTTACTTCGGTTGCTGAGATCAATAAACTCGCACCGGCTATCCGGCGGTTGATCGACGAGGCTGTATCGGCGGAACGGTCTGGTAAAAAGCCGGCTGCGTACAAGATCACTGAATCGGATTTTCCGGAGGAGTTGAAAAACTATTTACAAAGTGATCCGGTATTTCAAAAAGCATTTATATCGTTGACGCCCGGCCGGCAGCGCGGGTATTGTATTTATATCTCAGGAGCGAAGCAAGCGGCAACACGCATGACGCGGATCGAAAAGTATCGGGAGAAGATACTGGCCGGTAAGGGAATAATGGACTGATAATATTTGATATGAAAAAGATACTTACTTGTTTGTGGCTGTTTGTGGGACTGCAACTAGTTGCCCAGCCTTTCGATAAGGTTGACGCAGCGATGCGGGACTTGATACAAAATAAAAAAGTAACCGGCGGTGTCGGACTCATTTGGCGTAACGGAAAAATCGTGTACGAGGCGACGCATGGGTGGAGAGATGCTGCCCACAAGGATACGATGACTACTGATGCTATATTTCGGATAGCGTCTCAAACAAAACTGATCGTATCGGTTGCAGCCTTACAGTTGATTGCTAAAGAAAAGATCGATCTGGATACGCCCATTGAGAATTGGCTGCCTGCATTCGCCGATCAGAAAGTTGCGGTTAAATCCGGTTCGGATATTTCCCTAGTTGATAAAGAACAATCGATCACGTTGCGACATCTATTGAGTCATACGTCGGGCATATCTTCTGCAGATGAGTGGCCCGCATTTGCATCTCTTTACAAGCAATATGGGTTGGATCGTCCGTTGAATTTTCAGTATAAAAGTTTAGCGGAGGAGGTTCAGCAGATTGCTAAGATGCCGTTGGTTCATCAGCCGGGTGCTCGGTTCAGTTATGGGGTCAGTACCGATGTGCTGGCTCGCTGGGTGGAGGTGGTCAGCGGTATGCGATTAAGCGACTACTTGTATACGTATATATTCAAGCCATTGAATATGCTGGATACCTATTTCAAGTTACCGTCTACCAAGCAGTCAAGGTTGCTTCCTGTACATGTCAGTGGACCTGGAGGCACGCTGATTGAGTTGGGTGCTCAGTTGTTTCCGGTCGATTTTCCTGTTCGGTCCGATATCACGATCGAATCCGGTGCTGGTGGGTTGGTTTCTACTCCACATGATTATATGCGATTGCTTGTTTGTTTGGCTGGAGATGGACGCTATGGCAAAAAAAATCAACTTCTTCCCCGTAATTGGGTAGATAGTTTAGCGACTGGTCAGTTAGGGGGAGAGACCTTCACGACCGGAGGCGTCAAATCAAAAAATACCTTCGGATTGGGTGTAGGGGTAACTACCAAAGAGGGAGGTGCCAACACGGGTGCTACTCCGGGTTCTTTTTTCTGGGGTGGTGCTTTTAATACGTCTTATCTAGTTGATCGGAAAAAGCAAGTGATCACTCTTTTCATGTTTCAACGGGCACCTTTCGATTTGGCTAAGAGCTTGTCTGGTTTAGAGAGGTTGGCGTTTGAGTCGTTGCAGTGATTGTAAGTATCCCTAAAAAGCAGACGGTTTAAAACTTGAGTATTCATCTTAAATTTAAACTGTCATGAAAAAATCCCGATTCACGGAGGCGCAGATTGTATCTGCCCTTAAAAAACAAGAAGCCGGT
>Ga0315902_10004329_pt1 | contig 20587 bp, 8 predicted proteins | sample LakEriMetagenome_9_FD_203523 | JGI IMG/M metagenome (GOLD analysis project Ga0315902, IMG submission 203523) | Freshwater fungal communities from buoy surface, Lake Erie, Ohio, United States - Buoy 12 MA117 | ecosystem: Environmental > Aquatic > Freshwater > Lake > Lake biofilm | place: USA... | reverse complement strand
CCGAAAACAGGTGGGTAAACGACCACAACATGACCCTATTGTGGTCATTTCCCTAACTTTGTAGGCTGGTGTGGCATTGGAAACCAACGGGGAAACAGCCATGGCTCGCGTCTACTCCTACATCCGCTTTTCCAGCAGAAAACAAGAGCAGAACGATAGTGTTCGCAGACAGGTTGAACTGGGGAAAGCGTGGCTTGCTCGGAACCCTCAACACGAACTAGATGAAACACTAAAACTTAACGACCTAGGGGTATCCGCTTTCCGTGGGGACAATCTAAACAGCGAAAAGGGGGCGTTAGGCGAATTCATCGAACTTGCTAAACGGCCAAACAGCCCCATTCCCAAAGGCTCAATCCTAATGATCGAGAGGCTTGACCGCTTCTCACGACAAGAAACAGATTTAGCGTACCGCGTGTTCTCTGACCTCATTAGAGCAGGGGTGAAAGTTCTTGTTCTTGAACCAATCCAACTGATCGACGAATCAAACATAAGCCGAACCGAAATCATCCTGCCGCTGATTCTGGGTATGCAAATCGCCCATGAACAGTCGCTAGAAAAGAGAAAGCGGGTCGGCCACGCATGGAAGACTAAACGCGAGAAGGCACAACAGGGCCAACCCATGTCAAGGCGTTGCCCTTCATGGCTTACGTGGGATGAAGAAAACAATTGCTTTGCCGTAAACAAGACCGCAAAAAAGGCAGTCGAATACATCTTCAAAAAAACTGCCGAGGGTTCCGGTCAACGGGCATTAACGGCATCGCTAAACAAGAAATTCCCGCCAGTTGGAAGGTCCGGGAAATGGAATGGTTCGTATGTCCAGAAAGTGCTGTCGGATAGGGCAGTTCTTGGTGAACTCCAGCCGCATACTTTCGACGACAACGGAGTACGTCTACCCGTTGGCTCGCCCATCAAGGACTACTACCCGCGAATTATCTCAGACGAATTATTTGATAGAGCCGCCCAAGCGAAATTCATTCGTCGAAAAGCAAAAGGCCCAAACTCTAAATTCATAAATCTATTCGTGGGTCTTGTTTGGGGTTCAGATGGCCACAAGATGCACGTTCAGACTGGCCGTGCTCGACGAAAAAACAATCAGATTTACACACAACGAAGGCTGGTTTCCTATGGTCATATGCGAGGATTGAAGGGCAGTTCTAACTGCTCACTCGACTACTACAAGTTTGAGCGTCTTGTATTGAACGCGATAAAGGAAATCGAGAGTGCTGCGTTAATCGACGACACCGCCGAGTATAAAGACCTTCACAAGTACGACCAGCAATATCAGGGAATCGAGATACAGATACAGCAGCAACGCGAATGGTTGCTCAAGCACGGCAAGACCGAGAGTGCTATCAGCCATATCATGCAGGCAATCGAGCAACTGGAAAAGAAACGAGACGAACTTAAGCCGCTGCTATCAGAGAATCGGCAAGCCAAAGCCGCGTCAGACAAAACGCTAATGGTTGGCCTACGCGACCTGCTGAAAACAATCACAGAGCAGCCAGAGAACGTAAGGCAATCAATGCGGCACAAACTCCGCACGATGATTGCAACCGTGATTGAAAAGATTGTTGTCGATACCTACAAGGAAGGCCACTTCGTCTATGCCACGGGAACAATCCACACAAAACAAGGCCATGTGCGGAAGTTCAGCATTAAGCGAACCGGCCTCATTCTCTCGGAAAAGCAAATGGCCCACGAAATTGAGGGCGGCGACATTCTGCTTATGAAGACGAAAGATGGCGTGATTGAATTCAAGCCGGGCGAATCGCTATCGGATAAGTGGCTTGACGTTAGTTACGCGATTGACCCAAAAGACGAAAAGGAACTGCTTAAGAAGGGGAAGAAGCCGAGGGACTTAAGTGGGAATCCTCTAGAGTTTGCACCTGAGAAGCCCAATAAGAAGAAGTGATTAAACGGGAAGGCACGATGTTTGATCCATGGTGGTTGGCTGAACTGGAGGCGATTGCCCCCGGAATTGCTTTCGGGGAATACGATCAAGTGTGTGCAGGATGCAAAAGGGTCTACGTTGTGCAGGTTACTGATTGCCAAATAAATCAGAGCAGCACTTGCCCATTCTGCTTGATGGAGAATGACGCATGAACCTTATGTAGAGCATTTCCCTGCTGAAATGGGTAGTAGGCCCATATCAGTTGGAAAGCATGTGCAGGGTTAGTTGTGGTATTTCAGCGTATGACCGGGACGTAATGCTCAAACTGGGATCAATTACCCATCCGTTGCCCGGAATTTCCCTACTGCACGATACCCAAAAAGGACTTGCCAACATTTAGGCTGGTGTTTTTTATCGCCACACGACCAGAAAATAAACGGCTAACAGACCACTACGGATAGGTTTCCACGCCATGCTGAGTGGTTTTTTCTGTTTTAGGTCAAACATTTCCGACTTTGCCAATACACAGACATACACCAAAAAACTCAAATCCTGAATTATCTGGTGTATTCGTATAGTAGGCCCACTCACTACCTTGTGCAAGAAATGAAATGACCTATCAAACAGCCATCATCAAACAGTTCATCCAAGCCCGTCTCGATAGGAAGGGCATCTATTTGGAGAACGACTTTCTGCTAGATGAATTGATTGTGAAAAATGTCCGCCGACTAAATGAGGGGGACAAAATTGCAGTCGATTTTGATGTGGATGGAAATCTAAAGTCAGTGAAAAGGATCGACGGTTTCGATTGCTTGCACAGGTTGGGCGAAGGGGCATTAATCGTTTCCTATGCCGAACTAGAGAGGTACTTCAATGAGCAGCAATCACTTTCAGTGGAATTTTCAGAATAAGAGCGATTTGATTAGAACGGTCTACAAGAGCAATCCAACAGCAACGAATCGGATGATTCGGGAGATAGTGAGAAAGACGTTTGGGGTCGATGTGAACCAAAACCTCATTATCGCCGCTATCGGCAGATACAAAACCCGCATCGCGTTGGGGAGTGCGGCTTCCAGCATCATTCAGCAGGCGAAATCGTACCTGAGGCTATGCCTTGATGATCTTGAGCAGGCCATTCACTTTCTCAAGAAGGCGAAGACAGCGTGAAACAGATTGGCCCAAGTCTCTTTGTTGGGGACGATCCGTACATCTGTTGGCAGGCCGCCGAGATAGTGGAAGAAAGCCGACGTAGAAATCTCGATAGGGAAATTCGAGCCAAGTGCCAGCCGCCAAGCGATAGGTTTCTGTCCCTGCTAAATGAGCGAACCACAAAACCCAAGAAGTACGGTTTTGTCGTTGACCATCCCTATTTCCGATTTGGCGATGACACCCTCATTAGCCTCCATAAAACAGATGGGCTTACGGGCGTACCCGACTGCAAGAAATTTATGGTTCACCTTGAGAGCATCTACGTTGTGGATGTTGCACGGGGTTCGGGTAGCGGCACACGTTGCATGGACATGCTCACGGAAATCGCAGAGCAGGCCGGGTGTGTGGTTGACCTGTTTTGCAATCCCTTTGTCTGGAGTTGCGACGGAAGGAACCACTACGCGATGGAGTCATTTGAGCAGTTGTGGAATGTGGTCTTTGACGACAAGTGGGACGTTCTCTACCACAGGGATACTCAATACGAATTGACCAAATTTTTCTACCGTCGTTCCGGCTTCGTGAACATGTGCCTCTATGATGAATGGGTCTACCAGAGAGACAAAAGCGAGGACTTGCCCTTCGAGCAGCAATTCGTCTACTTGCCGACATCCTTGAAGCCGGAATATCGGCAGCAACTAGAAATGCGGCTGAAAAACGATGGGTGTGAATTCTGTAATAGGCTATGACGGCTTATTGCTTACGGGCCACCTGCTCAGTACCCAGCAGAGCGAATGGCTTGCGGCTTACGGGCCTCTTTTTAATTCAATTGGAAATACAATTTCGATATTGATTTATTGATTGAGCGGGCAACCTCAATCTGCTTGCTGCGTATCAACGACCTGCCGCCAAAACAAGGCGGTTAAAACTGGCCAACAAAATGAATTAACCCCGCCTGCCTTGGCGGATGCTGAGGGAGTACGCTGTAGGGTTTTGGTGGATCGCGTACAATCTCGGCCAATCCACTGATTTTGAGGCATCCAGCAGGAAGGTTGGACTGGCATGGCGGCGAAAAAGGCTTCCGCGAACCGGGCAGGCAAGGCATCGGTTTCGCCCGGTGATTCGTTTGGAAGTTATCGGGCTGACGCGGACTCTTGGATAACGCTGGCGACGGGAGAGTTTTATCCCGACATCCTGCCGGATGCGTGTCGCCTGTATGAGCCGGTTTTGGTTGAATTTGGCCGTTTGTTGAAGGCGTCTCACTCGTCTGCGTTTTTGTTCGCTTCAATTATGGAAACGTCTAACCAGTGGATGAGAACGCAACTGTGCCGGGTGTTTAAGAAATATGTGAGTCCTCAGACGCCCGTTGAAATGCTGAAGCGTAAATCCGACGCTGAAAAAATCTGCAAGCAGTTTGGGGATGGGTTTAGGGATGTTGTTGAAGTGCAAAAGAGGTTCGCAGGCCGCCCTATGCCCGACGAAGCCATCTGTGCGGTCCTTTGGGAGTACAAGGATCGCGGCAAGAAGGGTTACGACCTTACGGAGCGGCTGTTTGATATGTTGAGGGGGCAGTTGCCCGGCTTAACGGTTGCTGGTCCTGAGCGGGCTGGTAGGGATGTTTTGCTAGGAAATGTCTTCAAGAACTACCCAAAGCCAGATAGGCCCGTTGACTTCGTTATCGCAGATGGCAAGCGGGTGCTTGCTATAGGGCTTGCCAGATACGATTCAGATAGAGGGGGAGCACAAGAGGATGACCGCACAGGGCAGTATCGGGAGGTCGCACAGGAAATCATTTCTTACGCCGACGACCACGGTATGCCACAAGTGAAGGTTATCTACGTAAACGATGGACCTGGGCTTCTGCTCGGCTCGATGTGGAATGATTATGCGTACATTGAGGATCAGTGGCCCGGCAGAGTGAAGGTGGTGACTCTACGGATGGTCGCTGAACGAATCACGGAAGGTTGGCTGAGGTCATAGCATGGCAGTCCCAATACCTAGACGCGGAAATCGGAAAGCAAAGACGCAAGAGAGCGTCGGTTGCGACTTCTCCCTTTGCTACGCGGGCAAGCAGTCGATAGAGGCAATTCTTGAGAAGCAACCGGGAAAATACGCCACAACCTCAAAGAGCAAGGCGGATGCGAATCGCCTGTATCACGCGGACAACCTGCCGGTGCTGGCTGCGTTAGCACAGGACGAATCCGTTGTGGGGAAGGTGCGGGTGGTCTACATAGACCCACCTTTTGCTACGGCTGCGTCATTTGAGTCCCGTAAACTCAATCATGCCTACGACGACCAATTAGTTGGCCCGGAATTTGTTGAGGCACTTAGAGCAAGGCTTGTATTCATCCACAGGCTTTTAGCGGATGATGGTTCGCTCTACCTTCATTTAGACGGGCGAATGGCCTTTCGCATGAAGGTTGTATTGGATGAGATTTTTGGCGAGCAGAATTTCCGCAACTGCATCACACGGAAGAAATGCAACCCGAAAAACTACACCCGAAAGACGTTTGGGAATGTAGCGGACTATATCCTGTTCTACACGAAGACGGATGATTATGTATGGAACCGCCCTATGGAGCCTTGGGATGATGCAAGAGCGATGAAGGAGTATCAGTACACGGATGAGGATGGGCGACGATATAAGAAAGTGCCTGTTCATGCTCCGGGGGTGAGGAATGGAGCAACAGGCCAAAAATGGCGGGGAAAATCACCGCCGCCCGGCAAGCACTGGCAATATCCGCCCGCCGTACTGGATGAGATGGATGCTCGCGGTGAAATCTATTGGTCGCCTAACGGAAACCCTCGGCGAAAAATCTATTTCGAGAGCAGTGAGGGTGTTCCGCTGCAAGACATCTGGATGGATGTTCGGGATGCACACAACCAGAACATCAAAATCACTGGGTACCCGACAGAGAAGAATCCCGTAATCCTTGCACGTGCTATAGAGGCGTCTTCAAACCCCGGCGATCTTGTGCTGGACTGCTACGCTGGTTCCGGAACCACACTTGCGATAGCCGACCAGTGCGATAGACGATGGATAGGCGTTGATAGAAGCGATGAAGCAATAAAGACAATTCTGCATAGAATGAAGTATGGCACAGGGCCGATGGGCGATTTCGTCGGGAAGAAAAAGCAGACGCCTACGCTGCCCTTGTTTAGCAGTTCGGATTTTGCGTTGTACTCAGAGTGTGGAACGAAGAAGGCCAAAAGTGCGAGTAAGTGATGGTTGGCTAATTGGATTCCTTGCCAACGGCACCAATAAGTTCAATCGCTTTATCCGTTGATCCAATTTTGGCGATGAACTTTCTTGCGAATCGCACGTCGTCCAAGGTGAAGACCATTTCCTTCTTGTTCTTCACTTGCTTTCCGTCTCGCAGTTTTTTCACGACCTGAGAAATCTGAGCGGGCGATACCTCGATGTTTTCTTCTGCCAGTTTGCGTTGAATCTCAACCGGCTTCGGTTCTGTGCCGGAAGCCTTCATGCTGTTGAATACCCGGCGGACAGCATCCGACTTCTTTTCCTTGGGTTCCTGTTGGTCGTTCTGCTTCTTGGCGGCCACGGTATGCACTCCCTGTTTTGTTGAGGCGTCGGGCAAAGGGACGAAGTGTATTCGCCCGATGCACCGTCAACAAACCGCGTAGCAGTTGATCTACTCGGATGGCAGTGGAAAGACGATAGCCGCAATTGGTTTGGCTGCCCGGATGGCGTTATGCGGCTTGGCTCAGGGCAGGGATTCCCGGCATTGAGCCGTTTTGGGGCTTTGTTCGGGACAACCTTGGTCTACTTCGGGAAGGGGAAAATCGACCGAAATGTGCGTTTTTCCCGTGGAATTCGTGCGTTTCTGCCGAAAACAGGTGGGTAAACGACCACAACATGACCCTATTGTGGTCATTTCCCTAACTTTGTAGGCTGGTGTGGCATTGGAAACCAACGGGGAAACAGCCATGGCTCGCGTCTACTCCTACATCCGCTTTTCCAGCAGAAAACAAGAGCAGAACGATAGTGTTCGCAGACAGGTTGAACTGGGGAAAGCGTGGCTTGCTCGGAACCCTCAACACGAACTAGATGAAACACTAAAACTTAACGACCTAGGGGTATCCGCTTTCCGTGGGGACAATCTAAACAGCGAAAAGGGGGCGTTAGGCGAATTCATCGAACTTGCTAAACGGCCAAACAGCCCCATTCCCAAAGGCTCAATCCTAATGATCGAGAGGCTTGACCGCTTCTCACGACAAGAAACAGATTTAGCGTACCGCGTGTTCTCTGACCTCATTAGAGCAGGGGTGAAAGTTCTTGTTCTTGAACCAATCCAACTGATCGACGAATCAAACATAAGCCGAACCGAAATCATCCTGCCGCTGATTCTGGGTATGCAAATCGCCCATGAACAGTCGCTAGAAAAGAGAAAGCGGGTCGGCCACGCATGGAAGACTAAACGCGAGAAGGCACAACAGGGCCAACCCATGTCAAGGCGTTGCCCTTCATGGCTTACGTGGGATGAAGAAAACAATTGCTTTGCCGTAAACAAGACCGCAAAAAAGGCAGTCGAATACATCTTCAAAAAAACTGCCGAGGGTTCCGGTCAACGGGCATTAACGGCATCGCTAAACAAGAAATTCCCGCCAGTTGGAAGGTCCGGGAAATGGAATGGTTCGTATGTCCAGAAAGTGCTGTCGGATAGGGCAGTTCTTGGTGAACTCCAGCCGCATACTTTCGACGACAACGGAGTACGTCTACCCGTTGGCTCGCCCATCAAGGACTACTACCCGCGAATTATCTCAGACGAATTATTTGATAGAGCCGCCCAAGCGAAATTCATTCGTCGAAAAGCAAAAGGCCCAAACTCTAAATTCATAAATCTATTCGTGGGTCTTGTTTGGGGTTCAGATGGCCACAAGATGCACGTTCAGACTGGCCGTGCTCGACGAAAAAACAATCAGATTTACACACAACGAAGGCTGGTTTCCTATGGTCATATGCGAGGATTGAAGGGCAGTTCTAACTGCTCACTCGACTACTACAAGTTTGAGCGTCTTGTATTGAACGCGATAAAGGAAATCGAGAGTGCTGCGTTAATCGACGACACCGCCGAGTATAAAGACCTTCACAAGTACGACCAGCAATATCAGGGAATCGAGATACAGATACAGCAGCAACGCGAATGGTTGCTCAAGCACGGCAAGACCGAGAGTGCTATCAGCCATATCATGCAGGCAATCGAGCAACTGGAAAAGAAACGAGACGAACTTAAGCCGCTGCTATCAGAGAATCGGCAAGCCAAAGCCGCGTCAGACAAAACGCTAATGGTTGGCCTACGCGACCTGCTGAAAACAATCACAGAGCAGCCAGAGAACGTAAGGCAATCAATGCGGCACAAACTCCGCACGATGATTGCAACCGTGATTGAAAAGATTGTTGTCGATACCTACAAGGAAGGCCACTTCGTCTATGCCACGGGAACAATCCACACAAAACAAGGCCATGTGCGGAAGTTCAGCATTAAGCGAACCGGCCTCATTCTCTCGGAAAAGCAAATGGCCCACGAAATTGAGGGCGGCGACATTCTGCTTATGAAGACGAAAGATGGCGTGATTGAATTCAAGCCGGGCGAATCGCTATCGGATAAGTGGCTTGACGTTAGTTACGCGATTGACCCAAAAGACGAAAAGGAACTGCTTAAGAAGGGGAAGAAGCCGAGGGACTTAAGTGGGAATCCTCTAGAGTTTGCACCTGAGAAGCCCAATAAGAAGAAGTGATTAAACGGGAAGGCACGATGTTTGATCCATGGTGGTTGGCTGAACTGGAGGCGATTGCCCCCGGAATTGCTTTCGGGGAATACGATCAAGTGTGTGCAGGATGCAAAAGGGTCTACGTTGTGCAGGTTACTGATTGCCAAATAAATCAGAGCAGCACTTGCCCATTCTGCTTGATGGAGAATGACGCATGAACCTTATGTAGAGCATTTCCCTGCTGAAATGGGTAGTAGGCCCATATCAGTTGGAAAGCATGTGCAGGGTTAGTTGTGGTATTTCAGCGTATGACCGGGACGTAATGCTCAAACTGGGATCAATTACCCATCCGTTGCCCGGAATTTCCCTACTGCACGATACCCAAAAAGGACTTGCCAACATTTAGGCTGGTGTTTTTTATCGCCACACGACCAGAAAATAAACGGCTAACAGACCACTACGGATAGGTTTCCACGCCATGCTGAGTGGTTTTTTCTGTTTTAGGTCAAACATTTCCGACTTTGCCAATACACAGACATACACCAAAAAACTCAAATCCTGAATTATCTGGTGTATTCGTATAGTAGGCCCACTCACTACCTTGTGCAAGAAATGAAATGACCTATCAAACAGCCATCATCAAACAGTTCATCCAAGCCCGTCTCGATAGGAAGGGCATCTATTTGGAGAACGACTTTCTGCTAGATGAATTGATTGTGAAAAATGTCCGCCGACTAAATGAGGGGGACAAAATTGCAGTCGATTTTGATGTGGATGGAAATCTAAAGTCAGTGAAAAGGATCGACGGTTTCGATTGCTTGCACAGGTTGGGCGAAGGGGCATTAATCGTTTCCTATGCCGAACTAGAGAGGTACTTCAATGAGCAGCAATCACTTTCAGTGGAATTTTCAGAATAAGAGCGATTTGATTAGAACGGTCTACAAGAGCAATCCAACAGCAACGAATCGGATGATTCGGGAGATAGTGAGAAAGACGTTTGGGGTCGATGTGAACCAAAACCTCATTATCGCCGCTATCGGCAGATACAAAACCCGCATCGCGTTGGGGAGTGCGGCTTCCAGCATCATTCAGCAGGCGAAATCGTACCTGAGGCTATGCCTTGATGATCTTGAGCAGGCCATTCACTTTCTCAAGAAGGCGAAGACAGCGTGAAACAGATTGGCCCAAGTCTCTTTGTTGGGGACGATCCGTACATCTGTTGGCAGGCCGCCGAGATAGTGGAAGAAAGCCGACGTAGAAATCTCGATAGGGAAATTCGAGCCAAGTGCCAGCCGCCAAGCGATAGGTTTCTGTCCCTGCTAAATGAGCGAACCACAAAACCCAAGAAGTACGGTTTTGTCGTTGACCATCCCTATTTCCGATTTGGCGATGACACCCTCATTAGCCTCCATAAAACAGATGGGCTTACGGGCGTACCCGACTGCAAGAAATTTATGGTTCACCTTGAGAGCATCTACGTTGTGGATGTTGCACGGGGTTCGGGTAGCGGCACACGTTGCATGGACATGCTCACGGAAATCGCAGAGCAGGCCGGGTGTGTGGTTGACCTGTTTTGCAATCCCTTTGTCTGGAGTTGCGACGGAAGGAACCACTACGCGATGGAGTCATTTGAGCAGTTGTGGAATGTGGTCTTTGACGACAAGTGGGACGTTCTCTACCACAGGGATACTCAATACGAATTGACCAAATTTTTCTACCGTCGTTCCGGCTTCGTGAACATGTGCCTCTATGATGAATGGGTCTACCAGAGAGACAAAAGCGAGGACTTGCCCTTCGAGCAGCAATTCGTCTACTTGCCGACATCCTTGAAGCCGGAATATCGGCAGCAACTAGAAATGCGGCTGAAAAACGATGGGTGTGAATTCTGTAATAGGCTATGACGGCTTATTGCTTACGGGCCACCTGCTCAGTACCCAGCAGAGCGAATGGCTTGCGGCTTACGGGCCTCTTTTTAATTCAATTGGAAATACAATTTCGATATTGATTTATTGATTGAGCGGGCAACCTCAATCTGCTTGCTGCGTATCAACGACCTGCCGCCAAAACAAGGCGGTTAAAACTGGCCAACAAAATGAATTAACCCCGCCTGCCTTGGCGGATGCTGAGGGAGTACGCTGTAGGGTTTTGGTGGATCGCGTACAATCTCGGCCAATCCACTGATTTTGAGGCATCCAGCAGGAAGGTTGGACTGGCATGGCGGCGAAAAAGGCTTCCGCGAACCGGGCAGGCAAGGCATCGGTTTCGCCCGGTGATTCGTTTGGAAGTTATCGGGCTGACGCGGACTCTTGGATAACGCTGGCGACGGGAGAGTTTTATCCCGACATCCTGCCGGATGCGTGTCGCCTGTATGAGCCGGTTTTGGTTGAATTTGGCCGTTTGTTGAAGGCGTCTCACTCGTCTGCGTTTTTGTTCGCTTCAATTATGGAAACGTCTAACCAGTGGATGAGAACGCAACTGTGCCGGGTGTTTAAGAAATATGTGAGTCCTCAGACGCCCGTTGAAATGCTGAAGCGTAAATCCGACGCTGAAAAAATCTGCAAGCAGTTTGGGGATGGGTTTAGGGATGTTGTTGAAGTGCAAAAGAGGTTCGCAGGCCGCCCTATGCCCGACGAAGCCATCTGTGCGGTCCTTTGGGAGTACAAGGATCGCGGCAAGAAGGGTTACGACCTTACGGAGCGGCTGTTTGATATGTTGAGGGGGCAGTTGCCCGGCTTAACGGTTGCTGGTCCTGAGCGGGCTGGTAGGGATGTTTTGCTAGGAAATGTCTTCAAGAACTACCCAAAGCCAGATAGGCCCGTTGACTTCGTTATCGCAGATGGCAAGCGGGTGCTTGCTATAGGGCTTGCCAGATACGATTCAGATAGAGGGGGAGCACAAGAGGATGACCGCACAGGGCAGTATCGGGAGGTCGCACAGGAAATCATTTCTTACGCCGACGACCACGGTATGCCACAAGTGAAGGTTATCTACGTAAACGATGGACCTGGGCTTCTGCTCGGCTCGATGTGGAATGATTATGCGTACATTGAGGATCAGTGGCCCGGCAGAGTGAAGGTGGTGACTCTACGGATGGTCGCTGAACGAATCACGGAAGGTTGGCTGAGGTCATAGCATGGCAGTCCCAATACCTAGACGCGGAAATCGGAAAGCAAAGACGCAAGAGAGCGTCGGTTGCGACTTCTCCCTTTGCTACGCGGGCAAGCAGTCGATAGAGGCAATTCTTGAGAAGCAACCGGGAAAATACGCCACAACCTCAAAGAGCAAGGCGGATGCGAATCGCCTGTATCACGCGGACAACCTGCCGGTGCTGGCTGCGTTAGCACAGGACGAATCCGTTGTGGGGAAGGTGCGGGTGGTCTACATAGACCCACCTTTTGCTACGGCTGCGTCATTTGAGTCCCGTAAACTCAATCATGCCTACGACGACCAATTAGTTGGCCCGGAATTTGTTGAGGCACTTAGAGCAAGGCTTGTATTCATCCACAGGCTTTTAGCGGATGATGGTTCGCTCTACCTTCATTTAGACGGGCGAATGGCCTTTCGCATGAAGGTTGTATTGGATGAGATTTTTGGCGAGCAGAATTTCCGCAACTGCATCACACGGAAGAAATGCAACCCGAAAAACTACACCCGAAAGACGTTTGGGAATGTAGCGGACTATATCCTGTTCTACACGAAGACGGATGATTATGTATGGAACCGCCCTATGGAGCCTTGGGATGATGCAAGAGCGATGAAGGAGTATCAGTACACGGATGAGGATGGGCGACGATATAAGAAAGTGCCTGTTCATGCTCCGGGGGTGAGGAATGGAGCAACAGGCCAAAAATGGCGGGGAAAATCACCGCCGCCCGGCAAGCACTGGCAATATCCGCCCGCCGTACTGGATGAGATGGATGCTCGCGGTGAAATCTATTGGTCGCCTAACGGAAACCCTCGGCGAAAAATCTATTTCGAGAGCAGTGAGGGTGTTCCGCTGCAAGACATCTGGATGGATGTTCGGGATGCACACAACCAGAACATCAAAATCACTGGGTACCCGACAGAGAAGAATCCCGTAATCCTTGCACGTGCTATAGAGGCGTCTTCAAACCCCGGCGATCTTGTGCTGGACTGCTACGCTGGTTCCGGAACCACACTTGCGATAGCCGACCAGTGCGATAGACGATGGATAGGCGTTGATAGAAGCGATGAAGCAATAAAGACAATTCTGCATAGAATGAAGTATGGCACAGGGCCGATGGGCGATTTCGTCGGGAAGAAAAAGCAGACGCCTACGCTGCCCTTGTTTAGCAGTTCGGATTTTGCGTTGTACTCAGAGTGTGGAACGAAGAAGGCCAAAAGTGCGAGTAAGTGATGGTTGGCTAATTGGATTCCTTGCCAACGGCACCAATAAGTTCAATCGCTTTATCCGTTGATCCAATTTTGGCGATGAACTTTCTTGCGAATCGCACGTCGTCCAAGGTGAAGACCATTTCCTTCTTGTTCTTCACTTGCTTTCCATCTCGCAGTTTTTTCACGACCTGAGAAATCTGAGCGGGCGATACCTCGATGTTTTCTTCTGCCAGTTTGCGTTGAATCTCAACCGGCTTCGGTTCTGTCCCGGAAGCCTTCATGGTGTTGAATACCCGGCGGACAGCATCCGACTTCTTTTCCTTGGGTTCCTGTTGGTCGTTCTGCTTCTTGGCGGCCACGGTATGCACTCCCTGTTTTGTTGAGGTGTTGGGCAAAGGCACGAAGTGTATTCGCCCGATGAACCGTCAACAAACCGCGTAGCAGTTGAACTACTCGGATGGTGGAGGAAAGAAGAAAACCGCGATTGGTTCGGCTTGCCCGGCTGGCGTTATGCGGCTTGGGACAGGGCCGGGATTTCCGGCATAGACCCGTTTTGGGGCTTGGTCCGGGACAACCATGGTCCACTTCGGGGAGGAAAAAAACGACCGAAACATGCGTTTTTCCCGTAGAATTCGTGTTTTTCTTCCGAAAACAGGTGGGTAAACGACCACAACATGACCCTATTGTGGTCATTTCCCTAACTTTGTAGGCTGGTGTGGCATTGGAAACCAACGGGGAAACAGCCATGGCTCGCGTCTACTCCTACATCCGCTTTTCCAGCAGAAAACAAGAGCAGAACGATAGTGTTCGCAGACAGGTTGAACTGGGGAAAGCGTGGCTTGCTCGGAACCCTCAACACGAACTAGATGAAACACTAAAACTTAACGACCTAGGGGTATCCGCTTTCCGTGGGGACAATCTAAACAGCGAAAAGGGGGCGTTAGGCGAATTCATCGAACTTGCTAAACGGCCAAACAGCCCCATTCCCAAAGGCTCAATCCTAATGATCGAGAGGCTTGACCGCTTCTCACGACAAGAAACAGATTTAGCGTACCGCGTGTTCTCTGACCTCATTAGAGCAGGGGTGAAAGTTCTTGTTCTTGAACCAATCCAACTGATCGACGAATCAAACATAAGCCGAACCGAAATCATCCTGCCGCTGATTCTGGGTATGCAAATCGCCCATGAACAGTCGCTAGAAAAGAGAAAGCGGGTCGGCCACGCATGGAAGACTAAACGCGAGAAGGCACAACAGGGCCAACCCATGTCAAGGCGTTGCCCTTCATGGCTTACGTGGGATGAAGAAAACAATTGCTTTGCCGTAAACAAGACCGCAAAAAAGGCAGTCGAATACATCTTCAAAAAAACTGCCGAGGGTTCCGGTCAACGGGCATTAACGGCATCGCTAAACAAGAAATTCCCGCCAGTTGGAAGGTCCGGGAAATGGAATGGTTCGTATGTCCAGAAAGTGCTGTCGGATAGGGCAGTTCTTGGTGAACTCCAGCCGCATACTTTCGACGACAACGGAGTACGTCTACCCGTTGGCTCGCCCATCAAGGACTACTACCCGCGAATTATCTCAGACGAATTATTTGATAGAGCCGCCCAAGCGAAATTCATTCGTCGAAAAGCAAAAGGCCCAAACTCTAAATTCATAAATCTATTCGTGGGTCTTGTTTGGGGTTCAGATGGCCACAAGATGCACGTTCAGACTGGCCGTGCTCGACGAAAAAACAATCAGATTTACACACAACGAAGGCTGGTTTCCTATGGTCATATGCGAGGATTGAAGGGCAGTTCTAACTGCTCACTCGACTACTACAAGTTTGAGCGTCTTGTATTGAACGCGATAAAGGAAATCGAGAGTGCTGCGTTAATCGACGACACCGCCGAGTATAAAGACCTTCACAAGTACGACCAGCAATATCAGGGAATCGAGATACAGATACAGCAGCAACGCGAATGGTTGCTCAAGCACGGCAAGACCGAGAGTGCTATCAGCCATATCATGCAGGCAATCGAGCAACTGGAAAAGAAACGAGACGAACTTAAGCCGCTGCTATCAGAGAATCGGCAAGCCAAAGCCGCGTCAGACAAAACGCTAATGGTTGGCCTACGCGACCTGCTGAAAACAATCACAGAGCAGCCAGAGAACGTAAGGCAATCAATGCGGCACAAACTCCGCACGATGATTGCAACCGTGATTGAAAAGATTGTTGTCGATACCTACAAGGAAGGCCACTTCGTCTATGCCACGGGAACAATCCACACAAAACAAGGCCATGTGCGGAAGTTCAGCATTAAGCGAACCGGCCTCATTCTCTCGGAAAAGCAAATGGCCCACGAAATTGAGGGCGGCGACATTCTGCTTATGAAGACGAAAGATGGCGTGATTGAATTCAAGCCGGGCGAATCGCTATCGGATAAGTGGCTTGACGTTAGTTACGCGATTGACCCAAAAGACGAAAAGGAACTGCTTAAGAAGGGGAAGAAGCCGAGGGACTTAAGTGGGAATCCTCTAGAGTTTGCACCTGAGAAGCCCAATAAGAAGAAGTGATTAAACGGGAAGGCACGATGTTTGATCCATGGTGGTTGGCTGAACTGGAGGCGATTGCCCCCGGAATTGCTTTCGGGGAATACGATCAAGTGTGTGCAGGATGCAAAAGGGTCTACGTTGTGCAGGTTACTGATTGCCAAATAAATCAGAGCAGCACTTGCCCATTCTGCTTGATGGAGAATGACGCATGAACCTTATGTAGAGCATTTCCCTGCTGAAATGGGTAGTAGGCCCATATCAGTTGGAAAGCATGTGCAGGGTTAGTTGTGGTATTTCAGCGTATGACCGGGACGTAATGCTCAAACTGGGATCAATTACCCATCCGTTGCCCGGAATTTCCCTACTGCACGATACCCAAAAAGGACTTGCCAACATTTAGGCTGGTGTTTTTTATCGCCACACGACCAGAAAATAAACGGCTAACAGACCACTACGGATAGGTTTCCACGCCATGCTGAGTGGTTTTTTCTGTTTTAGGTCAAACATTTCCGACTTTGCCAATACACAGACATACACCAAAAAACTCAAATCCTGAATTATCTGGTGTATTCGTATAGTAGGCCCACTCACTACCTTGTGCAAGAAATGAAATGACCTATCAAACAGCCATCATCAAACAGTTCATCCAAGCCCGTCTCGATAGGAAGGGCATCTATTTGGAGAACGACTTTCTGCTAGATGAATTGATTGTGAAAAATGTCCGCCGACTAAATGAGGGGGACAAAATTGCAGTCGATTTTGATGTGGATGGAAATCTAAAGTCAGTGAAAAGGATCGACGGTTTCGATTGCTTGCACAGGTTGGGCGAAGGGGCATTAATCGTTTCCTATGCCGAACTAGAGAGGTACTTCAATGAGCAGCAATCACTTTCAGTGGAATTTTCAGAATAAGAGCGATTTGATTAGAACGGTCTACAAGAGCAATCCAACAGCAACGAATCGGATGATTCGGGAGATAGTGAGAAAGACGTTTGGGGTCGATGTGAACCAAAACCTCATTATCGCCGCTATCGGCAGATACAAAACCCGCATCGCGTTGGGGAGTGCGGCTTCCAGCATCATTCAGCAGGCGAAATCGTACCTGAGGCTATGCCTTGATGATCTTGAGCAGGCCATTCACTTTCTCAAGAAGGCGAAGACAGCGTGAAACAGATTGGCCCAAGTCTCTTTGTTGGGGACGATCCGTACATCTGTTGGCAGGCCGCCGAGATAGTGGAAGAAAGCCGACGTAGAAATCTCGATAGGGAAATTCGAGCCAAGTGCCAGCCGCCAAGCGATAGGTTTCTGTCCCTGCTAAATGAGCGAACCACAAAACCCAAGAAGTACGGTTTTGTCGTTGACCATCCCTATTTCCGATTTGGCGATGACACCCTCATTAGCCTCCATAAAACAGATGGGCTTACGGGCGTACCCGACTGCAAGAAATTTATGGTTCACCTTGAGAGCATCTACGTTGTGGATGTTGCACGGGGTTCGGGTAGCGGCACACGTTGCATGGACATGCTCACGGAAATCGCAGAGCAGGCCGGGTGTGTGGTTGACCTGTTTTGCAATCCCTTTGTCTGGAGTTGCGACGGAAGGAACCACTACGCGATGGAGTCATTTGAGCAGTTGTGGAATGTGGTCTTTGACGACAAGTGGGACGTTCTCTACCACAGGGATACTCAATACGAATTGACCAAATTTTTCTACCGTCGTTCCGGCTTCGTGAACATGTGCCTCTATGATGAATGGGTCTACCAGAGAGACAAAAGCGAGGACTTGCCCTTCGAGCAGCAATTCGTCTACTTGCCGACATCCTTGAAGCCGGAATATCGGCAGCAACTAGAAATGCGGCTGAAAAACGATGGGTGTGAATTCTGTAATAGGCTATGACGGCTTATTGCTTACGGGCCACCTGCTCAGTACCCAGCAGAGCGAATGGCTTGCGGCTTACGGGCCTCTTTTTAATTCAATTGGAAATACAATTTCGATATTGATTTATTGATTGAGCGGGCAACCTCAATCTGCTTGCTGCGTATCAACGACCTGCCGCCAAAACAAGGCGGTTAAAACTGGCCAACAAAATGAATTAACCCCGCCTGCCTTGGCGGATGCTGAGGGAGTACGCTGTAGGGTTTTGGTGGATCGCGTACAATCTCGGCCAATCCACTGATTTTGAGGCATCCAGCAGGAAGGTTGGACTGGCATGGCGGCGAAAAAGGCTTCCGCGAACCGGGCAGGCAAGGCATCGGTTTCGCCCGGTGATTCGTTTGGAAGTTATCGGGCTGACGCGGACTCTTGGATAACGCTGGCGACGGGAGAGTTTTATCCCGACATCCTGCCGGATGCGTGTCGCCTGTATGAGCCGGTTTTGGTTGAATTTGGCCGTTTGTTGAAGGCGTCTCACTCGTCTGCGTTTTTGTTCGCTTCAATTATGGAAACGTCTAACCAGTGGATGAGAACGCAACTGTGCCGGGTGTTTAAGAAATATGTGAGTCCTCAGACGCCCGTTGAAATGCTGAAGCGTAAATCCGACGCTGAAAAAATCTGCAAGCAGTTTGGGGATGGGTTTAGGGATGTTGTTGAAGTGCAAAAGAGGTTCGCAGGCCGCCCTATGCCCGACGAAGCCATCTGTGCGGTCCTTTGGGAGTACAAGGATCGCGGCAAGAAGGGTTACGACCTTACGGAGCGGCTGTTTGATATGTTGAGGGGGCAGTTGCCCGGCTTAACGGTTGCTGGTCCTGAGCGGGCTGGTAGGGATGTTTTGCTAGGAAATGTCTTCAAGAACTACCCAAAGCCAGATAGGCCCGTTGACTTCGTTATCGCAGATGGCAAGCGGGTGCTTGCTATAGGGCTTGCCAGATACGATTCAGATAGAGGGGGAGCACAAGAGGATGACCGCACAGGGCAGTATCGGGAGGTCGCACAGGAAATCATTTCTTACGCCGACGACCACGGTATGCCACAAGTGAAGGTTATCTACGTAAACGATGGACCTGGGCTTCTGCTCGGCTCGATGTGGAATGATTATGCGTACATTGAGGATCAGTGGCCCGGCAGAGTGAAGGTGGTGACTCTACGGATGGTCGCTGAACGAATCACGGAAGGTTGGCTGAGGTCATAGCATGGCAGTCCCAATACCTAGACGCGGAAATCGGAAAGCAAAGACGCAAGAGAGCGTCGGTTGCGACTTCTCCCTTTGCTACGCGGGCAAGCAGTCGATAGAGGCAATTCTTGAGAAGCAACCGGGAAAATACGCCACAACCTCAAAGAGCAAGGCGGATGCGAATCGCCTGTATCACGCGGACAACCTGCCGGTGCTGGCTGCGTTAGCACAGGACGAATCCGTTGTGGGGAAGGTGCGGGTGGTCTACATAGACCCACCTTTTGCTACGGCTGCGTCATTTGAGTCCCGTAAACTCAATCATGCCTACGACGACCAATTAGTTGGCCCGGAATTTGTTGAGGCACTTAGAGCAAGGCTTGTATTCATCCACAGGCTTTTAGCGGATGATGGTTCGCTCTACCTTCATTTAGACGGGCGAATGGCCTTTCGCATGAAGGTTGTATTGGATGAGATTTTTGGCGAGCAGAATTTCCGCAACTGCATCACACGGAAGAAATGCAACCCGAAAAACTACACCCGAAAGACGTTTGGGAATGTAGCGGACTATATCCTGTTCTACACGAAGACGGATGATTATGTATGGAACCGCCCTATGGAGCCTTGGGATGATGCAAGAGCGATGAAGGAGTATCAGTACACGGATGAGGATGGGCGACGATATAAGAAAGTGCCTGTTCATGCTCCGGGGGTGAGGAATGGAGCAACAGGCCAAAAATGGCGGGGAAAATCACCGCCGCCCGGCAAGCACTGGCAATATCCGCCCGCCGTACTGGATGAGATGGATGCTCGCGGTGAAATCTATTGGTCGCCTAACGGAAACCCTCGGCGAAAAATCTATTTCGAGAGCAGTGAGGGTGTTCCGCTGCAAGACATCTGGATGGATGTTCGGGATGCACACAACCAGAACATCAAAATCACTGGGTACCCGACAGAGAAGAATCCCGTAATCCTTGCACGTGCTATAGAGGCGTCTTCAAACCCCGGCGATCTTGTGCTGGACTGCTACGCTGGTTCCGGAACCACACTTGCGATAGCCGACCAGTGCGATAGACGATGGATAGGCGTTGATAGAAGCGATGAAGCAATAAAGACAATTCTGCATAGAATGAAGTATGGCACAGGGCCGATGGGCGATTTCGTCGGGAAGAAAAAGCAGACGCCTACGCTGCCCTTGTTTAGCAGTTCGGATTTTGCGTTGTACTCAGAGTGTGGAACGAAGAAGGCCAAAAGTGCGAGTAAGTGATGGTTGGCTAATTGGATTCCTTGCCAACGGCACCAATAAGTTCAATCGCTTTATCCGTTGATCCAATTTTGGCGATGAACTTTCTTGCGAATCGCACGTCGTCCAAGGTGAAGACCATTTCCTTCTTGTTCTTCACTTGCTTTCCGTCTCGCAGTTTTTTCACGACCTGAGAAATCTGAGCGGGCGATACCTCGATGTTTTCTTCTGCCAGTTTGCGTTGAATCTCAACCGGCTTCGGTTCTGTGCCGGAAGCCTTCATGCTGTTGAATACCCGGCGGACAGCATCCGACTTCTTTTCCTTGGGTTCCTGTTGGTCGTTCTGCTTCTTGGCGGCCACGGTATGCACTCCCTGTTTTGTTGAGGCGTCGGGCAAAGGGACGAAGTGTATTCGCCCGATGCACCGTCAACAAACCGCGTAGCAGTTGAACTACTCGGATGGCAGTGGAAAGACGATAGCCGCAATTGGTTTGGCTGCCCGGATGGCGTTATGCGGCTTGGCTCAGGGCAGGGATTCCCGGCATTGAGCCGTTTTGGGGCTTTGTTCGGGACAACC
>Ga0315902_10004324_pt1 | contig 20594 bp, 17 predicted proteins | sample LakEriMetagenome_9_FD_203523 | JGI IMG/M metagenome (GOLD analysis project Ga0315902, IMG submission 203523) | Freshwater fungal communities from buoy surface, Lake Erie, Ohio, United States - Buoy 12 MA117 | ecosystem: Environmental > Aquatic > Freshwater > Lake > Lake biofilm | place: USA... | reverse complement strand
GTTCGGTTTCAGTGGTTTCTTGCGCGTAGGCGGGAGCAGCGAAAATTACGGCACCGGCAGCGACACTGGCCAGCAGCGCGAAACGGCTGCTCTTGGCAGAAATGGAAGCAGTCATGAGATCCCCATCATTCAGACGATCAGAACAAAAAGCAACTTCGGCTAGCGAGCGCAATGCCTAAGCAATGCGCTCGCTAGCCGAGATGCAATTAGCCCGATTGGGGTCACATAATTGCAACACCTTGCATAAGTGTTGCCAAGACCTGTTTCACCGGCGCTCGCCGACGACAGAAGTCAGCCCAGCGCCGCCTGCAGATCATCGACCAGATCGACGCGTTCCCACGGAAACAGGTCGCCTTCGGCCTTCCGTCCGAAATGCCCGTATGCCGCAGTCGGCTTATAGATCGGCCTGTTAAGGCCAAGGTGGGTGCGGATCGCCCGCGGGGTGAGCCCGCCAAGCTTGGGCAGGCTCAGGATCGCGGCTTCGATCTTGTCGTCACCGACCGTGCCGGTCTCGTGCGTATCAACGTACAGCGAGAGCGGCTTCGACACGCCGATGGCATAGGCCAGCTGGATCGTGCAGCGCGTGGCAAGGCCCGCGGCAACGACGTTCTTGGCCAGATAACGGCTGATATAGGCAGCCGAGCGGTCCACCTTGGTGGGATCCTTGCCGGAGAAGGCACCGCCGCCATGCGGGGCAGCGCCGCCATAGGTATCGACGATGATCTTGCGCCCGGTGAGGCCGCTGTCGCCATCGGGGCCACCGATCTCAAAGCTGCCGGTGGGGTTGATGAAGTATTCGGTCTCGCGCAGCAGCACCGGCGGGATCACTTCGGAAATCACCCGCTTCACATAGGCGTGCAGCTCGGCTTCCTTGTCACCCTCGTCATAACCGGGGGCGTGCTGGGTCGAGACGACCACGGCGGTCGCGGCAACCGGCAGGCTGCCTTCATAGCGCAGCGTGACCTGGCTCTTGGCGTCGGGCTCAAGGAACGGTGCGACGCCGGAATGGCGGTCCTCAGCCATCTTTTCCAGGATCTTGTGGCTGTAATAGAGCGTAGCCGGCATCAGGTCCGGGGTTTCATCGGTAGCGTAACCGAACATGATGCCCTGGTCGCCCGCGCCTTCATCCTTATTGGCATTGGCATCGACGCCCTGCGCGATATGCGCCGACTGGCCGTGCAGGCGGTTGATGAATTCGAACTGCTCCCAGTGGAAGCCGTCCTGGGCGTAACCGATATCCTTGACTGTCTGGCGTACGACACGCTCAATCTCATCCTGCGCGCCCGGCGCCCATTCGCCGTTCTCGAACACGCCCTTGCAGCGGATTTCGCCGGCCAGGACCACGAGCTGCGTGGTGCAGAGCGTTTCGCAGGCGATCCGCGCCTCGGGATCCTTGGACAGGAACAGATCGACGATCGCGTCGGAAATCTGATCGGACACCTTGTCCGGGTGGCCTTCGGAAACGCTTTCGGAAGTAAACAGGTAGTCGGTGCGCATCGCGTCCTCGATATAAAGGAATCTTTATATCGCATCCCTAGCCGTTGCGGCGGCGGCTGGCAACCATTCCTGCGGCAAGAAGAACTATCGCCCAGCCTAATGGCAACGCATTGCCGAGGCGCGAAAAGGGAGTCGGTGCCAAGGCCGCCGGCAGCTGCCCATCCAGCCGCCCGGAAACCAACCGCGGAACATGCTGGCGGACCACGCCGGACGCGTCGATCACCGCGGAGATGCCCGTGGTGGTTGAACGCAGCACTGGCAGCCCCTCCTCGATCGCGCGCAGCCGGGCCTGAGCCAGATGCTGAGGCGGACCCCACGCCCCGAACCAGCCGTCGTTGGAGGGATTGAACAGGTAATCGGGACGATCGGCCGGATCGACCACCTGGCCGGAAAAGATGATCTCGTAACAGATCTGGATGCCCGCCCTGCCGAACGGGCCGAGTTCGATTGAGCGCGGACCCGGCCCCGGCCAGAAGTCGATCCCGCCGGGCACCAACCGTTCGACACCGAGCGGCTCAAGCAGCCAGCGCAGCGCCAGGTATTCGCCATAGGGCACCAGATGTGCCTTGGCATAACCGCCACGGATCGTGCCGGTGCCGTCAAGCGCGGTTACCGAATTGCGGGCGCCGACGGCGCGGCCGCCACCAATCTCAAGATCGACCGTACCGGTCAGCAACATCGCCTCCGGACCGATCGCGCGGGCGATCCGTGCCCGGGCAAGCGCCGGATCGGCCCCATAGGTATCGAGGTAGTAGCGCTCGGGATAACCGTCCCGCAGATAGTCGGGCACGCCGGATTCGGGCCATAGCACCAGCCGCTGGTTCGGCCCCGCACGTGGCGCAGTCAGTGCAGCATAACGCTGGAACTGCCAATCGAACCAGGCCGGGTCGTTGAGCACTTCTTGCCGGATATCGGGCTGTACCAGGGTGTACCGCCGCGCCGTTGCCTGCTCCGGCGGAACAATTGCCTGCGGCACCAGCAATACCGCCAACGGCGTCAGGACCAGCGCCAGGCCGCGCGGATCGCGGCGCCCCCTCGCCCCGGCTGCCCACCAGCAGCCCGCCAGCAAAACCACCAGCCCTGACAGCGCATAGGTGCCCAGCCAGGGCAGCGTGAGCGCCAACCCGGGCCGGCCAAACGGGCCCAGCGCTGCAACGCCAAGCGGATTCCAGGCAAACCCGGTGAAAACCCAGGCGCGCAGCCATTCCGTGACGATCCAGCTGGCGGCAAAGACGAACACCAGGCCGGTCCGGTTATGGCGGACAAGCCATGCCGCCAGCGCCGCCAGGGCCGGATAGACCGCAAGGTAGAGCGAGAGCAGCACAACTGCGACCCAGCCGAGCCACGCCGGCATATTGGCTTGGTAAGTAAAGGCCGTGGCGATCCAGTTGTTGCCGAGGGTGAAATGCCCCACCCCGAACCACCAGCCAATCAGCGCCGCGTGCTTCCACTGCGCCGCCGCACCGATCAGCGCCAGCAGCCCGGCCAGCGACAGCAGGGTCAGCGGCCATAGACCAAGCGGCTGGAACCCGGTGGCGGCCAGCGCCCCCAGGACCAGCGCGGTCTTGCGGGGATGGTTCAGCGCAAGGTCCAGCCAGCGGTGCAAGCTAGAACCCGTCCGCGATCACTTGGCCGATTCGAGCGCCTCGTCGGCACCGTCGGCCGAGGGCTTGCGGCGCAGCGGCTTGCGGCGCGGTTTCGCCTCGGCGGCAGGAGCCTCCTCAGCTGGCGCGCTATCATCGCGGCTGCCGATGGCCGGCGGCAGCAAGGACGGATCAAGCCCGGCCGTTTCGCCCTCATCCCCGCGGTCTTCACGGCGCGGGCGGCGGTCACGATCATCCTGGCCGCGGCGCGGACGCAACCCACGATTGCCGCGCGGTTCGCGATTGTCACGCACGAACGGATTTTCACTGGGTTCGTAGGGATTGTCGCGGACCGGCTCGTCGTCGCCTTCGCCATCGCCGCGCGGCGCGTCATCGTCAGACGGGCGATCGTCACGGTCGCGCCGCGGACGGTCTTCGCGCTCCCGGCGGGTATAGACCGGTTGGTCGAAGCTGGGGAAATCACTGTCGGTCGAGAACTCGCCGGCATCATCGCTTTCGAAGCGCTCACCGCCTTCACCGCCCTCTTGCCAGCGCTCGTCGCGCGGGCGGCGCTGCTCTTCCTGGCGCAGGCGCTGGTCGGCAATCACGCGGAAATAGTGATCGGCAAACTGCAGATAGTATTCCGACTGCACCCGGTCGCCATTCATGTGGGCGTCCTGAGCGAGCTTGCGATACTTTTCGAGCATCTGCGGGGCATTGCCCCGGGCCCGGCTGTCGATCCGGTTGAGCTGCTGGCCGCCACCGCCGCCGCCCTGACGATTGCCGCGGCCGCGCCGGCGATTATTTCCACGATTGTTATTCAAGGGTGTCACTTCCCTGTTGCAGCGGCTGCGCCGGCCATTCCGGCTGCCGGGCCGCGTGACCCGTGTCGCCCCGGTGCACCCATCGCACGCCGGGGTTCCGACATCTGCTGGCTTGGCTGGCGAGTGGAGCCAGGTTCGACGCAAATGCTGGAGTGAGCCGTGGGGACGCGGTTAATGCTGTCCAGCCTCGGCCTGATGCAGGTCTTAGGACTTCACCGTTCCATTGCCAAGCGCTTTCTTGAACTCCAGCACCCTTGGCCGCCCGGCGAGATCGCGATGAAGCTGCGCCGCAAGACCCGCATCGGCCGCGATCGCGGTAACGGCGGCAGCCTGGGTATGGCCAATCTCGACCAGGGCGACGCCATCATCCAGCAGCAGGTCAGGCAATTGCGGGATGAGCACGCGGTAATCGGCCAGCCCGTCGGGTCCGGCGAACAGCGCCCCGGCCGGCTCGTGATCGCGCACGTCGGGGGCAAGTTCGGCCGCGCTTTCGACATAGGGCGGGTTGGCCAGGATCAGATCGAACCGGTCACCCAGCCCGGCCGCCCAGTTCGGCTGGTGCCAGTCGGCCTCGATCATCCGCGCCCGGGCCGTCAGGCCAAGCCGCTCGGCATTGGCGCGGGCCAGGGCCACGGCCCCCGGCGATCGATCAATCCCCACTCCGGCGGCGGCGGGCAAATCGTGTAGCACGGCCAGCAGCAAGGCGCCCGAGCCGGTCCCGCAGTCCAGCACGCGCCGGGCATCGGCCCGGGCTGCAAGGGCCGCCTCGACCAGTGTCTCGCTATCCCCGCGCGGGATCAGCACATCGGGCGAGACCATGAAGGGCAGGCCGAAGAATTCCTGGTAACCGCGGATATAGGCCACCGGCTCATGTGCGGCGCGGCGGGCAACCAGCGCCGCAAAGCCCGGCGGCTCCGGATCGCGCATATGCCGCAGAAACAGGTCCGACCGGCTGACATTGAGCGCCTCGGCCATCAGCAGCTCGGCATCAAGCCGGGCGGAATCGGTGCGCGATCCGAGCAGCTCGGTCGCGGCGCGGATCGCTTCGGCAACGGTGCGCGAGGTGACGGGCGCGGTCACTCGCCCAGCGCCGCAAGGCGCTTGGCCTGGTCTTCGGCAATCAGGGCATCGACCAGCTCGGCGAGGCCCGGCCCCTCAAGGATTTCGGGCAAGCGGTGCAGCGTGAGGTTGATGCGGTGATCGGTCACCCGCCCTTGCGGAAAATTGTAAGTGCGGATCCGTTCGGAGCGGTCGCCCGAGCCGACCATTGCCTTACGCGCCGCTGCTTCCTCGCCCTGGGCGGCGTCGCGCTGCGCTTCGAACAGACGGGCGCGCAGCACTTGCAGCGCTTTTTCCTTGTTCTTGTGCTGGCTGCGTCCATCCTGGCAGGTCACCACGGTGCCGGTCGGCAAGTGGGTGATGCGCACCGCCGAATCGGTGGTGTTGACGTGCTGACCGCCGGCGCCCGACGCCCGGTAAACATCGATCTTGAGGTCCTTGTCCTCGATCTGCACGTCAACCTCGTCGGGCTCGGGCAGGACAGCAACGGTCGCAGCGCTGGTATGAATCCGCCCGCCGCTCTCCGTCACCGGCACGCGCTGGACGCGGTGGACGCCGCTTTCGAACTTGAGCTTGGCGAAGACGCCGCTGCCCGTGACCTGCGCCACGACTTCCTTGAAGCCGCCCACTTCCGATGGGCTCATGCTGACCGGCTCGATCCGCCAGCCGTTTTCGGCGGCGAAGCGTTCGTACATCCGGTAAAGATCGCCAGCGAACAGCGCCGCCTCGTCCCCGCCAGTCCCGGCCCGGATTTCGAGCATGGCCGAGCGGCTGTCGGCGGCATCGCGCGGCAACATGGCGATCGAGAGCCGGCGCTCGGCCTCGGGCAGTTGTGTCTTGAGCCGCTCGATCTCTTCCTCGGCCAGCTCGCGCATCTCGGGATCGTCGAGCTCGGCCAGACTGGCGAGTTCGGCCCGCATCGCCATGACCTCTTCAGCCAGCCGCGCGACCGGCTCCAGCTCCGAGAAATCACGGCTGGCGGCGACGAAGTCCTTGCCCTCCAGCTGACCAGACGCAAGCCGCGCCTCGAGTTCGGCGAAGCGGGCAGAAATCTGGCGGAGACGGGCGTCGGGGACGCTCATTGCCCAAGCGACTGAAGGATTGATTCGACCACTGCGAATTGGCCCAGGTCATTGCTCGGGCGCGAGCGTGCTACAACGACACCATCCTGCACCGAAACACTAACCAGAACCTGGGCGTTTGATTTGGCTGCCTTGTCGAATCTTTTGCGCGGCGAACCGGTTGCAATCATGTCAGCCGAAAGGCCAGCTCGCCGGTATTCTGCGAGCAGTCGCTGGGCATACGAGAGAGCAGCATCGTCTTCGACCGCAAGAATCACAACCAACGGGTCACTCACAACCGCCCGAGCATCGGCCACCAGCATCGCCAGCCGCTCAACCCCGGCCGCCCAGCCCACGGCCGGGGTGTGCGCCCCGCCCAGGCTTTCCATCAGCCCGTCATAGCGCCCACCGCCGAGCACGGTGCCCTGCGCGCCGAGCCGGTCGGTGACGAATTCGAAGGCAGTGTGACGGTAATAGTCGAGCCCGCGGACCAGCGCCGGGGCGCGGGTCCAGGCCACGCCTGCCGCATCGAGGCCAGAAGTGACCTTGCCGAAGAAGTCCTGCGCCTCACCGCTCAGGAAATCATCGATCTTCGGCGCATCGGCCAGGAAAGCCTTGTCGCGCGGGTCCTTGCTGTCGAGGATGCGCAGCGGGTTGCGCTCCAGCCGGTCCTGCGAATCTTCCGACAGATCGCCCTTCACGGCGCGGAAGTATTCAACCAGCGCGGCGCGCCAGGCTTCGCGGCTGTCCGCATCGCCCAGCGTGTTGAGCATCAGGGTGACGCCGTCGGCGATGCCCAGTTCCTTGAGCAGCTGGTCGGCCATGACCAGCAGTTCCACATCGGCCTGCGGCTCGGCCGCGCCGATGATCTCGGCATCGAGCTGATGGAACTGGCGGTAGCGGCCCTTTTGCGGGCGCTCATAACGGAACAGCGGGCCGTGGGTGGCCAGCTTGACCGGCGCATACTGCTGCCAGCCATTGGTCAGATAAGCGCGGCAGATACCGGCAGTGAATTCGGGCCGCAGGGTCAGCGAATCCCCGCCGCGGTCCTCAAAACTGTACATTTCCTTCGAGACGACATCGGTCGTCTCGCCAATGCTGCGCGAGAACACCTCGGTCTTTTCGAACACCGGCATTTCCACCCGCCGAAAGCGGTAGAGCTTGCGGATCCGCTCAAAGGTTTCGACCACGTGCGCGAAAGCCTCGGCCTCTGCGCCGAAGATGTCCTGGGTCCCACGAATGGCTTGCGGAGTGCTCATGGCTGAAGGCCCCTAGCCGGATCGACGCTGGTCGAAAAGAGCGCAGGCAAAACTTGCAGGCGCGCGCGCATGACGCCAAGGACGCAAGCCATGAAGCGTCGCACCGCCACCATCTTCGCCGCGCTGGGGCTTGTCCTTGCTGCCCCGGCCCTGTCCTCCACCAATTCGGCCCCGCTTGCCGTGCCGCTGTCGCGCCAGGTGCCCGACGCGGTCGACACCCCCTATCCGGGCGGCACGATGACGCTGGATATCGACGCGAGCGACACCCTGCGCGGCGCCTATCGCGTGACTCAGACCGTGCCGGTGGCTCCGGGCATCAGCAAGTTGACACTGCTGTTCCCGCAGTGGCTGCCGGGCAATCACGCGCCGCGCGGGCCGCTGGCCGAACTGGTTGACATCACCTTCACCAGTGGCGGGGAAGTGCTGCGCTGGAAGCGCGATCCGCTCGAAGTCAACGCCTTCCACATCGACCTGCCCGCCGGCACGCGCGAGGTCGTGGCCAAGTTCATCCACACCAGCCCGCTGCAACCGGCCGAGGGCCGGATCACGATGACGCAGGAAATGCTCAACCTGCAGTGGGAGAAGATGAGCCTCTATCCCGCCGGTCATTACGTGCGCCAGATCAAGGTCCGCCCCAGCGTGACCCTGCCTGCCGGGTGGACGGCCGCCGTCGCGCTCGACGGGCAGAAGCAGGAGGGTAACCGCTGGTCGTGGGGCGAACACAGCTATGAAGTGCTGGTCGATTCACCGATCTTCGCGGGCAAGTACTATCGCAAGTGGGACATTGGTGAGCCCGGGCGACAGAAGGTTACCTTGCACGGCTTCGCTGACAAGCCGGAGCAGATTGCCGCAGCCAAGCCCGAACACATCGCGCTGCACCGCAACCTGGTGGTCGAAACCCGGCTGGCTTTCGGCACCAACCAGTTTGACCGCTACGAATTCCTGCTGGCCCTGACTGACCGGATGGGCGGGATCGGGCTGGAGCATCACCGCTCCAGCGAAAACCAGCTGGAGCCGGGTGCCTTCCTCAAGTGGGACGATTATGACTGGGATCGCAATCTGCTGCCCCACGAATATGCCCACTCGTGGATCGGCAAGTACCGCCGCCCGGCACGGCTGTGGACGCCGGACTATCGCCAGCCGATGCAGGGCGACCTCTTGTGGACCTATGAAGGCCAGGACCAGTTCTGGGGCACGGTACTGGCTGCGCGCTCAGGCCTGCAGCGCATGGACACCGTGCTGGGCATGATGGCCACCTGGGCCGGCAACTTTGCCGAGCAGCCGGGGCGGCGCTGGCGCTCGGTCGAGGATACCGGCTTCGATCCGGTATTCGCCGCCCGCAAGCCCAAGCCCTATGCCAGCCTGTCGCGGGGCGAGGACTATTACGCCGAAGGCGCGCTGGTCTGGCTGGAATTCGACCAGATCATCCGCCAGGGCACCGGCGGCAAGAAGTCGATCGATGATTTCGCCAAGCTGTTCCTTGGCCTGCGCGATGGCGATTTCGGCCAGGTGGCCTTCGAAACCGACGAGATCGTGGCCAAGCTCAATGCGGTCTATCCGCATGACTGGGCCGGCCTGATCGAGCGACGCTTCAACACTCCGGCCCAGCCCGCGCCGCTGCGGGGGATCGAGCTGGGCGGCTACCGGCTGGTCTGGAAGGAGGAACCCAACCCCTTCCTGCGCGGTGTGATGGCCGAGGCCAAGCAGCTTAACCTGACCCACTCGATCGGCATAACGCTGGACAAGGACGGCAAGGTTACCGCGACACAGTGGGATGGGCCCGCCTTCAAGGCCGGGATCGTCAGCGGCGCGACCGTGCTGGCTGTCAACGGCGTGGCCTATAGCCCGGACGAGCTGAAAGGCGCGATCACTGCTGCCAAGACCGGCGCCCCGCTGGAACTGCTGACCAGGCGCGGGGACCGGTTCATCACCTACAAGCTCGATTACACGGGCGGGCTGCGCTGGCCCTGGCTGGAGCGTGCCGCGCCGGGCACCGCGCCGACCGGGCTGGACCTGCTGCTCACGCCCAGGCGGACATTGCCGAAGTCTAAGGGCAAGTGATCGCATAGTTGTTGCGATGCAGCATGGGCGGGACTAAAGGCCCCGCCCATGCGTATCGACCTTATCCCCGCCGGCGATAATCCGCCTGAAGAACTCAACGTCCTGATCGAAGTGCCGATTGGTGGCGAACCGGTAAAGTACGAATTCGACAAGGCCAGCGGCGCGCTGTTTGTGGACCGGATTCTGCACACGCCGATGCGCTATCCGGCCAATTACGGCTTCGTGCCCCACACCATGGGCGAAGACGGCGATCCGCTTGACGCGCTGGTGATTGCCCGTTCGCCAATCATGGCCGGGGCAGTGATCAAGGTGCGCCCGGTTGGCGTGCTGCTGATGGAAGACGACAAGGGCGGCGACGAGAAGCTGGTCTGTGTGCCACTCGATTCCACCTTCCCCTACTACCGCGAAGTGGCCGGGCACGATGACCTGCCGCCAATCGTGACTCAGCAGATCGAGCACTTCTTCCAGCATTACAAGGATCTGGAGCCCGGCAAGTGGGTGACGATCAAGGGCTGGGGCGACGCCGCCACGGCCAAGCGGCTGATCGTCGAGGCGATGGAGCGGGCCAAGGGCACCAAGTACGCCTGATGGCGGACTAAAGGCCGGTTGCGCCCCCCACCCGCACGGCTAAAAGGCCCGCGGGATGCGGAACCGTCATGACATCGCGATTGCAGGCGGCGGCTTGGCCGGCGGGCTGATTGCGCTCGCGCTGCGCCGCGATCGGCCAGATCTGGACGTGGTGCTGATTGAGGGCGGCGAAGCCATCGGCGGCAATCACCGCTGGAGCTGGTTTGCCAGCGATCTTGACGATGCCGGGGCGCAGCTGCTGGCGAAGCTGCGGACCACGCGCTGGGACCAGGGTTATGACGTGGCCTTTCCGGCGCACCGGCGCACCCTGTCCACCCCCTACCACTCACTGGCTTCCGCGGATTTCGCCGCCGCCCTCGCCCGCGAGCTGCCGCCCGGCACGATCCGCTGCCGCACCGCGATTGACGCGATCGATAGCGAAGGGCTGGATCTGGCCAATGGCGAACGGGTGAGCGCCCGCGCAGTGATCGACTGCCGCGGGTTCGAACCGACCAAGCATCTCGAAGGGGGCTGGCAGGTCTTCATGGGCCGCCACATGCGCACCGACCGCCCGCACGGGCTGACCCGGCCAGTGATCATGGACGCCGCGGTGACCCAGCACGGCGCCTATCGCTTCGTCTATGTCCTGCCGCTCGCACTCGACGAATTGTTCATCGAAGACACCTATTATGCCGACAGCCCCCGGCTGGACCGGCGCACCTTGTCGAGCCGGATCGACGCCTACTGCCGCCAGCATGGCTGGACGGGCGAGCTGCTGGGGCATGAAACCGGGGTGCTGCCAGTGATTACCGGCGGCAACTTTGCCGCCTGGCAGGACGAGCTGCGCGTGCCTGGCGTCACCCGGGCCGGGGCGCGCGGCGGGTTTGTCCACCCCCTGACCAGCTACACCCTGCCGCAGGCCGTGGCCATGGCGCAGCTGATCGCGCGCGAAGCCGATCTGCCCGGCGAGCAGCTGGCCGCGCTGGTCGAGGGCGCGGCAGCGCAGCACTGGCGTGCTACGGCATTCTATCGCCGGCTGGGGGCCATGCTGTTCCAGGCCGGCGCGCCCGATGAACGCTATCGCATCTTCGAGCGGTTCTACCGCCTGCCCGAACCCACAATCGAGCGGTTCTACGCCGCGCGATCATCCCTGGCCGACAAGGCGCGGGTCCTGATTGGCAAGCCGCCGGTGCCAATTCTGGGCGCGATGCGCGCGCTGCTTGCGTCCGGCACCCCGATGGCCGAAAGAGCATAACGATGAAACCGCCAAAAACTGCCAAGGCCGCCAAGGCCGCACTGACCACGCCGCCCGTGGCCGCTGCCCTGCCTGCCACCGGCACCCGCCCCGTGCCAACCGGCAAACGGGCCTGCGTGATCGGCGCCGGCTTCGGCGGCCTGGCCCTGGCGATCCGGTTGCAATCGGCCGGGATCGAAACCGTGTTGATCGAGGCGCGCGACAAACCCGGCGGGCGCGGCTACCACTGGCAGAAGGACGGTTTCACGTTTGACGCTGGGCCGACCGTGATCACCGATCCGGCCTGTCTGACCGAGCTGTGGGGCCTGACCGACCACGACATGGCCGAGGACGTCACGCTGATGCCGGTCATGCCGTTCTACCGGCTCAACTGGCCCGACGGCACCAACTTCGACTATTCGAATGACGAAGCTGGCCTGGCCCGCGAAATTGCGCGCGTCGCTCCGGGCGATCTCGCCGGTTACGAGGAATTCCTGGAATACTCCGCCGGGGTCTTCGAGGAAGGCTATGTCAAGCTGGGCCACGTGCCCTTCCTGGACTTTGCCAGCATGATCAAGGCAGCCCCGGCGCTCGCCAAGTATCAGGCCTGGCGCTCGGTCTATTCAATGGTCTCGCACTATATCAAGAGCGAGAAACTGCGCGAGGCGCTGAGCTTCCATACCCTGCTGGTCGGCGGCAACCCGATGACCACCAGCTCGATCTATGCCCTGATCCACAAGCTGGAAAAGGATGGCGGGGTGTGGTGGGCCAAGGGCGGCACCAACCAGCTGATTGCCGGCATGGTCAAGCACTTCGAGCGGCTGGGCGGCACGGTCCGGCTGCACGATCCGGTGGTGCAGATCCACACGCTCGGCAACCGCGCGACCGAGGTGGAAACGCAAAGCGGCTACAAGGAACGGTTCGATGCCGTAGCCAGCAACGCCGACATCATGCATTCCTACCGCGACCTGCTGTCGGGCAGCCAGCGCGGCCCGGAAATGGCGCGCAGCCTGGCACGCAAGCGGTTCTCCCCAAGCCTGTTCGTGGTCCATTTCGGGCTGGAGGGCACCTGGCCGGGCATCCCGCACCACATGATCCTGTTCGGCCCCCGCTACAAAGGCCTGCTGGAGGACATTTACCAGCACGGGGTCCTGCCGCAGGACTTCTCAATTTATCTGCACCACCCCTCGGTCACCGATCCCTCGGTGGCGCCGGCCGGCAAGAGCACCTTCTATGCGCTGATCCCGGTCGCCAACCAGGGCAAGCTGCCGATCGATTGGGAAACCGTTGGCCCGATGATCGAGAAGCGCGTGCTGGACGAGGTCGGCCGCCGCCTGATCCCGGATATCCATGACCGGATCGTGACCAAGTTCCACTATGCCCCGCGCGATTTCGCGCTCGATCTCAACGCCTATCTGGGCAGTGCCTTCAGCCTTGAGCCGATCCTGACGCAGAGCGCCTGGTTCCGCGGCCACAACCGCGACGACAAGGTCAAGAACCTCTACCTCGTCGGTGCCGGCACCCATCCGGGCGCGGGCATCCCCGGCGTGGTCGGCAGCGCCAAGGCCACCGCCCGGCTGATGCTGGAAGACCTGCGGTGAAACGCCTTGCCGTTTACTGCGGATCGGCCAGCCCGGCCGATCCGCGCTATCTTGAACTGGCCAGCGAAGTCGGCCGCACCCTGGCCGAACGCGGCATCGGCGTGGTCTATGGTGGCGGCAGGCTGGGGCTGATGGGCGCGGTGGCCGATGCCGCGCTGGCCGCTGGCGGCGAAGTAATCGGGGTGATCCCCGAAGCTCTGGTCAATTCCGAAGTTGCGCACCGCGGCTGCACGGAACTGCACGTCGTCTCCGGCATGCATGAGCGCAAGCTGGCCTTCACCAACCTGTCCGACGGCTTCCTGACCATTCCCGGCGGGGTCGGCACGATGGACGAGCTGTGGGAAGCGGTATCCTGGGCGCAGCTTGGCTATCACGCCAAGCCGGTCGGCCTGCTCAATGTGTTCGGCTTTTACGATCATCTGCTGGCCTTCAACCATCACATGATCGAGGTCGGCTTCATCCGTTCCGCCCATGCCGGGATCATCATCGCCGAGCCGGAGCTCGACCTGCTGCTGACCCGCATGGCCGCGCATGAGCCGCACACGCCGATCTTCGCGATGAAGGCCAGCGATCTTTGATCTGCGCGAGCGCAAGCGGTGCGCTCTGCCAATCCCCCTCCCGCTGGCGGGAGGGGAGCCTGTGAACCGCGCCGCCCTTGTCGATCACGCCCGCCTTTCTATCCTGCGCGGCTCGAAAAGCTTCGCCATGGCCAGCCAGCTGTTTGACCGCACTACGCGCGAACGGGTCTGGCTGCTTTATGCCTGGTGCCGCCGCTGTGACGATCTGGCCGACGATCAGGACCACGGCGGCTCGCTCGGCCCTTCCGCCGGCGCGCAGGAGCGGCTGGCGACAATCCGCGGCCTGACTGCCTGCGCCCTGGCCGGAGAGCCAAGCGGCGACCCCTCGTTCGATGCCTTCGGCCTCGTCGCGCGCGAGACCGGGATTACCGCCGCGATGGCCGATGACGTGATCGCGGGCTTTGCGCTCGACGCGGCCGACTGGCGCCCGCGGACCGAAGCCGACCTGCTGCGATACTGCTACCACGTTGCCGGGGCGGTGGGGGTGATGATGGCCGTAGTCATGGGCGTCTCGCCGGACGACGAGGACACGCTCGACCGCGCCTGCGACCTGGGCCTGGCCTTTCAGCTCGCCAACATTGCCCGCGATCTGGACGAGGACGATGCGGCCGACCGGTGCTATCTGCCGCTCGAATGGCTGGTCGAGGCGGACATTCCCCCCGGTGAGCAGATGAAGCCGCATTACCGCCGCCAGTTGACCGCGCTGGTCCACCGGATGTGCGAGATGGAAAAGGGCTATGAGGCTTCGGCCCGGATCGGCGCCGGGCGGCTGCTGTTCCGCCAGCGCTGGGCAGTGCTGGCTGCGGCCGGGATCTATGGCGAGATTGCCCGGGCGGTCGATGCCGCTGGCGAGCATGCCTGGGATCACCGCATCCACACCTCTTCGGCACGCAAGCTGTGGCACGTGGCCCATGCGCTGTGGGAAGCCGCCATGCCGCCGCCACGCGGCGGGGCGCGGCCGCCGCTCGGACGTCGCCAGCTTGCAGAGCGCGCCCGCGCCGCGTAAGCGGCCAGCGCAATGCATTCCTATCCCGCCCCCGCGCTCGCCCGTGTCGAACAGATGGCCGCTGCGGCCGCCGCCAATCCGGCCCGCGCCGTCGCCTTCCAGGGCGCGCCCGGCTGCAATGGCCACCGTGCCGCACTCGAAGCCGATCCGGCCTGCCTGCCGCTGCCCTGCTTCAGCTTCGAGGACGCGCTCGAAGCGGTCAAGGATGGCCGTGCCGGCCGGGCGATCATCCCGATCGAAAATTCGCAGCACGGCCGGGTGGCCGATATCCACTTCCTGCTGCCCGAAAGCGGCCTGTCGATCGTCGGTGAGCACTTTATGGCGATCCACCACGATCTGATGGCCTTGGGTGATGGTCCGTTCAAGGCGGCCTATTCGCACCCCCAGGCCCTGGGCCAGTCGCGCTTCTTCCTGCGCGAGCGTGGCATCGTGCCGCTGGCCTATGCCGATACGGCCGGAGCCGCCGCCTTCGTTGCCGAACAGGGCAATCCCGAAGTCTGCGCCATTGCCCCCAAGATTGCGGCCGAACTCTACGGCCTCAAGATCATTGCCGCGAATGTCGAGGATGCGGCGGATAACATGACCCGCTTCGTCGTCCTCGCGCGCGCGCCGCTCGACCCCGCCAGTCTGGCAGGCACGGTAACGATGACCACTTTCGTATTCGAGGTGAAGAACATCCCGGCGGCGCTCTACAAGGCGCTCGGCGGCTTCGCGACCAATGGCGTCAACATGACCAAGCTGGAAAGTTACCAGAAGGGCGCCAGCTTTGCCGCCACCACCTTCTATGCCGATATCGTCGGCGCGCCGGGCGATCCGGGGGTGGACCGCGCGCTGGAGGAACTTGCCTTTCATTGCAAGGAGCTGCGGATCCTGGGCACCTATCCGCAGGAACGGCCGCGCGGCTGACCGCACGTAAATGCTTGATGGCAGAGGATTGCACGCAGCACCGCGCCGTGCCACGACTGCGCGGTGAGTAAGCCGGGGTCCGCGATCCAGGGAGCCGAAGCGGCGCAGCAGGCTGAGCAGGCCTGGCGCGCCGTGCGCGGCGACACGGCGATCCAGTATGCCCCGCTCAATATCCCGCAGGAACCGCCGCAGCCGACCCCCGAATGGCTCAGGTCCCTGGCCGAGGGGCTGGGGCAATTCTTCGGTACGGCCTGGCCCTTCCTGGCGGCGCTGGCCGCGGCGCTGGTGCTATACGGCTTGTGGCGCTTGTTCGGCACGAACCTGGCCCGCGCCCCGCGGGTCGAAATCGATACGGCCGAGGAATGGCGGCCCGACCGCGCCGAGGCCGAAGCCCTGCTCGAAGCTGCCGATGCCCTTGCTGCTGCGGGGCACTTTGATGAAGCCGCGCACCTGCTGCTGCGCCGGTCGATCGGCCATATCGCTGCCGCGCGGGCCGAATGGGTCCGCCCGGCCAGCACCGCGCGCGAACTAAGCCACCTTGCCGCTCTGCCCGAGGCGGCCCGGAGCGCCTTTGCCGTGATCGCCCAGCGGGTTGAGCGCAGCCGCTATGCCTTGCGCCCGCTCGGTGTCGAGGACTGGCAGGCCGCCCGCGCCGCCTATGCCGACTTTGCCCTGCAGCGGCTGCCGGCGGTGGCCGGGTGAGCCCGGCCCGCTCGCCTTTCTCGCCGCGCGCTGTCCTGGCCCTGGTGCTGGGCGGCGCCCTGCTGTTCGTGGCCCTGCTGTGGCTGATCGGGGCGGGGCTGGGCAGCGACAACACCAACCGCGGGGAAGCGACCGTCGGCGGTCGCGGGCTTAACGGCTACGCCGCGCTTGCCGCCTATCTCGACCAGCGCGGATACGCCGTCAGCCGTGCCCGCGCCGTTCCCGCACTGCGCCAGCCGGGGCTGCTGGTGCTTACCCCCCCGACTGCGGCCGATGGCGCGGAACTGACGCGGATTGTCGAAGCGCGGCGGCGGATCGGCCCGACCCTGGTGATCACCCCCAAGTGGCTGGCCGTGCCGCTCAAGGACTCGCTCAGGGCCGCGCAGGCCGGGGCGAGGCCCGGCTGGGTGACCCTGCTGGCGGCGGAATTGCCCGAGTGGTCCGGCTTCTATGACGATCTTTCGGTGCAGCTGAAGCCGATGCGCAGCGGCGGCATGATCGCAGCGTGGCGCGGGGCCGATACTGCTGGCGCCCTGCCCAATTCCGAACATGTCCTCTCCGGGTCCGGCGAACGGCTGGTGCCGTTGGTAGTGGGCGATACCGACGGCCGCGTGCTGGCCGGGTTCATCCAGGACGAGGGGGACTATCCCGGCGTCAGCGATATGGCTGCGGGCGATTTCGCGGGAGCCGATCCGGACGAGGCCGATCTCGATATCTATCCGGTCGCCTTCGTTTTCGAGCCCGACCTTTTGAACAATTACGGTTTTGCCGATGCGGCCAATGCCCGGCTGGCCGAACGGCTGATCGATGCGCTGGACGATACCGATACGCAGAGCGTGGTCTTCGATCTGACGCTGAACGGCTATGGCCGCTCCCCGAACCTGCTGACCCTGGCATTCAAGCCCCCGTTCCTGGCAGCGACGCTGTGCCTGCTGCTGGCCGCGCTGGTACTGGGCTGGCGGGCTTTCCTGCGGTTCGGCCCGCCGCTCCGCCGCGGCCCGACGCTGGCCTTTGGCAAGCGCGCGCTGGTTGGCAATGCCGCCGGACTGCTGCGTCGGGCGCAGCGCCTGCACCTGACCGGACAGCCCTATGCCGATGCCGCGCGCGAGCGGATCGCCCGCGCCCTGGCCTTGCCGCACCGGCTTGATCCCGCAGCGACAGAGGCCGCGATCGACCGTGCGCTTGCCGCCCGGGCGCCATCGGCCCCGCCCTTTTCCGCGGCCGCCGCAACCATGCGCGCGGCCCGTCGCCCGGTCGACCTGGTCCGTGCGGCGCAAGTGCTCCATTCCCTCGAAAGGACCCTCAAACGATGACCGCACCCGCCATGAGTCTGGAGGAAGTGGGCCGGCTGGCCCAGGCGATCCGCGCCGAAGTGGGCAAGGCCGTGGTGGGCCAGGCCGAGACGGTCGATGCCCTGCTGGTCGCGCTGTTTGCACAGGGCCACGTCCTGCTCGAAGGGCCGCCGGGCACGGCCAAGACCTTTCTGGCGCAGTGTTTCGCGACCGCCATCGGCCTCGATTTCGGGCGGATCCAGTTCACCCCGGACCTGATGCCGGGGGACATCCTTGGCTCCAACCTGTTCAACTTCCAGACCAGTGCCTTCACGCTGACGCGCGGACCGATCTTCTGCGAGCTGCTGCTGGCGGACGAAATCAACCGTACCCCGCCCAAGACCCAGGCCGCGCTGCTGGAGGCCATGCAGGAACGCCGGGTCACGCTCGATGGCACACCGCATCCCTTGCCCGCCAACTTCCTGGTCGTCGCCACGCAGAACCCGATCGAGAGCCAGGGGGTCTATCCGCTGCCCGAGGCCCAGCTTGACCGGTTCCTGTTCAAGCTGCTGGTGCCCTACCCATCGGCCGAGGAAGAGGCCCGGATCGTGCGCACCTTTGGCGAGCGAGCGGGTCCGCAGCGGCCGGCCGATCTTGATGTTGGCACGGTGACCGATACGGCCGCAATTGCCGCAGCGGCACAGGCCGTCAAAAGCGTGATGCTGGCCGACAGCGTGGTTGACTATGTGGTGCGGCTGGTCCGCGCCACCCGAGAAAGCGCCGATCTGGCCGCCGGGGCCAGCCCCCGCGCCGCCGTGCTGCTGGCCAATGCGGCCCGCGCGCGCGCCGCGCTCGACGGGCGCGACTATGTGTTGCCGGACGATGTGAAGGCGCTGGCCGGGGCCGTGCTGCGCCACCGCCTGCTGCTCTCCCCCGCCGCCGAGATCGAGGGCAAGGCGGTCGAGGCGCTGGTCAGCGAACTGGTCGAAAGCACCGAGGCGCCGCGCTGATATGGTCGCCGGGCGCGCCCCGCTGGTTCCAACGGCCCGAGCCGGGCTGATTGCGGCTGCGCTCGCGCCGGTCGCGCTGCTGGTAGCCGCGGCCACGCCAGGCCTGTGGGTGATCGCGCCCATCATCGCACTGGCCCTGCTGGCACTGGTGGCGCTCGATGGCTGGCTGGCGGGGGATACCGGGGCCGTGCGGCTCGACCTGCCGGGTGACGGCGAGGTTGGCGCAGAACTGGCGATTGCCGCCCGCCTTGCGACGCGGCGCGGCTGGCCGGCCGGAATCGCCGCCGCGCTGGAAGGCGATCCGCGCCTGCTACCCGGCGGGCGGCTCGACCTTGCCCTGGACCGGAGCGAGGACGGGCAATGGCAAGGCACGGCCACTTGTGCGCCCAGTCGGCGCGGCACCGGGCTGGTCGAACAACTCTGGCTACGCTGGACCGGCCCGCTCGGGCTTGGCGCGCGGCAGCAGCGCCTGCCGGTGGACCGCGCGGTGCGCATCTGGCCCAATGTTGCGGCCGTGCGTTCACCGACGTTCCAGACCTTGCTCAAGGATGCCCAGTTCGGCGTGATCGCCCGGCGGATCCGGGGCGAAGGCACGCAGTTTGAGGCGCTCAGCGAATACGAGCCGGGGATGGACCGCCGCCGGATCGACTGGAAAGCGAGCGCCCGCCATGCCCGGCTCTATGCCAAGGAGTTCGAGGCGGAGCGCAACAACCAGATCGTCTTTGCCTTCGATTGCGGGCAGGCGATGTGCGAGCCGGTGGGTGGTTTGGCCCGGATTGACCGTGCGGTGTCCGCCGCATTGGCCACCGCCTATGTCGCCCTGAAGGGCGGGGACCGGGTCGCGCTCTATGGCTTTGCGGCACGGCCGCAGCTGCTGACGCCGTTCTTCAGCGAAACGCGCAATTTCAAGCGGCTGCAACAGGCCGCCGCCGAGCTGGACTATCAGCCGCAGGAGCCGAATTTCACCCTGGCGCTGGCTTCGCTGGCCAGCCGGCTGCAACGCCGCTCGCTGATCGTGGTCTTTTCCGATTTCACCGATCCCACCAGCGCCGAACTGATGATCGAATCGATCGGCCGACTGACCGGACGCCACCTGGTGCTGTTCGTGACCCTGATCGACGAGGAACTCGATAGCATGGCCGCTGCCCCGCCGGATGACGAGCAGGTACTCGCCATGGCGGTTGGCGCCGATGCGCTGCTGCGGCAACGCGCGCTGGTGCTGTCGCGGTTGCGGTCGATCGGGGTGGACGTGATCGAGGCGCGCTGGGACCAGGTCGGTCCACGGCTGATCGACGCCTACATGGCCATTAAGCGCAAGGGGGCAATCGGCTGATGGCCAGGTTCGGACTGTTCGGCGGCAAGGCCGGGGCACAGCAGGCCGCAATCGAGGCTGCAGCACTGCGCTCCGACCGGTTCCGCCAGGCCCGCGAGGAAGACTGGCAGCGGCTCGACGCGATTGTCACGGCGATGGAGCAGGGCCGCCTGCGCCGCCTGAGCGATGACGACGTGCTGGCCCTGCCTGTACTGTACCGCACGGTCGCCTCCAGCCTGTCCGTGGCGCGCGAGACCTCGCTCGATGCCAATACCCGCGCCTATCTGGAAGCGCTGGTGCAGCGCGCCTGGTTCCAGGTCTATGGGCCGCGGGTCGGGCTGGCCGGCTGGCTGCGGCGGTTCTTCGGCGGGGGGTGGAGCGCGGCGGTGCGGGCGATCTGGCCAGAGCTGCTCGTCGCCCTGGCGCTGATGGTGGCCGGCACCGTGGTTGGCTGGCTGCTCGTCGCCAGCGATCCCGACTGGTACCACGCGCTGATGCCCTTTGCCGACGAGCGCGTGCCCGGTGCCAGTGCCGAGGTGCTGCGCGGCACGATTTACGGCAATGCCGGGCAGGATGGCATGTCAGTCTTTGCTGCCCACCTGTTCAGCAACAATGCCGGGGTGGCGATCCTGTGCTTTGCCCTGGGCTTTGCCTTTGGCGTGCCCCCGCTGCTGCTGCTGGTCCACAACACGGCCGGGCTGGGGGCCATCCTCTGGCTGTTCTTCAGCGCCGGGCTGGGCTGGGATTTTGTCGGCTGGCTGGCGATTCACGGCACGACTGAACTGTTCGCGATCATGCTGGCGGGTGCGGCAGGCCTGCATATCGGTCGCTCGATGGCCTTTCCGGGCGCACGCTCTGTGCTGGACGCCGCCGCAGCCGCCGGCCAGCGCGCCGCCGTGGTGATGGCCGGGGTTGTCCTGATGATGGTGGTGGCCGCCTTCCTTGAAGGGTTCGGCCGCCAGCTGATCGACAATGCTGCCGGCCGCTATGGCGTGGGCGGGGCCATGCTGGCCTTCTGGCTCGGCTATTTCTTCCTTTATGGACGCGGCCGGCCCCGCGACGA
>Ga0315902_10004323_pt1 | contig 20596 bp, 28 predicted proteins | sample LakEriMetagenome_9_FD_203523 | JGI IMG/M metagenome (GOLD analysis project Ga0315902, IMG submission 203523) | Freshwater fungal communities from buoy surface, Lake Erie, Ohio, United States - Buoy 12 MA117 | ecosystem: Environmental > Aquatic > Freshwater > Lake > Lake biofilm | place: USA... | reverse complement strand
TGGACCTGACGAAGAACATGGGCGCGGTCTCTGATGCAGAGTCCGACGCGCACGCGGGCATGGCGCTTACCAAGCCGCTCGACTCGCTGGGCGCAGCGAACGCCAGCACCTACGCCGAGACGTCGGTCGCCTACGTGGTCGACGGCATCGCCTACGCGCAGGCCGACGGCAACGGCGGTATCACGCTGACGATACCGCTTGGTGCTGATGTCAGCGTGCAGAACGCTGGACTGGCCTCGGTCGATACGACGCTCGCGTTGACGGTTAACCTTGTGGGTGCCGTTGCCGCGGTCACAACCGTCGCCAACGCACGGCTCAAGCGCATAATTTTCGGTGAAGTCAGCGCCACCGCGACGGTTCTTGATGCCGCTGCTCTGTCAGCGGTTGCCGATGTCGGCTATACCGTCTACGTGCAGGGCGTGGTGTACGCAGCCACGGTCGATGGCATCACAGCACAAGCAGAGATCATGGACGTTTACGAACTTAAGAGGGCTGCGTAATGGCAATCCTGTACAAAAACAACGCGGCGTCGGCGCTGGCGAGTAGCATCACCAACGTCGCCACGTCGATGTCCGTCACCGCCGGTCAGGGAGCGCTGTTCCCGACGATCTCCGGCTCGGACTACTTCTACGTCACGATAATCTCGTTCAGCAATCCAAGCTCCTACGAGATCGTGAAGGTCACGGCGCGGTCGACAGACACGTTCACCATCGTTCGCGCACAGGACGGCACCACCGCCGCGGCGTGGTCCGCGAATGACCGCGTCGAGCTTCGCATTACCAACGCATTACTTTCCGACGCGCTTGGTGAGCGTGCGCTGGTCGGCGGCACGAACGCGACTGGCACGTGGCCTATCGGCATCACGGGCAACGCGGGAACTGCCACGACGCTCGCAACGGGCCGCACGATTGCCTTAACGGGAGACGTTACGGGCACAAGCGGCACGTTCAACGGCTCTGCGAACCTGTCGTTCGCCACGACTCTCGCCAACAGCGGAGTCGCGGCTGGCACCTACACCAAGGTGACCGTCGATGCGAAGGGTCGCGTCACGACCGGCGCGTCGCTCGCGTCCGGCGATCTGCCGACATACACCGGAACCCTCACATCAGGGCAGGTGACGACCGCGCTCGGGTTCACGCCATACAACTCAACCAATCCAAGCGGTTACCTTACTGACGCGATGCGGAATCGCGGGAGCGTGGCGCAGGCGTCCATTGACACAGCTACGCTCGACGGTTTCTACCAGCAACAGAATACCGGGGACTCCGACGGCGTTTTGGTCTTCAATCCCAGCGGCTCTCTTGGGCCGCTGCAGATGCGGTTTAAGTACACTGGATTGTTTGAGTTTCGCAATAAGACGGACTCAGCCAACTGGACTTCGTGGAAAACCGTTCTCCATTCTGCGAATTACACTTCCTACTCCCCTTCGCTCACAGGCTCTGGCGCGAGTGGCACTTGGGGTATCTCGATCACGGGGACATCTCGTGGCGTTGGCACTTCTGACCCAGCGATTGGGACCGGTGGTCTTTGGGTCACGACAGGCACAGGACTGAACGTCGCTCGTAACAACACCGCCTACGTTGTCCTCGACGCCAACAACTACAACAGCTACTCCCCAACGCTGACGGGAACTGGTGCAAGCGGCACGTGGGGAATAAACGTCACCGGCAACGCGGGTTCGGCAACTACTGCCGCCAAGTCGAGCGCCACGACCGTCCCGGCGTCAACCGCGTTTACCAAGTGGCTCTTTGCGACCAACAGCACGAGCGGAACCGCAGACTGGAATGACGTCTCCAACACGCGCCCGGGAACCGGGGAAGTCCTGTTGCTCGGAACAGCGACTAACGGAATGGGCGGCGGCAATTACTACCATCCGGTTAACTTTGAGTACTCGGGAATAGCTGGTACAGGCAACGTCACGCAGCTTGCGATTGCGTACGGATCGCCAGCCAACGAGATGTATATGCGTGGCCGCTACAGCAGCTCGTGGACGGGCTGGGTGCGCTTCCTTAATTCCAGCAATTACAACAGCTACTCACCGACGCTTACAGGCGGTGGTGCGTCCGGCACTTGGGGAATCTCAATTACCGGAAACGCTGCCACCGCCACTTCCGCTACGGACAGCACCAAGCTCCCGTTGAGCGGCGGTACGGTGACGGGGCAGGTCTCGTTTTCGAAGACCGACGATCATGCGATACAGATTGGCACGATCCGCGGGCGTGTGGTCGGTAGTCAGTCTGGTGAGTTCATCCATATGTACGAGCGAGTGCATATCGGCTCGCCATCCGGATGGGGTTCACGCGGCGCACCGTCCTACGGCATCTCGACGTACGGCGGGGCCGACCTCGCCACCGATACGGGATCGGTGCGAATCACTACGGGTTCCATTGGCGTGGCAGATGCCGGGACTCGCGGACTCATTTTCGACGGCAACTACACCAGCGGTCAGTATCGCCATCGTCTCCGGAAACAGGATGACGGGAATGGGATTCCTCTCTACATCGACTACGCGCACAGCACCGCCAACAGCTTCACAACCATTGCAAGGTTTGGAGGCGGGGGCAGTTATAGGTCGTTCACCGTCTACGGCAGCCAAGATGTCACCGGCGATCTTCAGGTAGACGGCTATCTTGGAGTGGGGCAAGCGCCAAACGGCAGCTATCGCATCATCACTAATGGACACGTTTACGCAAACAGCAATGGAAACGTCTACGCAGAGGGACGCCACTACTCGCGCCACGGCACTGGCACATTTTATGAATCACTAACAACCGGAAACTACAGCAGCTACGCGCTGCCGTTGAGTGGTGGAACCGTCACCGGCTCCACGACATTCAACAGTTCAATCATTGCCAGCGGACGCGACATACGAATCTTTGAGAACAATTCGTTCATCGAGTTCTACGTCGGCGGCGACGCGAACACGTACTACCCCGTTCGTTTCGACGTTTATGCGTGGTTTCACTTCGGCAGCTGGTCGATCTCTCGCAGCTACGCTGACACAGCACCATGGGACCCAATCGGCACCGGGTCGCACCGTGGCGGCTTGACGCTGACTTGGGAATGGTCCGGCGACGGCGCGTGGGGCGGCAACGACAAGACCATCCGCGTCAACCAGTTCTCCGAGCAGTACACGACGATGGTCGGCGGCATGGCGCTGTCGGTCAACGGAATCATCGTGTGGCTGCGCGGAGGCAATGCCTACTACCGCTTCCACGGCCCCGGCGGGATGTACAAGGGCGCGACGCCATACTACAGCACCTACACGGCATCCAACGGCGCGACGTTCTCGCCGCGTTCCTACAACTCAGCAACTGTCGCGTCTGAAGTAATTGCAAAGATGCCGATTCGTGGCGAGTCGGAACATTACGACGGCAACAACCGCGTCCTGCACGCTGGCAACTACAGCAGCTATGCCATACCGGTCAGCGGCGGCATCAACATGACCGGCTCGTATGGCCTAAACGACAGTCGGCTGTACCTCCGCACAAACGGCGACACGAACCACTACCTGTGGAACTCCGACGACGATTGGGAAGAGATGGTCGCGTACAGCGGCACAGGATTCCGCGTCAAGTCGAGCAATGGGTCTACGCTCTCCACCTTCACGACGAGCGGCGTGTATTTGAACGCGCTGCGGACGGACCGTGCCGAAGACTCTGGTGGCACTTTCGTGTATCGGATCAGTTCTGGATCGCTACCAAGCTCCGCGAGGCATATCAATCTTGCGGATACGACTGGCGACCCGTCCGACGTGTCTGGCGGTAGCGGGATCACATGGGGAAGCCGCTCGGACAGCAATCCCTATTACATGATCTACAAGAAGTCCCCCTACAACAATGGCAACAGCACGCATACCCGACTGGTCTTGGCGTGGCACACCGGGGTCGAAATCGGAGCCAGCCCCAGTTACGGCGGGACTCGGTTTTTTAATGACGCCCCGTTTACGGGCAGCGAAATTATGTCTGTCGGGAAGGGCGACAGCAACGTCCGCGTCAACAACAACCTCTATGTCGGCGGCAACCTCGCGCTGCACGCTGGTAATTACAGCAGCTACACGTTCCCCCTCGGTGGCGGTTGGTACGGCAGTGGATTGCCGGGGTCTCGTGCCTACGGAATGGCAATAAGCGGTGGTGAGTTCGTCATCGGCAACGGACTTCCGAATGCGGGACAGGTCGGTGTTCTGATCGACGGATGCTATGTCGCTGGCGAGAACAACGGCTTCTGGTCGATGGCGAGCGACAACACGTGGGGCAGCCGTCGCGGTATGTACTGGGACGGGACGTATCTCAATTTCACGACGAACAGCGCGACTACGCGCCACTCGGCGGTCTATTCGGACGGTAACGTCACCGCGTACTCGGACGAGCGAGTCAAAACCAACTGGCGCGACGTCCAAGAGAACTTTGTGGCCCGTCTCGCAGCAGTCAAAAGCGGCATCTTCGACCGCACGGACATCGAACTGACACAGGCGGGCGTCTCCGCACAGTCGATGCGCGAGGTCTTGCCGGAGGTCGTTATCGAATCAAAGGAAGGCACTCTGTCGGTTGCCTACGGGAACGCCGCGATGGTCTCTGCGGTCGAGCTTGCAAAAGAGATCGTTAAACTTCGTCAAGAGCTTGACGAAATGAAGTCCAAACTCAACTAGGAGAACTACCATGGCTGTTGTGTATTCCACGAAGATCAACGGTGTGCGCGTTAAGACCGAAGGAGGAATGGTTGACGTCGTCAAAGAGGTCGACATCAACCTTACCGGCGTCGACGGCACCTGCGAGTTCACGTTGCCCGTCACCGTCAAGATGCCAGCCGCAGACCCAGAGTCATTCACCGCGTTCGGCGATCTGACCGAGGCGCAGATCGTCTCGTGGGTAGAGGCGCAGGAGGATATGTTGCAGCCACGCAAGGAACACATCGCCATCGTGCTGGAGCGCGAGGTGGAGAAGGCTGCCGCGCACAGCAAGCCGCTTCCGTGGTCGCAGGAGCCGCCGCCGGTCGATGCTGGCGTCCCGCTCGCCAACCCCGAAGAGTAAGAAAGGGCTAGACGATGCCGCTTGTATCATCCGGCGAGATCAGCATCGGCGGCTCGACCACCAACCGCTCCATTAACTTGGAGCTTGGTCGGTCGGCTACGGCTACGTCGAGCCTTGGCGAGACGGCGCTGCGTAACCTTGCGGGCGTCTCAAGCGGCGCGATCAGCCTGTCGAGCTTCTACGGCAAGTCGAGCCTCGCCGCGGTGCTGAACGCCTACGGCGATGCGTCGGGCATTTATCTGTCCGACTACTACTTCAACAGTTATTCATACTACTCGGAGTCGTCCGTCGACATTGTGCTGAATAGCAACGGAACCGCGCAGTACCGCTATGGCAACTCAGCTGTGCTGACGACAAACTTCACCTCATTCACGTGGAAGACCGGCGGCGGCGCAGTGGGCGACTACTACGCTCGTGTGACGGGATTTAGCGGTGCGTGGCATTCCGCGCCATCCAACAACGCGCTCCATTCCCTCTCAACAACCAGACAATGGATGGTGCTTGCCACGGCAAACGGCAATCCGGCGTCTGGGTCCGCAGGAGCGAGTGGCACGCTTGAGATTTGTAATTCAGCAGGCTCAGTACTAGCGTCCAGAAGCTTCAGTTTGTATGCCGAAGCGATCAACGGGACGCCGTTTTAACCCTTCCCCACTCCACTCAAAGGAAAGCACTATGGACGAAATGCTCAAGATCGAAGTCAACCCCAACGACGCCAACATCATCCTTGGCGGCTTGCTGGAACTCCCCGGCAAGGTGGCGCTCGACACCTATATGCGGGTGCGCCAGCAGCTGGAGATGCAGATGGCGCAGCGGCAGCAGGCTAGCGGCCCCGCGCCGGTGATCGACGCCTCCAAGGCGAACTGACCACCTTCGGTGTCACGCTGCTGACACCGACACTCCAACGCATAAAAGCCTCGCGGGATCGGAGACGGTCTCGCGGGGTTTTTTGCTGCGAAATGGCTTGTGCCGGACGCAGACGGCTTTATCATTGGGATGTCATTCTGCGGAAGGACCAATACGCACGAGGAACGCCCTATGGACGAGACGACTGACATTGAACTCTTCAAGGCGAAGGTTCAGGCCGAGCTAAACAGGCTGGAGGCGCAGTCGTCTGCGAAAGAGGTTGCCGGTAAGGCAATCGGTAAGGACGGCCTCAAGTACATCACCATCATTGTGGTGCTAGGCGTCCTATCCAGCCTTGCGCTGGACTCCGAGAAGATCGCCGCGGTCATGGGGCTGCTCGGCGCGTCTCTGACGGCGCTGATCTCTATGCTGAACAACATCGCCGGGGCGTCCGAGAAGGAAGAGAAGCCCGAGTTCGGCGTGATCAAAGAACTCATCTCCAAGCTCGACCGGCTCGACCGCAAGGAGCAGCCGATGCGAGTGGACGTTGAGGGCAACCATGTCACCGTGACCAAGGGTGACGACGTAGTGCGAGCAAGCAAGTGATGGACGTTTTTGAGGTCTTCACTCGTGCTTGGCCCATCATTCTTGCGCTGATAACGCTCATCATCGTGCTGTCCAAGCTCGACTTGAGGGTTGCCGTCCTTGAAGAAAAGGTGAAGTCTCTGTTCGATCTCATCAACAAAAGCCGAAAGGAGTAGACGCCCATGATGACCCTTGTAAGCACCTTCCTTTCGTTTTTGGCTGGCGGCCTCCCAAAGATTCTTCAGGTCTTTCAGGACCGGCAGGACAAGAAGCATGAACTTGCTCTCGTCGCGGCTCAGAAGGAGCGTGAACTTGCGCTGATTGAGCGCGGTCACATTGCTCAAGCCCGTGTCGAAGAGATCAAGCTAGACCAGATTCAGGTTCAAACGGCAGGTGAAGAGCGTCAGGCTCTCTATGCCCATGACATGAAGATCGGCGAAGGCGCGTCGCAATGGGTCATCAACCTTCGCGCCAGCGTCCGACCGGTCGTAACCTATATCTTCGTGCTAGAGCTTGTGCTGCTGAACGTGACCGGACTCTGGTATGCGTGGCATCAGGGTGCGCCGTTCGCGGTCGCGATGGATAACGTCTTTAGCGACGACGAGATGCTGATTCTGTCATCCATCATCGCGTTCTGGTTCGGGACGCAGGCGTTCAGCAAGAAGGGCTAGTCGATGAGGACCAGCCCGGAGGCGATCAAGGTCATCAAGCATCACGAGGGCGTACGGGTAAAGCCGTATCGCTGTCCGGCGCTGCTTTGGACTGTGGGCGTAGGCCACGTCATCGACCAATCTCATATCAAGGTGCCCTATGAGGAGCGTCGCAGCTTACCGATACCCGACGGCTGGAATCGAATGCTCACCATGGACGAGGTGGACGCTCTCCTTGCTCAAGACCTTGGCAAGTTTGAGCGCGGCGTGGCCCGACTTTGCCCTGCTGCTGTTGGTGTTCAAAGCCACTTTGACGCTCTGACCTCGTTCTCCTTCAACGTTGGACTAGGCAACCTCCAGCGGTCGTCCGTGCGTATGCGCTACAACCGCGGAGACGTCGAAGGAGCTGCCGACGCGCTGCTGATGTGGACCAAGGCGGCGGGTAAGGTGCTGCCGGGACTCGTCAAGAGGCGCAACGACGAACGCGCCATGCTGTTGTCCTAGCGATGCGCCGCATCCCGCAAGCCTTCCACCTGATGGGCCACCGTATTACCGTAAAGGTAGTCAGCAAGGCAGATTGGAAGCACGACGACGCGATGGGTATATGGGAGCCGGATCGAAACCAGATATCATTGCGACGTCAGCCGCGGTCGATGCTGCGGCATACGTTTTGGCATGAAGTCACGCACGCCATGCTGGACGTCATTTCGCACAAGCTGTCGCATAACGAGCAGTTCGTCGACTCTATCGGCGGGATGCTCGCCCAAATCAACGACACGGCTGAATATTAAGGCCGTGACACCACGCCGTATGGCGTTGCAAGCTCAATCACCTTCAGATACACAGTTTGCACGCGCCGTCTTGCGCGGGGATTACGGGGACTATGACGATGGATTTGCAACCACTACTGACCACATTGGGATTGCTTGGCGGCGGGATCGCCGTGTGGGTTCAGCTTAATACCCGGATTACCCGTCTTGAGGTCCAGAACGAGCATACGGACAAGCAGTTCAACCAGATTCTGGAACGCCTCAAGTCCATCGAGGACAAACTCGACAACAAGCAAGACCGCGTGCCGTAACCCTCACACGAACGTGAGGCTCCCCCCCACGGTATGCCGACACCAAAACTAGCAGAACACGTCTACATCCCAATTATTGACCTTCTCGCGGAACACGACGGGAACGTTTCCCGTGCGTCAGAGGATGCCCCGAAGCGGCTGAACGTGACCGTCGAGAAGTTCAAGACTCGCGCTTATAAGGCGAGGCTTCTCGGCCTATGGGGACGAGACAGCGGCGGCGACTTTTGGTCAAACCGCGGCGAGAGTAAGCCCGCTGGCCCCCGCGTACCGGCAGCGACCGCGCTACCAGACGACGACATCCCGGTCGAGGAGCTAATCGACACGATGTGCCGCCGCTACACGCGCCGCGTCGAACACGCGACCGCGAAGAAGTGGCGGCGCTTCAAGGTTCCCGTCGCCGGTCCATACGCGATCATGTTCTGGGGCGACCCGCACATCGACGACAACGGCTGCGACTGGGTGACGCTTCGATCACACGTCGAACTCGCTCGAAAGACGGAGGCGATGTTCTGCGTCAATGTCGGCGACACGACGAACAATTGGTGTGGACGCCTCGCTCACCTGTGGTCGCAGACCGATACGTCCGAAAGCACCGCCAAGAAGCTGGTGAAGTGGTTCCTGAACGACGCGGGCGTGCCGTGGTTTCTCTGGGTGACCGGCAATCACGATCTGTGGAACGGCCCAGTCGGCGTCGACGCGCTGGAGCGGTTTAAGCCCCACCACGTGACGATGGAGGACTGGGGCGCGAAGGTGACGCTGGAGTCCCCGGGCGGCGGCGAGTTCCGGCTGCACGTGGCGCACGACTTCCCCGGGCACAGCCAATGGAACCCCCTCCACGGGCCGCAGAAAGAGGCGCTGTGGGGCGACTACGCCCACCTCTACGTGGCGGGCCACAAACACAACTGGGCGCTATTCGGGGGCGAGCATAGCCACCGCGGCACCCTGTACTGGCTCGCACGGGCGCGGGGCTACAAGACCATCGACTCGTATGCGGAGCGCCTTGGCTTCGGCGCACAGGGCCACGGGCATAGCATCGTGGCGGTCGTAGACCCAAGCGCTCGGGGGACGGGCCACGTGGCGTGCTTTGCGGAGCCGTTTGAGGCTGCCGACTACCTCGCCTTCAAGCGGCGCAGGGCGAAGAGCTAGGGACTACCAGTAGTCGCCGTCTTGGCAGCGACGCCCGCGGGAGCAGCGGACGTTGGGGGGCGGGACGCGGTTCTGATCGTAGTAGCGCAGCTCACGCCATGACTGCAGCAAGTGTCGTAACCATTCCAGCATAAGGCACCTCGCTAGTAGCGGACGAGTTCGATTTCCTCGAAGAGCCAGTGCTTCATGTCAGCCAGCGGCTCGTTTAGGCGCACCATCCCGTGCAGCGTGTGTCCTCTCGGATACACCCGCTCGACCACGCGGACGGTTTTCCGACCCTTTTTTCGGATGAGGCTGCCAACGCGAAACGGTGGTCTTCGTGCGGTGTTCAGCATGACGATGGCGCTCCTTCTGAATCTCGGCGAGAGCTTGTTCCATGGTGTACTTGAGGCTGTTGCGCGTAGCCCGGACGAGCAGCCGCGCTAGCATTTCGTCGTTGATACGCGCTGGCCCAAGGTTGCTGCGCTCGTAGGCAAGCTCGACGTCGCGTTCCATCTCACGCTCTTTGGCGGCGGTCATAGGTCGCGGTTCTCCGGGTTATTGCTGAACCACTCCATCCAAGCGGTCAGCACCTTTGAGGCTTCCTTGGCGTCGATGCCAAAACGCTCCTCCAGGTACGGGCGAGCGCCGAACATATTCGTCTGCCCGGACTCGCGCAGGTCGTTGAGATAGAGGAAGTACGGCAGGTACGGGTGGTCTTTCATTCAGATCACCGGGAAGCATTGTTCGTGGGGGTTGGTCGTGAAGAGCGCCCCGCCGTTGTTCCCCTCGTCGTCGGCAGAGGCAAAGAGCCACGTGCCGTCGGAGAGCAGGATGGCAAGCGGTCGCCCGTACCAGCCCATCTCCTCGGCCTCGGCCTCGCTCATGTAGCGGACCTCCTTGATCGTCGCGCCGACCAGAAACCGGTGAGCGCGTTGGGTCCAGTACTTCTCGGTGTCGGCGATGGCGACCGTCACGGCATCACCTTCTGCGCGACGGCCCGGGCGGTGTCGGCGAGCATCTGCAAGAACTCGCTCGGCGGGATGCAGGAGGAGGACTCGGTCCAGAACCTCTGGTCCCACGTTTGGCAGTTCAGCCCCCAGTTGAGGAGCGCCCAGATAAGGAGGGCGCAGAAGGCGAAGGTTCCGGACGTACCGGCAAGGACTCGGATCATGGTGTTCATACAGCCTCCTTGGGGTTGAGCCGCTCTTGGGCGGCGTTGCGAACTATCTGGTAGGCGTAACCAATCGCCTCTACCTCGGTGCGCCACATCTCGGGGGTGGTCTTCACCTCCACCCAGCCTCGGACGAGGTCATCTATGCACTCTTGAACGAACCACTCGCTGCGGTTCGGGGTGTGCCACACCATCGCGCAAGTCCGGGTCGCTTTGCTGAACACGTAGCGGTCGCGACCCACCTCCTCGATGCAGATTTGGATGCTCATGCCCAGTCCTCGATTCCATTCAACGGGTACTTGTGGAAGCCGTCGGCCTCGTTGTCGTCAAAGCCGCTGTGGTAATCGGCGAGTTCGGCTGGGGTCATCTGCGGCTCCAGCACCTCCTCGCTCATGTATGTGCCACCCTTGAAGTAGTGAGGGCGGCGTGGGCGGCGGTAGTAGCTGTCGGCCCTGCCCCGGTCGTACGCGCCCCCGTGGCGAGCGCGTTCGACCTCGTGCTTGCGGGGGTGGCTCATGCTCACGCCTCCACCGGGGCTAGCAGGGCGCGGAAGCCGCCCATCACGTTGCGGTAGGCGCGGCGCACCGAATCCAGTTGCCCGTCCATGTTGTCGCCGAGCGCCTCAAGGCTCTCCGGGCTGATGTGGCTGAACCCGAGGCTCTGCACCGCGGCGGTTACCACCTCAAGGTCCGTGCTGATCGTTTCTGCGTTGTACCCGTGCATCTGGCTTCCTCCTGCTGTTGTGCGTTTTGGGTTTCTGCGATACGTTCCGGGTATCATCACCGTGTTGGCCTCGACCCCGTTTGTATCACCGTGGTGATACTTTGCAACCGTAGGGGCCGGGAGTCAAGCGGATTTATCACCGGAGTGATACAGGATGGCGAAACAGGGCACACAGGGGCGGGTTTTGGGGGATGTTCGGGGGAGCGCCAGCCGCCCCCTGCCCCCCGACTACCGCCCTGCCCGGACGGTCGTCCTTAAGGCACGTTCGGGCGGGCTGGCCGAAATTGAGGCTCTGGCCTTCAAGCTAGAGGCAAACCTCGGCAAGGCCATCCTTGACGCCCTGACGGCCCAGAAAGAGGCCATTGACGTCGACCTGATCGCCGAAGCCCTGCAGGAGGGCAACATCGGCAAGGTTCTGCGGCTCCTCGATTTGCCCGCCGCCCTTGCCCCGCTGGAGGCTATAACGCCCGCCGTACAGGCCGGGGCGTACGCCGCTGGGGGGGCTACCGCGGCCCAGATCGCCTTGAGCGTTAAAGGCGCGACGTTCGCCTTCAACCAGCTGAACCCCCGCCTCCTCACGTGGCTGCAGACCTACAACCTCGGCCTCATCCGGCAGATCAACGACCAGACGAAGGAAGGCATCCGGCAGTACCTGCTGGACGGGATGACCGCGGGGGCCAACCCCAAGGAGGTCGCCCGGGAGGTCAAGGGGATCATTGGGCTGACCGACCGGCAGGCCAAGGCGGTCCAGAACTACCGCAAGGAGCTGCAGACGTTCCACCAGCGGCGGTCCGCTGGCAGCTTCGGACTGGGCAACAAGGTCAGCCGCGTCAACGGCACGCAGGTGCTGGCGCTGAACCCGGACGGCACGCCGAAGGACGGGATCAACGCCCGTCGCCTGCGCGACTTCCGTTTCGACGGGCAGCTGCAGCGGGCGATGGAGAAAGGTACGCCGCTGACGCAGGCGCAGATCGACAAGATGGTCGCCGCTTATGAGCGGAAGTACCTCGCCTATCGGTCCCGCACCATTGCCCGGACCGAGGCGACGCGCACCAACAACATCGGCATCCAAGACGCGTGGCAGCAGGCGTTGGAGAAAGGCGTCGTCAAGGAAGAGCTAACCCGGAAGCAGTGGGTGGTGGCTCGCGACGAGCGGCTCTGCGAGATATGCGGTCCGATTCCGGGCATGAACCCCAAAAAGGGCGTCAAGCACGCGCAGCCGTTCCTCACCCCGGACGGCCCCGTGTCGTTGCCGCCGATTCACCCGAACTGTCGTTGCACGGTCGTGTACCGCCAGTACGAGCCGTCTCAACTCGCGGAGTAGCCGTTGCCAATTCCGTGGCGCAGAGGTACACGCAGCGACCCATTGAGGATACCGACCATGACAAACATACGAGACAGACTCAACAAGCTACACGCGAAGCTCGACGAGATCATTGGCAAGCGTGTCCCGGGCGACGGCGACGGCGACGGTATTGCGAACGAGGGGCGCAAGCCCAAGGGCGGTGGGGCAGCGCGGCGGGCGACGCATTACGACGCTGCACAGGCGTCCAAGCTGCTGGGCTACACCAACCCCGCAACAATCAATAACCCTGCCCGTCTGCAGCAGATGCGGAGCAGCCTGAAGGTGAATGAGCAGTCGCGTGATCTCGCCGCACGAAATAGCGGTCGGTCAACGCCGCTGCGCTACAAGGTTGCGCTCGACGACATGAAGATTCACATCGATAACCGGCTCAAAGAACTTGCCGGTGGAAGCTCTAAAAACTCGCCTTGAAAAACGCAGAAGCTAACTTGCGACACATCTCCGACGCCGTTTTAAGCGCCGAACGCGACCGCAGCGACAACGACTTGTCCGCCATCGCGTCTAGCCGATCAGCGAGCGTGATGAGTTCTTTGTAGATGTCGTAGTCAGTCAGCCGCTGCATCTTTGACGGAGCCACTCTATGGACAACCAAAGGGTATCAGAACTCGCCTCTCGCATCGCCGATTTGAGCGTGCGGGCCAGCGCAGTTCTCGAACGATTAAATAAAGCGGACCAGACGTTCTCGCCGCCAGAGGGCGTGCAGAGCGCCGCAGCGCGTGGTCTCAAGCTCCGCGAGAAGTGGGGCCGCGGTGGGCTGTCAAATGCACAGGCTTCGGAACAGGGCATCGGCTCCGGCGTGCAGCGTGCCGTGAACCTCAAGAACGGCGACGCGATCTCGCTGCAGACCGTGAAACGGATGCACGCATTCTTCTCGCGGCACGCGAAGAACTACCGCCCTGACGAGAAGGAGTCTGACGGCGGGCCAACTGCCGGAACGATTGCGTGGCTCCTGTGGGGTGGCAACGCGGGACGGGACTGGGCGCAGGGCATCGTCAACCGCGTCGAGAAGGCGTCGCCAGATGCTGGAGATGTCCATGTACCGTCGCCCGAGATGAAGAAGCCCGGGCGCAAGACCGGTTATGCGCTGGCAACGTCGCGGAAGCGGGACGGCAGCAAGAACATGAAGGACTGCTGACGTGGAGACCCGCGAAGCATCCGAAGCCCGTGCAGCGCTCGACGCGTTGCGGTCCGCAATCAAGGCGGCGGTTGAGGAGTCCCTGCAGAAGGGCTTCTGGAACCGCTGGCCCGCGGGGTCACCCAACGCCACCGGCGGGCAGTTTGCCCCCAAGGGCGCAACGGGAGGCGGCAGCGCGGGCGGTGGCGGCTTCAAGAGCTACCTTGGCGGGGTGTTTGGGGGTGGCTATGGCAGCGGCTCCTACGCCCCGCCAAAGCCCAAGGGACCGCCCCCGGGAGCGAAGCCGCACCCGAAGGTCAACGACAAGGGCCAGCCGGTAACGATCAACTATCCGAGCAAGGCGACCCACAGCAGTACGTGGACTGACGGCACGAAGACGGCGGTGTTTACTCCGGGCAGCGACGCGCCCGACGCGCTAAACGGCGTTGGAATGAAGACGTGGAACCCGCCCAAGGATGGCTGGGCCAAGGTCACCGGCACGAACGAGAAGCTCGACGCCGACCTGCCGTTCGAAGCAAACCCGAAGAAGTCGGTGGGCGCTGGCGTGCTGATCGTCGAGGACGACGGGCGCGTGTGGCTCACACGGCCCACAAACAGCTATGGGGGCTACCAGAACACCTACCCGAAGGGGACCGTCGAGGACGGCCTCACGATGCAGCAGAACGCGATTAAGGAGGCGTACGAAGAGACCGGCCTCAAGGTCAAGATCGTTGGCATTCTTGGAGACTACGAGCGCGACACCTCCAAGGCGCGGTTCTACCTTGCCCGCCGCACGACCGGTACGCCCAAGAACATGGGCTGGGAGTCACAGGCTATCAATCTGGCGACACTCAAGGACGCCAAGAAGCTCCTCAACCGCACGCACGACAAGCAGATACTCGACGACCTTGAGGACTTGCTGTCGTTCGGCCCGCTGAAGAAGGCGAAGGGACCGGTCGCGGGCGCGTGGACGATGCAGCCCCGTTGGCCCTCCGGCTCGGCGCTCGGCGGGCAATGGAAGGCGATGGGCGCGGACGGCGTGACCCTGCCCCCGAAGCTCGCCGGTGGATTGGACGGCAAGAACCCCGTCTACCAGAAGAAAATCAACGCGATTCACGGCGCAGCGCAGGCTGGCAACCTCGCCTCGCTCGACAACTTCATCGCCCAGCACAAGGACGCGGATACCAAGTACGCGTCGGGCATGAAGGGATCGTCGCACCTGAAGTGGGGCGCGAGCGTCTATCAGTACGCGGTGCAGGTGCGCGGCGACGTCACGCACAAGACCAAGGCCAGCGCGTCGGCAGATGCTATCCGTGGCCCCAAGACGCTCCAGAGCTACGGTCCGCAGTTTGCGCCAAAGCCGGGAGGCTCAAACCCGGGGGCAATCTACGAGGACGGCGACGCCAAGTGGCTGGTCAAAGGCAACGCCCAGAAGGTTGGTGGCAACGTGTCCGAGGGTGTGAGCGACAACCGCGCTCGCAACGAGGTGCTCGCGGCGAAGCTAATGCAGGCCGCCGGTGCCGGTGCGCCCGATATGCGGCTCGTCGACTTGCAGGGCAAGTTCGGCGGCGGGCTGGGAGTCGCCAGCAAGATGATGGACGGCGTCGCGTTCAACCCCAAGAACCCCGCACACGTCGCCGCAGCGCAAGCCACCTTTGCGACGCACGCGTGGCTGGCGAACTACGACGTGCTGGGGATGGGCTACGACAACACGATCATCACCGCAGACGGCAAGGCGGTGTGTATCGACCCGGGCGGTGCCCTACTCTTCCGCGCCCAAGGGCTGCCGAAGGGCGAGGCGCACGGCGTGAAGAACGGCGTGCTGGATACGTCGGCCCCGGAATTGACCTCGATGCGTCAAACGACCAAAGAGCAGTCCACGGTCTTTGGTTCTATGACGCAGGCGCAGCTGCAGGCGAGCGCCCAGCAGCTAGCCACCGTGTCGGATGAGACGATCAAGAAGCTCGTCGACACCTATGGACCTCCGGGTCCAAACGAGAAGAACACGCTGGCCGTGAATCTCATTGCACGGCGTGACGCGGTCCTCGCCCAGATCGGTGGGGCGCAGGCGCTCAAGGCTGCCGAGACCGACGACCCGTTGTCCTCGGGCGTGATGGCAGCTGCGGCGGCGCAAGCGATGACCATGGACCCGTACACCGCGTACAAAGCCGCTGCCGACATGGTGGCGCAGGCCGAGAAGTCGGCTGCCGAGTTGCTCGCGGACGGCGGGCTTACGTCGAAAGATTTCAAGCTGGCGATGCTGGGCGAGCTTCCCAAGATGGCGACCACCGCGCAGCAGGTCATCGTTGCGAAGATCAACAACCTCACCAATGCAGGCGACCAAACTGGGCTGGCGAACTACGCGTTGGAGCTGCAGGCGACGCTTAAGGGCGTCAGCGGCTTTGACGCGCAGGCCAAGAACTACGCACAGCTGGGTCTGGTCGCAGCAACGATGGCAAAGATGGAGGCGGCTCAAGGGATGACCCCGCCGTCGGACATCCCGCCTCCACCGCGCTTCAATACCGGCACCAAGTACGCCGACCAGTACTACAACAGCATGGTCGTTAAGTTCGCCGAGCAACACGCGGCAGGCGATCTCGCAGCGCTGGCGTCATTTAGCGGTATCACCACCGGCAAGCTTTACCCGGACGGTGCGCCTTGGAAGACCGGAACCGCCAACGGTATTAAGGCGGCGACGTACCATGCGGCGCTCGTCAAAGACCTGCAGGCCAAGCAGGGAGCGCAGGTGACCGCTGCCGCCGCGCAGGCCGACAAGGCTATTGCTACGCCGGTGCCGCCACCGAAAGACACCAAGCCGCTGCCCGCCATGCCCGACTTCGACAAGGCGCTGCTGCCGCTTACCAACAGCAACGCCGCGTCGCATAACAGCAAGGTCGGCGTCATCAAGACGCTTGCCGAGAAAGGCGACGTCAAGGGACTACTGTCCCTCGGCTACTCGACCAACACCTACGGAAACAAGCAGGCGTTGTTGGCAAACAACGCTCTGAAGTCTCTGGGGTCTACCCACTACGTCGTCACAGGTCAAAAGGGAGGCCAGCATCCCGCGCTCAACGGCGGCGTGTCTCCGCAGCAAGCCGCCGCTGCCGCAAAGACGGTCGGGCAGCAGCCTCCCCCGCCCCACCCCGTAGCGACGACTGCCAAGGCAGGCAAGGTCAACCTCTCCAAGCTCGACATGAGTAAGGCAATCGCTCCGGCGACGCCGAGCTTTAAGGCGTCGTCCAAGGCGTGGGTTAACGAGCAGAACAACAAGCTCGCCCAGCAGATACAGCAAATTTTCCAGAGCGGAGACTACGTCGCGCTCCGGAACATGACGTACGAGTCGCTCGACAAGGAAACGGGGAACATCCTCGGCTCCAAGCCGCTGTCAGAGCATCCGGCGAAGGAACTGAACTCCTTCTACGAGGGCTGCTTGTCGGTGATGAACGACGTGGCGAACCCGCCCGCGCCGCTCAAACAGTTCTCGGTCGGTCACGCCACGAGCGTGTCGCAGGTCAGCGCAGCGTTTCCGTCAAAGAAATATGGCACGACCATTGCCAAGGTCGCTGCGAACGAGAAGATCGGGTTCTGGATCGGCCTCGGAAAGATCGACAACCCGGACGCTCTGATGCCGAAAAAGACGATGGACGTTACGAGTGCGGACATTTCCAAGGCGTCTGCCGACTACGTCAAGATGTCCAACGGCGCTAAAGCGTTCGTGAAAATGGTGCAGTCCGGTGGCGTGATCAACGCGTATCGCCAAGGAAAGAAGACGTATCAAGGCAACGACCTCAAGCAGGTGGCGAGCGAGGCGCTCAAGTACGCGCAGGAGAAGCCAGAGGGAACGACCGTCTACCGCTGGCAGAACATGACGCAGGACATGATCAATAAGCTCGTGCAGTCCGGCCCGGGCACCGTCATGCAGTGCAGCGGCCCAATGCCGACCTCCTATGCGCCAAATGCGACAAGCCACTTCGGGCAGCACCGCGTTGAGATTGTCTACGCCAAGGGAGCCAAGGCCATTGACTCGCACGGGTCCGGTGGCTATTCAGGGGAGAAGGAAATCAGCATTCTCCCGAACACCCGCTTTATCTTGCAGAGCATCAAGAAGAACGGTAACCGGTACGACCTCCGGATACTGATGCTTCCTCCGGACTGGACCTAACTCCAGACGGTCCCCAGTAAGTGGTATAACACGCCTATGACAAACCGCACCGAAATAGAAGGCTCCGAAGAACGCGCAAAAGAGCGTGGTGCAAACCTGTTCGACGCCATGGACGCAGAGGCCGAGTACCTTAACAGCGCCGCCACGGTCGAGCGGTTGCTTCGGCAGTTCGTGTACGAAGTCCTCGACGTGCGGAAGGCGTACAACGAGGACCGGCTGCAGGGCGACGAGGCCGCTGGTAGGGTGGTTGCGCTAGCGCATGAGTACGCCGATATTTTTATGGGACGGAACGCAGAGTACGCCGTGACCGCGTGGAACAGCCCAGAGCAGCTGGGTGTCCATTTGCAGACAGCGATCACGGAAGACTCGACAGCGGAGGATGCGTGCCAGAAGTTTTTTCAGCGATTGGCAGGCGACTTCGTTGATAGCGTTGTGATTCCGGCAGAAAGCGATATCATTGACGATGAGCAGGGACAGTTCCGCACAGACGTTCTGCTTGAAGACGCCACCTATGTGCTGCTGGGCATTCCTAGCGAATCGCCCGAAGAATAAGAAAGCAGATATCACTCCGTTGATACCGTAGTCGGTCGCGTCCGTCTTTTTCTCATCCTGACGCTTCCACGCGCCCAAAAGGCGTGTTACGGGTATCACTACACCTGCAAGCAACACAGCGTAATCACGCTGATGACACCGCGAGGGCTTGATGGAAATAGGCGTCTCATTCAACTTTGAAAAGGCTGACTCAACCGGACGGTTTGTCCGGGGCTGGGCGAGTGTGGCCGTCGAGGATGGGAAGCCTATTACCGATCACCAAGGGGACGTCGTCAGCATTGATGAACTCCGCAAGGCCGCGCACAAGTTTATCTGCGACCACCGTGTTGCCAAAGCCATGCACTCTGGCAACGCCGTGGGTGAGGTCGTGGAGTCCGTGATCATTGATGACGCGTTTGCGAAAGCTGTCGGTGCTTCCGACGGCAAGCGCGGGTGGTGGATCGGCATGGAGATTCACGATAGTGACATTCAGGACAAGGTCCGCAAGGGCGTCCTCCGGGCATTCAGCATCGGTGGACGTGGTCGCCGTATTCCCGTGGAGAAGAAGTAATGGCCCAGCAACTCACCGACATGAGCATTGACGAGATCAGCCTCGTAGACGACCCCGCCAACGAACAGGCGAGGGTGTTGATCGTCAAAGCCAAGAGCGGCAAGAAGGCCGCCACCAAAATGTACGACGTCAAGGATACGGAAGAGGACGAGTCTACGGACGCGGACGGCATGGAAGATGAGGACGAAAAAACCAAGCGCCTCATGGCCCGTGTGAAGAAAGCAATCGAAGGTATCGCGCCGCGTGTGGCGCAGACGCTGGCAGGGAGTCCCTCTGCCGATAACGACGCAGCCAACACGGCTGCCGCTTCACTCAAGGAGTATGTAATGGACATTGAAACGCTGTCCAAGTCACTTGAGGAGGCTGAGGCGAAGTTGGCTGCCCTTGCAAAGCGTGCCGACGATGCTGAAGCCGCCCTCAAAGATGCTGGCGAAGTGATCAAGGCGAAGGACGCCGAGATCGAGACGCTGACGAAGAGCGCCGAACCCGTGGCTCCCGCCGCGGAAGAGGACGTTCTCAAGAGCCTGCCGGAGTCGATCCGCAAGCGCCTTGAGGAGTCGGAAGCGGTGGCAAAGGCTGCACAGGCCGAGATCACCAAGATGCGCGACGAAAGCGAGCGTGCCGAGGCGATTGCCAAGGCGAAAGAACTGAAGGTTGGCGACCCGGACGTCGTTGGGCCGCTTCTCCTTCGCGTTGCCAAGGGAATGTCGACGATTGAAGACGCCGCTGCGCTGACCGCCCTGCTCAAGGGCGCTGGCGAGGTGGCCGACCAGTCGGCGCTGTTCAAGTCGGTGGGAAGCGATGCCGCGGTCGATGGCGAGCCGGAAGAGCTTCTCAAGGCCAAGGCAGCAGAGATTCAGAAGGTCAACACCGGCATGACCTTTGAGCAGGCGTACGTCAAGGCGATGGAAGAGAACCCCTCTCTGTACAACGCCTACGTTTCCAAGTCCAAGCGCCGGGCAGCGTAAGCAACCCTTTTCTTCGTAGGAGTTATATCCATGGCTTTCGACAATTTTGTCCAGTCGGTCTCGCTGCCTGCCGCTGCTGATCTTTCTGCCGCGCAGTTCAAGCTCCTGACCGTTAACAGCAGCGGTAACGCCGCTCTCGCTGGTGCCACCTCGCTGGTGGTCGGTGTCCTCCAGAACAAGCCCGATGCGGCTGGCAAGGCGGCGACCGTCGCTTACGCCGGTGTCAGCAAGGTGGTGGCTGGTGGTTCGATCACTGCCGGTGCGCGTGTGACCGCTGATGCCAACGGCGCTGCCGTTGCGGCGGCTTCTGCGGGTGATGCGGTTCTCGGAGTGGCGCTTGCAACCGCCTCCTCCGGCGACCTGATCCCTGTCCTCATCAACCCGTATCCGTTCGCGGCCCTCGCGTAACGTCTTTCGAATAGGAGCTACACAATGAATCCGACCCCGGGTGACGTGCATGTCAACCAGCCGCTGACGAACATCAGCATCGCGTTCCTCCAGAACGCGTCCAACTTCGTGGCTACGCGGGTGTTTCCGAACATCCCGGTTGCCAAGCAGTCCGACCGTTACTACACCTACGAGCGTGGCGACTTCAACCGCGACGAGATGCAGCTTCGTGCCCCCGGCACGGAGTCCTCGGGCGGTGGCTATCGTCTCGACAACACCCCGACGTACT